>Ga0307516_10003746_pt1 | contig 19331 bp, 20 predicted proteins | sample 19_EM_MG_FD_203310 | JGI IMG/M metagenome (GOLD analysis project Ga0307516, IMG submission 203310) | Populus trichocarpa ectomycorrhiza microbial communities from riparian zone in the Pacific Northwest, United States - 19_EM | ecosystem: Host-associated > Plants > Roots > Unclassified | place...
TTGAACAAAACGATAAGCAATGGATGGAAGAACGTCGGATGAGCCTTGCGAGGATCAGGGAGCGCAAGTTTGCGCGGCGCAAGGGCGTGACATTCCCAGTGAAATCCGAGTCTGTCGAGTGCAGGTCACCACCTCCGCCAACAGACAATTCGCCAGCGCCCTTGTCTAAAATGGCCGGTCCTGAGCAAGCGGGATCGGATGGTGAAGCGGCGAGTCCGACTGATACGTCGAACAGTCACTCTCAGTACAGCGATGAGCCCATCGCGTCTGTCGAGGATACGGATGTAGAGACGGTCTCAACGGGATCACAGACGCTAACCGAATCTGATAGTGCTTCGGAGCGCACAAGAACCGAGGTTGAGCCTCGAAAATTGCAGGACAAGGTGGCGCTGCTTGATCTCGGGGACCTTGACATGCGATTGGCTAGCATGGCTGTGTCATCCTGAGCCAAGTAGCGACTACTCGGACATGACTGGAGTGTAGGTGACTTATGTGCAATTTATTCCGTTTAGAAAGTGATATACAATCGTCTACCTGCATGGTCGGGTTTATGTATCTCACAAGTTGTATTTTTTACGAAGGCTGTACGTATACCTGACACAGTGATGCGAGGTGCACAGGACGTCCTCTTGAAACTTGCATAACCCCTCGACCTGGCTGAGACGTAACTGATGCACCTGATGCCCGTTTGATTGCATCGGTATGCGTGATTCAACGACCTTGAGGAAGACACAAGGCCAGCGAGATTATGTGTTTGCGACCGCGAGGCGCTGCAGTGAACCCTAGACAAGGATTGATTTTGAAACACACATCCCTTATGCAACAGGTCACGTGCGGACGTGTTTCTTTGGGGCATATGCGAAACCAAAAAAATTGGGAATGGGGGCTTGTCGGGATCACAAGAGCATATAAACACCCTGCTCCCCTTTCGCCCTCCTCATTCTCCTCGTCATGTCTCTCCAAAACGGAGACGCCCTCCCTGATCGTAGCAAGATTGCTGCTCGTCCACTTATCATCGCCGTTGCAGGCACCAGGGTGCGCATATACTCGCCTCAACCTCGCACAGCTGACCGTCTGTCCAGGTCTCCATCCCCGTGTCCACTCAGAGTGATAACTGGATCGCTGCTGAAGTCCTTCGAGATGATTTCATCACTTATGCTGATACCATAGACAGCACTCCGGACCCAGAAAACGTGACGCAAGCCGAAGCCGTCCTCTTTGCACGCTTCCTCTCTTTTGTCACACAGAGACTGCTAGATGATGCCGAGTATACCAAGGCTTCTACATCCTTGCTCTCTGCCGCTTTTGCGCACTTTGTCTCTACCTACCTTAGCGACACAGATCTATACACCTTTGTCAGCGCGTTCGATGCGGACGTGCGAAGCACCATTCTCGCCGCTTTCTTTGCTGCACGTGCCGCTCTCGAGCAGCAGGCCGTGGCTCCCGTCTCTCTGCAGACATCTGCCCTCCTCACCGCCGCATCCGACGGCGACGCATCCATATATGCCCTTTTCGGTGGCCAGGGCACCAACGAAGTATACTTTGACGAACTTCAGACACTTTACGACTCGTATAAGCCTTACGTCTCACCTCTAATTACCGCTATCACTAACGAGGTCCTCGTCCCCCTTGCTGCTGCCCATGCAGCCTCCAGCTACTACAATTATGGCATGGATGTCGCATCGTGGCTGTCGGGCTCTGTCCCTAGACCATCTACTACCTATCTCGCGTCCATCCCGATCTCCTTCCCTCTTATTGGATTAACTCAGCTCATTCAGTACCTCGTCATCTGCAAGGTGGCGGGTTTGGCTCCTGGTGAGCTCCGTGACCAACTTGATGGCACTACTGGCCATTCGCAAGGTCTTGTCTCGGCCGTCGCGATAGCCGCCTCCAGCACCTATGAATCCTTCGACGACAACGCAAAGAAAGCCCTTCGCTGGCTGTTCTTCGGCGGTATGCGCGGCCAGGAGGCCTTCCCTGTATTGGCTCTCGAGCCGAGCCTCGTCAGTGACTCTGTCGAAGGCGGTGAGGGCCACCCTACGCCTATGCTTTCCATCAATGGCCTTGAGCTGCCCGCTCTGCAGCAACATATCAACGCGACTAACAAGCACCTTGCTTCACACTCCCAGCTATCGGTGTCTCTCTACAACGGCCCGCGAAACTTCGTGGTCACCGGGCCTCCACGTTCTTTATACGGTCTGGTCACGAACCTCAGGAAAGTTCGCGCCCCCAGCGGCCTCGACCAAAGCAAAGTGCCATACTCTCAACGGAAACCCGCGTTCGGCGTTCGTTTCTTGGTGGTGAACGCGCCGTACCACAGCGTCTACATGGCTGGAGCGACCGACAAACTATGTGAAGAGGATCTCAAGGGCGGGGAGCTCTGGACTCCTGATGAATTGGGAATTCCCGTGTTCAACACTGAAGATGGTAAGCAATTTCATATCTATCCTTGAGATATGTGCAAACTGAATGTGTTGCAGGTTCTGACATGCGCAAGCTCTCTTCTTCAATCACCCGATCACTTTGCGACCAAATTTTCACCTCCCCCATCCACTGGGACATCGCTACCGGCTTCCCGGAGACCGCGACTCATATTATCGATTTCGGCCCGGGTGGCGTGAACGGCATTGGCCCCCTCACTGCTCGTAATCTCGAGGGTCGCGGTGTTCGTGTTATCATCCTCGGCGACAAGGGCCGTGGTGAGGCTGAGTTATTCGATGTCGATGACGTTCAATACGAAGAGTGGTGGAGTAAGAAGTATGCACCCAAGCTGGTCAAAACGAGGTATGCATTCACAGTTGGGGTCCGACACATGTCCTAATGTCATGTCGCAGTGACGGAACCGTTCATCTCGACACGCGTTTCTCGCGGCTGCTGGGCAAGCCACCGATCATGGTCGCTGGAATGACGCCAACCACTGTGAAAGCCGGCTTCGTATCGGCCGTTCTGTCCGCTGGCTACCACATCGAACTTGCTGGTGGTGGTCACTACAATGCTTCTGCACTCCGAAAGAAGATGGCGGAGATCCAAGCGAAGATTCCCGAAGGTGTTGGTATCACGCTCAACTCTCTCTACATCAACCCGAAGCAGTTCGGCTTCCAGTTCCCGCTCTGGCAGGAGTTGCGTCGCGAAGGATTGCCCGTCGAGGGCTTCTGTGTCGCTGCTGGCATTCCCAGCACAGAAAAGGCGGCCGAGATCATAGCTGGATTGCGCAGCGCTGGTATCAAGCACGTCTCTTTCAAGCCTGGCTCCGTCGACGGCATCCGTCAAGTCGTCAACATTGCAGCGGCCAACCCAGATTTCCCCATCATCCTTCAGTGGACTGGTGGCCGTGCCGGTGGTCACCACTCCTATGAGGACTTCCACATGCCAATTCTTAAGACATACAGCGCCATTCGCCAGCACGACAACATCTGTCTCGTTGGAGGGTCTGGCTTTGGTGGGGCAGATGACCTTTGGCCGTACTTGACTGGAGACTGGTCAAAAGCGAAATACAACACGCAGCCCATGCCCTTCGACGGGTTCTTGTTCGCTAGTCGCGTTATGGTTGCCAAGGAGGCTCACACGAGCTCTTCCGTCAAGGACCTCATCGTTGCTGCTCCCGGTGTCAGTGACACAGATTGGGAGAACACCTACGTCAAGCCAACCGGTGGTATCCTCACTGTTCGCTCGGAGCTTGGGGAACCCATCCACAAGGTCGCCACTCGCGCTGTCAAGTTATGGAAGGAGTTCGACGACACGGTATTCAAGATGCCAAAGGATAAGCGTGCCGCTTGGCTTGCTGAGCGCAAGGCGGAGATCATCGAGAAACTCAACAAGGACTTCGCAAAGCCTTGGTTTGGGTGGAAGAAAGATGGGACTGTCGCGTTTGACCTGGGTGACATGACCTATGAGGAGGTTACCCTCCGCATGGTCCGCCTGATGTATGTTGCTCACCAGGACCGCTGGATCGACACCAGTTTGCGCAACTTAACTGGAGACTGGTTGAGGCGTGTCGAAGAACGCTTCGCTGGCGTCAACGGTGGTCTCAAACCAAGTATCTTGCAAAGCTTCAACCAGCTCGATAATCCTACTGCCTTCGTCACTGAATTCTTCGACAAATACTCTGCAGCTACGGAGCAGCATTTGGCGGCCGAAGACCGTGCTTATTTCCTCACCATATCGCAGCGCCCCGGTCAGAAGCCTGCGCCTTTCATTCCTATTTTGGACGCCAGTTTCGAAGTTTGGTTCAAGAAGGTTTGTACAATGTCAGTTTTCATTCATCTTTCCTCACCAACTTGTAGGATTCGCTCTGGGCTGCGGAGGACATCGAAGCTGTTTTCGACCAAGACCCCCAGCGTGTGTGCATCTTGCAGGGCCCCGTTGCAGTCAAATACTCCAAAGTCAAGGATGAGCCCATCAAAGACCTTTTAGGGAACATTACTTCCCAACTCATCGAGCAACTCTTGGAGCATTCCTATGGAGGTGATGCCGACCAGGTTCCCACCATTGACTATCTCGCCCCCGAGCCCGAAGAATTCGATGTTCCAGATAACGTCGAGGTAAAGAAATCGTCTACGAGTATTACCTACGAAGTTGGCAGCGTGCTTCCCGATGTCTCCGAATGGCTTGAAGTTTTGTCTGGTTCCGAACTGAACTGGCTGAAGGCGCTCTTAACCTCGGAGACCATCGTGCAAGGGAGTGCATACATCGATAATCCCCTTCGTCGCGCTCTCCGCCCTCGTGCTGGCCAACGCGTCGTTATCGGACTGGACGGTGACTCTCCCGTCTCGCTGACCTTCTATGGTGCTGCTCGTTCGTTCGGCGCGCACAAGGCTGACTTCAAGGCTGTCGAAATCAAATACTCTGCATCATCGAAGTTGATAGATGTTACACTTTCCGAAGATCGCCGCAATAGCTCCGTCCCGTTGTTCCTCCAATTCAAGTACGTTCCCAGCATGGGGTCAACTCCCATCCATGAAGTCTCCGAAGGTCGCAACCATCGCATTAAAGAGTTTTATTGGAAGTTGTGGTTCGGTGATCAGGAGCCATTGCCGGAGATCGGCCTTCACGAGACCTTCATTGGGCCTGAGGTCGCGATCTCTGGCCAGCAGGTGGAAACGTTCTGTGGGGTTGTAGGCAACCAGAATGAGGCCTACAAGCTTGCCCGAACGACCAAGGTCAAGGCTCCGATGGACTTCGCAATTGTCACCGGCTGGCAGGTAATTAGATTGGTTGTAGGCTGGCTTTGTTTCGTTGCTGACATGCGTTACAGGCTATCATGAAGGCTATCTTCCCTCCTGTTATTGATGGAGATCTCCTCAAACTCGTCCACTTGTCAAACGGTTTCCGGCTCCTCCCTGGCGCCGAGGCCCTTGAGGCTGGCGATGCTTGTATTGCTGATGCTCGCATTGCATCTGTGAAGAATACGGATGCAGGAAAAGCGGTTCAAGTCAAGGGACGCGTCTTCCGTGACGGTAAGCCGATCATCGAAGTGTCATCCTCTTTCCTTTACCGCGGTCGTTTCACCGACTTCGAAAATACGTTTGAGGCCGTCGATGAACCCGACTATGTCGTCGAGCTGCCTGATGCTGCTGCTGTTGGCGTGATCGAATCAAAGGAATGGCTGGATTGGGAGGTCGACCAGCCTGTCAAAGCCGGCATTACTCTTGTTTTCCGCGTGCGTTCTCAGGCCACCTTCAAGGACAAGACTTCCTACCGCGATGTCCGTGTCACTGGGGACGTGTTCCTTCGCGACCAACTCAAGCGTCTCAAGAAAGTCGGCTCCGTGGACTTCAATCAAGAGGGCTGCCAAGGCAATCCTGTTGTCATGTATCTCCAGCGACACGGAGTTCCAGAAGGGCGTCTCACACCTCTAGCGAATGAGGGTTACACAATGTCCAAGACTGTCTCGACTACGTTCACCGCTCCGCTGACGAACGAGCCGTACTCTATCATATCTGGCGATTTCAACCCCATTCATGTCAATCCCTACTTCTCAGACTACGCTTCTCTCCCGGGCACCATCACTCATGGAATGTGGTCCAGTGCCGCAACGAGGAAATTTGTGGAGAACGTTGTTGCTGAGGGCAATCCTGCTCGCGTTATTGCGTATGCTTTTCTTTGTTCTTTGGTGTCTATCTTTCTAACTGCCTCATAGGTATGACGTGAGCTTCGTTGGAATGGTCCTACCTGGAGATCAGCTGACGGTCAAGATTCGTCACATCGGCATGCGTGACGGTAATATGGTTGTGAAGGTGGAGACATTTAACGAGCGCGACGAGAAGGTCATCGATGGTAATGCTGAGGTTGCGCAACCCACCACCGTCTATGTTTTCACTGGTCAAGGCTCGCAAGAGCCCGGCATGGGTATGGACCTCTACAATTCGTCTCCTGCGGCACGTGCGGTCTGGGACGGTGCTGATGCTCATTTGCGCGCCGTCTACGGCTTTTCCATCATCGAGATCGTCAAGGACAATCCGAAACAGAAGACAATTCACTTCGGTGGTATCAAGGGCCAGGAGATTCGCCAGCGATACATGGACATGTCATATGACACTATGGACAAGGATGGCAACGTCAAGACTCTCCCACTATTTTCTGATATCGACATCCGGACGCCAAAATACACTTTCAGTCACCCCAATGGCTTGCTTTTTGCCACCCAATTTGCTCAGATCGCTCTCGTGGTCACGGAGAAGGCCGCCTTTGAAGATATGCGTGCCAAAGGCTTCGTACAAAATGACTGTGCCTTCGCCGGCCATTCGCTTGGTGAATACTCTGCTCTCGCTTCCATCGCCGATGTTCTGCACATTTCTGCCCTCGTCGATGTCGTCTTCTACCGTGGCATCACCATGCAACGCGCCGTGGAACGGGATGCACACAATCGCTCCAACTACGCCATGTGTGCCGTCAATCCTGGTCGCATCTCCAAGACTTTCAGTGAAACGGCATTGCGCGAAGTTGTGGATACGATCGCAACCAGCACAACCACCCTCTTAGAGATTGTCAACTACAATGTTGAGGTAACCATATCACTCAATTTATGAGAACGCTGTTCACGTATAATTGTAGGGGCAACAATATGTTTGTGCTGGGGAGCTCGTGGCTCTTCAGACGCTGACCAATGTCTTGAACTATCTGAAAATACAGAAGATTGACATTGCGAAAGTGAGTTGCTTGTCATTTTTGTGATTTTGTTTTGTTTATGCGCTTGCACAGTTGACGGAGAAGTTCACGGTCGAGAAAGTAAAGGAGATGCTGTGCGATATTGTGACGGAATGCTTCGATCGCGCCAAAGAGCTTCAGAAAGCTGAAGGTTATATCAAGCTCGAGCGTGGATTTGCAACGATACCTCTTCCCGGCATAGATGTGCCCTTCCACTCGCGCTACTTGTGGGCTGGTGTGATGCCCTTCCGAGCATGTATGTATCATTTTAAACGTCTGACGCCGCAAAGCTGACATTTTGTGTAGACCTGTCGAAGAAGATCAATCCCACGTTGCTCAACCCCGACATGCTCATCGGAAAGTACATCCCCAACTTGGTTGCGAAGCCATTCGACATCACGAAGGAGTACACGCAACTGATCTATGATCAGACGTCGTCACCGCGCCTCGATAAGGTGCTGAAACGGTGGGAACAAGAGAACTGGGAATCGCCCGACCAAGCTCAAAAGCTTGCATATATTATCCTTGTCGAACTTCTCTCGTACCAGTTCGCGTCTCCAGTGCGCTGGATCGAAACACAAGACCTCCTTTTCACTGCATATCACTTTGAACGCCTCATCGAGCTTGGTCCTTCGCCGGTTCTCACTGGTATGGCAACGAGGACCCTTAAGGCGAAGTATGAAGACGAGGACGATGCTGTGAGCCGCAAGAGGGCTGTACTTTGTCATGCGAAGAACGCGCGGGAGATTTATTATCTCTTCGAGGACGAGGCTGAGGCCCCCGCTACGGAGTCTACTGAAGCACCCTCTCCTGCCCCCACCGCTGCCGCCACACCCTCGCCTGTTGCAGCTCCTGCCCCTTCTGTAGCCCCCGCCGCCGCTATCGAAGATGTTCCTCTCAAGGCTGGTGATATTCTGGCATCTATCATCGCTCAGAAGTTGAAGAAGAAGATCGAGGAGGTTCCTCTCTCCAAGTCCATCAAAGATCTCGTTGGCGGCAAGAGCACCCTGCAAAATGAAATTCTCGGCGATTTGCAGCTCGAATTTACTTCAGCCCCCGAGAAGGGAGAAGAACTCTCGCTCGAGGAACTTGGTTCTGCTCTCGGCGTCGGGCACCCTGGCACGCTCGGCAAGTATACCTCAGGCTTGATTTCCCGCTTAATCGGTGGGAAGATGCCAGGAGGTTTCAATGTCTCTGCAATCAAGACCCATTTGTCGAAGAGCTGGGGACTCGGTTCCTCTCGTGCAGATGGCGTTCTTCTATTGGGCACGACCATGGAGCCCGCCAAGCGCCTTTCCTCCGAAGGTGAGGCAAAGGCCTGGTTGGATGGCGTCGTCGCTCTCTATGCTAAGCGCTCTGGCATATCCCTCGCAAGTGGTGGTGCTGGCGGTGCTGGCGGCAGCGGCGGCGGAAGTGGTGGTGCTGTCATCAATAGCGAGGAGTTCATGAAATTCCGATCTGAGCAAGATAAATTCGTTGGTCAGCAGATCGAACTGTTTATGCGCTACCTTAACCGTGACTCTCGTGCTGGCGAAATCGCTTATGACAAGGAAAAGGCTGCGAGTGCTCAACTGCAATCTCGTTTGGACGCAATCGCGCGGGAGCACGGTGACACATATGTTGATGGTATCCAGCCCGTCTTCGACCCATTGAAAGCCCGTCACTTCGACTCCTCCTGGAATTGGGTTCGCCAAGACGCTCTTCTCATGTACTACGATATCATTCACGGACGTCTTACAACCCTCGACCGAGAACTCACTGCTCGTTGCATTAATCTCCTCAACCGTGCTGACCCCGAGCTCTTGATCTACATGCAACATCACATCAATCACTGCGATGCTACCAAGGGCGATACATACGTACTTGCCAAACAGTTCGGCCAGCAACTCATCGACAACACAAGGGAAGTTATTGGGCACCCGCCTGTCTACAAAGATGGTATGTTGCCGCGTTATTATTTTTACTTATCGGTCTAATTCGTTTTCAAGTGACTTTCCCTACTGCTCCACGCACTGAGGTCACTGCCAAGGGTGACATTGTTTATACTGAGGTGATGCGCGAGAATGTTCGAAAACTTGAGGCATACGTCGAGGAGATGGCTAGCGGTGATACGATTTCGACTGTCAATATCCAGAAGGTCCAGGAGGACGTGCTCAAGCTGTGGACTGTGGTCAAATCGCAACCAGGCATCAGCCAGGACCAGAAGAACCGTATCAAGGCATTGTACGAAGGTGTCGTTCGCTCACTTCGCAAAGGGCCCGATTCTCGTCAACGCCCTCGCTCGCGTCGTTCTTCTTCACAGTTCCTCCGACCTCAGGTATCTGTGGTGACTACCGTTTCTTCTGACAAGGTGCCGCTCTTGCATCTCAAGCGCAAAGTCGGAAGCAACTGGGAGTATTCCAGCAACCTCACAGGCGTATACCTTGACATTCTCCACGAGATCGCCACATCGGGCACCACATTCAAAGACAAGAATGCTCTCCTTACTGGTGTCGGCAAAGGCTCCATTGGTGTTGAAATTCTGAAGGGTCTACTCTCTGGAGGTGCACACGTCGTCATCACCACCTCTCGCTACAGCCGCGCCAGCGTCGAATACTATCAATCCATCTACCAAAGCTTCGGTGCTCGTGGTTCCGCCCTCACCGTCGTACCCTTCAATCAAGGATCAAAACAAGACGTCGAAGCTCTCATTGATTATATTTATGCCACTCTCGGCATGGATTTGGATTATATTCTTCCATTCGCTGCTGTGCCAGAGAACGGCCGCGAGATTGATGGGCTCGACGATAAGTCCGAGCTTGCTCATCGCATCATGCTTGTCAATTTGTTGCGCATACTTGGTGCAGTCAAGACGAAGAAAGCGTCTCGCCAGTTTATTACTCGGCCTACCCAAGTCATTCTGCCGCTCTCGCCCAACCATGGTCTCTTCGGTAATGATGGTCTCTACTCAGAATCAAAGATTTCTCTCGAAACGCTTTTCAACCGCTGGAACTCTGAGAGCTGGGGCGAATACTTATGCCTGGCTGGCGCCGTCATCGGGTGAGTAAATACCGTTGATTGCAATTTAAATCTTGACTCAGGTTTTTTCCAGATGGACCCGCGGCACTGGTCTCATGAGCGCCACCAATACTGTCGCCCAGGAGCTCGAGACACACGGTGTTCGCACATTCTCCGCGAAAGAGATGGCCTTTAACATCCTTGGTCTGATGCACCCACTCCTCTTCAGCATTACGCAAGTAGAGCCGATCTGGGCAGACCTCAGCGGAGGAATGGATCGTCCCGACCTCGCTGACGTCGTAACTCGCATTCGATTGGACCTCAACCAGAAGAGTGAGCTCCGCCGTGCTATTGCCCGCGACAATGCACTCGATTTCAAGGTTATCAACGGTGCTGAGGGCGAACGTGTCCTTCAGTCGGTCAACGTCGTCCCGCGTGCAAACTTCAAGTTCGATTTCCCCGCACTTGAATCTACCTCCGCGGTCGAGCAACTAAGCAAATTGAGAGGTCTCATTGATCTAGAGAAAGTTGTCGTGATCACCGGTTTCGCTGAAGTTGGACCATGGGGTAGTTCGCGCACACGATGGGAAATGGAAGCTCGCGGAGAATTCACAATCGAAGGTTGCATCGAGATGGCGTGGATTATGGGCTTCATCAAACACTTCGACGGCCGCCTCAAGGACGGTACTCTGCACGTTGGCTGGGTGGATGCCAAGACTGGCGAGCCCGTTGATGACAAGGATGTTAGAAGCCGTTACGAGAAGGAAATCCTCGCTCATGCTGGTGTTCGCTTGATCGGTGAGTATATTTTCAAACAGAGTCGGATTACCACTAAACAATTGTATAGAACCGGAACTATTCCGAGGCTACGACCCCAAGAAGAAGGTATTCAACCAGGAAGTCGAGCTGATCCACGACTTGGAGCCTATCGAAGTCGCCAAGTCCGAGGCTGAGAAGTTCAAGCACGAACATGCAGAGAAATGTGATATTTGGGCCGGCGAGGGCGACCAGTGGTTCGTCAAGTTTAAGAAGGGAGCACGTGTCTTCGTCCCCAAAGCCTTCCGCTTCAGTCGCCTTGTCGCAGGACAGATTCCTACTGGTTGGCACGCGGGAAGGTATGGCATTCCCGATGATATCATCGCACAGACAGATCGCACCTCGCTATGGGCCCTTGTCTGCACCGCCGAGGCCCTCAATATGTCCGGCATTACCGATCCTTACGAGTTGTACAAGCATATGCATCCCTCGGAAGTCGGTACCTGCGTTGGTAGTGGTATGGGAGGTACCGAGTCATTGGCAAAGATGTTCAAGGATCGTCGTGACGAAAAGGACGTGCAGAATGATATCCTTCAGGAAACGTAAGTCGCTTGGTGATCGGATGGGCGGTTTTCTGAGCGTAACTTTCAGGTTCATCAACACTACCGCCGGATGGATCAACCTTTTGCTTCTGTCTTCTAGCGGGCCTGTCAAGATTCCCGTTGGCGCCTGGTGAGCACCGGATCCCCGCTGCTATTCCATATACTTAAGACTGAACACCTCGTAGTGCAACTGCCTTGCAGTCCCTCGAGATCGCTTGCGATACCATTCTCTCCAACAAAGCCAAAGTGATGATTGCAGGAGGCTTCGATGATATCAGTGAAGAGGGCTCTTACGAGTTCGCGAACATGAAGGCTACCAGCAATGCGGAGACGGAATTCGCTATGGGTCGCGAGCCGACTGAGATGTCTCGTCCAGCTACTACTACGCGCGCAGGGGTATGTGGCGGTATACAACCAAAACTTTACTCTGGCTGATTACTGGACACAGTTCATGGAATCTCAAGGTACTGGCATTCACATTGTCATGAGTGCGAAGACGGCGCTCGAGCTTGGTGCCCCCATTCGTGGTGTGCTTGCATTCACGTCAACTTCAACGTGCGTAACGACTCCGATGCATTTGATACGCTTGACTGATTGTTATCTAGTGATAAGGCGGGTCGTTCAATCCCTGCACCTGGACGTGGAGCTCTCTCCGTTGCCAGAGAATTACCTTCGAACTACCCATTGCCATCTCTCGGCCTTGACTACCGTGCCCGACAAATCTCATTCAGACGCCAGCAGATCTCACAATGGCTCAGTCATGAACACGTTCAATTACAACACGAAATTGAGGCTCTCAAGGCAGAGAATAGTGTTGTTGACGATGACTACTTTGCCTCCCGCGTCGCTGACATCGAAAAGGAAGCTCGTCGCCAGGAGAAGGAGGCTCTTGCAACCTACGGCATGCTGGAAGGCTCTGACGCACGTGTTGCTCCTATGCGCCGTGCACTGTCTGTGTGGGGTCTGACTGCAGATGATGTTGGCGTTCTTTCCATCCACGGTACCAGTACTGGTGCCAACGAGAAGAATGAAACCGAAATATGGCACAATATCCTCCGTACGATGGGTCGCACCCATGGGAATGCTGTCCCTGTCATGGCACAGAAGAGCTTGCTTGGGCACTCGAAGGGTGGCTCAGCCGCCTGGCAGATGGCCGGCCTTCTTCAAACTGTGATCACTGGTATTATTCCAGGCAACCGCAACAGCGACAATGTCGACCCCAGATTCGAGGCCCACCATAACCTCATGTTCCCATCTCGGTCCATTCACACTGATGGTATTCGTGCAGGTGTCATGGTAAGGCAATAGACGTCAGATTGTCAACAAAGCTGATGATCCTTGTCCAGTCATCCTTTGGGTTCGGTCAAGTTGGCGGTACTGCCGTCGTCGTTCATCCTCGTTACCTCTTCGCTTCTTTGGAACCCTCCGATTACGAATCCTACCGATTCCGCAACCGCGTTCGTGCCCAGGAAGCATACAAGGTCATGTCTGAGATGATGACTACCAACTCCTTGGTCAGGATCAAGGATGGTCCACCATACAGCGCCGAGCTCGAGTTCGCTGTCCTCATGAACCCCATGGCTCGCGCCACCTTCGATCCTAAGACGCGCAGTTACTCCTACGCCGCTGACCTCGACAAGAATGTACCCTTCGACACTGCAAATGCCAAGACGGTAGCAAGTGCGCTTGCACCCGCAACATCTGCCATTGGCGTTGGTGTCGACCAAGGCAAGGGTTTGTTATCAGCTGATTAAGTGATGCCTTACCATTCCTACAGAATTAATATCCTCTGTCCCTTCCTCGAACCCAACGTTCGTGGAGCGCAACTTCACCGAAGCTGAAATCGCTTACTGTCGTTCACAACCTTCACCTCAAGCCTCATTCGCAGGACGCTGGGTTGGCAAGGAGGCCGTTTTCAAATCGCTCGGCGTGTCATCGAAGGGTGCCGCTGCTGCGATGAAAGATATCGAAATTCTTCCCAACGAATCTGGTGTCCCCACCGTCTCCCTCCATGGCGATGCAAAGTTTGCTGCGGATAGCAAGGGAATCCAACAGGTGTTGGTGTCGTTGAGCCACTCTGAGGTAGGATGGCTTTACTACTTTCACGATCTTCCGCTGACGCTTTTTGTAGAATGTCGCAATCGCTTTTGCTCAAGCATCATGATGACTTTTTATGTTACTGTTTCAATACCCATTAGACCTCATTAGATTCATAATCCTACGTTCATGTACCCTAAATGCATTCATGATGACCCAATGAATTCTTTCTTATATCTCTTCACTCTTCCCTTGGAGAACTTACAGTGTCAGAAACATAAAGCTTATTGTCGACAAGATAATTTGTAATAAGGTCAGTAACTAGTCGCCTCCAATCATTATCACCAACTGCGACTTCAGCCCTGACTTCACTGGAACTGCAAGTTTGCTGATCCTTACCGATATCCATCAGATGGATTCGTTCCCCTCTGATAAACTCGTCCGCAATATTCTGAATTTGTTTTTCTGCGTCATCCTCACTTGCTCGGCGAGCACATACTATACGACAGTCCTCCGCATCCGGGGAAAGGAAGTTGCGAAGCAGGCGCATTAACTCATGCTCGGAAGCATAGTAATTAACAGAGAAAATGCGCATGAGTGTATCAAGGCCCATTAGGAAGAAGAGTTTTGGCTGGGGAATGGTAGGTAAGTCGGCTGAGGTGAATGAACTGCGCAACGACGCGAGTCTCGTGCGGAGAAAAGGGTGTAATGTAGTTGATTTTCCAACGAAGGTGGGCTCGTCGATGATTGCTATTGCAGTGTTGTTGATATTCGGCAAAGGTGATGGAGTGTGGTCCACAGCGACACTGCGCGACAGGAGATACATCATCTCGAGTCGCTGGATGTAACTTGCATCCCCTGGCTTTAAGGACTTGTCCGCGTTGCGAACGGACAATAAAAGAAGCCTTGCGTCATAGTCTAGCGTGTCAGAGGTAGTGACTTGGTCGCATGGGGGATCATGCCAGGGAAGCCGAGAGTTGATCAGTGTGAGGTGTGCCAAAGTGGGAGGATTAAATGACGAATCCAAGACCGATATGCGGAGAACCGGATTCGATGTGCGACCAGGTCGATATGGCCAGAACTCATGAGGCGTGTGGACTAGCTCGACTGTTGAGAGTCCTTGCCGGAGTTTCTGGAGCGAACGCAGAGCATTGCTTGTGAATCCTGGCGGTAACACAGAGGATGGCATTACTAAAGTTACTTACCTTAGTAAGATAAGATGGCTCGGCACAGCTCGGCACCTGCCGTGATTGCGGTAAGTCACTAGTCACATTTTGGCACTGAACAATCTCCTACCAGGCATCATGGAAAAAGATGCGGATGGCTTTTACACTCCTAAAGCTGATGATATACGCCCCGCCGCGACAGAGGAGGTAAAGGAAGAGGCGAAACCCACAGTGCCCACATCAGAATCTGGTACGCAGAGTTCCCTGTCTACCTTGTACTTTCCACTGTGCTCAAGATATGCACAGCCAGCACCGATCTCCTTCCCTCAACTTTCGAAGTCACGGTATACTGATCTGTCCAAGCATTTGGGTCCATTTGTCTTACGCTTAGATCAGGTTACGCTTGCCGATCAACAAGCCGACCCAAACTCCCCCCTCTATAGTGCAAAGTCCTTTGAGGAACTAGGCTTGTAAGTCATCTTGTTATACCTTGTGCCACGCACTCCATTAATGATTTGCCACACAGGAACCCCGATTTACTGAAAGGCATCTATGCTCTTGGTTTTTCCAAGCCCTCCAAGATCCAAGAACGTGCTTTGCCACTACTACTCGCCAATCCGTGAGACATCACACTATGTCGCTCAGTGTTACTGTCACTCACTAGTATGCCTAGACCTCAGAACATGATCGGACAGTCACAGTCTGGCACGGGGAAGACTGCTGCCTTTGTGCTTACCATGCTAAGTAGGGTCGACTTTTCAAAAAACAAGACTCAAGTATGTCGTGGTGTTGGAACCCGTTGAGCCTCCATTTATATCCCTCAGGCTATCTGTCTCGCACCCTCGCGAGAACTTGCCCGACAAATAATGTCAGTCGTGGTGGCGATGGGAAAGTTCACCCCCATACAAACAGAATATGCTATCAAAGACAATCTCCCAAAGGGCGTCACACGGATAACGGCGCATATTGTAGTCGGCACCCCGGGCACTATGACTGATCTCTTGCGGAGAAAGGTCATAGAGTCTTCGGAAATAAAGGTCTTCGTATTGGATGAAGCCGATAACATGCTTGATCAGGGTGGACTGGGTGAACAAACGTTGCGAGTGAAGAAGTGAGTGGTATCTTGTATGACTGCGCTTCTCGCTCATCCTTACTGTCCTTAGCATGCTGCCTCGCAATCCACCGCCCCAGACCATCCTTTTCTCTGCCACGTTCCCCGATCACGTTCGCACCTTTGCTAACAAGTTTGCTCCAAATGCGAACAAGATTGAGCTTCAAAAAGAAGAGTTATCCGTTGAGGGTATCCGGCAATTCTACATGGACTGCCGAAATGAGGAACACAAATATGATATTCTGGTTTCCCTTTATCAGCTCCTGACAATCGGCCAGAGTATCATCTTCTGCGAGGTTTGCGTGGTTGGCTACTTCCCAGGTCGACTGCTGATAGCCACCTAGCATCGGCACACAGCAGATAGAATCGCACAACGAATGACTACGGAGGGTCACAAAGTAGCCTCACTACACGGTGCAAAGGATGCTGCTGAGCGTGATGCTATCATCGACAGCTTCCGCGAAGGTCGCGAAAAGGTTCTTATCACGACCAACGTCATCGCCCGCGGGATCGACATCTTGCAAGTGAACATGGTCGTCAACTACGACCTCCCACTGATGAACGAACGCGGAAATCATAAATCGAATGATACTCGGCCCGATGTCGAGACGTACATTCACCGTATCGGTGCGTCTTACCGCGATAACAATGGTTACATGGGTCTGGATTATACTGACGTTGGTGTATTAAGGTCGTACTGGTCGCTTTGGGCGTAAGGGTATTTCAATCAACTTCGTTCACGACCGAAGAACATGGCAGCAGATGGAAGAGATAGAGGAAGTGCTTGGAAAGAAGATCATTCGCATAGAGACGAACGATTTGGACGAGATGGAGGAGGTACGCTCCCCTCTTCCATCCTTTACGTTGACTTTGACCATTTCCTTCCGTAGAAAATGAAGAAGGCGCTCAAATAAGATATCGACCCCTGCAACCCGGTACGGGGGGTAGGAGCGGCGACCATTTCTGACACGTAGTTAACGGATTTCAACTCTGCACTTATCTAGCCGTCTGGCCGTTGGAAGGCTTCCTGGCACTTAATTCATGGATTTTGGACTACAGGTTGACATACCACTCATTGATTCTAAGGGGCTATTGAATTTCGCCATACATTGCTTGGTCGTTGTTCGGAAACGTTCAGCGCAAGGACGGAACGCTACGAAGCGTTCCAAACACTCGTGGTATTCCTGTGGTACGTTAGAATAGCGCATCCAATTATATACTAACCGAGGAAGCTAGTATGTAGTAGTATGCAGACATTCCCTCCTTTGTGTTGCTCTGTAAACCAACGAAGCGCTGGCATGAGTACATGCCAATGTCAAAACAGTAAGCAATTCATTTTTTATGTGAGAATTGCAGATGGAGTGCTAGGGTATAAAAAATCCATGCCCGGTATTGGTACCTTCTGTTGGCGTCTGTGGAAGGATCAATAACAGCCGATATAACAGTCTAAATTGAACCTACAGCTCCTGAACTGGTAGGCATATCTAAACGTCACTATATTACCGGGTTCAATATATAATGACACGCACCACGGATAACGAAGTTTGCCAAAACTGCAAAGAAGAGGAGTGCACTGACGACGACAGGGCCAACGATATCGTCTGTGGCCATGAGAAACAGAACAGATTTCAGGAACCCCCCGACGCACCATAATGTCCAGGATCACGCTTGCGAATCATTGAAATACGAGATTGGTAGAGTGTGAAACCATATATCTACAAAGATCATGGAGCGAGAAGTTCTGAGGCAGTGAGATGACGAATTACCACAACGCCGATGCTGATAGCAGCGTAAGCATAGGCAAAGTTGCGCGCGATGGGTTCCTTCGAGGCGTTAAATAGGGCAAGAGACAATGTGCCGAGGAGGATCGCAACGGTAAGCCAAGATATCCAAGCTACACGGGGAGTCAATCGGAGGGTAAGAAAAGACAAATAGACCATGCTCACTGCGTTCATTGGCAAACCAGACCTTGCCTTCTACCTTGAGCGATGTTGCGAGTTTTTTTGGGATGCGTATCTGAGGAGGCACGGAGTTGATGGCATGATAATCGCAAACAGTTGGCCTTTCGCCATCGAGGTCCTGGTCCGTCTCAGGGATATCATCCTGTCTTGTATAGCGAACTGGGCGTTGAGCGCTTGGTAAAGAAGCTAGGGCAGATGATGTGAACGGGAAGAATGTCGCCCAAGAAGGCGTTGAGCGTGCAGTCCCGTCGTGGCTTTCAGAGGTGTCTGCCATATCAACTGGAACTGGTGCAAGAAGCGGATTGTCGGGGATAATGACCGATCCATATATGGAAGGCAGTTCTCATCTGTCTTCGCGTGACGTCAATCGAGTTGGTTCTGGGATGTTCTGGGGAAGTCGTGAAAACTAAATGAACAACACCCTTCTTATATCTGCACGTCCTGCAGGTCGCCAGTCTTCTGCTTCAGCATGGGTGCAGACTACTACAAGACATTGGGCATTCCTCGCAGCGCTACAGAAGATGAGGTCAAGAAGGCCTACAAGAAAATGGTACATTCCTCCCCATCTCATAACCAACGCCGCCACTCATCATTCGCTCTGCTAGGCATTGAAATGGCACCCTGACCGTAACCAAGGGTCAGAGGAAGCTTCACAGAAGTTCAAAGAGGTGTGTTGAAGTTAACGCTCTCTGTGTTCTACCGCCTCAACACACCTTACTAAGGTCTCTGAAGCATTCGAGGTCCTCAGTGACAAGAACAAGCGCGCTGTATATGACCAGGTTGGGGAAGAAGGTCTCAAGGGCGGTGCAGCGCCACCACCCGGAGCTGGCTTCTCTGGGTTTTCGGGCTTCCCAGGAGGGACTACCTTTACTTTCAACATGAGTCCAGGTGGTGGCGCGGGTGGGTTTTCCCCTAGCGACCCTCAACGAATATTCGAGTAAGTGCTATGTGTGTCAAGGTAATTGGCCATGTAACTCAACGTTTACATGTAGACAAATGTTCTCTGGGGTGTTCCCGGGTTTCGGGGGCATGGGTGGGATGGGCGGCACAGGGGGTATGGGAGGCATGAGACCAATGTTTGATGAAGATGATGATATGGGCGGTGCCCAATTCTTCTCTGGCATGCCCGGCGGTATGCCTCATCGCTCGTCCCAACGCGCAACCTCTACACCAGCGTTCCAACAACCATCCGAAATAACCCGGCCACTCAAAGTCTCCCTCGAAGAACTCTATAACGGTGCTACGAAACACCTCAAAATTGGGCGCAAGTTGCTTAATGGAACGACGGAGGACAAAGTGCTCGAGATCCATGTCGTTCCTGGATGGAAAAGCGGCACCAGGGTTCGGTTCCCGCGCGCCGGAAACGAGCAGCTCAGTGGTGAAGGCCAAGACCTCGTATTTGTTGTAGAGGAAAAACCACATCCCGTTTTCACACGAGACGGGGACGACCTCAGATGCACCATCAAGATACCCTTAGTAGAGGCACTCACGGCCGACCTCATCAAACGAACGGTGGAGTATCTGGACGGGCGCAAACTCCAGATCACCGCACCAC
>Ga0307516_10003747_pt1 | contig 19331 bp, 28 predicted proteins | sample 19_EM_MG_FD_203310 | JGI IMG/M metagenome (GOLD analysis project Ga0307516, IMG submission 203310) | Populus trichocarpa ectomycorrhiza microbial communities from riparian zone in the Pacific Northwest, United States - 19_EM | ecosystem: Host-associated > Plants > Roots > Unclassified | place...
TATTCTATTGGATGATAAGCCTGGACTAGTATAGTATATATAGAGTAGCACAAAGCCTGTAACTCTAGTTTTATTCTCTTAGGATTCCCACTTGACTGTGGTGATATCTAAAGTCAATATAAACTGGTGCTTTCCTCCACCATCCTCTCTCTCTCTAAGCTTATCTATGTGTGAGCCCACAATGCTTGATTCTCAGCATAGTCTTTGGATTATGCTTTGAGAAGATAGTTAAGTGGTTGCCCTAACAACATCATTGGGAAATGATTACAGCATCATCGTCTCATTTATCGGCAAGCACACTATGCATTGAGCCACCTGGGGGTTCCCCAGGAAACACTAAAAACTGAATTCTGGGAGCTTACCAATGATGACTTACAAACAAGCAGTGCCATCATGAAGCCGAATGCACAGGGGCAAAGGAAGAAGGAATTATCCTGGATCTGGCAAAGGACCAGCATGAGAATCTCGAACCAGACCACATTGGTGAATGAATGTATGCTTTCCACATCAATGTGCCATAGATATCGACTCACAGGAATTCCAGTATACCATGTAAATTGGCTTTGTGCAAGATCCTGCCAGGACCAATGGAAAGAAAAACTCTTAATCACTGGTCACAGAGTGGAGACCTTTGTGTGTACCCTCGTCCCCAAAGGTTCCTCAGTGTGATGCAAGATTCCACTCTTGCGCTCATTCTGTAAACTCATTGGTGTACTATTTTTATGTGGCAGCAACTCCATCAACTCGAAGGATGCCTCTCTCATCCTTGCCTCTTCTGTCTACAAGGACAGCATTTGCCTTGCCACTCCACCCAGGATTGTTTGTGATTCTAGGCAGGCCAACACATGCACAATCTACTTCGACATCTGGGACTCACAGACAGGCTCCTGGATGAAATCCTTTGTCGACTGTTCCCTCAATATTGGGAATATGGTCTGCTTCTTCCGCAAGGCATCCATGAAAATTGGAGCCCCCCTATGTACCCACTGCTATTCGTGGGGTCACAACACAAACTACTGCAACTCCTCCTGCATGGTCTGCCCCATCTGTGATGGTCCACACCATGAAAATAACCACCATGCTCTTGCAGCTTGCTGCAAGGGCCACTTCAAGCAGGTCCCCCCTGTTCCTCCTGTTGGAATTTCAGATGCATGATTACGAGTGCACTGTAAAGAACCATTTTTGTTCTAGCCTCCTTCATACATTCTTATTATATAGTACCTCATTTTATCCTTTTACCAACATTCCTTTGTTCTATTTATTTTATCACCTTGTATTTAATCCACTGTATGTATGACAAAATGCCCTGCGCAATTGCCAGAGTCTACTGCTTTTCACCCAAGTGAGTGTCAAAGACCCACTCATTTTAACACCTCCTACTGCTGATGGAGAACCTTGTCCCCACTTGGCACTTTGTAAGAATTGCAGCAAATCTCATGTCACTAACTCCCCTCACTGCCAATTCTGGCAACATCGTTTTAACTATTTCTGGATCGTGGAATGATATGCGAAGATGGGTGTCCTCCAATCTCGTGCGCATTCTCTTACTGGGGAAACCGGTACCCACCACAAAGCCACAGCTCCAAGGGGTCATAGTGGAGATGGTGGAGAGGTGTAAACTAATACAAGGTGACTTAGATTTGTTTTCAGTTCAAGACTACCCCTGCAGATACGGCCTGTGCCCTGTTGCATGCAATATTATCAAGTTTGGTGTGTGCTCATATATGTCCAACTCCCTTTTTGCACCTATCCTGTTCAGCAGATTCAATTTTTCTTGCTACTATTCTGTGTACACTATGTCATGTTAAACTACTTCTTAGTTACTGCACCTTTGTAGTACGCCAGACTGTTTTAAGTACACAGGGATATAAATTGTTGATATAAAAAAAAAAATGATCATCTGGGATACAGGTATCTTTCGGCAGGCTGCCCACCACATGGCAAATACTATCTATGCTGCTGTAATATCTACTATCCCTCCTACTTCCCTGATGGCCAGCTATACTCACCACCAGGCCCATATAGTGGTCACCCCCCACCAAGCCACTATGGATATCCAGCAGGCATGTACTCTCTATTTAACCAGTATGTGGATTTATGTGGATTCTCAACTGGCAAACAGCGAGCACAACATAGGAGGAGGGGAAAGAGTACCCAACAACAATGCCCCTCGCTCCACCTGGCATGTGGAGTTGACAGTCCTCAATGGAGCCCCACATCCCCACCTTCGACATGCATCCACCTGCCTCCCAATGTCCCCATGCCTACTGTCGAGCTTTCTGGCTATGGAAACAGGGGTTTGTCTCAAGGCACTGCCATCAACATGTATCCAGCATGCCATTAAGGCTATGCTGATCTGTCCTACAACTATGAAGGTTGGGCACCACACTTCCCTCCCCCACCACCCTGGGCACCTGGCCCAGCTATGGATACCCATTAAAACTTGTGAAGGCTTGCCGTTTTTTGTACAGATCTTGATCCCGCAGTCATACCCTGCTGTCCAGCATGTTCACTTTGAGTTTTTTGATATCTGGTCTTGTCATCTAATGTATAGAGTCTGCATAACATATTTTATTTTGACTGTATTGAAATTATATATTTGTGTTGATGAAAATGATTCGAGTGACAGAAATGAGTGAATGATGACATTGACGAGAGGATTCAGAGGAACAGATGAGCCAACAGATGATAATTAGTGAACAATGGAGTCCCAGCAGTTCCATAACAAGTGTCAAGTCAGCTGCCAAACAAACACTTCAGACCCCAGATGACACGACACTGCAGTAAGGATACTTCAGCCGATAAAGAGAGAAGAGATGGCCTCACTGGTGGCAGATTCAGCCCGATCTCATTCCTATTATGGATTTCGGTGGAGGACTTCCTGATCATCAGCACGAGGGAGGCCAATTCCGGTCAGCACAAATAATCGGCCTCGAGGGGGTACTCTGTCATTGCCAGGGGTGTGGTACTCTCGGAGATAGATAAATTAGTTGATTTCAGGGCAATGTGTAAAACTGAACATTACCTTGCGATGCGCCATGCAAATGGGCTGCCGTTTCTGCGTCCAGGGTGAGTCGAAGGCCATGGGTTAGATCTTCTCGTCGAACGAACACGTCAGCGAGGCACGGCACCAGGCACGGCACGTCGGCGAAGTCGGCAGCAAGTTTTGTAATCAAGGGGTCGCCAAGCCCCGGCGTTCCGGCCCGCAACCACCGATTGCCGTCGGCTGTCGTCATCCGCAGCCTACTTGATTGTTTCCCATCCGCCAAGTCGTTGTAAATTCATAGAACTAAGTCTGCCTCTCCAAATACTGATGCTGAGAGGGTCAACGAGAAGAAGTGTGCCGCGCTCATGACTGCAGCAGAGATCATCGAAGAACAGGAACGAAAGACTACTTGTAGATCCTTGCAGTACTCTAATCATTTGACGTGGGATGCGACAAGCAAGGTGTGCCGCCGCCACAGGCGGAGCTTCCCCGAGTGGAAAACTGGAGATAAAAATCGAAGATAGGGATAAGTAGAGGACTCAGCCATGGTATCTCGCGATAGCCTGCTGAAGCGCGACTTCATCCTCCTTGTTATCATTGGCCACAGTACACTTAAAACCCAGTCCTCAGCATAGTCTCCAGACGCAACGAAATGCTTTCACTTTTTTATGACGTCATCTCGGTCTTACGAAGGACCTCTACGACTTCGACATGGTCCTTCTCCTTTGCCAAGTCCAGCACTGTCTTCCCTAGAGTATTTTTCAGCCGAGTATTGGCCCCGCAATCTAGTAACGATTGAACAGCCTCCACTTGGCCGTTCCGGGCGGCCTCATGCAACGCCGTCCCGACCCCCAGTTCTCGCTCTTGATTGAGCATTTCCGGATCATCTGGGATCTCATTCACGTCGATTCCCTTGCCTAGAAGACGATCAATCATATCCGTTCTTCCACAATACGCTGCTGACTTGAGAGCATTCGTGTTCTTCAGCTTCACGCCATGGCGCAAGAGTTCATCGACGACCTCTGATGTCAGAGAAGCTGATGGCTTGGCCGGGGACGGAGTGCATGCTCGAGCCACGGGTTGATGTTTGGGTCGGCGCCGTGATCGAGGAGGAAGGAGACGACGGGAGCGGGGAGAAGGTGTCTGGGTCATGAGTCATGTAGGTTCCGTTTTGGAGGAGGAAGGTGAGGGTGGAAGGGTGTTCGTTTTTGGCGGCGAGGGGAAGAGGGGTAGTGGCCTGGGGTGGCGGGAGCTCCATTTTGAGGTGAGGGGACGGAGGACGCGGCGTCTCTGAATGCTATAGGAATGGTGAGGAAAGCGGGGTCATGGAGGATGGAGGACACTTGCCTATGGTTGCCGTTGAAGTTGATGGGGAGTGGCGTTGACCATCTTGTAATGTCGGGGCTGGCGGGGCAGTTGCTGTGTACAAGCCTGACTTCTGCCAACGGTGACAGTATAGTATAGATTATGAAATCTGATCACCCCGTGGTCGTCATGATAAGTACTCCGCCAAAATTCTGATCGTGTGTTTGGCTATGCCGCTATAGTTTAGGCTACAAGTCCGTCTTGTAACGTCTCCTGAGTCCTGCCAGCGGTGTGTGCCTGTTCAAACTTTGTTTCTGCAGCGCCTCGTTGCTCAGCGCTCAAGGACTAGCTTCTCTCAAGAGGCTCGTCAACATCAACATCGTCGTGCCCGCTAAATCGCCCCCTTCTCCGGTCCCACGAGGCAGTAACTTACACCGACCACTGGGTAAAACGAAGGGAATTCATTTGTTAGCACTCCAAAGTCAGTCACTCTACATACTTAGCCTATCCGCAATCACTGGATGTGGTGTATGTGTTACTGGCTCCATATAACCTCCAGGTCATGAGACGCGACATATCACCGACTTATCCGAACGAACATGTGGTGGAACCATGTCGTCAAGGTTTTGAAGCTATAGTTATACCGTCCGTCACGGTCCTATCGCATTCCAGGGAAGAAAGGAAGGGTGCGTATCATAGATCCTCCCGAACACCACATGGGGTGATTTTGCCAAGGCTTTCCCGCATAATGTGGAACACTTCTCAGTTCTCGCTCACAAGCATAAGGGCGGGCTTCGGCCTGAATTGACTCCAAGCAATTGGTCGAGCGGTGGAGCCTCAAGCAGGGATATTTGAGGCAAGTATTCACGGGGGCGACTCGTGCCACCGCGTATTGCTTATTATCAAAAAACATTTACTGTAATCGATAGGTCGTTATCACCGAACGACAATGTGCCTGCCAAGATACCTGGATCGCATGGTCAACTTGAATGATCATGACGAGCGCGTGCGATCCGGGTCGCGTTTTCCAACTCTTTGTGTTCACGTCGGTGACCCATTGACATCGTGCGGCAGGCCTGGCTTTCCCGATGAATATTTCTCCTCTCGTGCACTTACTTTGCCAATATGAAGATATCACAACTCGTCTCTTCCCCTGGGGTTTACTCGTCACTCTTTCTAGTACGACCGAGCGGGCAGGCCCATAACTGATGTCGACAATTCGATACAATTAGCGCCTTATTTGTTTTGGTCGAATGCGATTCTAGTCGGAAGCTGCTGCTGATTCAGAAATATCAAGACCACACGAAACTTTTTACTCGACCCCGACTAGACTCCATTTCGACGTTCATATGACATTGTCTTCCTGATGCGCAACAGCCCGACCGTCTGCAATCACCTTCTATCACCGGTTGACCACAGGTCAATTTTGGACTACCCTTTGTCAAGGCGTATTCTTCGACGCGACGTTCGGGCGACAATATACAGATAAGCCATCATCCAATATGTTCCATCGAGAGTGTACTTCCCGGAGCACATGAACCTATGTCCGTTGCATGTGTAAAGCTTTGGCCCAAACAATCAAAGTCTAGACTATCTTGTAGGGAGGTATAAAGGTTGTCGTCCAGTCTCTTCAGCCCTCAAGCTCTCGTCGAGTTTAGCTTGTTCCCCCCTCTGTTGTCGATCACAATGCACTTCTTCACTGCTATCGTCACTGCCGTTGCCCTTGCGCTTCCGACGTTCGCCTCCCCCGTCGCCCCCCTCCATGACATCAAGAAGTTCTCTGGCGCAACCACCGGCAAATACATCGTCAAAGTAAAGGACACCGCATCGAAGTCCGACGTCTTGGCCAAAATCAACAAAGCAAGCGTTACGCATGACTGGGCCCTCATCAACGGTTTCGCAGGTATGCTGGCACGGTCTTTGCCCTGTCCATCTCCCCTTCGTCCTGCCTTCCATGCTTTTTTTGCTCACGATTCTTGTGTCAAGGGAAACTTGATGCCAAATCCCTCGAAACTCTCCGGGCCTCTCCCGAGGTGGAGTCCATCGAAGAGGATGGCATCATGAGCATCTTCGTCACTCAGTTTGTGCCTTTCCCCCGATTAATTAAGAATCCAGAACTCATTTGAGTTCAGGACCAACGCCCCATGGGGTCTCGGGCGCATAAGCTCGACGACCAGCCTTGCTGGCCAGAGCGACAGGTTGGCTATAAGCATATATCTCCTCACTTGGTCAGCTCATCAAAGGAAAACAGCGCACTCACCTTCAGCTATACCTACGCCTCCTCTGCTGGAGCAGGGGTTGATATTTACGTCGTCGGTATGTGATTCAATGCGCTTTCTGAGCTGTCCCTTTTTAATAAATTTGCCAGATACTGGTTGTCTGACCACACATGTATGTCTCTGAGTCTTTATTTAGGAACAGTAACCGTAAACGTTACAAAAGACTCAATTTGGTGGACGCGCTCAATTTCCGGTATCATTCGGAGGTTACGCGTTAGTCTCCCCTCTCAGTCTCTCTCTCCCTTGAACAACTCCTTACGCAACTGTGATAACAGTCTCGTTGATGGAAATGGACATGGCACTCATGTCTCGTACGTCAATTCGACTCGGCATTTTTCCCGATCGAATTTTAAACACCAACCCTCTCAGAGGTACCGCCGCCGGTAGCCAATTCGGTGTTGCCAAGGTGGGATACTAGAGCCCATCGTCGTTGGCAAGAGGCAACTGACCTGAATCCATAGGCGGCAAGCATAATCTGTATCAAGGTCCTCAGCGACGCCGGGTAAGTTACCAGTCCACTCTCCATGTCGAGGGGAAACTCAACGTTACTCTCCATCGGTTTCAGGTCTGGCTCGGTTGCCGATATGTAAAGAATTATCCTGATGGTATTTGTTCTTCCTGGCTGATTGGGCACCAGCGTCTCAGGCTTGAACTACGTTTCACAACAAGCGGCTGCATCCGGTCGTCCTTCGATCGTGTCCATGTCGCTCGGTGGTAGCGCATCTACTTCATTGGACAACGCCGTCAACAGCGTACATAAATCCATTCTCGAACTCATATTTCACCTCTGATCGTGTCTCCTTTCCCCAGCTCTCGTCCCAGGGTATCCACGTCGTGGTCTGCATCCCTGCATCCCCTTCTCTTTCGATCGATACTCATCTTTCATTCGCGCTCGTAACAGGTAGCCGCAGGAAACTCCAACACCGACGCCCGCAACACCTCTCCCGCCCGTGCTTCAGGTGCCGTGACTGTCGGTGCCTCCACCATCCTCGATGCGAGAGCTTCCTTCTCCAACTTTGGTTCCGTCGTCGACATCTTCGCTCCCGGCCTCAACGTCATCAGCGCTTGGATCAGCAGCGACACCGACACCAACGAGATCTCGGGCACTTCCATGGTGAACTTGAACTCATCCTCACTCGTCCTTCGGACTGAGACTGACGAACACGATTTTTAAGGCTACCCCGCATGTCTCTGGTCTCATTGCCTACTTGATCGCGAAGGAGGGTAACCTCTCCACCGCCTCGATGAGGTCTAAGATCAAGAGTCTGTCCCTCAAGAAGGTCCTTTCTGGGATTCGTACGTCGCCTTTCTTCCTGTTGAAGCAACCAGCATTCTCATGTGGTTGTGTTACCCTTAGCCGCCAGCACCATCAACGACCTGGCACACAATGATTAGGATACTGAATGGTAGGATTTGTAGGAGTCTTGTATTACAAAGTGGAGATGAGTTACTGTATCATGACTCGGATGTATCATGATCAGGAATATAAACCGTTGTACCAGTTCCTCTGGACACGTTCGCTACCCTGGCCAACTTTTTTGAAAGGCGGTAAGTTATTAGATAGTTCCAATCAGACGTTCCATTATTATGTTGGGAGTCAGAATACGACGCGATTAGCGTCTCATAGCCGACCAATCTAGCCGATAGAACCTGGAATGATCCTGAGGAAAGTATACCTTTGAACTTCCTAGGCCTTTGGATACATCCCAATCCCATAGTGGATCTCTTCCAGTCAGACGGTGCATATGATTTTCGGGGCGTTGCTACACTGAATAAGTACCCCAGCTTCTTATCATTACCCTTGGGGTGAACCACTACTGAGTACTTCGTAGTAAACTTGAGGCTTGCCTTGCGAGCCTGAGTTGACCGTCTCCAAATGCAACTCGACGCGAGTCCTTAAACACAAGCTCGAATGGTCGTTTCAGGCGAGTTCAATCAATGCAGGGGCTAATGAAGCTACAACGAGTTCTTGCAAGGTCATCATCCCAGTCAGGCTTGCGGAAAGTACATGTCCTCATAATACAAGGGTAAGAAGGGATAAATGTACGAACGTTCGTATACTTGATGGAGCTTCGGGAGATTGGTAACGAAGGCCGCTTCCTTGCCAGGTAGGACATCCGAATCCTCAAGGTGACGGCGCATTTGCATCTTAGTCACCTCCGCAACCACCCCCACAACCTCCTCCGCCTCCACAACCACCGCATCCGCCATCTAGCCCAATCTATGTGAGATGATCAATAAGACATACAGATAAATTATGGCCCACCACTGCAGGCAGCGCCCTAGAGAGATCGATGTCACTATGTGTTCATTTAATAGTCCACTTGGAATCTCACTGTCGAACATCCAAGATCGTCGATTATCATCTCGAGAACGAGCCCAACATTCTCCCCGACACATTCCCCGCCCTCGTCCCCGCCAGCGTCGGCGTCGGCTCGCCTGCAAGAAAGGGGGACGGGAATGAGAAACGGGGTTTCGTATGCGCAGGATCTGTTGGGGGTCTTGAGCTTGCCCTGCTGTACCAGTGCAGCATCCCGCGCTTGCCGTTTCTTGAGCTTCGCGAGTCGGTCGTCCCGGTGCCAAGAGGCTAGCCCTCTATTCCTATGTACGGTGTTGTGGTCACTTGGGTGTGTTGCAGCGAGGAGATCCTCCTTTGGTGGCGGCACCAGGTGAGGCGGTGCGAGTCGTTGAAATCTCACAAGCTGGGAGAGCTTTTGCCCGATGGTCTTGCCTGGTAACGGACAACCACAGTGCGTGTACGGCACATTGAAGCGGTCCTGTGGGAGGGCCGGGTAAAACTTCAGAGGCGAACTATCATACGCAGGGTGATTTGTCGTGTCACCTTCCAGGCTCGGCATGTAATATCAAAGGCGGAGGACAGAACCGATCCCTCTACCTTGTCGTTGCTGTGGAATTCAACTTATTGAAGTAAGGGACGCTGTGAGACAAAGGAACCCACTGGTCGATGTAACGACCAACATAGGTGATACAGTCATCATGGTAAATCAAGCCTCCAAGTTGATGAGTATGCCAAACAATGTCAATATCAAGGGTGGGGACAAAGAAAGCCCTGGCCCGCATTGACATGAGGTCCAGGAACCTTCAAGGAGATGGTAAACTCCGGGTTGAAATCGAACATATGTCGAGGACGAACTTACGCGTGGTATCTTGCAATAGCGTGGAGAAGTGCGACCTCATCCTGCTTGTTATCAAAGTATCCCACCTCAGTCCAATGCAAATCGAACATTTTTTTCACAAATGACCCTTGGCGAATAACCTGTCATTCGAGCCTCTCAGGATGCTTACACCTCGGGATCAACAAGGTAACGCACAGCGCCCACGAGATCTATGGAAAACATGTAGTCGTCCGTGTAAGCGGAGAAAACTCTTCGAATACTGCAAGAATACGTTCAATATAACCCAGATATCCCTTTGACGTAACGCCGGAAGACATACATTTCCTTCCGTTTGTATACGGACCAGGTGGCAGCGCGGACCTTCGTAGTAGACCACTGAACTTTATCCAACCTCTTGATCACCCATTGTTCGTTTGTCGCCGGGGGCCGTGGCTTCTTGAGAACAGGAGACCTTAGGAATCTTTTCTTGATAGAGCGTGCACGCTCAATGTTTGAAGGGGATTTGGAAGTACGGAGTGTGCCTCTAGCATCATCGGTTAGTTCGTACCCCAAGCAGAAAAGGGGTGGGAGAGGAGTGATGTGACTTGCGCCAAGTAGTCCCTAAGACCTTCCTTCTTCCGTACGATGTCATCGAAGAACTTACGGATCCCCAAGGTGGCCTTGTCGATCTGTAGTAGACATCGAGATCCTGGGCAAGTGAACGAGAATTTCTCCTGAAAATATCCGGTCCCAGTGCCGTCCATATAAGCTTTTATGGGGTAGAACACGAGTTCATACTCAGTCATTCCTGAGCACGGCAATGCACTCACGCACTGTAATGACCTTGCGGCACTTGGGGCAGCGAAGTGTCTTCGACTTGTTGTGTAAGGCATCATCTAAAGGGTCGAACAGTCGGGATGTTTTCTGGGTCCAGGAATCAACGCGAGCCTTCGAGGGGAAAGGTTGGATTACGGCCCACATGTTCCCTGCCTGATTATATTTAGTTAGAGAGATTGGATACTGTGTCTCGATGCCTACGAGGAAAGCCGACAAACTATTGCCGATTTGCCAGAGTACACGCAAAACAGGTATACGGCTGCAGTCCTCAGCATACCATCTTGGAAATCCATATAGCGTTAGGCTTGACAACACGAAATGGGAAGGGAACGAACGCGGGATTGAGCATGTAGGAATGCCAGACCTAAGAGGCGGCAATTCGGGGTGGGCTGCCTCGTCAGAGAAGGGACGCAGAGCATTACCATAAGAACATCAAGGGGTGGAAGCATATCTTCCGCCGGACGATATATGTCCATTTCTTGCAAGGACGAACACCAGATCGAGAAGCTGTAAGGACGTGTTAATTAAAATCCTTGACGCACCAGGAAAGCTTACCGATCCACTGCAATGCTTACGAACCAGGTCCATCGGAGATTTTGGACTGTAGGGACCTCTCGAGGTAGGACGTCGGCGCTAGCATTCTCGATTTGCGACCGCAGTCGGGCAAATGAATGCAGAAGCGCCAGATGGCCTTGGAGCTGACGACTGGTAACGAGAGGACCGCGGGTACGCTTCCGCCCTACCTGGAAGATTGACGGGAAGGGGTAGCTTGGTTGAACATCTCCAGGAGTGGTTTCTGTGGGAGCCTGCGTTTTGACGCATGGAGAGGCGTCTGAATCCATCTATCTCAACTTGAAAGATGTTCCAGGCCAACTATGGTGGGGTTTTATCTGTCTAGTTGGCTGGGTGCTGAACGTTGAACCGCCGCTGTATATATTATGGGGATACATGATCTGGCGCTAATTTGACAAATCTAGAAGGTTCAGATCAGGAACTTGAAGGCCGTGCTCAATCAATACTCAAGGAACGAGAGGGACTCACCAATTACTACGACACAACTGCCAGAATTTCGGTGGGATTACGTCAGGGTTTTCGCGATCACCGTGTTTGGAAGGGACAGAGTAGTACAGTCGTGCGCGTACACTCCCATCTCGTTCACCCACGCTTTTTTACCACGGGTACTGGAGCCTTGCCGGGGGCTGTAATATAGAATGCATTCGTCCAGCAATTCGAAGGCAATGAAGTCCTTCTCTGCCCCAGCAAGCATCTTTTCGAAACCTGAGTTGACCTTGTCTAGATCGATAGCTTAAGAGCCTGAGGACTCTCCACTCTAGATCTCCAGAGGTAAGTACCGTAGACACCCACAGGAGGTGGTCTTATAGTCTGACAGGACCCATATCATTTCCCTCATAGGTCTGATCCCATCGGACAAGTTTTGTCGAAATCGGCCGGAAGGCCAGGTCCAAAACGGGGTCATTTGGGGGTAGCCGGATCCGTTTTGCGGACAAATGGATGTATGGTGCGATAGGTCGGAGGAGGGTAACGGACAGACATGGCTGAGCAGTGGTTCCCATAGAAGGCTATAGCACTATGTCCTTAGTGGACGGATAAAAAGTGGACTCTGGCGAGGCCGTATCTCGATTCCAGACAAAATTTTGGAATTTGGCAAACTTGAAGGTCGGCAGCAATTTGGACAGGTTTGGGCGGTTTCGTTACAGACAAGTCATCAGTGAATTGGTAGCCGACGAGTCTGTCTCGCTTACCTTCGCTTACCTTTCGAAACCTGTCATATCGGAAATCCCGGTTCTCTGATGAAGTTGACCTTTGGCGGAGATGTCAGAAGTCCTAACCTGACATGTTCCGGTCTTCCAGAACGTACTGGATAGCCTCTCCTGAAAATGCAAGTACGATAATAGATTCCCCAATGGCAGCTACGTGTATCTCGAGTAAAAGCATCTAAGCTAGGAAAAAGCAAGGTAAACTGTAACAGACAAACAAAATGTGCATTAGCCAACACATACAAGAACGACAAATTCAGCTGAACGGAGAAATCCCAATTAATAGTACAACCCCCCAGTCGGTAGAGTATAAATAAGCATGTGCATGTCAGATCGTGCCTAAATAAATAGACCCCATCTCGAATACAAACCATGACCACATCTACGACCGACATGCGACGGGGACCGTAAAACCCTGCAGCCCAGACATCGTCAAAACCCACAAGAAGAACGAGAATAGACAACGCACATTAGTCCGAATCCCTCCACCCCATGGCGTGCGACCCTCAACCTTTGCATCAAGTCCCAAACCGCGCGAAGCAAAGCCTTCCCACAGCAGGCAGAAGTTCTCGCCGCCAGTGAGAACTTGATCAGCCTGGATGATGGCCTCACGAGCATCAAAGAACGAAGGGCGGCAGGTCTGGAGCTTCATGGCGTTCAGCACGAGTCTATCGCGAGCATTTCAGTATCATGATGACCGACAACAATACGGGCTAGATACTCACTGGACCATGAGTGAGTTACCGTGCTTGGGAATAAGAGGCTTCTTTGATCCCGTTCCTGGGCGGTAGAAATCCCCTTCGGGGATAGTTCCATCCTCGAGCGGTTTGGGAGGGAAGAGGTCTTCGGTGAAACCGTGCTTCTTGATCAGACCATGCTCGACGACCCAGAGGATCTGGGCCCAGACCTCGCCAATGGCGTGCACGCCCCAGTAGCCGGGCTTGTCGAGAGTCTTGTAGGTAGATGGATTGACGGACTCGTCCTGCCATGCCATAATAAGATAAGCGAGGTAGACACAAGTTCAACGAGACAGGGCGTACCAGAGAATAGATGTAGTTGCGGATTCCAGCCTCGCGGTTAGCAGCCCAAGCACCCATAGCATAGTCTGAATACTCCTTAGTGCTTCGGATCGTCGTGGCCAAGAAGTCTGATAGACTTTATCAGTCCCGATTCAGATACCAAGAATAGGAGATACACACCACCCCATCCTTCGCCCATTCCACCACTCTCGCCCCATCCAAGACAGCCAGAATTTGCAGGTCCACCGGTCAAGCGGGTGCTCAAGCCATGGCTCAATTCATGAATAACGATGCCAGCCTCAAGGTCTCCATCTCGGAAAGGAGTGGCGGTGTTCCAGAGGTACATGCGCATGCGACCGTTCTGACCGTCGGGCGGCGTCATGAAGTTCGCATTGTTATATCCTGAACCATCCTGGGCATTGGCGATGACGGCATCGCCCTCACTTCCACCACGACCGAAATTGTACTGTTGGAAGTTGCCAGAAACCTCGTCAAAGCCATATCTGAAGTTCGAGGGAATAGGTTGAGTGAGAGGATAATAGGTAGAAGTAGAAACGAACCGGTAATAGAGATCGTGGACCAGATTTGTGGTGTAGAAGAGCTGTGCAACGGTGTTGTTGATGTACTTCTTCGCCTCATCCAAAGCATCAGTCTTGTTTGTAAGCTTCGGACTATACGCGTAGTCAAAGCCCTTTGAGCGACCACCATCCGGCCGGTAATTGTCTATGAAGGAGTTCTGACCCTCCCAGTTCTCTTGGGCAAAGACGTTGTTTCCCCAAGTGGTGGTGGTATTCCTCCAAAATCCAAGGTTCTTGTGAATCCGAACCCCCCGGTATGAGGGGTCGTTGCTATATGGAATCGCATGCCATCCGGCAGGAGAAGCAAGGGCATCGAAGTTCTCCTTGTTGACCGAGCGGTTACCTTCAGTAGGGTCATTGATACCCCATGCAAACACGTTGTACGTCGCTGTTGTCGATGGTTCCGGTGGAATAGGAGAATCGGATGCCCAGTCAACGACCGAGATGATACGATGAGGGGCGATAGCAGAAACCGCAGCCTCATACCAGTTGTCTTGCATCTCGACTTCAAACTATTCGAAGATAAGGTTGAGGTTAAACAGACGAAAGGTGGTAGCGGCTAACCTTCCAAACGAGAGTGAGATGGGTCGCATCGCCCTCCTTATTGGGAACCTGGATGTATGCCATCCTTGCCTTGACGGGATTGACAGTATCGGGAACGTTGTCGACCAAGAATTCGATGGATTCGCCAGAAGGAGCAAAGTCGTGTGTTGGGGTTTCGACCATGCCGTTGAGATGGGCATCGTAGTTATCCAAAATATCGCTCACGACCTCGTCCTTGGGAGTAGCAGCGATCATGAACTGCAACAGGGCCGGCCTAAAATCGACGATGTCGTCCGCAGCATTGAAAGAAGTAGGGAGTTCGTAAGGAACTTGATGGAAGCGACAGTTGGAATGTGCGATGTGGTTGAGTTCCTCGAGATGGGCAGGATTCTGGGTCCCTAGCACTGTCTGTTGCCCGTCGTAGAACTGAACTTGTAACGCCTCATCGTTGCGAGCCTCGAGTTCGTTGATGAGGATATTGCAATAGTCGCGGTGTGGGTGGGTCAATAGCTCGCTGTTGTGGTTCGCGAAAGGCGTAGGAACCGGGCCTTTGTAAAACTGGAACTTCTGTTAATAGATTGCACAGCAGAAGGATTAAGACTAACCGAAGATCCGTACGAGATAACCATGCCGTCCTTGATGTTGATGTTCATATCCCCATCCGCGACCTCGATGCCGTTAACGACTTGACGGATGTAGACATGACTGACCCCAGTATTCGGGTCTGCGTATGAATCCTTGCGAATCTTATAGGAGATAGAGTCTGAGAGTTGGTCTGCAAGAATGTCCTTTGCGAAGAGGTCCGCCACGTCGAAGGGGTGGGTGGTGGGACTTTGGGGCAAGAAGCCGTTGGTCTGGATCTGGTAAGGACTAGAATAGAAGACGGCATGAGGATGGTGTGGGCCAAAGCCAAGGGTCTTGCGCCGTTTGAGTGGACCATCATTTCTGGTCCTGTGACTCAGCGTATGACCTGTGAGCCCTGCGAGGAGCGATGCGATGAGTAAACGACGCATCGACGGTGATGTTCCCTTGAAACGGGAATAAAAGGAGGGGGAACGTGGAACGGGCTTGGAGGAGGAGGAGGAGGAGGTTGTGTAGCTAGGCAGGGGTTTAAATTGAGGTCAAGCCTGTTCCTTTTATGGGTAGCTATGTGGTCATGTTTGGTCATGGCAACTGACTCGGATCACACAGGCCGCGATAAGTCAAGCTCATTGACCCAGTCAACTAAAACCAGCCCTTCCTCCTGCGTTGCTAGCCACGGGGAGGACTGATAATCGTGATGTCCGTACCGGACCGTACGTCTATCATTGTCGTAATCCTGCTCGACCTTTAATCATCGTCAGGCCTTTTATCTTCCAATCAGATTCGAGCTACCTGGCACCCCGGCCGCTCCGATACAGGATTCCGTATCTTGAACCCACATGGCCGATATCTGACAAAGTTGTCGCTGCCACGACACGTCTTCTATTCGAAGCTCGGGGCACTCAGGTCACGTCAGGTGAACCCTGCTGAACTCGGAACACGTTCAGATATGTGTGCCTTGGGTGGTGGTGCTTGCGGCGCCCACGTGTCGAGTCCTTGTCGTGTCTTCGCCACGTTTTCGTTTCTCTTCTTCAACGACCTCCAACCGCAGCCATAATACACTTACACTCGTCTCCAGGTGGACAGCCTCGACTCTAAATGATCCACACCGACCAATCAGTAATGCTGTGTTGTTTTTTGAAAAGATTGCCTTGCTTCGTTCCAGATTTCGGAGCAACATGTACGCAATCTTACAGCTGATTATCGATGATCGATGAGGTATGACGACCATAGATTCCGCCAGGTATCCGAAGTACTGAACCCCCCTTTGTTGCCCTCGTCGTGGCTATTTGTCTGCAGGTGACTATAATCTGAGCACTGCTGATGGTCTGGTCGTATCAGGTCCTGTAAGCAAAAAGTTACAGCATAAACATTCGTTACAGCATCGCGATCGTCTTCTCTCATGATACCGGCGATCAATTGCAAGGCGCGTGATCAGTCACCAACACCGCACCTGTCCTATCTAATCTTGGTTCCTTTGGTTCACGTCCTTGTACCGGTGCTGGCCAGTGAACGGAAATTCTAGATGAGTACCACCCGTCACCATCATTATGCAAATAAGGGCCTACGTGCACATCCCGAATACCACTACAGCGCGTACATGAGACGACCCATAGAGAATAGATTGAGTAAGGCAAGATTGAGTCAATCTAGACATTCGAGAAGAGGTACCAGTCAAGGCCCATGCATGTGACGCGGGAACAGTGAGAGCGATATCGATACGACGATAGCATCTCAATGATGCCCACATACAAATAATACCGAATCTGCTCCTGAGGCTAGTAGGCAATACACATTCCGGGGCACGCGGTGACTATTCAGTCAACTGCGCATCCCAGAACAATGGTGTATTTCTAGATCTAGAGAGCTTCGTGTCGTAGAGGTACAACACAATTATTGCCTTGCAGAAATTGCCAACAGTCTCTTCAAAGTCCCTCATGCCAGATAGCATACCGTTGAGAACCGTTGATAAGCCAGATAACATGGTAGGCACGATAGATGGTGTCGCGAAAAACTGGTCTGGAGTGATCGGGTATCGGGTAAACCGGTAACCGAAGCCGTAGGCCAAACATGAACAAACTTGAGCTCGATAGATTCGGAAATTATAATTATATTAAATTTAGGCCAAATACGACCAAACTTGAGGACGTCGCGAAAAAAACGGCGGTGATGGTCTGGAAAGACCGAGTTCGAGTTTCGATTTGTGAGTCCCTCTTATTGGAGAACCTTCTGAACACTGATTGAGCCCGGCCTTCTGATCCGCACCCCCTAAGTGAATCTTTCGAGGCTGTGTACATTTGAGATCATGTACTATTACTTGCATACATCGGCGGTCTGCGGCGGTGCAGCTCCCGCCAGGACCGGACGGCCAATGTGGAGAGATATATAAGGTCCCATCATGACTGGCCTGTCGAGATACTGACATGGATTCAGACGCCCACCCACCACCATCCTACAGAGCGCAGCCTGCTCACACCGAAACTCCTCCTGGAGATGCTCCACCACCAAACTATTCCTTTCCGTTGACCTTCACCATAGGCCAGAACCGTACCAGCGCTCCTCTTGTCACCAGCGCTCAGCTGAAAGGCCATCTGGCGCTCCTACATTCATTTGCTATCCTGCGATTCCAAATAGAGAACGCGAGTGCCGACATACTGCCTCCAGGAGTCCCCACAGACAAGGATCTCCGATGGATCTGGTTCGTAGGAGTTGCAGTGGACCGGTAAGTGTTCTGAATGTCAAGAATGGGCTTAGGATTTTAATGAATATGACCTTGCAGCTTCTCGATCTGGTCTTCGTCCTTGGATGGAACGGTGCCGAATCGTTCGCCGGAAGATATTTTTCCGCCCCTTGATGTTCTTATGGTATGCCTCGGGTCTCTTCCTCTCGGAGGAAGTTCACCATGAATTCGTAGGTCTGGCACTCCTACATGCTCAATCCCATGTCTGTTTTCCTTCCTATTTTATATGATCAAACCTGACACCAGAGTTATTTCAAAGGTGGTATGCCGAAGACTGCAGCCGTATACCTGAATTGTTTTTACTCTCGCAAATCGGCAATAATTTCTCTGCTTTCCTCGTAGGCCTCGTCATGCAGTAAAAAGAATATCCCCCCAACTAAAGCTTATAATCAGGCAGGGGACGTGCAGGCCGTAACCCAACCCCTTCCCTCGAAATCTCGGATTGATGCGTGGACACGGAAGACAGGTCGACTATTTGACCCTTTGGATGATGCATCATGCAACCAGGTAAAGATGTTTCATTGTCCGAAGTGCGGCGAAACGATCACAGTGCGTGAGTGCATCGCTGTGCTCAGAAATAAATGTGTGGGAACTTATGTTCTGCCGCACAAAAGCTTATATGGACAGCACCGGAACGGGGTACTTACAGGAGAAATTCTCAGTCACTTGCCCGGAACCCGGATGTCTACTTCGGATCGACAAGGGCGCCTTGGGGATGCGTAAGTTTACGGACGACATCACGCGAACCAGCGCGGAGGGATCCAGGAGCTACTTGGCGTGAGTCGTCTCCTACTCTTCTACAAAGTGCTAGGTACAAACTAACTGATGGTGCTAGGGGCACACTCCGTACTTCTCAATCCCCTTCAGACAGCGCCCGTGCGGCCACCATCAAGACTGCATTCTTGAGATCTGCCCTTCTCAAGGAACCGGCGCGGTCCTTCGCGAAAAGAGAACAATGGGTGACCTCTGTGTTGGACAAAGCTCAGTGGTCTACCGTGAAGATCCGCGCCGCAGTCGCTGTGATATACCATAAGCCGAAAGTGTACGTCTCTTGGGGTCTCTCAAGCGATTTCTGGGTTGTATTGAATGTATTCATATTCTTGCAGAGTTGGCAGAGTTTTCTCCGCTTACACGAACGACTACATGTTTTCCGTAGACCTCGTTGGTGCTGTGCGTTTCTTGTTGATCCCGAGGTGTGAGCATCCTAAATGGCCCGAACGACAGGTTATTCGCCAAGGGACATTTGTGAAGAAAATGTTCGATTTGCATTGGACGGAACCGGGATACTTTGATAACAATGAAGATGAAGTCGCGCTTCAGCACGCTATTGCAAGATACCATGCGTGAGTCCTCTACTTATCCTCGTCTTCAATTTTTATCTCAATTTTACCATCTCCTTGAAGGTTCCTTGATCTCATGTCATCATCGCCAATGGCTTTCTTTGTCCCTACCCTTGATATCGACCTTGCTTGGCATACTCATCAACTTGGAGGCTCGGCTTACCACGATGACTGTATCAGATACGTTGGACGATACATCGACCAGTGGGTTCTTTCGTCCATCGTGTT
>Ga0307516_10003748_pt1 | contig 19327 bp, 31 predicted proteins | sample 19_EM_MG_FD_203310 | JGI IMG/M metagenome (GOLD analysis project Ga0307516, IMG submission 203310) | Populus trichocarpa ectomycorrhiza microbial communities from riparian zone in the Pacific Northwest, United States - 19_EM | ecosystem: Host-associated > Plants > Roots > Unclassified | place...
GCGGAGTGGCTTGGAAGGCACCGAGGTGCCACCGAGCACTCTCGCCCCCCGGAAGTCAGTCGTGTGAGGGGGTTGACGGAGTGGCCTGGGAGGCTCCATGGAGCCCCAGGCACTCCTATTTCCCCTGAGTACTGACTGTCTGACGATGAGATCGTCGGGGTCAGGTGGGTGACAGCGGACGATGGTCCCAGCGAATGGCCACCACCTTGGGGCACACACGGTCGTACGGAGGGCTCGTGAACTCCTTTCACCAAGAGTCAAGCTTCTGCGCCCAGACGTCGAATTCTACGAGATTCTGGATGTGGGATATGTCCAAAACCAAAAAACTAGCTCCCCGCATGACGACGAGAAGAAACCCGGACGACCGCTGCATCTATATCTCTCGGATGCCCGGACCTCGCCACCGGCGATTTAACCATTACCTCCAGTGCCTTTATTCGTCAGATCCGAGTGCAAGCCGACAAGTTGGCTGTGATAAGCACTGCGACGATGTTGCTGAGTCTGACGTTCCTAACTGGTGTTGATCGTGGAAGGGGGGAGCTGGAGCGGCATCAGACACCCCAAGGAGCCGCCCTGCACTCCTGGCCCCCGAACACCAGTGAGGTGTCGAGGGCCTCTGTTCTTTTTTACTTCCGCCCCACTTCCTGTGGATATATAGTTTTATTTTTAGTTGGAAATGAATTTGATAGATTTTCTATTCAACAGATGGTTTCCACGTGGATTGGAAAAATATCCAACCAATAGGAAATCTTGTTTTGATTATCTGTTATTACTGTACCAAAAATACCGCCGATACTCAGTACACAGCGCCAGCCAGTATAGGCGATGGCATGATACCTCCAGCGACGTATAACTTGTGGGTGAGGGCTGCAGTGATAATAGAATGCGCGTGGAATGCAATAATGGCAGACCGCGGTCTCCGGCCACCCTGCCCACCATCCACCGGTACGATATCTCCCAGACTTCCAGGGAGCCAAATCCGAACGCTCTCCGACTCCTGGCAAAGACCAGGTAATATATAATCACGTTCATCCCGGTGTCAGGAGCTTACTCACATCCGAGCCCGAGCTAAAAAGGTGAGATCAGCTGGTGCCCGTGTCACTGCAATATCGAGGACGCTGCGATTACGGACAGTGGACTCCTGGGCTAAGCTGGCAGCGGATGAGGCTGATGCGCATGTGCAAGCTTGCAGGGGGCGACGAAAAAACAAATAATATGTAGAGGGTTAAATCGGACCTGTAGAACGACTAAAGCTACTACCCAGATCTCTTACAAATATCAAGCGCGAATTCTCGGAGGAAATGCGTGCACGTCAAAGAGTGGTCCATGCAGGAAGAGGAGGATTAAATGTAACGGCCATGCAAAACGCAGTTGCGCGGTCCCACGGTATCCAGGAACAGAAGGAGGCCCCCACCCACGCTTCTATCAATTGGAATCGGGTTGTGCTCCCGGTAGTTTGTTGGTTACTGCATTCGGCGTATCCAAGGGTCTGCAAGCGCTGGTGTGCATTGTTCAGCTACATCAGTCACCTCCTGGAAACCTTCGGGGTCCTCGCCCCCAGGCTTTTTTCCCGGACCTCGCCAAGGGCCTGGTTCCGATGCAAGATCTCCGGACGTCACATTCTGTCACTCTCACGGGCGGATGGACTGGAAGGGCCGCCCCAGTGCCTAATACAATATATATCGCCATGATCCAATGGGGTCACATGCAATCAATGAACCATCACCCGCCCCGATGCCTAATGCTGGTGGTGCGAACAGCACAACACCCGCCACGCTCGGGGGCACCTCTTCAAGAACTGCCCTGCCTGAGAGAAGCTGTGCTGCTGTGGGCAGCGGTTAGAGAGGCTACCGAACTCGGCGAGTATGTTCAAGACTTCAGAACTCCTTTCCAACGAGAGGTGCAGTGATGCAATCCCGATATTCCTCGCTACGACAGATGGGGGAGGTAAGGACAGTACCCCCGAGGGAAGCAGAGAGATAAACTCCCATAGCGGTAGCATGACAGGCAAGGAGGCCTCGGAATGAGAGATCGGGGAGCGAGGAGAGCCCCGAATACAGAGTGTGAAGGAGGCGGACGGAGCTTGCGGCGATTACTTAGTTATCCAAGGCGGAAGTGGAGAGAGCGGCCACGACTTGACACCCCTTAGTTGCACCTGTTTCTAGTACAGCCCATCCATGATAGCGGAGAGTGGTATGTACATTGCCGTGGTCTAGATGATCTAAAGATATCTCCATGATCTAAATAGGTCGCATGCGTGTAATGAAGAAACAAATTATTTTTCCTAGATGATCTAAATATGTCGCACGCGATTAATGAAGAAACCAAATAAAAAAAATAAAAAAATCAGATATACCGACTGCTAAATGATGAAACCAACAAAAAGGTTAACCCGCTGATCTGAGAAACCGGACAGCCAAGGTGGAAACCTCAGACCTGCACCCACCCAACTGTCAAACCCCAACTTACGTCCTCCTGCATACCACCCAAAACCGCCACCGTAGAAAGATGACAGCATTCCCCTCCCCCAAGGGAATTAGCCCACTTCTAATTCCATTTCCACGCTACCTCCTCTATCGTCCTCTACTTCTACCTCTACTCCCACCTTCGCCTCTACTCCCACCTCCGTCTCTACTCCCGCCTCCACCTCTGCTGTCATCTCCACTTCTGCTACTCTTCCTACCGATATATGGCGGTGCGGCGCGCCCATTCCCTTCCGGAAGTCGTCCCCATCCGACACCGCCTCAATCGCTCCCCTTCCACTCCTCACCAACTACCGCGCCGCCCACATCGTTTCTCCGCGTATACGCCTTCGCACGGCGTCGCCCCCCCCCCCCCAACCCACCCGCCGTTGCCCTCCATCAACAAACCTCTGCAATATACGAGTGCCGGTCACGAAAAACTCAGTGTGCATGACCGATCGAATAACGTTCCCCGTGCACCAGTTGCTACCGTCGACAAACTGAAGGCACACGAGGTCTTTCATTTCGCTGTCTCGGTGAACGATATCCTTACAAGATCAGTACCCCCCTTGCGGAGAGAGGATCCAGCGCTTCGGAGCACCCCAGCAGCAGCATTCCCGCAGATTCTCCATACCTAGCCCTGTGGTGGTACTTTCCACGGCGACCAGAGAGAACTGGGCTGGCGGGCGACCGAAGACGAACTGTGCTATGAGTATACTAGGATGGGGAGTAGTGAATGGTCCCTCACCTGAGGGCCGGGCGGAGTGTGGCTCCAAGGCGCCACCGAGCACTCCCGCCCACTGGCAGATGTGGGGCGGAGTCGCTCGGAAGGCACCGAGGTGCCACCGAGGACTCCCGCCCCTGGAAGCTGTTCGTTTGAAGGGGTGGATGGAGTGGCCAGGAGGCTCCAAGGAGCCACCAAGCATTCCTGTCCTCCCCGAGTACTGATTTCTCGACGTTGATATCGTCGGGGGTCTGACGGGGCGAAATCGGGCGCTGGTTCCAGCGAACGACCCCTGCCTTAGGGCTCTCCCGGTCGTACGCCGGGTTCGTGGACTCCTCTCATCGAGAGTCAAGCCTCAGTGCCCAGATGTCGAATTCAACGAGATTCTGAACGTGGAATATGTTCAAAACCAAAGATGAACTTCCGTCAGGTCGGCAAGAAGGGGCTCGGACCGACAGTTGCATCTGCCACTCGGATGCTCTGCCCTCTCCACTGACATATAATGTCCACCCTCAGTGGCGACCCATCAGCGCGCAAGCCAATATGATGGCTGCGATAGGCACTGCGACAACACTGCTGAGTCTGACGTTCGACGGAACAAGACCAGCCCATAGGTTCCTGTTTATTCGACTGCCTAGCCCGAGATACCACCGATTGGTCGTGTGAAGGGTGGACAGAGTGACCTGGGAGGCTTCCCGAAGCCCCCAGGCACTCCTGTCCCCTGCGACTACTGATTTCCCGACGCTGAGATTGTCGGGGTCTGGCGGGGGACAATCGCTTTGGTTTTTATTTTGCTTTTTCCTTTCCCCCCCTTTTTCCCTCACTTCTTGTGTTTGGTTCTTCGGCTCTTCCGAGAAAATATCTATCCTCAGATAAGAGACGACATGACTATCAAGACGGCCGAGAAGTCTCCTCCTAGCGATGGACAGTGGCCCCAACGACGACCACTACCTTGGGGCTCACCCCGCCGTACGCAGGGCACGTGAACCCTTCCGTCAAGAGTCAAGTTCCTGCACTCAGATGTCGGATTCAACGAGGTTCTGAACGTGGGGCATGTCCAAAACCAAAAACGGGCTCCCGCCATGACGGCGAGAAGGGACTCGGGGCGACCGTTGCATCATTATCTCTCGGATGCCCAACCCTCCGCCACTGACGATCTAATCTTTGACTCCAGTGCCGCGGCCCGCCTCAGTACCGAGTGGAAGCCGATAAGGCGGCTCCGATAAGTGCTTCAACTACCAAAACATAGGACATTGGAGATGACGGTGTGGTGTACGAAGGACGGCTGACCGAGAACCGTCTCGGAAGACAGCCCCCGCCGAGACCGAGCGCTTCTGAAGCTTTCCCGTATATAGGGAGCTTGCTGTCCACGACGATGTTACTGTATCGAATCTACAATCTTCATCTCTATCCGTATTATCCCAACAGCAACGGTACTGCTGGGCGTGGGGTTAGTGCCGTATATCTGAATTGCAGACACAGTATCTTGCTAGTGATGGGCTGGAGGCCGGATCTCCAAGAAGAGATACAGAATGCCGAAGAGCCAGAAGCCGGACGGCATGGTGACGTGGAGCTCTAAGAGGCTCGCCTCAAGGTTCTACCAAATGAAGACTGGCCACTGTCTCACCGGGCGGTACCTCGAGTGGACGAAGAACCGACCTACAGCACAGTGCCGGTGGTGCCAATGCCCAACGCAGACGAGGGACCACCTCTTCAAGGTGTGTCCGGAGTGGGAAGAGGCTGCAGAAAATCCTGTGGGCAGAGGTGTGGAAGGAAAGCAGGAGGGGGAAGAGCCGGTGAAAAATCCGGGACCTCCTCGCAGATGGAAGGTGCAGCTAGGCGGTGTTAGACTTCCTCTCCACTACGGATGTGGGAAGGCTGGTCCCAGCTGGGGAAAACGCGGGAGGGAGGTGTCAGAATGGGGACGCAGGGAGCGCAGGGAGCGGGAAGGGGAAAGGAGAGTGGAGGCGAAGGAGCTGGGCGCTGGCGAGGAGCTGCCGTTGTTCCTACCCGCGCCCTCCTTCATAGCATCCGCAGAGAAGTAGGGGGAGCGACACGATTTCCTTTGTTCTTTCTCTTTGCTCTCGCTTTCGCCCTTCCCTTTTATTCGGACTCACTTCCGACGCGATTTCTTCGGCACGTCTCTTAGATAGGCCGGTCGGAGAGCAAAGGGGAGCTTGCAACGTGCCGCCATCGCGCGGACGGCAGACAGGAAAGCCGGACAAAAAGTGCGCCGCCATAGTCTAGCAAGGCTTTATACGAGTATGAATTAATAAATAAAAAAGTATCTTGCTAGTGTCCGTCGATGCTATCCCTTAGATTGTAACGGGTCTTTGGGCCCCCGCCGCCAGACAATTGCAACCGCTTCACCAACCCCCCTAAATTGCAAGAACAAGTCTAATCAGACAAAATGGTCCATCTAGTGGTGGTTGAGATTCCTCTATTTTACTATAAATTTACAAACAAATTGGAAGGGTTTCCGACTGTGTTTCCGCCCTTTTCCACCCATTTTTAAACAAATTCCCCAATTCCTCACTCTACAGTTAAATGCGATGGAAATCAAAAAACAAATCTCGTTCTGGTACATGGCAAAAAGATTATTGCACTGCTCACAGCCTTCGCCAGGTCTTCGGTAGGTACTGAGATCCGTTGTGCCCTCCCAGTCCGCTAAGCTTCCAGGCGCACAACCAACACACCCGGCGCTCTGGCTGATAGAAAAGTGACCGCACTCACAGCACCTACCGGTAGGCAAAGGTACAGCCCTCCCCTTCTTACAGCTTCCGCGGTTGATAACTCCGGATTTGATCATGCTTGGACTATCGGTAATCAACCTCAGCACACGGCAACTGGAATCCCTCACGAGACATGGCTGCTGCCTACCGCAAGTTTGAATCAATAGTGTCGGAATGAATAACCATTGTGTCGGGCTACCAGAAGAGCATTGGCCAGGCTCGAAAGGAGGTGAGTTCCGCGTCGTAGCAATTTGCAGCTGGTCGGTGATGTTTACTACCCCTAGTGGTGTTGCAGTCAACAGTGCACTAGACACCTGGCACTCCCTCCTTACACTCCTCTCTAAATGCTTTCCGAGCCTTCTTTCCATTTGTACCTTGCCGGGCCGCTTGCAAATTCGGAGGGCTTCAGCGTCGAGCTCATGAACATTGGACACAATCATGTAATGAGCATTGTCGAATGACAATATTTCTATTGGAATTACTTCCCGCCGATTTGGTACGGGACGCCGGGGTGAGGCGGACGAGGCCGGCATCGAACAATGCCATGTCAACACTGCATTGAGTGAGGAGACGGATTAGGAGGCGTTGTGTAACAGGGGATCGTTTGCATTTAGTTATTTCCGCTTTTCTCTTTCTTTCTTTCTACATACTTAAACAACAATAGAGACAATATACGTGTTGTCCGCATCCCGCTCAGATTCATCTACACAACACCACCATCATCTTTGTCTATCTTTTCCTCTCCTCTTCCTCTTCCTTAGGAACTCCCTGTCCGCTCGTGCTTGGTAACCTCTCAACAATTTCCACCTCTTGCCAAAGGTTTTGGCAACCTTAAACTCGGCTGAGCCGCAGTCAAACTTTGAAACTTCTCGCTTTGAATGTTTGTGTTCTGGGGGTAATCAGGTCAGTGAGCGATGTGCTGTACTGGTGCAGCGTACCATGGCCTCATCGATGGCAACATTTGTTGTTGACATACGATACTTCTGAGCGCTGACCCGTAGGGCTCGATTGTGTTGAGGCCTCGTAACAGAAACGGCAAAAAGCTACAAGCTACAAGCTACATGGCAAGTACAGCAGTCTCAGAAGTCCGTGGATGCGATAACAGGGCCAACTGTGGGCCGTCTGGGGCGGTTGAGATTGCCGGACACATCTACTTACTGGCTATTTTGTTACTTTTCTGCTCGGACGAAACCTCCAGAACTACGGCACACGCAACTCTAAGTGGTGATGAACAATCCTATCTTTGCTCCACTGAGGTAATACGGTTTTGCTTTTCTTCTCTTATAGAGTGAATTCTCTCAGAAGTAGTTCGGTTGTATAGAGCGTTAACCTGTAATGTGGATCAAATTCGAACCCGCGATACATGGGGAATAAGAAAAGCTTGTCTCGCTCTTCAGGACTTTTGTTCGAGTATGTAGCTACCTGGAGGTTTCCCCTAAAGATGCATGCGCTCATACCAGACAGCACCCCTCTCCGTCTCCGACGAAGAGCGGAAGCCATGGGGATTGGGGTGGGGCAAGCACCCGAGTAAGCGGCACTAGGGGTCGGGGGTGCCACAGACATCCCCAGAACGGTAGATTTCTCCGGCGTCGGCAAATCACTCTATGTAGGCGGAACGACGGCTGACTTTACATAGAGCACTAACTGCGGGGTGCTTTGGCGCTAACAAAAGTCTGGGGAGGCTCATGCGAAATCTCTCTTTTCTTCTAGGATCCCGTTGTGGTAATTAAGTGGGCAAAGCAGTACAGCTTGTGGGACGGCCGCCGATTCCGTATGGCGATGGACGGACGGGTGTGGGAGTTTGAAGGGGAGGAGGGGCGAAGGGACGTGGTCCTCCAATATATGTAGTACGTCCCACCCGATGAGACGAAGAAGAGATCTCGGGCCCGAGATCACACGGCGCCAGACCCCGGTAGCGAATAACCATCTCCTGGGCAGATATCAATGTAAATACACCAGACAGACATAGTTATCGACTGTGACAATGAGCGATTGGCGGCGAAACGGAGCAAACGGCCGCGGATTCCCATAAGATGAGGGCCCAACTGGATGATTGAAAAGGTTCTACATATCAATTTTCGAGGGTCAGAGATTATAACTTACTCTATGTGCCACAAGACCCATAGTTGCAAGGGTGAAGACACCTACGGCAGGCATATTCACCGCCGAGGAGTCTAAACAAATCCCTCACAAGGATGTTCTCACCGGGCGCTATCGCAGAGTACTGCGTAGTACTGCTCTCTACCTCACGGTACCGCCTGCCAATATTTACCAAAGCCCATACGAACCAATATGTGTGCATTGAGCAAGGCTGTCGTCCACTGCTGCAGGACGGTACTCCGTGAACGGCAACCCTTGGACGGCACTGTTCAGAGCCAGTCCAGGTATTTCGAAAGATTTATACTTGCAATCAATGGCCGTTCAGTAACTATGCCCCAGAAACACTATGTAACGCTTCGTAGCACCGATGACTGTCGCAATTCCGCGCAGATCAAGATATTTCCCTATGACTAGGCATCCGCGCTTGCATTAAGCAGTATAGTTCCGTACCTGTGGGAGATAATGCCAACCAATTTTTACCGCTCAAAACCGGCTACGCTTTGCCGCCAGACTGCCAAATACTAATAAGATGTAGTACGCATGCTACTACCGGGGACAGCCAGAGAGCCCTTCGGCCCATCTGACCGATTCCAAGCGGCCGCAGACCGACCGCAATGGGCAATCGGAGCCAAATCTGTCTCTCCGCTCACTGTTACCCACAGGCGGTGAGAATTGATTCCTAGCTGACACCTATTCGTGTTCTGCGCCGACATTCGTACGGCGCCATGCGGCACAGTAATATCACTTAAGTGCATTAATACCTACGGCACGTTGTTGATTGGTTTCAGGCGAGGAAGTCTTTAACAGCAACTTTTTGTTAGAAGGCCAATCACTATTAATATCCGGTTAAAGGTTCCTAAAGACCAGTATTGATACTATCCATTGCTACACAAATGCAAATACCGAAACCCTGGTCGCCCAAGCCTTCAGTATGACCTCCAATAGAGAGTATTCACGTTCCTACGCTCCCTCTTCCCAGTCCTCATGTCACCCAAGTACCCATCATCATCCATAGCTATCCAAGGATTCTCCCCGCACTCCGCAGCTGCTCCCGTTTGTATTCGTGGCATTGGCTAATCAATCTAAGCGGTGAATCAGGCCTAAGCCGCACCATATTGCTTGTCGCTCTTATTGCGTACGAAGTGGGCCGTGCTGTTGCAGAGGTCAACTGTACGGTATGGCGCCGCCCCACGCCGACTGGAAGCCAGCCATGCGGCTTCCCTGTAGCGAGGGGAAGCTCAGGACTATCCTCGCTAGTCACGCCGGTACCGACGGTTATCGGTGTAGATCCTTCGAAATAGACCAGTACTGGGCACTACATACCGTCCAGTAGGGTGTCCACTCGTGGGGTGCCTTTCCGTCCTGCAGCCGTGCGTACGGCAGCCTTGCTCGCTGCGCCAGTACTAGTTCGTACTGGAGCTGGAAAATATTGGCGGGCGGTACCGGCGTACTGCACGGTAACGAGTTGCACTTCGCAGTACTCTGCGGTACGCTCCCGATGGTGAGCGCCTTGCTAATTATGACCAGATTAGGTCGAGGGATATGTGTAAATCCCTCGAGCTAATCGAGTACTTGATCGCCTGCCGCAGGTGGGTGAGGAAATCTAACCCCCAAATCAAATTGCCCGCTGTATATATGTGTGTACGACGCGCGCATATGGCACTTCGAACAATCAACCAGATCTGCAATCTACCAGATCTGCAATCAACCAGTTTCCTCATGGTCCGGTATTCGGCAACTAGCAGGGAGCTTGTTGCATTTGTTTGTCGAACACGCCCAGAGGTTATAAAAGCCATGTGGACACCCGCTACATCCTTTCAGTGCCCAGACCGATATCATTGCCCCCCCCCTTTACCTCCAACAATTCCCCCGATCCTCACCCCGGCTCTCACCCTACCTGCTACACAGCAAGGAGAAAGCCGTCGTCATGAAGAAGGTTTCCAACATCTACGCAATCTCGGCGTTCGCCGCCATCGGCGGTGGTCTGTTCGGTTTCGATATAAGTTCGATGGCTGGTGTAATCGGTACCATGGCGTACAAGAGATACTTCAACAACCCTCTGGACGAGAGACAGGGCGGAATCACGGCGGCCATGCCTGCTGGGTCGCTGTTCGGGGCTTTGTTGTCTAGTTACCTCTCCGACCGGTGGGGGCGTAGGATCGCAATCCAGATCGCTGCCGTTATCTGGGTTATTGGTTCGAGGTGAGTTTCTGTCATCTTCTGTATTGCAAAACAGACTATGGCGTGCGGAAGTGACTAACAGGTTGCAGTATCCAATGTGCGGCCCAAAATGTTAGCATGCTGATCGTCGGTCGTATCATTGCCGGTCTTTGTGTTGGTATCACTTCGTCGACCGTCCCCGTCTACCAGGCCGAGCTTGCGCCCAAGGAACTCCGTGGCCGCATGGTTTCACTTCAGCAGGTACAGCACCAGCCGTGTCCATGAGAAGTATATCCGCTAATCTCCGTTTCAGTGGGCCATCACCTGGGGTATTCTGATCCAGTATTTCATCCAATACGGCGCGTCCTTCTACGATGGCGGCTCTGAGAACCCAAACCAGGGCACCGCCGCCTTCCGGATTCCCTGGGGAGCTCAGATGGTCCCGGCTTTCATCCTTTTCGTCGGTCTCTTCTTCCCTTACTCCCCGCGTTGGCTAGCGTCGAAAGACCGCTGGGGTGAGGCTCTCGTCGTGCTCGCAGATGTTCACGGTGGCGGAAACGTCAACGACCCGAAGGTGCTCGCCGAGTACAAGGAGATCGAGAATGCTATCCGCTTTGAGCGCGAGGAAGCCATCAGTTCCTTCGCCGAGCTCACAAAGCCCAGAACCGTCAAGCGCGTCATCCTCGGCATGTCGCTGCAGATGTGGTCGCAGCTCTGCGGCATGAACATCATGGCATGCTCAATTATTTTTCCACAACACTGCGCGATCAAGCAACTGACGTAGTGACGCGAATGTGAAACAGATGTACTACATCGTCTACGTCATGCAAGGTGCCGGCATCGATGATCCCCTCCTCACCGCCGCCATCCAATATGTTATCAACGTCGTCATGACCATCCCCGCCATCCTCTTCATCGATAAGCTTGGCCGTCGCCCCGCGATGCTCGCCGGCTCGCTTCTGATGATGACCTGGCTCTTTATCTCCGGTGGCATCCAGGGTGCTTTCGGTGAGCCCGAAACCGACCCGAGCCAACCGATCTCCTGGAAGATGGTCAACAAGAAAACGCAGGCCAGGGTCGTCACCGCCTGTTCTTACCTTTGTAAGCCATCCCTACTTCGCTCCCAAATGGTATCCCCGCGCTAATATCAGACAGTCGTCGCCACCTTCGCCACAACCTGGGGACCTGTCTCGTGGGCGATGCCTTCGGAGGTGTTCCCGCATAAGGTCCGTGCCATAGCGGTCGCTCTCTCGACCGCATCCAACTGGGCGTGGAACTGCGCGCTCTCGTTCGCCGTGCCACCGCTCCTCCGTAGCATCAACTGGAAGATGTACATGGTCTTCGGCGTGTTCAACGGTGCCGCATTCATCCACATGTTCCTGACCGCTCCCGAGACCAAGGTTTGTGGTTTCCATTCACTTTTACGCAATGGCGAACAAAGTAGTTGACAAGCGGGAAACTCAAAGGGCAAATCGCTCGAGGAGATGGACCTTGTCTTTGACTCCGGTACCCCACCGTGGCGCGGTGTGCCAAAGGGCAGCAGACTCGACGAGCTTCAGAGGGATATCGAACAGGGAAAGATCAAGGCCAGAGTCGGTGCGGCTGCTGTCCACGACGGCAGGGCCGAGAAGGAGTAGCCGCTGTGGTGGGCGGTAGTCTCGCCCGCTCTTGTAGGCTGTGCTGCAGACGGACAGCAGAACGAACGGAGCCCTTGTATGTATTCATTGTTGGAGGGAGTAGGCAATGGCTCCCACGGAAGCGGTGGGTAGAAACGACTTGAACGATCAAGAGAGGTTGTCTGTCAGATACACGAGCGAAAGAGAAAAAAGGAAGCTGAACCTAACCACTAGGAGCCGGCAAACCAAGCTCACCAAGCCCACACAATCCGACGGTTACATAACGGGCTAATCCTAGAATAACATCATTCTGTAGCATCACTCCTACTCCTTCGCATGCTCATCCTCCTTCCTAGCCTCCGCAAGCGCCGCCTCACTGACATCCATCTCCTTGCGCATCTCGTAGAACAGCGAAGTATCGACGATGACGCGTTCGCCGAGCCACGTGGCGCGCTGTGTATGATCCCTGAGCTCATCGTCGGTGTTGGGGTGGACGAGGGCGGACAACGGGCCGCGATTGACGACGAGCCAAGGGACGAAGGCGCCGAACTGCACGGGGGTGAAGAGGTTGACCTCGAACATGGCCATCGTATGCGGGCCGATGGGCCTGTCCCAGAGACGGTAGACACGGAGTTCCGGGAATTCGAGTCTGATACGCGTGTGCAACTCCCGCGCGAATTGCGTCTGCGACGCCGACCCGACGTTGTAGTACACGTGCACATCAAAGCCGCCGCGACTACCGTTCGTGATCGGGGAGCCGAACGCGCCGTACGACGGCGACTGTCCCGCCGGCGTCGCTGCCGACGGAAGAGATTTGCCATCCGCGTTGTAACCACTGCCAACACTGGGTTAGCTGGATGACGCGCGCGGGAGAACGGGGGGAACTCGCGTCGGCAGGGGCGCGTGGCCTTCCCAGCCGACGAGCGGGGAGGGGTAGGTGTAAAGTGCCGGATCCATGCTGCAGTCGGTTATATTGCGATCTGGTATTGAGGTGGCTGGTGTGGATTCGATCGAAGTTCGTTGCGAGGAAGATAGGTACCGTTAATAAACGACGTCGCGTCGCACGCAGGCCCGCTCGTTCCGAACCGCTCGGCACTCAAATCGGTTGGAAATCGCTCTGTCTCGTCATGTGTGGCACCGGTCACCAAGGCCCATTGGCTGCCTTGAGAGGTCTCCGCACGGCGCATGACGTTGAGGCTTCGTCAGCATGGATTGGTAGTTAACTATGTAAGCGACGAATGGTACAACGATTGTGTAATGCTTACATCTGTCGAACACCGCAGAAACCCTAGCGCGCGCCCGAACGTGAGGGTTATGTAAGTCACTGTACTGTGGCTCCTCACGTTGCTGCGGCTGCTGCGGACCCAATTGTGCGATGTGCGTGCCGAAGGTATCTACATATCTCCGGACCAAAGTAAATATATACTGCCTGCATAGATATTGCCGGCATAGATTGGTGGGGGACATAAACGTCCCTGGTCCCAGCAACGACGGTGGGCGAAATGGGCCGGTTTCGCATGAGTGGCGTAGGGGGTTTCCATGTGTGAGCGGCGCGTTTCGTTCTACGTCACTCGGCTCACGAAGTTGCTTCACGAAAATAATCGTTCAAGCGAATTAAACTACCCACTCATATCTACCGATGAAACAGAAACACTCACATCCTGTGGATCAAATTCCATGGCATCGCATATCTAAACCTCCCGCAGCACCCCATCCATAGACGTCACCAGTGTTCTGCATAGTCCGGTCCGGATGGGGTTTCGGTAATCTTGTCCGAGCTCTGAATGGACCCGTACTGAGATAGCGATGGGAGAGGAAGACGCTAGTATCTCTACGTAATTTTCACGTACTACCTAGTACGAAGTGAATGAGAATTCCTAAATCTTACTCTGCCGAAGACTCGCAACCCTAGGTACCACGGTCCACCACCAGTCCGCCACAATCATGCCGCGACCTCGGGCGAAGAGAGCGACAGAAGGACGGCACCACTGCATTCCGGCGGCGGAAAGGTCACCCAAACGATATGCACTATTTTGGTGGCGCCTCGGCAGTCGACCGCCATCAGCCACAACCCGTCCCATCCTTAGACACTCCCAACAGGATCAGTTCATTCCAAAGATTGCACGGAAGGACTGGACCACGTAGAACACTGGACGTCGCTGCTCTTGTGAGTCTGCTAGATGTCAATCCACCACTCCTTGTGAGAATCGAGCGCAAGATAGGGGCGTTAAACCCGAGGGGAGACTTGTCGAGAATGGCTGACCCCCTGGTGATCGCAAAGCTACATACGGGAAAGATATCTAATACCAAGGCCTCACTTCCAGTGAACGGTGGAATAAACTTATGGATATCATTATTGGCTTCCCAGCTCGCCGCAAGGACAGCCCTTTCTATCAACTTCTCGCAGGCACCGACACTTTACTGTTGAATGGTTATGGCCGTCCGTGTATGCTTTGATCAAGAAGAGAGAGCAGAAAGATCTTTGGAGGAGATGAAAGAGATGGGATTCTTTGATGTAGAGCGAGAGTTGAGTGGGACGAGAGTTGTACGGGGCAATCCACTTTTCTTGTTTGCTATGTAGTAGGTTGTATCTTCTATCGAGTCTTCGAGCTGCTCGCTCGCCGCTATTACTGCCATGCTTGGGGCCCTCGCTGACTCCCAGCGCCGTGCCTCCAGCGCCGAGAAGCCTTTCCAACATTTACACAACTCCGGGAAGACAGACTGCGCAGAACTCACTCTGCATTGAGGGCATGGGCGCCGTCGCGGCCACTCGTGGCGAACGGCAACCCACACCGCCACCTCTCAACCCCCCCAATCTCCCCTCCATAGACAATTTCTCTCAAGTGGCCCCCAAAAGATCAACAATCAGTATACGCTCGATATCTTTTCCATCCCCATTTCATATGGCACAAACTTACACCTCAAAAATGATTCAACGCCAATTTCCTCCGGACTTGGGTCCGTAAACACCCTTGACACCGCGGAGGGTGCCATCCGCGGTGTCGTAAAGTTCTATAGGCCAGGTCAGTGGTTGAATCGATTAGTATCTAGGAACCAATCGTTGTACCCTGGGCCCGCCTGGCCGCCGCAATTGTTTGGAGAGTGGTAGTGGAACTGTGGAAGCGGTTGCGTAGGCGGCTGTAACCCGGGTGGGGCGGTAGACCTTTCGCAGACGAGGTTGATGCCTCCCAAGTCCAAAGCGAGATAGGTTCCAGCTTCGCCCCCAGTATGGTATCCTGCCCCGTAGGGCTGCAGAGCCTAATTGTAGTCCGCGTACCGGCAGCGAGGAAGGCGAGAGGGATGGGGGCTTCGAATTCTTGCCGCCGTCGCCGGGGCGGAGCGACTGGCAAACGCTGGAGCTGGAAAGGGCATGTGACTGACCGAATCAACCGCTCTTGGTAAGGAAAGCTTCTGATTTTTTTTTCTTATTCATTACTCGCATGCGACCTATCAGATCATGGCGAGGTTATGTACAGTCCGTTTCCTGTCTGCTGTCCGCGCAGTGGCAGCACGTTGCAAGCTCCCCTCTGCCCTCCGCCCAGGCCTGTCCCAAGAAGATGTGGTTCGCACCAAGGAGATTACAAAAGAAAGAAGAGCGAGCGTGAAGGACAAAGGAAAGAACAAAGGAAAGAAGAAGACCGCCCAATGCCTACACCGTTCCTGCGGACGCCATAAAGTCAGGCGTGGGCAGGGACAGTGGGGTCCCCCCAGCACTCGCCCCCTCCGCTCCCGCTCCCCGCTCGTCCAGCCACTCGGAAAGCTTCTGATGAGGCGATGTCATGTGATGCACAAAATCATGCACCGATAGAGATGGGCTTACCGTACGAAGTCTTTCACGTTGCATGGCATGATGTGGTGCTGAACATGTCAATGAAGATGCCGGCTGGCCGAGTCTCCGAGCATCGGTTTGGGGGCAGTCTTCCGTAATTTCCCCTGACGTGTCCCTAAAACCCGTTGTATATCGAGAGAATGCTCTTCCTACGACCATGCATCTTAAATCGAATCAACCATTTTCGTCTCTATCGATCCCTATATTCCAACGGAAAATATTTATGAGCTCCCAGACTACCACTTTCTGCTCCGCTTCACTGGTACCAATGGAGGGGACTCTCTTGGCAAGCCGAGTACCAAGTTCAGCAAGGCTGCACGATAGGGAAGGTAGTAATCAATTTGCATCCACTCCGGAGAGCTCGTAAGTAAAATACGATGCGTAGTTAACTCCATGCACAAACCCATGGCCAATTGCAAAATAGCGGGGAACATACCGTATTATCCCACTTAAGAGGTAAATTTCAAGCGCCGCTAGCCGCGCCAAGCCGCGCTCTAGAGCGTTTATAGACTAGCGCAATGTCAAAAGGCGGCTATGGTCCGTGCGAGGATTTTCCGCCGATGGATTCATTATCTACACGAACCGCCCTCGACACCCATCTTCCTTCCAGCGAAAGCCGTACTTATTGCCACCATCCTCGTCGTCTTTAGCATCGTAATGCAGAGAAACAACATGATTGCGCTCAGGTTTCTTCCTATGTATTACTTCTCCAGAGCGCTAGTGTGTACAAACAACAACTTCTGATCCACAGTCAATCCTGCTTACCTGCAGCACTGGAAGGAGCACAACACCTGAAGGCTGTACTTTCCCACGGCCGCTTTTTCCCTGCCCCCCAGCCTGTAGATGGCATTTCCTTGTAGAAGTACTTGCCCTTGGATGTGGGGATTTATCTTCCGAATTTGACAATAACTAAGTTGTTGTTCGCAACTTTCCGCCGAGTGCCCCGCACTGCCCCTCTAGTACAGCATTGCATGCGGGATTCTTGGCCTCGTAGGGACGGCGCCAGACCAGAAACTGTAGTAGATGCTTGTCAGGGCCACTGGAGTTGGAATCGCTGTCGTCCTCACCTTCCTACCGCGTTTGGCTCTCGCGGGTGTCGCGGTTGGCGGAGGGATCCAACGTGAGACTGCTCCTACTGGTTTTTTAGATGGACAGCGACGTGGGTTGGCCGGGAGGGGGGGTGGGTGGGGGTGTGCGAGGTGTCATTCCCGAGTAGGGATATTTCCGAGAAGATAGCAGAGAGGTCGTGTACGGGCGCGCCCGCTTGTATGGGGTTGTCCAGGACGGAGGGCATGACTACCAGTTGTACAAGGAAGTGAGGCAAGCCGTGGCACAGCCGTTAGGGTTCTTCACATCGTGCAAATTCGACATATGTCTGGTAACGTGTCCTCTCGGACACGTATTCATCACATGATGCCCACGGCACTAGTCCATAGTCCATATGCGCTCTAGCGCGCGCTAGCGTGCGGCTAACGTCGCTTTGAAGTTTACCTCTTAAGTGAGATAATACGGTAGGAGGAGCGAGGCATGCCACCTCCCCACCATGTGGATGGGCGCCATATACTGGTTCCGCCTCATCATATACTGCAGGCTGTCTTCACTCACTTGAGGCTAAACTAGTTCCTCCGCCGGTCACAAGCAAGGAGTTCGTGAATTCACCGATTCAGTGATTGAACAAGTAGACAAAGCACAGGGTCTAAGTATCGTAAGGTCTGTCTGTGGCACCCTGTCTCTAATCCTTCTTCTTATTCCACAACCCACGAACCCATTCCTTCACCTTCTCCACACGCTCCCTGATTTGGTCTCCTACCCCCGTCATGGAGCACCGTTCCAAGAGCATGGACGTCACCAAGGGCCCAAACAGCGTCAACCCGAGTCCTCCTGCTCCCAGCAAAGGGATGGCGATCGCACAAGTCGCTCCGATGGACTGGAGTATGGCGAAGGCGCTTCCCGCAGCGATGTAACCGCCCATCGACGCCTGCCACGCGGCAGCCAAGGACCCTATTTCCACCCGCACCGTCAGCCTTCCATCTGCATTTGCGGGCGCATATTACATACCCGCGGCAACCCCGCCGGACCCGAAGCCGGCGAGCGCGACCGGATTAAGAATCAGGGCAATGCTGAGGATGATGAACAGTGTGCGGTACGGGTGCTTCTTGATGAGTTGGGCGAGTGCCTTCAGGACGAGCTTGGGGTCGCGGAACGTCGACAGAGTCATTTTGATCGCGTCGCCGACGGCGAGGATCGTACCTGCCCCGAAGCCCAAAGTTTTGCCTATCTGCCTGAGCAGACCTGAGGTACTGCCGAGATCCGGCCTGATGAGGATGACGTCTGAGGTATATCGCCGCTTAAAGAGTACCTGGCAGAGATCGGCGATCAGCTCTTTGAAGTCGATGAATTCGTACTCAGTCGCCGGCTCTGGTGGCTCGGCGCCGCCGACTGTGGCTGGACCACACAGTTCCGGATTGTAGGGGATATCGTTCGGTACTATATAGCAACGCGACGCTGCGTCGTGGATTCCACGCCCGTGAAGGTTCCTCTGAAGACTGTCTCTGATTTCCTTGCTGTAGCCCATGACCAGCGCATCCGAAAACTTAAAGCCGCTGGTAGAACTAGCCATATCCCGAATGCTGTGCGTGGCAACAGAGTGGACAATGAAAACGGGAATATCGAACTTGCGACCAGCCTCGAGAATACTGGCGTCGGCACCGGTGAAATCCTGCCAGGCACGCGGTTAGTCATTAGAGGTGGGAAATGGCCCCGACGACTTACACCACCGTAAACCAGCACGATCGCGTCAAAGATGAAAAGCCCAAGATTGCCGAAGTACTCTTCATTGATGGCGGTTGGAACCGGAACATCGTACCAAGCAAACAGCTTATACGGCATCGCATGGGCACCAGCGTACCGAACGATGCCAGCCGTCGTTTCGCCGCCATCCAACTGGCTGCCGGAATCCAGGCCTGGAAAAGCGTTAAGCAAACAGTGCCTCTGCCTCTCAGAGCCGGCCGAGCTGCAGACGGCGATGTGGATGCGGTCCCGTCGGTATTGAAAATTCGCTTTGGCGTCATTGATATGCTCCATGGTTGGCATTCCGCCCTGGGTGCCGGCCCTCGCGGCTCTCATCATGGGACTCTCCCGGTTCGGCGACTCCTGGAAGATATCAAACATATCCATCGTAGAGCCGCCTTGGACCGTGGTGCTTTTGGTGACGGAGGTGGTTGTCGGGAGTGAAGCTTAGGAGTCGTTTGGGTTGCTGCAAGCTGCACTGAGGATTGTTTGCTTTGTAAGCAAATGCGGGCGAAAAATTTGCCTCCCTTTGTGAACTGGAAGTTTCTGGCCCGCTGCTAGTGGAGTTAGGCTAGTGGATCAAGCGGCGATGGCGGTAGAGCGCAAAAGACAAAGAACGGTGAAAGGTATCCGTGATTGCTTTCAGGTGGCGGTGCCGTGACCAGGGGGGCGGCAGTCATTAACTACCCAAAGTCCAAATAGAAAATTTGGCAACCCGCATTTCGCTCCCGCCCGCTACTGAACTTTGTACACCACGCCAATACTAGGTGCCTTCCCATATATGACATAGTGTGGCAACGCCACTACCTTAGTCATCTAGAGCACGCTACATCTATGCAACCAGTGACAAAACTCCTGGCAATTGATAGTACAACCGAAAGCGGTCCTTCTTACTCCGCCCCTACACGGCTGGC
>Ga0307516_10003749_pt1 | contig 19323 bp, 13 predicted proteins | sample 19_EM_MG_FD_203310 | JGI IMG/M metagenome (GOLD analysis project Ga0307516, IMG submission 203310) | Populus trichocarpa ectomycorrhiza microbial communities from riparian zone in the Pacific Northwest, United States - 19_EM | ecosystem: Host-associated > Plants > Roots > Unclassified | place...
TCACCACGCCGTTGCGCTGCACTTCCTCCGGCAGCCGCGGCTGGGCGATCGCGACGCGGTTCTGCACCAGCACCTGGGCCTTGTCGAGATCGGTGCCGAGCTTGAACGTCACCGTGATCGTCAGCTGTCCGTTCGAGGTCGCCTGGCTGTAGAGATACAGCATGTCCTCGACGCCGTTGATCTCCTGCTCGATCGGAGCCGCCACGGTATCGGACACGGTCTGCGCCGAAGCGCCGGGATATTGCGTGGTCACCACGACGGTCGGCGGCACCACCTGCGGATATTCGGAAACCGGCAGCGTGGTATAGGCAATCGCGCCGACGATCAGCAGCACGATCGACAGAACCATCGCCAGGATCGGTTGATTGACGGACAGGCGACCGAGATTCATGTCTTGCCACCGGCCGGCGCTGGGGCTGGATGCGGGCTCACCTTGGCGCCGACGCGGGCGCGCTGGATGCCGTCGATGATGACGCGGTCCTCCGCCTTCAGCCCCTCCCGGATCACGCGCAGGCCATCGTCGAGTGGTCCGAGCACCACCACGCGCGCTTCCACCGTGTCGTCGTCCTTGACGACGAAGACGATCTTGCGCGACTGGTCGGTCGCAACAGCCGTGTCCGGCACCAGCAGCGCCTCATAGGGCGCGCTGGCGATCAGGCGCACGCGGCCAAATTGCCCCGGCAGGATCGAGAGATCCTGGTTCGGAACGAGTGCGCGGCTGCGCAGTGTGCCGGTCGAAACGTCCAGCCGGTTATCGAGGAAGTCCATCTTGCCGTCGTGCGAGGGCTTCGTTTCACCGACCAGCGTGATCTGCACCGGATTCGGCGTTTCACGCGAACTCGGGCGTTTGCCTTCGAAATAGAGCCGGTTGTTACGCTGATAGGTCGCCTCGTCCATGTCGAAATAGATATGGATCGGATCCAGCGAGACGATCGAGGTCAGCAGCGTCGACGTCCCATTGTCGCTGCCCTGCACGAGATTTCCGACGCTGACGAGATGCCGGCTGACCCGGCCGGTGATCGGCGCCAGCACATGGGAGAACTCGATGTTGAGGTGGGCGGCCTTGAGCGCGCCCTCAGCCTGCATCTCCGCTGCTTTCGCCGCCTGCAAGGCCTGGCGGCGCTGGTCCACGATGGAGTCCGACACTGCCTGGGTCTGATTTAATGTCAGCGCGCGATCGAGCTCGCGCTTGGCGAGTTCCGCCTTGGCACGCGCATCCGAGAGCTGGCCGTCGGCCTGCTCGGCGACGGCCTCGAAGGGACGCGGGTCGATCACGTAGAGAAGATCGCCGGCTTTGACGATGGCGCCGTCGCGAAATTCGACATCGGTGACGGCCCCGCCGACCCGGGCGCGAACCTGAACTTCCTCAACCGCCTGGAACCGGCCGGTGAACTCATCCCAGTCCGTCACGGTGCGCTTGACCGGCGTCGCCACCGTGACCGGCGGCGGCGGCGCGGCGGCCGCGGCCTGCTGTGGCTTCTCCCCGCAACCATTCAGCGTCAGGCCGAGCAGCAGGATCAGCACTGGCGCGCCATATCGCGAGGACGCGCGTGAAACGTATCGCGCAGAACGCTCCAAAGGCACCATTGCACGCAAGGACGTCTCCCTCATGCTGCGACCGGGCAACATGCCCGTGCATTCTTCAGGCGATATGGACAAGTGACCGCATCCTAGTTTGCTCAAGAGGTACGCTCAGGTTCAAGTACAATTGTTACGCATCTTCGTCGTAACAATATGTCGCGATGCCGCTTGGGCACGGAACTCTTGCCAATAGAGCCCAGCCCATGACGGCTTTACGACGGTGGAATCCGCGCACAGGACGATCAGAACATAAAGCGCGATTTTCAGATAGACGAACCGGCGGGCAGACGCACCCGGTCTCTTGGCTGGGGAACGCGCCCCGACGCTTCCAGGCCGCCCCCTCTCCGGGCCATTTTAGGGTTCCCCATCGCGCATCGCGTCCGCTAGACTGCCGCGCAAGGCTAAATAAAGTCACAGGGAGAACAGCGTGTACAAGGGGCGTGTCGTTTTCGGCGCGATGGACGAGGTCGTGTTCGGCCAACCCGCCGCGCAAGCGATCGTCGCGCAACTGGACCGCCTGGGGTCGTCGCGGGCGTTCCTGATGGTCTCGGGCACGCTGAACCGGCAAACCGATGAGATCGGCAAGATCCACGACGCGCTGGGTTCCCGCAGCGTCGGCCTGTTCGACGCGATGCCGCCGCACACCCCGCGGGAGGCCGTGATCGCGGCCAGCGAAGCAGCGCGAGCGGCGAACGCCGATCTCATCGTCACCGTCGGCGGCGGCTCGATCACCGACGGCGCCAAGGCGGTACAGCTCTGTCTTGCCAACGATGTCCGCACCGTCGAGGCGATCGACACCATTCGTGCCGTGAAGGGCATCGCGCCGCCGATGGCCCCGCCCCATGTCCGCCAGATCAGCGTGCCCACGACGATCGCCGGCGGCGAGTTCAGCGCCATTGCCGGCGTCACCAACACCGCGACACGGGTGAAGGAGATGCTGCGGCACAATCTGGTGATGCCGCGCGCGGCAATCCTCGATCCCGCCATCACCGTGCACACGCCGGAATGGCTGTTCCTGTCGACCGGGATCCGCGCCGTCGACCATTGCGTCGAAGGTCTCTGCTCCGCGGAGTGTCACCCCTATGCCGAGGCCCAGGCGGTCAAGGGTCTTGCATTGCTGGTGCAAGGGTTGCCGCGGATGAAGGCCGATCCGTCCGATCTCGACGCGCGGATGGATTGCCAGATCGGCACCTGTCTCTCGATGGGGCCGCTGTCGTCAGACGTGCCGATGGGGGCAAGCCATGGCATCGGCTATGTGCTCGGCGCCGTCTACGACGTGCCGCATGGCTACACCTCCTGCGTCATGCTTCCCTTCGTGATGCGCTGGAACCGATCGGCCAATGCCGGGCGGCAGGCGCTGGTTGCCGCCACGATGGGACATTCAGGCGAGGACGCCGCCGACGTGCTCGACAACTTCATCCGCGGCCTCGGCCTGCCGCGCAGCCTGCACGAGGTTCGCGTGGGCCCCGAGCATTTCGAGCGGATTTCCGAGCAGGCCATGGGCACACCATGGATTCCGCGCAACCCACGCCGGATCGACGGACCTGCGCAGGTGCGCGAGATCCTCGTGCTCGCCGCTTAAGATCAGTTGGAGGCACGATGTATACCGGCACCCACGCCCATCTCCGCCCGCTGCAGCCCGCCTTCATCATGGCATCGACCGGCGAGGCCGTGACCTATCGCGAGCTCGAGGCGCGCTGCAACCGGCTGGCGCATCTGTTCCGCAAACACGGTCTGAAGCGGCTCGATCACTATGCGATCTTCATGGAGAACAACAGCCGCTATCTCGAATCCTGCGGTGCCGGCGAGCGATCCGGCCTCTACTTCACCTGCGTCAATTCCTATCTGACGCCGGGTGAACTTGCCTACATCCTGACCAACAGCCAGTCCCGTATCCTCGTCACCTCGCGCGCCAAGCTCGACATCGCGCGGCAGGCGATCACGCAGTGTCCCACCAACGTCGAACTCGTCATCGTCGCCGACGGCGCGGGCGAAAGCGACCGCATCGTCGGACTTGAAGCGGTGACCGCCGGCCTGCCGGCCACGCCGATTTACGACGAGAGCATCGGTACCGCGATGCTGTATTCCTCGGGGACCACGGGCCGGCCGAAAGGCATTCTGCGGCCGCTGCCGGAGCAGCCGCCGCAGCAGCAATTGCCGGTTTTCGATTTTCTGCAGAAGCTCTGGCGTTATCGCGAGGGCATGATCTACCTCTCGCCGGCGCCGCTCTACCACTCCGCGCCGCAGGCCGCCGTCAACCTGACAATCCGGATGGGCGGCACCGCCATTATCATGGAGAGCTTCGATCCCGAACGCTACCTCGCGCTGATCGAGACATGGGGTGTCACCCACAGCCAGCTGGTGCCGACGATGTTCTCGCGCCTACTGAAGCTGCCTGAGGCGGTGCGCGCGCGCTATGACGTCTCCTCGCTCGAAATCGCGATCCACGCCGCAGCGCCCTGCCCCGTGCAGGTCAAGGAAGAGATGATCAGATGGTGGGGCCCGATCATCCACGAATATTACGGTGCCACCGAAGCCATCGGCTTCACGGCCTGCAACAGCGAGGAATGGCTCGCGCACAGGGGCACCGTCGGCAAGGTGCTGCTCGGTGAACTGCACATTCTCGACGAAGCCATGAAGGAATGCCCGACCGGCACCGCTGGGACGGTGTGGTTCAAGACCGCGTCGCCGTTCGAATATTTCAGTGATCCGGAACGGACGAGGGAGGCGCGCTCACCTGACGGCAGCATGAGCACGGTCGGCGACGTCGGCTATGTCGATGCCGACAATTTTCTCCACCTCACCGATCGCGCCACCTTCATGATCATTTCCGGCGGCGTCAACATCTACCCGCAGGAATGCGAGAACCTGCTGATCACCCATCCGAAGATCGCGGATGCCGCCGTGTTCGGCGTTCCCAATCCCGATCTCGGCGAAGAGGTGAAGGCGGTGGTGCAGCCGATGCCCGGCATCGAACCGGGACCGGCGCTGGTCGAGGAACTGATCGCCTTCTGCAGCCAGTCGCTGTCGCGCCAGAAGGTCCCGCGCTCGATCGATTTCGAAGAGGAGTTGCCGCGGCTGCCGACCGGGAAACTCTACAAGCGCCTGCTGCGCGACCGCTACTGGGGCAACAAGAGCTCGCGAATTGTGTGAGCGGTGCCGGCGACTTCCGCGACCATGGCTGCACTGCGAGGAAACCAAGGCGGCCGTGTCGTTCGGCCGCGCCGTATTAGCCGAATTGCCCTGGGCCATTGAGGCTTTGCCGGTTGCCTCGCCCCGCCGCCATGGCTATCGTCCGCAGCAATCGACCGGCCAAAATGCCGGCGAACCAAAGGGCAAGGACCTTTCGAGGGAGGACAAGCATGCGGAGCGTGATTGCTTCTGCTGCGGTACTATGTTTGCTCGCAATTTGCGGCGCCGCGCAAGCGACTGAGCCCAAACAAGGCGGCATCCTCCGGATCTATCACCGCGACAGTCCTGCAAACGCCTCCATCCACGAGGGCGCGACCTATTCGGTCAACGTTCCCTTCATGCCGGTCTTCAACAATCTCGTCGTCTATAAGCAGGATGTCGCGCAGAACAGCATGGACTCGATCGTGCCGGACCTTGCCGAGAGCTGGGCCTGGAGCGCTGACAACAAGACCCTGACCTTCAAGCTGCGCCAGGGCGTCACATGGCACGACGGCAAGCCGTTCACCTCGGCCGATGTCAAATGCACCTTCGACATGCTGACGGGCAAGTCGCAGCAGAAGTTCCGCCAGAACCCACGCAAGTCCTGGTACGACGAGGTCGCCGGCATCACGACCAATGGTGACTTCGAGGCCTCGTTCAACCTGAAGCGGCCGCAGCCCTCGCTGCTGGCCCTGCTCGCCTCCGGCTACACGCCGGTCTATCCCTGCCATGTGTCGCCCGCGGACATGCGTACCCATCCGATCGGCACCGGCCCGTTCAAATTCGTGGAATTCAAGGCCAATGAATCGATCAAGCTGACGCGCAATCCGGACTATTGGAAAAAGGGCCAGCCGCATCTCGACGGCATCGAATTCACCATCATCTCGAACCGTTCGACCGCGATCCTCGCCTTCGTCGCCGGCAAGTTCGACATGACCTTCCCGACCGAAGTGACGATACCGCTGTTGAAGGACGTCAAGACGCAGGCACCGAACGCGGTTTGCGTGGTCGAGCCGACCAATGTGGCGACCAACATCATCGTCAATTCGTCCTCGCCACCGTTCGACAATCTCGACATCCGACGCGCGATGGCGATGGCGCTCGACCGCAAGGCCTTTGTCTCGATCCTGTTCGAAGGCCAGGCCGATATCGGCGGTACCATGGAGCCGGCACCCGCAGGCCTTTGGGCGATGCCGAAGGAGATGCTGGAGAGCATCCCCGGCTACGGCCCCGACATCAGCGCCAATCGCGAGGAGGCCCGCAAGCTGATGCAGAAGGCCGGCTATGGCCCGGACAAGCATCTTCAGGTCAAGGTCTCGACCCGCAACATTGCCCAGTACCGCGATCCCGCCGTGATCCTGATCGACCAGCTCAAGCCGATCTATATCGATGCCGAGCTCGACGTGGTCGAGACCGCGAACTGGTTCGGCAAGGTCGCACGCAAGGATTACGCGCTCGGCCTCAACCTCACCGGCAACGCCGTCGACGATCCCGACCAGTCGTTCTACGAGAACTATTCCTGCGGGTCGGAGCGCAACTACACCAACTACTGCAACAAGGACATCGAGAAGCTGTTCGACCAGCAGTCCGTCGAAACCGACCTCACCAAGCGCAAGAAGCTGGTCTGGGACATCGACAAGCAGCTGCAGGAAGACGTCGCCCGTCCGATCATCTTCCACAGCCGGCAGGGCACCTGCTGGCAGCCCTATGTCAAGGGCGTCACCATCATGGTGAACAGCTCCTACAATGGTTATCGTTACGAGGACGTGTGGCTGGATAAGTAGAGGCGTGCCTACACACCGCGCCGGATCCGAAACCAAGCAGGCGTGCACGGGGATCACTGACCCTCCCCTGGAGGGGGAGGGTCGACGCGAATGAAATGAGCGGCGGGTTGGGGTGACAGTCTCTCCCCTCGAACGGTGCACGAGTTGAGAGACCGTCACCCCACCCCGCCCGCACCGGACGATGCTGCGCATCGCCGAGCGCGGGCGACCCTCCCCCTCCAGGGGAAGGTAAGGACGCGAGCCAGCCGGGCTCGCCAACCAAGTAACACGTAACAGGAGTAATGACGTGTTTGCCTATCTGGTGCGGCGCCTTGCCCTGATGATCGTGACCCTGATCGGGATCTCGATCGTGATCTTCGTGTTGCTGCGCATCGTGCCCGGCAACATCGTCGATATCCTCTTCAGTGCCGGGGGCTATGTCGATCCCGCCGACAAGGCCAACCTGGAGCGCGAACTCGGCATCGACCAGCCGCTTGTCGTGCAATATCTGCGCTGGATCGGTGGATTGCTGCAGGGTGACCTCGGCTATTCCTACGTCTCCGAAAAGCCGGCGCTGCAGGAAATCCTGCCGCGCATTCCGATCACGGCAAAGCTCGCCGGCCTCGCGCTGCTGTTCTCCGTGTCCCTCGGCATCCCGCTCGGCGTCATCAGCGCGGTCAACCAGGGCACCAAGCTCGATTATGCCCTGCGCGTGGTCAGCCTCAGCGGCCTGTCGCTGCCCTCGTTCTGGCTCGGGCTCCTGATCCTGATGGCATCGGTGTCGCTGTTCGACGTGATGCCGATCTTCAATCCCAACCCGAAGACCTTCATGGAAGCGTTCGCCACCTACGCCATCCCCGCCATGGCGGTCGGCTTCCGCTCCTCGGCGCTGACCATGCGCATCACCCGCTCCTCGATGCTCGAGGTGCTGCGGCAGGATTACATCCGCACCGCGCGGGCCAAGGGCGCCTCGAACGCCTCGGTCAATTTCCAGCATGCCCTGAAAAACGCCATCCTGCCCGTCATCACGGTGATCGGCATCGAGGCGGCCTTCCTGATCGGCGGCCTGATCGTCACCGAGACGGTCTTCAACATTCCCGGCGTCGCCCGCTTCCTGGTGGAGGCGATCCGCTGGCGCGACTATCCGATCGTGCAGAATCTCGTGATGCTGATCGCCGTCGTCGTGGTATCAGCCAACTTCGCGGTCGACATGCTGTACGCGGTGTTCGACCCGCGCATCCGCTACACAGACTGAAGAGGACAGCTTGGTCACGATCAACTACGATACTGAGTTGCGACGCGCCGGCGCCAAGGCCACGCATGGCTGGCGCCTGTTCGCCTTCCTCGCGCAGCGCCACATCCTCGGCACGATCGGCCTTGTCATCATGGCGGCCTTCGTGCTGACCGCGCTGTCAGCCAACCTCATCTGTCGCTACGATCCGCTGGACGTCGACGCCGCGCATGCGCTGGCGCAGCCCGACTTTCGGCACTGGATGGGGACGGATTCCTTCGGCCGCGACGTCTGGAGCCGGATCGTGCATGGGGCGCGCATTTCGCTCGCGGTCGGCATCGGCTCGACCGCGCTCGGCGCCTCGATCGGCGTCATGGTCGGCCTCGTCTCCGGCTATCTAGCGGGCTGGGTCGATCTCGTGTTCCAGCGGGTCACCGATATTCTGCAGGCGCTGCCGCTGCTGGTGCTGGCGCTGGTCATGACAGCGGCCCTCGGACCCTCGCTGCCGAACGTGATCATCGCGATCGCGATCCCGCTGATCCCGACCGTCTCCCGGGTCATCCGCGCCAACACGCTGGCGCTGCGCGAACTGCCGTTCGTGGAGGCGGCGAAGTCGATCGGCATGAGCGAGACGCGGATCGTGCTGCGCCATGTGCTGCCGAATACGCTGGCGCCGCTGATCGTGCTCGCCACCGCGCAGCTCGGGTCCACCATCCTGACCGAAGCCTCGCTGTCGTTCCTCGGCCTCGGCATCCCCGAACCCTATCCGTCGTGGGGCCGCATGCTGTCGGAATCGGCAGCGGAATATGTCCGCGTCGCGCCCTGGCTCGTCATCTTCCCGGGCATCGCCATCAGCCTTGCGGTGTTCGGCACCAATCTGTTCGGTGACGCGCTGCGCGACATTCTCGACCCGAGGCAGCGCGGCTGATGAACACGATGCCCCCGGACGACGTGGTGCTCGAGGTGAGCGACCTGCAGACGGTGTTCTTCACCAATTCCGGACTGTTCCGGGCGGTCGACCATCTCTCCTTCCGGGTTCGTCGCGGCGAGACGCTGGCGATCGTCGGCGAATCCGGCTGCGGCAAGAGCGTCAGCGCGTTGTCGATCATGCGCCTGGTGCCGGACCCGCCGGGCCGCATCGTCGGTGGTTCCATGGTCCTCGAAGGCATCGACCTGCTGAGCCTGAGTGAGCCGGAGATGCGCAAGATCCGCGGTGACCGCATGTCCATGATCTTCCAGGAGCCGATGACGTCGCTCAACCCGGTGATGCGGATCGGTGACCAGATTGCGGAAGCGGTTCGCCTGCATCGCAGCATGAGCCGGGACGAGACCTGGAAGCAGGCCGTCGAGATGCTGCGGCTGGTCCGCATCCCGGAGCCGGCGCGGCGCGCCCAGGAGTATCCGCACCAACTCTCCGGCGGCATGCGCCAGCGCGCGATGATCGCGATGGCGCTGGCCTGCCGGCCGGCGCTCTTGATCGCGGACGAGCCGACCACGGCGCTCGACGTCACCATCCAGGCCCAGATCCTGGCGCTGGTGCTCGACCTGCAAAAGGAACTCGGGATGGGGCTGATCCTGATCACGCACGATCTCGGCGTGGTCGCCCAGACTGCGCAGCGTGTCATCGTTATGTATGCCGGGAAAAAGGTCGAAGAGGCCGATGTCGAGACGTTGTTTGCGGGTCCGCGACATCCCTATACGCGCGGGCTGATGGCCTCGATCCCGGCGCTGCCGACGTCCGGGGCAAACACCGAGGCGCGGCTTGCGGAAATCCCAGGCACGGTGCCGGCGCTCACCCACCTTCCGCCGGGCTGCGCTTTCGCGCCGCGCTGCGCGCGCGCGATCCGGCGCTGCCACGAGGAATACCCTCCGCTGCAGGATTACGGCGGTGATCATCTCGCGGCGTGCTGGCGCGCGGCCGAGATGGAGGCCGTGGCATGAGTGAGGCAGCGGCGCTGCTCGAGGTCACCGATCTGGTCAAGCATTATCCGGTGCGCCGCGGCGTGTTGCGCCGGCGCGCCGGAACCGTGCATGCGGTCGACGGCGTGAGCTTCTCGCTCGGCATTGGTGAAACGCTCGGGCTGGTCGGGGAATCCGGCTGCGGCAAATCGACCGTGGCGCGCAGCGTGCTGCGCCTGGTCGAGCCGACCTCGGGCCAGATCCGCATCAAGGGCTGCGACATCACCCATCTGGGCAAGACAGAGATGCGACGGCACCGGCGCGAGATGCAGATCGTGTTCCAGGACCCGTTCGCCTCGCTCAATCCGCGCATGAGGGCCGGCGATATCGTCGGCGAGCCCTTGACCGTCCACGGCCTCGCCTCCGGTCGCGACCGGGAGGCAAGGATCGCCGAACTGTTCGATCAGGTCGGCCTGAGGGCGGACCAGATGCGCAACTACCCGCATCAGTTTTCCGGCGGCCAGCGCCAGCGGATCTGCATCGCGCGCGCGCTCGCGCTCCGACCCGACCTGATTGTCTGCGACGAGCCGGTATCGGCGCTCGACGTCTCGATCCAGGCCCAGGTGATCAATCTCCTGATCGACCTGCAGCGCAAGCACGGCTTTTCCTACCTCTTCATCGCCCACGATCTCGCCGTGGTCGCCCATATCAGCCACCGCGTCGCGGTGATGTATCTGGGGCGGATCGTCGAGATCGCCGACAAGACCGAGCTGTTCCAGAACCCGCGTCATCCCTATACGCAGGCGCTGCTGGCCTCGGTGCCGGTGGCTGATCCCAGAGCAAAACGCCTGACACCGCTGGTCGATGGCGACGTGCCGAGCCCGATCAATCCGCCGTCGGGCTGCGCCTTCCATACCCGTTGCCGCTACGCGATGCCGCAGTGCAAGCTCGAGCGGCCGATGCTGGTCGATGCCGGCGCGGGACATCAGGTCGCGTGCCTGCTCAATAGCGGCACGGGGCGGCCGGGTTAGAAAACTCAGCGTCGTCCCGGCGAACGCCGGGACCCATAACCACAGGCAGTTGCCGTTGGAGCGAACCGTGGCTCCAAGCTTCGCAAAGACGAGCATCGGTGGTTATGGGCCCCGGGTCGCGCTTCGCTTGCCCGGGACGACGTGGTAGAAATCCCCTGGGTTCACTGCAGGGAGCATCGCCATGGACGCCGTGACACCATCGGGCGCGCAAGCCGCCGACGCCCATTCCCATCTCGTTCAACCCGCCAACATGGAATGGCAGACGACGCGCTTCCCCGGCTGCGAGGCCAAGACGCTGCTGTTCGACCGGCAAAGCGGCCTGATGACCGCCTTGATGCGCTTTGCGCCCGGCGCGGTGCTGCCCGACCACGAGCATGTCAACATCGAGCAGAGCTATGTGCTCGAAGGCAGTCTCGTCGACAAGGAAGGCCCGGTCGCGGGCATGACGGCTGCGGCGGGCGAATTCATCTGGCGCGAGCCCGGCAGCCGCCATGTCGCATGGTGCCCGGAAGGCGCGCTGATCCTTGCGATGTTCCAGGTGCCCAACAAATTCTTCGAGGCCGACGGCCGCGTCGTCGACGCCGCGGGGCAGGATTGGGACGAGACCTGGGGGCATACGAACAAGCGCTCCAATGGAGTCGAACCATGATCGCCCAGGCGTGGCCTCATGGTTCGAGACGCGCGTTCCGCGCTCCTCACCACGAGGATAGGAGACCTCATCCTGAGGAGCATCGCGACAGCGATGCGTCTCGAAGGATGAAGCCACGGAACCGACTGATCACCAGATCGCAGCCCCGTGCCTACATGCCCCATCGCCGCACGAACCACACTTTCACCAGGTGGGTCAGCACCGCGTAGCAGAGCAGCATCGTCGCCACCAGCGGCCAATAATGCCAGGGCAGCGGCACGAAGCCGAGCGCGGCGCCGGCCCAGGTGAACGGCAGCGCGATGCCGATCACGCAAATGATGATCGTCGTCGCGATCAGCGCCGGGCTGGCATGGCTTTCGATGAAGGGGATGCGCGCGGTGCGAATGATGTGGATGATCAGCGTCTGCGTCAGCAGCGATTCCACGAACCAGCCGGTCTGGAACAGCGCCGGATTGCTCCAGGCGTCGAACACGAACAGCATCATAGCGTAGGTCAGATAGTCGAAGATCGAACTGATCGGCCCGATGCACATCATGAACTTGAAGATGTTGCTGATATCCCAGCGCCGCGGCTCGGTGACGTAGTCCTCGTCGACATTGTCGGTCGGGATGGTCGTCTGCGAAAAGTCATAGAGCAGGTTGTTGGTCAGCACCTGGATCGGCAGCATCGGCAGGAAGGGCAGGAACAGGCTCGCGCCCAGCACGCTGAACATGTTTCCGAAATTCGAGCTCGCGCCCATCTTGATGTATTTGGTGATGTTGGCGAAAATCTTGCGGCCCTCGACCACGCCCTGCCGCAGCACCAGCAGGCTCTTTTCCAGCAGGATGATGTCGGCCGATTCTTTGGCGATATCGACGGCGGTGTCGACGGAGATGCCGACATCGGCGGCCTTCAGCGCCGGACTGTCGTTGATGCCGTCGCCGAGGAAGCCGACCACGTGCCCGTTGAGATGCAGGGCCTCGACGATGCGCTGCTTCTGCGCCGGCGTCAGCTTCGCGAAGACCGTTGTGCGGTCGGCCGCGGCCGCAAGTTCCAGATCGCTCATCGCCTCGACCTTGCTGCCGAGCAGGATCTCGCCGGCGTCGATGTTCACCTCGCGGCAGACCTTGCGGGTGATGACCTCATTGTCCCCGGTCAGAATCTTGATCCGCACGCCAAGCTTGGCCAGCGCCGCGATCGCCTCGCGCGCGCTGTCCTTCGGCGGATCGAGGAAGGCGATGTAACCCAGCAGGGTCAGATCGCGCTCATCGGCGACCGAATAGGCGGCCTGCGGGCGCTCCATCTCCTTGTAGGCGACGGCGATGACGCGAAAGCCGTCCTCGTTGAGCGACACCATTTCCTGTTTGGCGGTGGCAAAATGACCGGCGTCCAGCTTTCCCTTGTCCTCGCCGAGCTCATAATTCGTGGCGACGGCGAAGATTTCCTCAACCGCCCCCTTGCAGATCATGATGTGCTTGTCCTCACCATGGGCAACCACCACCGAGAGCCGGCGGCGCGAAAAATCGAAAGGGATTTCGTCGATCTTCCTGAAACGGCTGTCGATATCGAGCGCCTCGTGAATCTCGATATGCTGCAGCACGGCGACGTCGAGCAGGTTCTTCAGGCCCGATTGGAAATGGCTGTTGAGGTAGGCATATTGCAGGACGCGATCGGACTCGTCACCTCTGAGGTCGAGGTGCCGTTTCAGAATGATGCGATCCTGAGTCAGCGTGCCGGTCTTGTCGGTGCACAGCACGTCCATCGCGCCGAGGTTCTGGATCGCGTTGAGGCGCTTGACGATGACCTTGGCCCCCGCCATCGCCACCGCGCCCTTGGCGAGATTGACGGTGACGATCATCGGCAGCATTTCCGGGGTCAGCCCGACGGCGACGGCAACCGAGAACAGCAGCGCCTCGAGCCAGTCGTGCTTGGTCAGGCCGTTGATGAGAAAGACCAGCGGGGCCATCACGAAGATGAAGCGGATCATCAGCCAAGTGAATCGGGCGATGCCCTTGTCGAACGCGGTCGGGATGGAGCTGCCGGCGACTTCATCGGCGAGCTGGCCGAAAAACGTCTTGCCGCCGGTGCGCAGGATCAGGCCGGTGGCGTATCCGCTGACGACGTTCGAACCCATGAAGCAGATATTCGGCAGGTCGAAGGGATCGTCGATCTGCCGATCGCAGGCCTGCGCATGCTTCTCGGCCGGCATCGCCTCGCCGGTCAGGGTCGATTGGTTGATGAAGAGATCCTTGGCTTCGAGCAGGCGCAGATCGGCGGGGATCATGTCGCCGGCGGACAGTCGCACGACGTCGCCCGGAACAAGCATTTCCATCGGGAGTTCGGCAAACTCGGCTTGCCCATCGGCTGCCGCGCGCCGGACGCTCGCCGTGGTCTTGACCATCGCGCGCAGACGCGCCGCGGCTTCATTCGACCGGTGTTCCTGGATGAACGCGGTGACGATCGACAGCACCACCATGATGACGATGACCACGGCGGCCCTGATGTCGCCCAGGAAATAGGACATCGTCGCCAGTGTGAGCAGCAGCGCATTGAGCGGATTTTTCGCTCGGTTCCAGATCTCCTCGGGGATCGTCAGCTTGCGCTCGCGGGTGACGAGGTTTGCACCGTCAACCACGAGGCGGCGCGCGGCCTCGTCGACCGAGAGGCCCAGCAGACTCGATCCGATCTGCTGGCAGGTCGGCTCCGCCGCAAGCCGGCTCAGGGCGAACAGATCGTCCTTCTCCGCGATTCCGTCGCGGGCGCGGCCGCGTTTGTCTGAGGGTGCAATTGCCGTCATGTCAGACGATAGCGATGTTCGAGGTTCACGAAGTTTGACCGCATCAGACACTCACACAGACGACTGCTGGCCTGTCTACGCCCGCGTCGGCAGGTGTCGGTTGACCTGAATCAACGGACCGCTCCGGTCCGCTTGCGGGCCGTCATAGGCCGTGTCGACAGCCGTTTGACAACGAGGCGACGGCTTCAGCCCGCCTCGATCTCGACCACGATCCGGCCGGTCGTGACCTGCTCGCCTCGGCAACGGATATCGCCGCAATCGTGCCAGCGACACCGGCGATGTGGACATGTTCCATCTTCATGGCCTCCAGGGTCAGCACCGGCTGGCCGGCAGCGACGCGCTCGCCCTGCCTGACCAGGAGTGCCACGACGCGGCCATTCAACGCGGCGCCTGGAGAAGCAGTCCGGCTGCCAGTCGAATGTCTCGGTTAAGTTGGGGTTCTTATTGACATGTCCTTTTGCGGGTGTAGCAGTGAGTTCCGGGTTGGGCACCGCATGAACGCGACAGCCGCAAGCGCATTAGGTAAGTGGAAGCTTCCGATCCGAACTCAGAGCAGTCGGGCGGATACATTCCGCCAATTTATACTCTTTGCAGGCGCAGTCGCCTTCAGCTTGGCATTTGCATTATCTGGTATTACCCGGCTATCGCCTTCCGACACCGCGACATTCATACACGATGGCTTGGCAGGACAGTTTAGCGCGATCACCTACGTCAGAATGCTTGTCTATGTCGTGTTGTTCCTTTTTGGCCTATTATGGGGATTGAATGGTCTCTATGAGCTAAATCTACTACAAGAATGGTTGAAGCCAGAACACTTCATCGTTAAACGCCGGAATCTTGTGCACGCGACAAGTATGCTTATAGGAGTTCTTCTCGGCATCCTTTTTGCGCTAACGCCCGATTTCCGAACACTCATTCGTGTCTTTGTATTCTATACGCTGGTTGATTTGTTCTTGTCGAAATTGCGTAGAGACGAGATCGCTCGGCTCATTGAAAATAGTGTTGAAACGCTTGAACGCGACTTCGCTGAAAGCGGAGAAGGCGCCAACGCCCCACATCGGCAAGACGTGTTGGACATTTTCCGCCAAGGCGCGGAGCTGTTGAGGGAATACTATCTCACCCGCAGACACTATAGCAGGATTGGAGTCCAACTTGCCTGCGTTCTTACCCTGGCACTCATTCCATGGGCTTGGGAGTTATTCTTTCCTCGGCACGCTTTGGTCGACTTCACGCCGGACGGAATAACGATAGTTGGCTACTTGCTATTTGTCTGGTGCCTGTCGATTTCTGAAGTGACAATCTACATCTGGCGGAAAGACTTGGACGCAAGATTGGCTGCGCTTGGCAAGCGCTTGTACGAAATGAGGGCGACTTGATTGTTCGTCATTCCGCTTCACGATGACGCCCACTTGGCACGGGTACATTCGCATGCATTCACGCTCGGCAAAGAAGATCATTGTCATTATCCGGCCGCGATTTCCAGCATGATCCGGCTCGTGGTAACCTGCTCGCCCTCGGCAACGGATATCGCCGCAATCGTGCCCGCAATGCCGGCAACATGGACATGTTCCATCTTCATGGCCTCCAGGGTCAGCACCGGCTGGCCGGCCGCGACGCGCTCGCCCTGCCTGACCAGAACCGCCACGACGCGGCCATTCAACGCGGCGCGCACCTTGCCGTCGCCAGCGGCCACCGCCGTCTCCGGCGCGGCCAATGTCGAATCGAACACGGAGAAGGTGAGGCCGCGGTGCAGGACGTGAAGGCGATCGCCATCGCGCAGGAATCTGGCGCTCTCCATCACGCCGCCCGACCGGAAGCGGATCGCACTGCCGCCGATCTCGTCAATATCGAAGCGATGCTCGCCGCCTTCGCCGCTGACGAGATAGGAGCCGTCGCGCTGGCGCCCGACCTCCCACTCGGAGACGGTATCGCCGATCTCGATGCGCAGGGGTGCCGGAAAGCTCGCTGCGAGCGAGCGCCCGTTCCGCCATGGCGGGGCGTGAGGACTGGTGACGTACAGCAGCAAGGCCGCGAGCGCCGCCTCGGACACCGCAGGCTTGCGTGGTGCCATGAGGTCGTCGCGATGACGCCCGATGAACGCCGTCGTCGCCTCGCCCCCGGCGAAGACGGGATGCCGCAGGCAGGAGATCAGGAAGCCCTGGTTGGTGGTGACGCCGAAGGCAATCGCCTGTTCGAGGCCCGAGATCAGCCGGCCGCGCGCCTCCTCGCGAGTCGCGCCGAAGCTGATCAGCTTGGCGATCATGGAGTCGTAGAACGGTGGAATGTCCGATCCAGACCGTAGCGCATGTTCGACGCGGAGCGTCTCCGGCATCTGCCACAGCGCCATCCGGCCGGACTGCGGCATGAAATCATGGCTCGCGTCCTCCGAGCACAGCCGCACTTCGATGGCGTGGCCGGAAAACCTGACGTCCTCCTGCCGCAATGGCAGCGGCTCGCCGGCCGCGATGCGCAATTGCAGTTCGACCAGATCGAGCCCGGTGATCGCTTCCGTCACCGGGTGCTCGACCTGCAGGCGCGCGTTCATTTCCATGAAATAGAAATGGCCGCTCTTGTCGAGCAGGAACTCCAGCGTGCCCGCACCTTCATAACCAATCGCCTTGACTGATGCGACCGCGACCGCACCCATCTTTGCGCGCAGGTCCGGCGAGACCGCCGGCGAGGGCGCTTCCTCGATCACCTTCTGATGCCGTCGCTGCACCGAACAATCGCGTTCGCCCAAATGAATGGCATTGCCGAAGGCATCGCCGAACACCTGGATCTCGATATGGCGAGGATCGAGAATCGCGCGTTCGAGGATCACGGTGCCGTCGCCGAACGTGGCCGTCGCCTCCGATCGCGCGCCGCGCAACGCATCGGGAAACGTGGTTGCATCGGAGACGAGCCGCATGCCGCGGCCGCCGCCACCGGCGACCGCCTTGATCATCACGGGGAAGCCGATCTTGCCGGCTTCCGCGAGCATGACGGCGTCGCCCTGATCGTCGCCCTGATAGCCGGGCACGCAGGGCACCCCGGCCTTTTGCATGATCGCCTTGGCGCCGGCCTTGTTGCCCATCGCCCTGATCGCCTCGGGCGACGGACCGATGAAGACCAGCCCCGCGTCGCGGCACGCTGCCGCGAAATCCGCGTTCTCGGCGAGAAAGCCGTAACCCGGATGCACCGCATCGGCGCCGCTCGCCTTGGCCGCCGCAAGGATGGCATCGATATTGAGATAGGATTGCGCCGGCAACGCCTCGCCAATACGCACCGCCTGATCCGCCATGCGGACATGGCGGGTATCGCGGTCCGCATCTGAATACACCGCGACCACGCCGTGGCCGAGCCGGCGCGCGGTGCGCATGATCCGCAGCGCGATCTCGCCGCGATTGGCGATGAGGATCCTGAAGAAAGGCCTGCGCGGCATCGGACTGGCGATCACGGTCATGGCCGCGCCACCGAGAACTGCATGGCTTGCGGCGTGCGTGCGTCGCCCTCGCGGCAGATCGTGAGCACCTCAGTGAGGATGCCGCGGGTATCGCGGGGATCGATCACGCCGTCATCGAGCACGCGCGCGCTGGTCGCGAACACATCCATCTGGCCGTCGAACACGCCGACGATTTGCGCCTTCATCGCATCAAGCTTGTCTTGCTCGATCGGTTTGCCGCGCCTGATCGCGGCGGCCTCGGTGACGATGGCCATGGTCTCGGCCGCCTGCTCGCCGCCCATCACGGCGGTCTTGGCGTTGGGCCAGGAGAAACAGAAGCGCGGATGGAAGCCGCGTCCGCACATGCCGTAATTGCCGGCGCCGAACGAGGCGCCGCAATAGATCGTGATCTGCGGCACAGTCGCCGAGGTCACCGCCTGGATCATCTTGGAGCCGTGCTTGATCATCCCGGCCTCTTCGTAGGCCTTGCCCACCATGTAGCCCGTGGTGTTGTTGAGATAGAGCAGCGGCGTTCGGCTCTGGCAGCAGGCCTGGATGAAATGGGTCGCCTTGTTGGCGCCGGGAACATCGAGCGGGCCATTATTGGTGATGATGCCGATGGCCTGACCCTCGATGCGGGCATGACCGCAGACGGTTGCGGGACCGTAATCGGGCCCGAGCTCGGTGAAGTCGGAATCATCGACGATGCGCGCGATCACCTGCCGCATGTCGACCGGGCGCTTGTGGTCCATCGGCATGATGCCGAGCAGCTCCTCCTGGTCGTAACGTGGCGGCGCGTGGGTCGCCGCGCCCTGCGTCGGGCGATCCCATTGGAGCTTGGCCATGATCTCGCGCACGATCCTGAGCGCATCGCGATCGTCTTCGGCGAGATAATCCCCAAGCCCGGAAATCGAGGTGTGCATCTCGGCGCCGCCGAGTTCTTCTTCCGTCGCGATCTCGCCGGTGGCGGCCTTCAACAGCGGCGGGCCGGCGAGAAAGGCACGGGTGCGCCCGCGCACCATGACGATGTAGTCGGAGAGCCCGGTCTGGTAGGCGCCGCCCGCGGTCGACGAGCCATGTGTCACGGTCACCACCGGGAGACCCGCCGCGGACAGCCGCGCCAGATTGCGAAAGATGTTGCCGCCGCGGATGAAATCCTCGACCCGATAGCGCAGCAGGTTGGCGCCGGCGCTCTCCACCAGCTGCACGTAAGGCAGTTTGTTCTCCAGCGCCAGCTCCTGCACCCGCAGGGTCTTGTCGAGGCCATAGGGCTGCAGCGCGCCGGCATCGATGCCGGCATCGTTGGCGCTGACCATGCAGCGGACGCCCGACACGAAGCCGATGCCGGCGATCACGCCGCCGCCGGGAACGCTCCTGGCTGCATCAGGAACGTCAAACATATAGCCCGCAAGCGTCGACAGTTCGATGAATGGCGAACCGGGGTCGAGCACCAGCGCGACGCGTTCGCGCGGCAACAGCTGCCCGCGCTTGTGAAAGCGGTCCTTGGCGGCGGCGGATGCGGCGCGGGTGCGCTCTTCCAGCGCCCGCATCCGCGCGATCAGCGCCAGCATGCCGTCGCGATTGGCGGCGAAGGCGGCGCTGGAAGGGAAGATGGTGGATTCGATTATGGCCATTAATGAGGACTCTTTCTCAACACGTTCTCTGTCATTCCGGGGCGATTGGCTTAGTTCCTCACCCCGAAGATCTGCCGCGCCTCGGCCGGCGACGCGATCTCGCGGCCGGCGCGGCGCGCGCAGGCCACCAGCGCCTCGACCAATGGCCCGTTGGACGTGACCTTGGT
>Ga0307516_10003750_pt1 | contig 19321 bp, 34 predicted proteins | sample 19_EM_MG_FD_203310 | JGI IMG/M metagenome (GOLD analysis project Ga0307516, IMG submission 203310) | Populus trichocarpa ectomycorrhiza microbial communities from riparian zone in the Pacific Northwest, United States - 19_EM | ecosystem: Host-associated > Plants > Roots > Unclassified | place...
GGCCGCCGAAGGGATAATTGTGGGTACGTCGCCGCGTCCGCACGGGCAGGACCTCATCATGACGTATCATGGCGGTCAATGTTTCCTGCGTAATGTCACCCTAATGAGGAGATGTAAATATATCTGATAGTTCCAGCGTGGACTTGCTTACCAGACTCGCAGCATCATCCTTCGGGATATCTTCCAATTCATGGTCGACCTCCATGAAGTCGCTCTCCAAATCGTCGTCGTCGTCGTCTTCAGACATATTTGCATGTTCGCTATCCCTGTTCGCATTCTTGGTGAAATCCTGGCAAAGCTTTGCCTCGAAACGCTGACACGCGTCGAAGTCGCTGCTCGAAGGCAAGTCCTCCAGGCCTATCTGGTAATTTTCCAACACAAGGCGTGGTATTACGTCTTGCAGAAAGGGATAATCTTCGTAAAGCTTCTTCAAAAACCTGCCCTAAAACAAGGAAGGTTGGGCCCAGGCAAACTCACAAGCTACCGCGGAGGGGTTAATCCCAGGATGCTTACCTTACAGGACAGTTCCAGACACCTCGAGACAACTTCTTCCACGAGTTCCTTGATCTCGCTCTCCTTCATGCCTTTCCGGCCATCTTTATCTTTGATAACACCCCACTTTGCGTAGTCGAACAGAAGATTATACCTGTCGACGAAGGGGTTCACTAGAATATTGTAGACATCTTTCCTCGTCATTGGCGTCAAGCCCAGCGCTTCAAGTTTGGCGTGAATAGCCGCAGGGCCATGGTGGAGGTTTTCGGGGTTAATGAACAATGTGATGAGGATGACTAGTCGCGCTGTAGAATCAGACGACCGGAAATCGGTGTACAAGTACCGTAGAATCTCGATTGAACCAGGGCTGCTTATTGACCGCGTTCGAATGAAAGTCTTTGATAAGATAAAAATAAAGTATCAGCAGAAAAATTAGGTCCTATGCAACACAATTTACCTTGATCAGATCTTCGACAAGGCCACTGTAAGGGTGACAGGGTGAATTTGGCAGTTTTTTTTAAAAGAGGTGAAACGTACTGCAGTTCAAAACGGAGTTCTCCCGACTTGTCTAATATCTTGAGAGCACCATAAGCAGTATCATTCAATTTTGCCTCCATGCAGATCTCCGCTGCCACGGTGCGACTGACAAACATTCTAAGACCAAACTTCAATTTGGCACGCGATTCCAGAGAAAAGGGACGCACGTAGGATCCAGCCTGCATAGTTCCCGTACATTGGCCACAATATCCTCAGGAGCCGATTCGCCCTGCACGGCCGGCCGTTCGAACATCTTGCGAAATACGAAATCTCGATACTGAACAAAGGATCAATGGGAATGCATTCCGCATACATAAATAGATCCGTGCCTTCCCGTCCATATAAAAGCCATTCTTCACAGCATATGGGAGCAATTTGGGTTCAATGGCTAATGCGAGGGGAAATTGAGCCATGATCGGGTCCTGGTCAAGGTGAGTCACTTGTCAAGAGCACCGAAAAGTGACACACCTTGGCAGAGAAAGGGATGAACTAGTTTGAAGCTGTATTTTGAGTGGTGATATATATGAGAGTTGATTGGCAGGATGACACACATGGTAATTTTCCAATATCTCTCGTATCGTCTCCCAGCTCACATTTCTCATCGCCAAAGGTAACCTGCTTTCTTTGAGAAAAGTCGAAAAGATTGAGCCGTCGTCGTCCCCCTGTTCATACTTTAGAACTTGTCGGTTCATGTGAGGGAATAAAGGGGAACCTTGCCGCGAGGAATTTCTCCATACAATTCCTCAGCTATCTTGAGGAAATATGTGAAGACACGCAAGGGGACGTTGCGGACCCATGGAGTCTTTACGAAGTGGGATTGGGTATAGAAATAATGGTGCATCGCTACTTGTATGAGATAGCGGGAGAGTTGGGCACCACTGGCAAGAAGAATCTGAGGGATGCAGTTAGAAAAGCGGCTCGGCCTGATGGAATGGATAGAAGCAATATTGGGACGAACATCGAGAACGCGCTCTGTGAGAACCCTCCCCCGAGCAAAAGCTTGGAACATGGCCTCGGTAGGACCGTAGTGCATAAGGAAATAGTGTGCGCGAACGTAGGGGTCTTGTGAGAAGCGATGGAAACGCCGGGACAGAAGCGTCAAAGGACCGGGCTCTGGGAGCTCGTAGAATATCAGTTGGACGACTTCATCTGGTGGCGAAGTGAATGAGCGAAGGGGTGGCATGGGGTTGCATGGATCATACGCACTACAGAGGCGCTCCATGAGGTCCCGATGGAATGCGGAGGGGTGGATGAGACGAGGGTAGCAACGAGATGTCACGGTGGCGGAAGACAAACGGATTCTGCTAAATTCGGACGCCGACGACGTGACTATATACAACATCAAAACACTCTCTCGTAGTACCCTCGCCAGACCCTCCACGGCAGCTTCCAGTCCCTCATCTGCAGTTCCGACGTGAATGCATCAAAATTGGCCTTTTCTAATCGTCTCAAGATGTTCGCAACAGGGATCTATGTGCCGCAATTGAGCACAAGCACATGGGAAGCGGTAATCGGTCTTACCCCAGCTAAAAAAACCGGCATCGCTTGCGTCGGAACCTTTCCATCCGTCCCCTCTTGTTTGAACATCTCGCGTGCTGTCAGCAAGTGATCATTTGCCAAAGTCGCAAACTCAAAAACAGCATCTTCGATTCCAACGGCACGGGGTCCGTTACGGAACACACCCTCCTGCATCACCCCATGTTTTGCCGTGATTTCGGCCGGGATGATCATCCGTCCGTTCTTGGCATGGTAAGGCAAAGCGCGGAGCAGTGTGGCAAATGTTTGAGCTGCTCCCAGATGAGATGCGGCGTGCGAAAGGGTAGAGGACGAAAGCGATAACAAGGATAACAGCAGGTAAAGCAAAGTGCTCGACGTCGACTCGGCGTGCGCTGTCAGGGATTCTGTGGTGAGGTGCGTCGGCGTGTGCAATTCGGCTTCCTGTTGAGAACCTCAATAAAACCGATGTGTCTCTCTACGAAAGACGCACTCTGGCATCGACTATTCGTTTTAAATGATAGGCAGGTATGTGTGCATGTTGCGCTGCTTCATGTAGGGCGAGAGCTATTGGATGTCTGGCAGGTTTATTCTGTTGGCGGCTTGAGCACTTTTATCCTCTGTACGTGGTATCTTCACCTCAGTTATCCCATTGATGGCATCTCTCCAAAATTGCATCCTCATTTTCCCAATCATCTCGTTCGACACCTGGTCATGCACCATGGCAAGCTCGATCTGAGACAATTCCCTTTGAGTGACAACCACTTGGACCCGAACGCGATATAACGCACGGAAAAGGCTTTCAGCGCAAAATAGCTACCTTTCACCTCATTCGGGTAGAACTGTGATACAAGAAACCCCTCGTAATCATGCTTTCGAACAAGGTCCCTGCAGTATGCTGATGAGTCGACAGTGGAACCTTCGTAGGGCTTTGTTTCGGTGCTGAGGCGTCGCAGGGCAAAGTGCGCACTCTTGGAGTTCCGTCGGTAAAAGTGGGTACCGAGGTATGTGAGGCGGGACATTCAATTGAGTGCCATTGACTCCGAGACGACATTTTGTACAGCTGATAACGTAAGCGTCGACATCCGAATGTTTTATTCGCTCTAGAATCTACTATGAAAGGAATGCTGCTTTGAATACGGTCTTCCGTCGCTCTTTCAAGAAGGCAATCGTCTGTTTTGCTCTGTATCCATGTAAGGTAACGCGCTACTCGAGGGCTCAACTTGAGACGTACGTTGGACGCGACTTCAAGTTCAGAGATTTCATGATCATGTCTCTCTGACTTTCCGCTGCCACTAGACTGGTTTCCTCCGTTGCAATCGCTTCCAGTTCTCGCAGAGCCTCCGACCGTGCGGATGCAGCCGAGGTTTCCCTCGCCTGTCTTTCCCGGTGTTCTCTAATCTTCAATCTTAGTCGCATGCCTTGCCATCCCAGAAGATCAGCGCGCGTTGTTTCGAGGTAATTGTCAAGGCCCTGATGCTAATGTTCCGGACGTCAGCGCGCAATGAGCATTGAAAAGAAAGGACAATAAACGAGCCTTTTTAATCGTCCGCAGCGCACTTGTTGTCACCTTTACCCGAACGTCCTCCCCGAGCGTTTCAGAGTATAGCCGTTTACGTTGGACATTCGGTAGCCATGTACGTCGAGTCTTGTGCTTCGAGAAAGGGACGTTGTTTCCGTATTGCTTGGTTTTTCCTTGGAAAAGGCCCAATTGGGATCGTTTAAACGGCTGAGAGACGATGGAGAACAAGGAGAGACTCGGAAACATGGACGGAGGAGCTTGAGTCTCGCGTGTTATTTGGTTGGCCAAACTTTGTCCCTTCAACTCGTGTCATGTCTCTACGGAAGTCTGGACTTCAGAAAGACGTGCTGGCTCTCTATAGACGGTTCGAAGTTTGTCTCACTTCAATGAGGCTGATGTGAATTTAGGACATTGCTTCGTCTCAGGGCGCTGCGGATGGTCAACACAAAGCCTTCTCACACCAGACCCAGATTTCTTCTCTTCATCCGATACAATTTCCATATCAACGCTGCAAGCATTTCCCCGCGCAATGTCAGCGCCATTGAGCATTGCCTTCGGAAAGGAAGGAGACAACTCGAGATGTATGAAGATAAAGCAGTCACAGATTGTCGGGTTTCTGCTGATATGGTTGCATGGGATGTCAAACGGAGAGCATCAGGACCGACCGCTAACTCTCCATGATTGACTGTCTCCTTGTTCATCGATCCCCTACTGCAAAAGGGCCCGGAAAACAATATATACTGCCAGTGTCTCTATGCTTCTCAAGCGACTAACGTTGATGGCGGAGCAGTTTGTTGTTCGACGTGCGCCTCAAGTGTAGCATTCGGTGACTCGGAGGGTGTCTGTAGACGCGGCGGGTTCTCTTGAATAGAAAGCTTCTGTTGCTCCAATTTGCGGGCCTCGTAGGCTCTCCTCCTCTGCAGATATTTGCGCCCTTGTCTCTGCTCGACTGCGAGGTACTGCTGAACCTTCGCGTTTTCTTCTTTGTCCTTCGCATCTTCAATGAGTTTGACGGCACCCTCGTACGCTAGTCGGCGCTCGTTCATAACGGCTTTAATGCGTGCCATCGATTTGCGACACTGAGGGTGCGTTAGGAGAGTGTATGCAGCCAACGGTTAACAACGCACCAGATGAACTCTGTTTGCCGACACCTGCATCTCGGGATTGTTTACACCCATCCTTCTGGCTTCTTCTTTCTGCGTAGCCAGCAGGTTTCGTTCACGCAGCAAGATGTACCACAACATATGAAGATCACTAAAGCTCTTCAGCCGTAGCTCTGCTGCCCTCCATGACCTTCCTTTGGAGTTGCAGTAGCAGCAATGTCGCAACCCGAGTACACGAATGATGATTACTTACCTGTCACCTTTTGCATCTTCTCGGGGGTTTCGACGACCTCATATTTTGCGTCTCCGGTAAGCTCCTCTCCCTCTTTAGGCTCCTTCCTTCGGAAAAATGCATATAACCCATGATCTTCCCTCACTGAAAATCTGCCCTTCCTAAGCGCATGTCCAGTGCGTTTTACAGCGGCAGGTGTTGGACTCGGAGTGTTGACGACTTGTGCAAACGATCGGAATGTAGGAGGGCGCTTGCCTAGGCTGGATGTAGACAGCACAGTGCGAACGAAGGACAACATTGAATGTGAACACTGCTCAACTTGTTCTGAAAATTAAGCAGATATTTGAACGAGATGATACAGCCAAACAATCTCTTCATGATGACTCGTGACATGTGACAGGTCGCGTCTTCAACTTGCAGAAGCGCGATGGCCTGCTTGAACAAACTTGCCATTCGAGGAATACGTTCTTTCGACGACAAGCAAATATCTGTGATAGAATTCTTCTCCCCTGTCACCGTAATCGTAGGGCACAATGGCAGCGGCAAAACCACCATCATCGAATGCCTCAAATATGCTACCACGGGTGACCAACCACCGAACACCAGAGGCGGAGCTTTCATACATGACCCTAAAATGGCCAATGAGAAGGAAGTGAAAGCCCAGGTCAAGTTGCGCTTCCATGCTGCGAATGGGACACGGATGCTGGCTGTCCGAAACTTGAGCGTCACTGTCAAGAAAACCTCAGGGCTGGCCATGAAGACTCTTGAGAGTATCTTAGCTCTCGCAGATGGAAATGGAGATAAGGGTGGAAAGGTATGACCGATGGACTTGCGCATTTACGCTAAACCCCTAATGGACCGTCCAGCGAGGAGTCATATCCACAAAGTGCGCCGAAATGGATGCAGAGATCCCTCAACTCCTTGGAGTATCGAAAGCTGTATTAGAGAATGTCATTTTCTGTCATCAAGAAGATTCATATTGGCCGCTCGCCGAACCCGCTGCTCTTAAGAAAAAGTTTGATGATATTTTTGAAGCAACACGGTATGCGTTTCTGTCCATTCGCAAGTTTGCACCTCCATATACCTTCTGAAGATACACGAAAGCTCTTGACTCGATCAAGACCCTTCGTAAAGATCGCATGGCTGATTTAAAGGCTGAAAAGGAACGACTCGTCGGACTATCGAAAGAGAAGGCACATGCGGATAAATTGAAAGGTCGCATTACCGACATCAGTTCTTCAATCGCAACAAAGCAGGTTGAGTATGAGGAAACTAAGAAGCAGTACGAAGCGATCGTAGAAGCAAATCAGAAATTCTACGATTATGCGAGCAAATTCCGCGACATGTACGTGAAGATTCAAACGCTCGAGCAGAAGAAAGAGAGACTTCAAGCAGACCTTGATGACGCGAAACTCAATTTCCAAGAAGTCGTTGGTGGGTTTGATACTTTTTATCATCCTCGGATTTTTCGATGTTTCATACAGGAACCGACGAGGAACTTCAAACACGGTTAACGCGTTTTGACGATCACATTAATACTCGCAAGCAGAAGAGGCGCCAGGAGGATACCAGGAAACAAGATCTCGAGGATGATTTGGCAAACGCTCGCAAGCAACATATCGAATTGGTCAAGCAACACGGGGGTCTCGTTGCAGAGGCCGAAGTCAGTCTTGGCAAATTTAGTCCTCTCCCCGTCACTGACAGGATTGTTTCTGCAAGGGACAAAAAACAAGGCTGGCAGACCGAGAGCATCTCATCCGCGAAATCGGCGAAAAACATGGGATTAAGGGCTTTGGAAGCGAACCACTCGAACGCGAACAAGTCGTCGAGTTTCTGACAAGACTCGTGGACACACAGAGGAAACAAAGGTTAGAGGTTGAAAAGTTGCAGGTGCGGAAAGCGTCTTCTCGCCCTTCTCTCGTCTCAGCGGTTGTTAGGGTATTCTTCGGACCAAAACCGAAGAGTATAATCGTCAGCGAAGGACGTTGGATAATGAATTGGACAGGTTCAAGATGGAGAAAGACAAACTTCGACAACAAATAGTCAGTTATCAGTTGGCCATTGTTTTCCCGATATTTGCTCATATATAGATAGACCGAACGGCAGGCTTCCATAGTGACAGCTGAGCGGACGTTAGAAAATCAACTCGACTTGTCTTCTCAGCTTCAAAGCCTTCAAAATGACATCGAAGACAAGAAAGCTAGGCTGACCAAAACCAAGACCGAAATCGCAGCAGCACAGTACGAGTCCAAATTGAATGAGAAGACGGCGAAAGGAAAGCGGTTGGAAGAAGCGAGAGAGGAACTCAATACGGAGATTAGAATCCTGAGTTTACAGGCCGATGCCAGAGCAAAGTTGAACCTTGCCAGGGGCGATATCAAGAATAAGAAGGGCGAAATTTCAAACGCGTGCGTCTACTATGATTCATGCGTTCTTGAGGCACCGTAACCTAGTCTCATCTTTCAGTCTCGAACTTGCGAATGGTAAACTGCGGAAACTGGCGCCTGGTAAGGAAGTTACATTGGACACCATCGAACGCGACGTGAACCGCCTTTCTATGTAATGTTTTGCCTCACCAGAAACATTTTTGACGCCTAATCCACCTGTTATCTAGTGAAAAGGAGCAGCAACATGCGGAGCTGGAAAGCTCATCTACCGCGGCCAACAACGCTGTCCAGAATGCAGATACTACATTGCTGAATCTGAAGTCGCAGGTCAAGGTCAAGAAAGACGAGCTTAAAGGTGCGACCAACTCCCCTGATCTGTAATGGTTGTCCATATATTTCAGGCTTGGAGCGACGACTGAACGATGGACTTGGAGAAGAAGCATCGTTGGAGGCCGCTATCAAGATGGCAACAGCGGAGCTTGGCGATAGAAAACAGTATGTCCTCTTCTCTTCTCTATCTTATTAGTGATGGACTCATCGCTTCCTTAACTTTTCTCCAGGTCGGTTGGTAGCCTGACTGGTGGGAGCGCAGTCTATGAATCCTTGCTTCTGGTTGGAAAGCAGAAGAAGTTGTGCACTGCCTGCAATCGGCATCTCAGCGACCAAGAGTTCGTGGTTTTCGAGAAATATGTACGTCCGCCCGAAATACTCTCCTTATTCTACTCAACTCTCACCAGATGCAAGATCGGATGCAGAAGGCATCGCCTGAATTCATTGCAGCCGAAAAGGAAGAGGTGTTGTTGTGGGAAGCGGAAGTTGAAAGATTCCAGAGCTTGAGACCCGTCGAGGCTGCAAGAGACCAAATACGCCTAGAAGAATTGCCTACATTGGAGGGGCGGATCAAAAAAGAGGAGGGCGTATATCCAGCAATTGTCCGCAAAGCTGAGGAGGTGAGCCTTTTGTTGACCTCCGTTTTGAAGTGACACTAATCCTCTCCAGGCAATCGAAAAACTTGACAGCGTGAAGCGCGATCTCAAAGACGTCCTTGTTTTGAAAGATCACGTCAAGACTATAGTCAGATTACGGGCCGAGATTTCACGCGCTGAAGATGATGTTTTGAACCTTGAGAGTGATCTCTCGTCGACGGGATCAACAAAAACAACCGACGACGTTCAAGCCGAGCTTGATAAAATATCTGCGGATCTGTAAGGTATATCCCCTTAGTACCCGTACTAGGAAGCTGAAGCACCTGTAGGCGCAATATTGAGAGAGAGAAACAGCATCTCACATCGGACAGAGAACGACAAAGGGAGTCAATACGCACAATGGAGAACAACCTGCATTCCATGGAATTAAAGGAACGGGATTTGAAGAATGACATACGGGAAAAAGTTGCGTTGGAAGAACGTGTAGGAGCGATGAGACAAGAGATTGCGGCGTTTAACAACCGAATCAAGGTATCTGCGGAATTCTCCATTCAAACATAATCTGACATCTATGCAGGAACTTGAAGTCAAAATTTCAGAGGCAGGAGCACCTATTGAAACACTTGAAGAAGAAAACAACAAGACGCAAAACGAAATGAACATCAAGATTTCAGAAATGCAACGTATCAGCCAAGATTTGAATCTTAATGCCGACAAGCTTGCGGTCATGAACAAGGCTGTCGAACGGTAAGCCTTCTTGACCTTTGAGGGCCAGTCGCCGATCAACAATGTCTCTTCCATAGCTATGTGAAAGACAGGCGCGGGCGAAAACTAGAGGAATGTGCCGAAAACATCGAGCAACATGATGCTCAGGTGAACGACCTCGGCGATCAGATCGATGCTATCAGAGAGGCAATCAGTGAGATTGACAAGGAGATCAATGCAAGCGGCGCATCGGTTGCCAACCTTCGAGATAACATCCGCGCTCGGAAACTCGCAAAGGAGATTGGGGAGACGCAAGCCGAGATCGATTCTTATGATATGGAGGAGGCCGCGAAAGCACGACGGAACTTTGAAGAAAAGTACGGGAAGGCGAAGGAAAAGGAAAACAGCCTTCACACCGCCGTAAGTCGCTGGCTGTCACTCCGCGAGTAATGTAATTCAACACCTGCGCAGTATTCTCATCTTGCGGGGGAAGTCAGCTCTCTGGAGTCTCAGCTCAAGAACTTGGAGTCGGACCTGAAGGAGTACAAAGACATCTACAAACGCTATACTGAGCAATTGATACAAGTCAAGGTAATTTGAGCCATATTGCTCGCCTATAGTCATGAAATATGCCTTCTTAGATGTCGGACATGGCGAACAGCGACTTGGAGAAGTATGCCAAAGCGTTGGATAAGTCAGTGGAGTTTTCTTTCACCATTTTGGTTCATTTTGACATTTCACAGCGCCATCATGAAGTACCACGGCTTAAAGATGGAAGAAGTCAACGATACGATGAAGCATCTATGGAATAAAACCTACCAAGGAACTGGTGCGTATTTTCTTTCTCAAGGGCCAGGCTTTGAAATGAGATTTTCATCAGATATCGATGGCATTAAAATTGTTTCTGACGTGGAAGGAGGCATTACTAAACGATCGTACAACTACCGAGTGTGTTCCACGATTGACGTTGCTGTCTGTTCCCTGACTCATGGTCTGTGCCAGGTTGTAATGACGAAGGATCAAGTTGAAATGGACATGCGCGGAAGATGCTCAGCTGGTCAGAAAATGTTGGCCTCGATTATTATCCGCCTTGCGCTTTCGGATTCCTTTGGTCAAAATTGCGGTATTCTTGCCTTGGACGAACCCACCAATGCACTGGACACAGAAAATATCGATGCTCTGGCCGCTAGTCTTATTGAGTGCGTACCCATCACCCGTGAGATGTTGCTTTCCATTCATATGACACCTTGTAGTATCATCAACGAAAGGAAGAGCCACTCCAATTTCCAACTCATCATCATCACCCACGACGAGAATTTCCTCCGTAAACTTGGCCAAAGCGATGTTATGGAATATTATTGGTAAGGGTCGTATTGCGGATTTAGATGATCGACCATCTGATCAAGTAACAGGCGTGTTTCTCGAGACTCTCGACAGAAGTCTGTCATCGAACGGCAAAGGTTCAGATAGTGTAATCCTTTCTCCAGTCTCCCGTTATGCACTGTATCCTTATGAAGCTTTATGGACCACCTCGACGTCCGGCCGGTCTCGAGGCGGGTGTTGATCCTACTTGTACGGGTTGGTACGACATGTACAGTGCCACACACTTAGTTGCAAGCCAGCCATAGTTTCAAGATCCCTTTACTTTGCTTGTATCATAAGGAGACTGGTTTCCCAGTTTCCCAGTCTAGTATCCGGCCGAACATACAGTCATGAGACTTTTTCCTTTTTAGGTTGGCAAATGAGAAAAGATTCCCTCTTTTGGGTGTCATTTTTTGCCCATATATGGTGCTGAGTTGGGATCTTGGTGATCACAAGTGTAATAATGCCCATGAAGCTCTCGACAGCTAACGTTCGACTCGAACCTCATCGTATAGCAAGGAATCAAGCCATTGCATCCGTCTTCCTACCAGCAGGCAGCAGCGTCGTTTCTGTCCAATCGCTTTCGACCGTCCTGCTACCTTCGCAAAAAGGCCATAGATGTGATGCATGCTTCCGTCTCCCATCCAGTCACGAGCCTCTGAAGAAGTGCACGGGGTGTGGGTCGTATTGGTATTGTGATGCCCAATGTCGGCAACGTTGACACTCTCATTCCGTGGCGTCGCTGATTTTGACTTCGCATTTAGGTCAAAAGATTCAGTGGAAAGCTCACCACAAAGAAATCTGCAAGCTTTACAACACTTACGTCTCATCTAATGAATTTGGAGCATTACCTTGTCATGAGAAAATGGACGCCCTCTTACTCACCCATCTACTTGCCGATATTTCCTCTTCGGCCCTGTCCTTGTCAGATGACTCGTCCTCCGCCGTTACAACGTTTCATTCGCTCCTTCCCAGTCCTCAAATTGTCAAGAGCGCCCCTCCGATACCCCATTTCAAACACGCATTACCTGTTGACACTATGAGGGACATTTACTCGAAATTTGGCAATAACAACTTCACTATCCATTCGCACCTCAACTCAATTGGACATGGTGTATTTCCTCTTGCGAGCCGCCTTTTCAACCATTCCTGCTCCCCCAATACAGCGGCCAGGTATCTCTTTTTACATGCAGCGCCAGTAGTAATGGAAGTTGTGGCGCTCTGTGATATCAGTCCAGGCGAAGAGGTGAACTTCATTGTAATGATGTGCTCTTCTGTTAAGCGACGTTATTAGATATGTCTTCCCTATTTGGATCCTGCTCTGATCCAATCGCGCCAGCAAATACTCAACTTGACTTATGGATTCACATGCTCTTGTTCTTCCTGTCGCTTCATAGAAACTATGGGTGATATCCCGTCTCCGCCGGAAGCCCCGCATGGACTCCAAATGGTGGCCGAAACCCTTCGTCGGTTTGTCGACATTGAAAAACAACTGAAAATTGGGTTGAAGCGCATGCCGCAGCGAGGAATTCCTGAATCTCTGCGCACTGTCTATCATGAATTCTATCTAACGGAGTTATCGGAGACGTTTAGTAAAGCGTCTCACGAAGGCCAGTACGACATAGCTCTCGATTCTGGCGTGACTCTACTAGCTCTTTACGTCTTGCTGTATCCAGTGAATTATCCTCAAATCGGTGCGACACAGTCATTCTTTCGATTCGATCATGTCACAGTTATGAATTTTAGGAATGCATCTCATCGAGTTGGCAAAGACGGCGTGGAACAAGCTCGCCACCTCCACGAACATCAGTGAAGAGACAGAGCTCGCGATCAAGGAACAAGTACAAACATTCTTATCTCGAGGGCGTGAGGTATTAACAGTCTTTGGGCCGGAAGGGGACGAAGATGGCCCTCTGAAAGAGATCGAGGTTCTACAATCCGTTCTGGAAAGTTGAGCCTGTCCTGTAACGACAGAAAACCGTCGCGTGCGTCTGTCGTATTTCACACAACATTACTGCAATGTGATTTCAGCATTACGTACTCCAAAATTTCGTTCGGAGAAAATGTTGATGACATGGACTTGGCACGATTCGCTGGGTCTATCTCAGCGTGATATGGACCCAACTTCTTTTCTCCGGGTTCCCCGCCCCTAGACCCAGCTGTGCGGACTGCCCGCTCAACCACTGTATGTTTTTATGGGCAAGGTTCACCTGTCTGAAACAGGGCTCCTACTACATATCATCCCTAGTCCCTGCGATCGGTTTAGGGTCGGGGGTACACTGTAGATTTTTTGGAATCGATCTGGGGTTCACCCGCTCATCGGCCTGACAGCTGTTGTGAACCTTGGGGAGGAACAGAAAATGGTGCATTTCTACGAGTCGAGGGCGCAGGTTCGAATGCTGCTGGCGTCGCTCTGATGCATCTGATGTTCCATTTTTTTTTGCGATCAACGGTACTTAGTCTGATCGTGTGGAATATCTTTTACATCAACAACCTTCTACAGGGCCACGTTCGATGTGACAAGAGGTGTTATCCGAATTTTCCCAGAATTTGCATCAGCATAGGCCAAGGTTCTTGGACAGATAGACTTTTTCATCCCTTTGGCGAAGTGGGGGATTGAAATCATCAGAAATGGAAATAATCTCAGTCAACACAATGAGAGGTTTCAACCGGGTGGGGAATATCATGCCTGGATCCAGAGTGGGCATATGCATTCGTATATTTTGCTTGACTTCCGGCAGACCACCCCGAAAAAGTGCCATCCGAGTACGATTTTATTCATCTGCCTCACTAGTGCTTCGCTAACATCAACCATTCTCAGACATTCAACATCTCTACCATGTTGTCTTTGGTGAAGGGTACAAGAGTGCCATGATTTATGACAACCAACTGAAGGTTGTTGGTGAACCGTTTTCGTTGCTGGAGAACTAGAACTCGGTAGATTTATTCAGGGACCGTTTTTTACTGCACACATTCCCGCATATGACCTGCATTCCATTTCCTGGTCCAAGTTCTCCTCTTCGTTGTCCCTGTCGCTTTTCTCAATTCGTCGGAGCCTCTTTTGTTCAAGTCGTCCTTGTCATTTCCCTCATTCTTGTATGGTGGCACCTTCAGAATTCCTTGTTTACCTTGCTTGCAAGGTTTGCTTTCAGCCCCCAATTGAAATCGGATGAGATTATAATCTACTCCACCATGATGGTCATTTCCCATCGATTCGGAACGTTAGCGCTTCTTCTGGTCGAGTATGCCTTTCGAGCATTATATACTCACGACGTGATTCTGTGTTCGGACATATTTCCTCCCCTTCTGGCCTGTGGTCTGCTCCTCGTGGCCCGGAAGACACAAGAGTGGAATGGCTCGGCTCAAAACCATCACTCTGCTGGGTCCGGCATGAGTTGAAGCTGGGGGTCACCCATAGCCCTTTCCATTTCGAAATGCGTGTTGAGGTACTACGAGAACAGGGGACTAAAAGTAACTACGCAAGCAAGGTTGCTGCTGACGAAGTCAGCCATTCTAGTCTTTATAAATTATCGATATGATCCATAAACTTGAGAATAGCCGACTTACATCGGCAGAAACCTTGCTTGCAGGGTAAAGTTGTTGGTTAAATTATCAAAAGGGTTCGTGGTTCAGGTTGAAGTAAAGTGTAAATGACCATACAAATAACAAGACAGCCTGGATTCCTGGTCGCTCAAGCTTCGGCGAGATTACTATATGTGAATCGCATTTTTAATAACCTCGTCGGCCAGGCGAGCGACTCTTGCAATCCGCTGTCAAATATAATGCCTCCGAGAACATCCCTGTTAATTGAGCGCCCCCTGGTGATTTCTTGCCTTTGATTGATATATTACAAAACAAGTCTTGACCCATATCAATGTTCACCAAACAATCGCTTCCTCAGAATATGAAATGAAATTAGGCTCAGATTTAACGATAGGAAAGGAAAACGTACAAAGGCATCGGTGCGTCGCTGAAGAATGTCTTACCACCCACCATCTCGCGCGTCCACACATCCCTCATAAACCAGCCAATATGCCCCACAGCACACCCCAGAAGATCTCCCGCAGCGGCGACCCATGATCCGTTCAGCACCAAGGAGAAGGCAACAAGAGCAAAGGGGAGGTACGGTGCGGTGATAGTAATGAGGCCGAACAGAGATATCGGAGTAGACGGGTGCCTCCGTGACCAGAAGTATATTGGTACGAAAGCGAGGGACGAGGACAGGAAGGGAAGGTTGAAAAGAGGAGACACGAGCTAAAGCCACGTCAGTCAAGTCAAGTAATTGACGAATGAGAAGCGAGAAGCGAATACTGACAAGGAGCATTACGGAGGAGAGGAAGAGCAACCAGACATAGTCCGCTTTTCGGTTGGCGAACGAGGATTCCTCCAGCATTCTACTGTACCTCATGCTTGGAACGATTCAGGTTCTGGTATAGTGATAGGCGGGACGAAGAGAGCTCACAAGAAGAACAGGTGAAAGATAAAGTCGACGGATATGGGACCAAAGTAGAAGAAAGTGGTGGCGAGACGCCATATCTGTTGAGAGGATCAGTTTCGGTACTCGACGGAGTGGTATCAACACACTTGGCCATTGATAAAAGTGCTTTTTGGGCTGTAATAGAGCTGCAGGGTGGTCACTAGATGGCATTGCTAGGGGGAATTCAGTATAATGAGCTGTAATGAGGCCGGCAGACAGTACTGACGACCGCTAAACTGGTGAGGACGGCCAATAACAACCAGCTGCGAGTAACGGGGGGTATCTGGGTGACCCAAGCTTCAATACCGACGGGCATTAGATGAAAGCAGGTAGGGAGCTCGAGGGTGGAGCCCTGACCTAAACTTTGGCAATCGTCACGAACACGTCGACGTCACGAGGGCAAACTCCACCATATTTCCCGTACATAAAAAAAAACAAGAGATACAACATACATAGCGCGTCAATAAAATGTAATAGATAAAGGATATATAGAGAAACGCCACGACCAGCGTCTGCATAGGATATTCACAAAAAAAACGAGTCGACAGAGCTTAAACCGCAGCAATGGGTTTGAAGCTCGATGGTGCCACTCTCAGACGAGCATTTCTCTTGGCGGAGGCAGCAGCGTTCTCAGCCTCCAGTTTGGCCGCTCTCAGGGCTGCACTCCTGTTGGTCCTTGGAGCGATGGAAGGTGCACAGACGCTGCTGGGCCGTGGCCGCGACTTGACCGCAGGTGTAACTGTACCGTTCTTTTGAATGGGCGGTGATACCGACCGGGGACGATGAGCTGCGACAGAAGAAGCGCGTGGTATGGCATAGCGGGATACCGGAGCCTGCCGAGTTTGCGATGGTGGGCGGGCAGGCGGAGGTTGTACCACAGATGGTCGCGGGGCGCTCACATCATTAGTGGAGGTGCTGGTCGAAACGCTCGGTGACGGCTTTGGTGTAGAAGCTGAGCTTTTGACTGAGAATTACGTCTCCATCAGGATGGAAACCACGAGGACAACACCGAAAAGGGGGACGTACACATGAACGAAGTGGGCGGAGCCTGCTCTTTTTGCGCTCGTAACGCAGCGCTTTTGTTCAACCTCGGGACCACTGTGGGTGCCTTGGTTGACGCCACCGCGATAGATTCTCTCCGTTTATGACCCGGAACTCCTTCAAAAGTGGCCTTGACCGCGTCGTCAGTGCTCAACGCCCTCCTCCTCGTCGTCTCCGCAGGTTTCACACCAAGCCTCAAGGAAGCTGCGCGGGTCATTCGAGGGGCAATGACAGGCGCGGCAGTCGAGGCGACTTGGATAGTATCTGCGCGCTTATGCCCAGGGACATTGGCGAACGTCTTGGCCAATCTCTCTTTGGAAAGTGGAGCCCGTGGACCAGATTCCGTCTTGTCTACCGCTAAACCCGCACGCAAAGCGGCACTGCGCGACATGCGTGGCACGATGTCTGGTTGGGCGGTCGTGGCTGGGAGTGGGCGGGCGCGGAAGGTCGGTTTACCGTTTGTGGTGGCCCTTCTGCTGCTCCCTCCGAGAGTGGACGGGTTAGTCCCGTTAGAGGCGGCATATCCCTCATCTGAGGTCGCCTTCTTGAGGGCTGATAGAACGGACGAAGAGACCGAGTTCAAGGTGCTATACTGGTCGTCGGGAAGATCGGTAGTTGTGAATATGGGGGAGGAAGCAAAGAGGGAGGCAATCTGGAATTCAGCCGTCGGAGCATCAGGGGACCCCATAATTCCGTTCCGCTCCAAAGAGATTCCGTAGAGGGCACGAAGAGAATTGGGTGTCTCTTTACGAGCAAATTCGGGGTCACGGTCGCCCATTAAAGTATTCAACACTTCCACAGCTCTACGGCGCTCGAGGACATATACCCAAACGGGGCCTCTATAAAAAATTTTTAAATTGATCCAGAAAAAGAGCAGTCATGGCCTAGAAAAGACATACTCGGAGAAGGAGGCGGCATCGTCGCCAAAGAGCTCAAACAAAGTGTCGGGATCGGTCTCCGTGTCGAACTCCATCTGCCTTTCTTTCACAATCTAGTCGATTTGTATACAGACACGCATGAGCTTCTGAACATGATGCATTCCAGATGGGGGGAAATCGAACCTCGAAGCTGGCTTCTTGGATCCGACGTTCGATATCGAATCGGTGGCGCAACGCGTGGGGTTTGATTATGGCGACCGTTCTGGAAACAGGGTAGCTCGAAGAAGACCTGTTCGAGCCGGGATGCACGTCGGGCGATAGGCGCTGCTGCGGAGGCGAAGGTAGAGACATGACAACGTAAAAGAGAAGAAACAAAGGTTTCACAGAAAGAGGAAGAGGAACAAGAAACGAGGGAGGCCGAACGTTGAGATCTAAGACTTGGTTGAGGATTAAGAACACTTGAACTGAAAGCTGTTTGACCTGGGGTCCAACATCAACAACAGTGCCACCATGACAACGGCGCGGAAGAGAAGACTTGGAATGTTGATCCAGGGATGTCGCGTTGTGTAGTGAATACAAATGTACGAAGATTAGGTGTGCACTGTGCATTAGAGATAATAAGATATCCGACCAGACCTGAACTCCAATCACCGCGAGCCCGACCACCATTTCCCAATCTTTGCAACACCATATCGCAGACTCTTCCCTAGGCCTGCACTTGCGATGCCCTTGATCGATTGTACCGTGGCAGGGTATCGTACGATCTTGCTCGTTTCTGACAGAAGGAACAAACATGGGTTAAAAAGGTCATCCCCAATCACACATTCAGAGCGACACCAACCTTCGGCCAAAACGCGGGACAATTTCTCGTCCTTTGCAAGATGTAGCCAATATGCAACCTCATCAGCTTCCATCGGAGGAATGGATGGGGACCCGAGGTAGCTGGTCTTGACCCCGCTCAGCAGGTTCGACGGCAACTTCCTGAGGTGCGCAGAGCGCGCCTGCGGACTCGTATCTTGCTGTATAGCCGACGAGTACGACGGCCAGTGGACTCCGGGAAGCCCCACCACCAAGCGATGGTACAGCTCCTTGAACTGTGGACCCTGCTTGCGAACGATATTACCGACCTTGCCTCTATTCTCCGCCGGAAGAACCATACGCGGGTCGCCCGTATAGCTTATGCCTGCTATCCGCTCAAAAAGCTCTTTTTCCGAGAACTCGGACGGGAGGGTAAGAAGGGCGGCGCGGACGGCGGAGGTGAGGTTGACTTGCTGCGTCAGTCTGACCCGCGCATCATCTTTGATGATGCGCAGGGGCTTATGCATTCGGCCAGCGAGATATAGCGTCTTCCAGTTTAGCAAGTCAGAGCAGAGGTTGTCGATAGTGGTTATGCCGTACTTGATCTTCTGCAGAAAGAGGTCAACGAACGGTCCACATCTGAGAATGGCACACGTACCACACCGTTCATTTCTACGTAAGCATTGAACCACACTCCGGGGCCCAGCTCCCCCAGTTGGAATACATACGACGATCCGAAGAGGCGAGCATGTAGTGCATAATGGTGTGGATATTGCTGCATATTAATGGAATGGAAGTGTGCGGGATGTGTTACTGCGAACATAAAGTCGAGCATCGGTGCGTCTGCAGCGTTGGATTGGGTATAGCCGTCTTGCTCGAATACGCCGGAACCATAGGCAAAAGCATACCGGATGGGTGCATTAAACTGAGATACAACAGATTCCAGGAGGGCTCGTGTGTCATTTGAGACGGGGAGGAGTTGATTGCGACCGAAGCTTGGCGGAAGAGTGGGGAGAGCCTGACGATGGTTAGGGACGGCGGGACGGGGGCGGGGGTAGAGAGAAGTGCGAGGTTTGGTGGAACTATTCGGTGGGGGAAAGGGCGGCGGCAAAGTGGATGACGGGACAGTTTCTGTGGCGAAAGAGCGGACGGGGAGGGCAGCGAGAGACCAGGTGCAGCGACGACGAGCGACGGTCAACATCAAAGCCCTTGTATTACGTAACCGTCGATATCGATTACTCTCTCTCCTCGCCGGTCCGACTCCAAGGCCGGCAGGCGATGCCGCTCCTTAGCCACGTCAGCCAAAACACCGGCGTGCCGATCATCGAGCACGTTCAGATAAGTACGCGTAGCTTGCCGGCGGATTG
>Ga0307516_10003751_pt1 | contig 19318 bp, 19 predicted proteins | sample 19_EM_MG_FD_203310 | JGI IMG/M metagenome (GOLD analysis project Ga0307516, IMG submission 203310) | Populus trichocarpa ectomycorrhiza microbial communities from riparian zone in the Pacific Northwest, United States - 19_EM | ecosystem: Host-associated > Plants > Roots > Unclassified | place...
TTGTCGCCGTTGGCAAAGACCCTATGATGCACCTGAAACCGGAGGACGTTTCCCCTAAAATGTGTGAGGAGTTCAGTTTTGAGCAGTACGAAAAGCTATATCTAGCTAAAGCCCCGATCTTCTTTGGCCTACTGAGACTTCTATATTGCGTGGGCGATGCCATGAAGCCTCTCCGAGGAGAGGATATCGGTGAACCTCTGGACCCTGAAGAGCTCAACGAGGAAATGGAGGAATTTGTCAACAATGACAGTCCGGAAAACGATGAACCCGACTCCGAAATCGGTAGGCAGGACACAGTCTCTTGCGAATCCGATGATGAAGTTGTACCCGAGGTCCCCGAAGAATCGCAAAGAAGACGCCGGAAGCCACGACCGAAGCCACTCATGTCGATCATTACTATGTCGATTGTCATGGCATCAAGGTCCCAGCGTAATAATGGTATTACTGGATGGATGGGGATCTTCATGAGGGCAATGAAAGTGCCCAAACAGATGCATATGTTCCTCGCAGCCTGTGGGCTGTGCAACGCCTATGATACGTCTAGTATCTGGCTCCACGAGAACGCCAGTTCGGACCGTGTAGCCCGGGCTAACTCATTCCAAGTGAAGCCTATGGCAATGTGCTGGGACAACTTGGTTCGGTTTGATCGCAAAGCCGAAGAGACTGTATTGAATCAAGGCTCTAAGATCCAACAGAACACATCTGCGTTAGTCCTCCCACTTCATCTACATCCTCCTCCAGATGATGCATTGGATGCCAAGATCGAGGCGTATAATAATGTGGTGGTTGGCTGCGCTGGGGGTGTTGGCTTGCCTTGGGAGCTGCTATTCAAGCAAGTCGATTATAGTTGCCTACAGCCAGACCCTGGAGAGTTTTTAGAACTCGATTTGCTGCAGTTACATATACCACAGATCACCGGCGAGTTGGTAGCTGATGTCTTGACTATGCTCTGTGGCGATGCCTTGCTGCACTACAGTGTTGATGATAGGAGGATCAAGTGGGATTCAACTTCCTTCAATCAATATCTGCGGCTGGATAATACAGGCCAGACTTCCACATGTGCCCGACGATGGCCATAGACGAAACTACGATTGATGGAACTGGCCATGTCGTTGAAACATTACTAGAGTACATTGGAACCTCAGCCAGTTAGTTAACTGATCGCAATAGGGTCCTCCTATACTATGGCGACCAGCTGACGTACAAGAATCTGAAGGCCTTAAAGGAACTCCGTCTCCGAGAAGCGGACCCTGATAGGTTCAGCTTTGCAGTGGAAAAACCGGCTTTCCTGCATACATCGATGGCTATGGTAAATGCTGTAATGAGATGCAATTGGGGACGACCTGCTGGACGAGATCCTGGCTGCCTGTCCTGATTTGCGGCCACTCTGGGGAGATCCAGGGCCAATGAGCAAAGTTCCGACTTCCAGACCTCCTATTCGTTGATCGATCACATTCTTCGAGGCTATATAGCTGCAGGTTTGATGACTCGAACATCCCTACTGGCTGGAGGTGTCGGCCGCATTGCTACATTGGCCGACTTGAAGAGGTGGGTGAAGCTGAATGACTGGAGCCGCTTGATTGATAGCGTTGTCCTATACTACTTCAGCTTCGGAAAGGTCACCTGGCAAAGGAAAATGGCTGTCGAGAAGGTTACCGCACAATACGAGGTCCGCCGCAATGATATCATGTCGAAAAGAAAGGCAGACCGATCGCCTGACAAGGTAAAGTTCACTGAAGCCTCAGGTAAAAGGGCGTTCATCCGTCAACACACCGCAGCTGGACGAGATATGGTGCTTGAGAATGCCATGCTCTTCATGACCCAGGCCTTAGTGGCAGTGGACTTCCAGCAATCGATGCGGAAGGGACATGTTGGCTGGTTAGAGGTGGATCTCAAGATAATAATACTCTGTTTTCATGGCTGTGGGAAGTCGAAGTATGCACAACTACTACTGGAAAGATCATTTGATCAGAAGTACCTAAGGACTCGAGAGCACCACTATATTGATATACGCAACAACGTCATTTGCACCGGCCGACGATTTACTGGAATCGATGAGTGTCTAGAGCATGTCTACCGAGATATCTCAGACAGCTACAATCCTCGAGACACATGGCAGAGCCAGTGATGGCATCGGGATGTCGTGTCACCAAATATAGTCCCCTACCGAAAGATGAAGCGCTCAGTCCTCAGAAGTTCAGGTGTCTCCACTGGTGGTACCCATCATTCCAGTCCGAAGACAAAGAACAATATATTGGTGGTGATGGATATGTTACTCTGTGAGAAGGTATTGATGCCACAAGCTGGCCGATGTGCTGTTGGACCGAGTGGAGCAAAAGTGGCAGTCCGAGAGACACTTGATATGTTTGATGCTGGAAGTGAGAAGATAATGTATGGTGGAGTTGTTGAGAGTCTACTTGCTTCACGGCGGAGATCTCCAGCAGCCCCATATGTTCCAGATCTTGATCTTGATGAGTGGGCTATAGAGTTGGAGCAGGCAGTTAAGCAATGGAACTCAGAGGTGGAGACTTTATATGACAGTAACAGTCGAACTGGGGATAGGAGTCAAGAGATCTCCATAGGAGTTCACAGGAATGAGATGGATGTGGAAAGCTCAGATGATGATATGTACAGTATCTAAATGTACCCAAGCAATCAAATTGTAATGGTGGCAAACGGGGACAGGAGGTTCTAAGGTATTCGGATGGTTCGAATAGGAAACAGGAGTGGGAGCGGGAGCAGCGACGGGAGTGGGGAGCGGGAGCGGGAGCGGGAGCGGGAGCGGAGAAGGTGCAAGGGAACTGGCCATGGGGAACAGGGCAGGGACAAGCAAACGTCAACGAGATAAGTGCCGGACAGGGACGAGCAAACATCAACGAGACGAGTGCCGCACAGGGACGAGCAAACGTCAACGTGACGAGTGCCGGACAGGGATGTGCAAACGTCGGACGAGCGTTGCCGATTAGAGGAGAAAGAGTTGATAGATCTAATAGGATACAGGAGGTTGCATAAAGAGAAGAAGCAACACACAGCCTCAGAACGTCCTCCTTATATACATTGTCCCTGAACTCACATGTGTATTCACACACAACTCATATGTGTACTCACACGCAACTCACATGTGTACTCATACCGTCTTCTCTCATGCAACACGCAAGCAGATTATAATCCTTTCGGACACGCAAGCAACTCAAACCTTCCAATGACCGAGACCGGCGTCGCAACACCTAGACGTCGACAGACTTTCTGAGCCTAGGCATCTACACGCCAGAATCCAACCACCAAACCTAAACGTTCTATCACCGAGGCCTGTGCCGTGACAGCGCTGTGGTTCTACAAGTTTTGCCCATATCATTCACAGCCTGAATTTCAGCATTAGGAAGGTTTGTGGTTGCCGGTTTGATTTCGGCGTTTGGAAGGTTCACCGACACACTTTGATTGGGAGTCACAATAGGGTTGCAGTTAGGGTTGATGCTATCACTTCTGTAACCTAGCTGGGTTTGATGACATGCAAGTTCGGAACTAATATAATAATTCTTCTCCTTTCTGCTGGATAACACACAACAAGCCAACAATAACAACAAAATGGACAATCAGCCTTTAGACCCGGATGTCTACAATGACGACGCAAATCATCAGCATCCATCTCCGATAATGTCCCCTATGATCCCTGATATCAGTGCCGATGATACCTATGTGGACGGCTGCCTACGCATCGCTGTCGACAAAGACAAAGGAAGGCTCTGAACAGTAGCAATGGACGATGTGGATCCCTTGACGGCTGCAATGTGCACTGCAATCGGTCAAGCAGTTACTCGGAAAAATAACCTTTTGCAAGACAATCTAGAGCGGATTCTGATACAGCAGCGGAAGTGGCAAGTAGCAGCGGCTGCTGAGATTATGTGTGGGCGGGACACCTACGTCGTCACGGCCACTGGAAGCGGGAAGTCTATGTGCTTTCTGTTGACTCTATTTGCCAGAGCAGGAATCGTGCTTGTCGTATCACCACTTCTTGCGTTGATGGACGATCAGGTACAGTCCACAAAGGAATTGGGGATCAATGCTGTTCAGATCACCGAACAATCAAACAAAGAAAATCCAGATCGAATTAAGAGTGTCCGAGATGGCGAATTTCGCCTAGTCTTCCTGCGGCCGGAATTCTGTTTACCTGCCAATGATCATTGGCGCATGATAACTTTGAGGAAGTCAAAGTTTGTTGAGGGAGTCTTCTGTATCGTCATAGATGAGGCTCATCTAATCCACCAATGGAGAAATTTTCGCACCGCATATGGACATCTGTCTATCCTCCGACATACCTTCCAAAGGGCGGCTTACATGTTATGCTCAGCAACGATGACAAGCTATACTCGAAGATTTGTTCACCGCACCTTGAACCTAGGTCCAAATGTGAGGGCTTGCTCTTTTGCTGATGTTACATTTTATAGCTAATGGTTGCACAATCAGGTTTCTTTTTTCCATCGAAGTATAGACAGGCCCAATGTCTTCATCGCAGTCAAACAGATATCTCAGCGGATGACAGATCATAGAGAGCTCTACTACTTGCTTCCCGATGGAACTCGGCATCCTGTAGAAATTCCTCAAACCATCGTTTTCCTTGACAGTCGGCCAGATGCTAAGCAGGCTTGTGATGAGTTTTGGGCAAGGGCACCAGCCAAGTGGATCGGTGTCGACTATTATCGCTTCGTCTTCTGCGAATGCAGTATGGTTTTGTCAGCGAAAAGAAGATGGACCGTGATGAAAGCTTTTAGAGCTGGGCTATGTCGTATCCTCTTTGCCACTGAAGTTGCTGGTATGGGTATTGACTTCCCGTTCGTCGAGAGAGTTATCCAATGGTGTGTTGGAGCTCATTTGAATATTACTGCTGTTCTGCAGCGTCTCGGCAGAGCCTCCAGACGTCCAGGTACTCAGGGTGTCTTCATTTTATACCACACCAGATGACACGTTATCACCAGACGCTCAGATCCCTCATTGGGAGTCTTTCGATCAGATGCCAGCCGAGGTTCAGAGCATTCGAATGTACGCGAATGCATCCAGGCCACAGAATCCTGGGCAAATGGAACCTTACGCATGGATCCACCAGAAGATCCCTTGGATCTTCCATTGATACCATTCGACTCTGGCGAGAATTCTTATGAGTTGCAAAATCCTGGTATTGATAGACTAGTACTAGGGCCTGATAATGAGGACTCCGACATGGAAGATGATCCTCTTTCGGCCCATGAAGAAGAGAGTGACGAGTGTCTGCCAAGTGGGGGGGGAAGTGACAGTGAGGAGGACGACTCAGATGATGATATATCTGTGATATCGGCAGATAATGACATCAGACAGTCAGTGCAGCGGGCCAAACGCGTTTCATTCCCTGTGTCTTGCAGAGGCATATCCTGGTTTATAAACACTACAGGCTGCCTCCGGGCAGTCCTCCTGACACTCTTCGATGATGCTGGATTCATTCCAGGAAAATACTCGCTTACTCATAACGACATGCAGACCTGCTGTGATACTCATCTAGCTGCGTTCCGAGAAGTCCAGCAAGACAATGAAGAGGTGCACCTTCTCCTCCGACTCTTGCCTCCGGCGGACCCAGTTCGTGAATCGGACCCAGTTCCTGAATCTCAAATGGTCACACAGGAATATGATGCCGGTCATCTTCCTGTTCAGCACCAGCACTACACCAAAGAACAACGTCTCAAAGTGCGTGAGGCTCTTGGGGAGATTAGACTTCAGATTTGGGAAGAGCTGGCTGGTGGGAACCCACATATCCCGTACTCGCCATACAAGTTCATACCCGATACTTACATTGAGCGAATCGTGGCTTCATGTCCGTCTCTAACCACGGTTGATCAACTCAAGACCCAGTTAGCAAAAACCTCGAAGGTGTCAACATTACTTGAGTCCTACCTTCCTCGGATTCTTGCAGCCGCAGCCAAGGCCTATACCGATAGCATCGTTCCTCCTCGTCCAATTAGCCGCCCTCCTAAGCGGTGAGCTGTAATTCCCACTGAGAACCCATATGCAGCAGAGGTGCCGGCATCCATTTCACCTCCGCCTAATGGCATACTGGCAGATATATACCATTTGCGATCGATTCCACCTGAACTCCGGAATTCCTTGCCTCCACTTGGCCGTGGACGTCCGTCAAACACAACTCGAGCTCATCGACATGCGATTATACGCTCGTATTGGATGGCACGAGGCTACACTGGAAACTGAGTTGTGTTGCGGCGCGGATCCCGACGATCGGAAGGATTGATTCTGCTTGGGTATTGCATGAGAGAAGTCGGTATGTGTGAGTTGCAAGATCCGTGTATATAAGGAGGGCTTCTGGCTGTGTATTGTCTTCTTCTCTTCATGTAACCTCTTGTATTCTATTAGATCTATCAACTCTTCCTCCTCTAAACGGCAATACCCATTCAGTGTCTGCTCGTCCCTGCCCTGTTCCCCGTGGCCCATTCCCTTGCACCTTCACTGCTCCTGCTCCTGCTCCTCCCGTCGCCGCTCCCGCTCCCACTCCCGCTCCCACTCCCGCTCCCACAAATGCTCCCGCTCCCACTCCCCCTTCCCCGCTCCCACTCCCGCTCCTGCTCCCACTCCCGCTGCTGCTCTATAAGTATGAGAATGAGTATGAGTATGAGTATGAGTATGAGTATGAGTATGAGTATGAGTAGGAGTATGAGTATGAGAATGAGTATGAGTATGAGTATGAGTACGCACGTATATAAGGATGGCCTCCTGCTGTGTTGTCTCTTCTTCTTCCTTTCTCTTCATGCTACCTCTAAGTTGTTATCTTACCTGTATAACTGGCTATCCTGCTATCCACAGGGGCCATTAAACCCCCGCGGGAGACTACGGATGAGGCAGTTTCTTCGCTGCGGAGAACATGCTAGGCATCTGTGCAGTCTCCTGTAGGCTTCCATATCAGACATTACGCCTTGAAGTCAGAGCACGACATGCCTGGTATACCTCTGAATAACAGCTGCTATCCACGGGGGCCATTAAACCCCCGCGGGAGACTACGGATGAGGCAGTTTCTTTGCTGCAGAGAACATGCTAGGCAGCTGTGCAGTCTCCCGTAGGCTTCCACATCAGACATTTTGCCTTGAAGTCAGAGCACGACATGCCTGGTATACCTCTCAATAACAGCTGGTATCCATGGGGGCCATTAAACCCCCGCGGGAGACTACGGATGAGGCAGTTTCTTCGCTGCAGAGAACATGCTAGGCATCTGTGCAGTCTCCCGTAGGCTTCCGCGTCAGACATTACGCCTTGAAGTCAGAGCACGACATGCCTGGTATACCTCTGAATAACAGCTGCTATCCACGGGGGCCGTTAATCCCCAGCGGGAGACTACGGATGAGACAGTTTCTTCGCTGCAGAGAACATGCTAGGCAGCTGTGCAGTCTCCCGTAGGATTCCACGTCAGACATTATGCCTTGAAGTCAGAGCACGACATGCCTGGTATACCTCTGAATAACAGCTGCTATCCACGGGGGCCATTAAACCCCCGCGGGAGACTACGGATGAGGCAGTTTCTTCGCTGCAGAGAACATGCTAGGCAGCTGTGCAGTCTCCTGTAGGCTTCCACGTCAGACATTATGCCTTGAAGTCAGAGCACGACATGCCTGGTATACCTCTCAATAACAGCTGGTATCCATGGGGGCCGTTAAACCCCCGCGGGAGACTACGGATGAGGCAGTTTCTTCGCTGCGGAGAACATGCTAGGCATCTGTGCAGTCTCCCGTAGGCTTCCGCGTCAGACATTACGCCTTGAAGTCAGAGCACGACATGCCTGGTATACCTCTGAATAACAGCTGCTATCCACGGGGGCCGTTAAACCCCAGCGGGAGACTACGGATGAGGCAGTTTCTTCGCTGCAGAGAACATGCTAGGCAGCTATGCAGTCTCCCGTAGACTTCCACGTCAGACATTATGCCTTGAAGTAAGAGCACGACATGTCTGGTATACCTCTGAATAACAGCTGCTATCCACAGGGGCCGTTAAACCCCCGCGGGAGACTACGGATGAGGCAGTTTCTTCGCTGCGGAGAACATGCTAGGCAGCTGTGCAGTCTCCCGTAGTCTTCCACGTCAGAGATTACGCCTTGAAGTCAGAGCACGACATACCTGGTATACTTCTGAATAACAGCTGCTATCGACGGAGGCCGTTAAACCCCCGCGGGAGACTACGGATGAGGTGGAGTATATGGGTACGTGCTCAAGTGAGATATTATGACCCTAGATTCGGCGAATCTAGGGGTCAAGAAGTCAACTTAAAGTCACCTCACATCCATCCTCATCGTAAACCTCCACCAACCTCCATCCTACTACTCCCCTACTACTTCCACTGCCACCACTTCTACCCCACCTGATTCTCCATTGCTGCTGTTGCCACTCCAGTAACGCAGCAATAGTGATGAGTACCATAAAGCGCAAAGGTAGCAGCTCTCGTCCTCTTGCGAGCAAAAAGCGCCATATTGAGCTGGCACCGTCACCCGTGACCGAGGCCGGTGATGCCAGCCCAGTTGGCGTTGCCCATGGATACGACCATTCTCTTCCGTGGCTTCAGGATGATCAGGTTCCCCATCTACCTGCTCATCTTATCCATTCGATCCAGACGTCCGTGGTATGTTTACCCCTATCAGTTATATGTCCAACCTACCAATTGACCACCTCAAACAGACACCGGTTGAGTGGGCATCCAAGGTCCGTTGGTTTCTAGCAACCATGATGTATGTGACTCGTGTCATTTCTCCGCATGATCTTGACAAGATCATGCTTCACATTAAGCCTACCACTGCCAATGTCATCGACATAGAAGCTGAGAAGAAAACCGTCGAGCGTGCTATCTCGGAGCTTCAAAGTGATATTTGTCACACCCATGAGCTGGTGGCAAGAGCATGGATTGACGGGCCCCATGGCCAAGAGTTTATTACTCGCCAACAGCAGGCAAGATTTGTATTCACCCATATAATACTGACCATACGCTAATCAAGACAGGTCGCGTGTATCCAATCCTCGCATCCCCAAAGTAACAGTCAAACTACTCACAGAGGATTTGTCTCTTCAGCCTGAGGATGTAGCCGGATTGTGGGCGAGCATCTATGAAGTCGTTAACCCCAGCTATTAGAACCCTACCCAGTGGAAGCCTGGCAACAAGATTGACCATACCATCCTCGATACCATGAGGGACTGCAGTTTGGGCTTGATTTGCAAGTTCATTACTCAGCTCACAGTCGGCCCTGCTGCACAACGCAACATAAGTGCTAGCCATCGGATCTGGTTCCTCTCCGAGCTCACTTCTCGCAAGGAGATTCCAGAGTATCCGATTCCTTCACCGAATATGCCATCAGCTCACGATTGGAAGCGCTGGGAGGTCCGCCCTTTACACTACCCTCTCAGTTACCGATCCGTTGCCTACGAAGCCCTAATTCATCACTTGAGTCACATTGAATCACATGCTTCCTTGCACAACTCACCACCTCCACCGTCACCTCAAATCGATGTTGATCTCACTGAGTCTACGAAGCCTGACAATATCAAAGGAGCTGCTGATCTTGATATCATGAAGCCGAATCCTCACGAGTCTGAGTCATCCCAATCTCTGGCCATTGACGAGCAGTATGATAGTGATGGTGACACTCTGCACATATCTGGCGAGAAAGATTCCGAGAACCCTTTCGGGTGCAACGAATCACTGGGTGGCAAGAGCGTTACTGGAGTTACTGGAGAGTCATTTGGCGAGTCATTCTACGAGTCAGAGACAGAGGAACATTGTGGTATTTCTGTCTACCGGGATTCCGAGACCGAGAACTACTTCCTGTGGCCCGAGTTTGACCCGAATCAGGATCCTGGTCTGAGTCTTCAGCTTGAGATCCCTGGGGAAGAGATTCTTGTCACCCCTGATATGCTGGAGCGGGCCGAAGCTCCGTGTGCCGAACAGGAAGATGCCGATACTATTGCTGTCTCCGCAGTTCTTACGTGCGAGAAGAGTTGGTCCGAAGTCATGCAGCAAGCGATCCGTATTGGCAGACTCAGCCCACTTGGTCTTGCAAGCCTTACTATGGAGTATCTCGATACCACCAACCGGATGATTGATCACCAACTTCTCTACTGGAAGCATCAGCAAGTCAAGATTGAGCAGGCTAGATGTGATCTTGCTGAGACGCAGGCCAAGGTCAAGCGGGATAACCAGCTGCTGGCTGAGATCAAGGGTAAGACTGTTGATCTTGCAGAGAAGCTGGCTGCCGAACAGTAGAAGAATCTCCTGTCCTCATACACTACTGCTGTTCCGAGTCTGCCAAAGCCAACCAACAGACGCCCAAGCGCACCAATCCACCGCAGCAAGCTTGACTTCAAGGCCAGTCATCTTCCGAGGATGGGTGGCTTTGGTACAGGTAGGGCTATTCCTACTAACCTCCAGGCTTTGTCTATGGGAACGGCGGGCTTTACGACTCCATCGCGGCTTACTCCTACGGCGCGAAGCCAGCTCTCACCTACACCTGGCCCGAGTCATAGTGTGCACGAACAGAAAGCGGCGCCCCAGCCTCTGACTACGGTTACCTCACCCATTCCAGGCAGCAGTACCCCTAAGACTCCATCGACGGCTACGCCAGGTATCAACCTGCGTGATTGTATGGGACTGTAGGCCGCAGGCATTTCGGCTTGGGTTGCATCCTTGTGGGTTGTGGAGAATATGTCTGTTTACATGTTTCGTGTATAAGGATTTGTTCTCCTAGTTTCACAGCGTTGTAATTCTACTTGGTTCTACCAGTTCTCTTTGATTCTTCTCCACATACAACTTCTTCATTCTTTTTCGGTTCTTTTGGGAGTGCTTTCGTGTTTGGCGGAGTCAGGGAGGTCGCATATGCTTTGCAGTGGTTGATATCATAGATCCATAAATATAGATCGTGAGATTCGAGGCAATTTTGGGTGCTATGCCAGGTCTTCTATTTCGGGAGCGAGTTCGTCCAGACGTTGGTGTGTAAGGCATAATTCGCGATGCTAACCCGGAACGGGTTAGCATCGCTAATAGCCAAGCACAACACGGCTGGTGCGAGACAAGGGAGCGATGGTTAGGGGAAAAATTAGCGTAGCTTGGCGGAAATTTTGATCTAGCGGCACGCAGAATCTGTTCGTTAGACCTTTATGTGCCCCCAACTCCCCTCCAAGCAACCCCATCCCCACCCAACGTTGTGTAGTGGAAATGAGGGTAGGCAAGAGGCACATACGAGCAGTAGGCCAGCGAGCTGAATGAGGGCAGATCAGCAACATGTACGAGCAGTAGACCCGTGATACTTAACGGTGCGGTTCTGCAACACGTACAAATGTATGTCAGCGGTACGGTCGAGTAGTAGGCTGGCAACGAGGATGAGAGCAGAAAAGCAACACGTATGAGCAGGATGACCGAGGCTACCGCATGTGTAGCAGCCACGATACGACATTTCAAGAGGGGTAGAAATGAAGCCGAAGTAAAGTAGGCGATGCTGGAATCTGCGAATAGGAACACGACACACTGGCGAAACTAATATGTGAGTGTGTTGTAGCTGGGATCGTTGGATGAAGCGGGTAGCTGTGTGGCGATGGTTGCCGCAGAGTATGATCAACGCGGTACGAGGTATGGGGGTGGAAGACATCGTGCTGTGCATTGTGTGCATTGGGGTGAGTGGCTGTTAAACGGCAAGCGGTGAGCTCTGAATCAGTACATCGTCATTCATCTATGAAGCCGGGGAAGCAGTTTACCTACCTCCGCTTCAATTCATCCACCTGCAGCTCACCACCCCCTACCTCGCACGCAGCTTCACACGCGCAGCCATTCCACTTGGACTGCAGCGACATTGTCAATTTCCAGGCTGGTAAAAACCTAGCTGCCACCAATGGCATTCGAACGCTCGCTGTCACCACCCTCGTGCGAACAGGAAGCCTCCGGGGATGTGCAAAGCCAATCAGGACGCACGTAGGTATTGACATGAGGTGGCCGCGTGTTGTTGCTACCTGTCGGTGGATTCGCATTGTAGCTTGGTGGTTTGTGGAATAGACTCTCACTGGGAGATGCGCGACGGGAACAGGTGGTTTGGTAAGCGGTGGAAGTGGTGGTGATGAGATAGGAGAGGAACGAGTGTGATGCTGTTTGGCGGACAGTGGGAAACTGATGCGGCACCAAGTTGGAGAGCCGGTCACGGAAGAAAAATTGAGGATTATTCTGACGAGCTGGCAAAGAGCGGGGTGCTCGAACCCAACGCGGGGTAGATAGAGAGTACTAGTAGGGTAGCAAGTAAAATTCCCCGATCGGACGCGCGACGCCGGCACGTCGCATCTAAGAATAGATACGGAATAGTCGCGAGCAAACCCTGTCTATCCCAAGATAATAAGCTGCCTGTGAGAGGAGCACAGGATTTGAGAAACAAAGGAATGGTGTTCATTACACCTCTCCCACAGACGGGAAACCTGGATAAAAAGTGTACCGCGATAGTCTAAAAGGCTGTATATGCATGAATAAATAAAAAAAATAAAACAAAAAAAGTACGACGGCAATACGCAGACACGTGCAGACACGTGACTCTACTGGATCCCGGTCATCCTACGCGAGGTGAGGTTTTTCCCGCCGTCGGGCGGGGTACATACACGAACATGACTCCGCTATGCACTGGTGCCACCAGCAAAAACTGGCGCCACCGACACTGTGGGGTGGGCTGGTTCTTCGCCCAATTGAGGCTGTCCGGATTAGACAGTGCCCTGTCTTGACCTGGTAGAACCGCAAAGCGAGCCTCTTGGTACTACCTACCACCGTGCCATCGGGCTCCTGGCTCTAAGGCATGTGGTACTTCTTTCTGAAGGTCTGGCCTCCCGCATTGCTGGGCTTCCATCCACTTCTCCTCCGAGATCTCCCACTTTAGGTTCGCGAGTGACCTGGAGAGGCATTGCGCGCGCCTCTACATGGTCCAAGTAGCTCAGCCATTCCATCCTGTGGGTTTCTGGCTCCTCCGCCGCAATCTTTGCCCTCTCATCGGCCATTTCGGCTTTCTGGGGGGGCGGGGTACCGGTCGAAGCGGGGCGGCCTCCGTGGCCCCCCTGCTCTTCATGAGCGGGGTTCTTCCCAAACATGTTAAGCGCCCTGTGTCAGAGACACATTCTATTTTGCAAAATAACCCCATTGAAGAAACTTAGTTTCGCACTAATTCTCACATTCTGCTAGTTTTCATGTTCATGGGTGTGGTTTAGTGGTATACAATTACCACACCCGCGGCGAAAACTAGCAGAATGTCAGAATTAGCGTGGAACTAAATTCCTTCAAAGGGGTTAATTTACTCCACTTCAGTAGGTGACAGGACAGGTGCCCCATCATGCGGAACCCTACCCTGTCGCCAACGCCAAGACTCCAACCAGTCTCCACCCCACCTCAATCGTGCATGAATACAAGAAGAATGGAGGACCTAGACTGCGGGGCCAATTGATAGGCATCGCCAGCGAACGTGGGCATCGGCAGGGGGTGCATTTAACGAGAACCACTAATGCCCCGCCCCCTGATTTTTCTCTTTGATGACTCGAGTGAACAAAATCGAATGCCTCCAATCAATAAATAGAATGACTGTAGTCAATAAAATATAACGACTCGAGTCAACAAAATAGAACGCTAAAATATGGCCAGAGGCAAAAAAAATAATAGCTAGAGTCAATAAAACAGAATGACTCGAGGCAACAAAATACTCCAAGTCGATAAAATAAGATAATGACTGGAGTCAATTAAATAGAATGACTCGGGCCAACAAAATAAAAACGGTCTCTGGAGTCAGTGAAAATGATGACTGGAGTCAACAAAATAGAATGACTCAAGTCAAGGTAATCGCAGGAAGACTCGTCACATGGTCTTAGGATGGTATACCGAGACTGGGCAACCAACACTGTTGGGGCTCAGCTCAGGTCGACCGACTCTGCAGCATCAGAGGGTCCCAGGCCAAGTACCAGTGCTGACCGGGAAAGCGCGAGTGTTGTCGCGGAGAAAGACAACCTTGGTGATTATATGGAGAAGCCATCGGAAGGAAACGAGAATACGGTGGTCAGGAGACACGAGGGATCGTGCTACCACTCGCATCCTTCTCATAGCGATGAACTTTACCCTACTGTTACGTCTCGTCGCCCTGCTTCGACCGGCCCCCGCTGCCCATCTTTACCTACGTGATAGCAGGGCCGCCAATCGTCCGTACAGTGCGTCCTCGCGGTCACCTGGGACGCGGTGGTGTTAATTAGGCAGAGTGAAGTGAGGACTACAGTCTTCCAGGCTAGTGAGATGAGGACAGATACCTTACAGGGCCCGGAATGGACGTCGACTCAGTGGCTGAGTGGCTGAGTGGCTGAGTGGCTGAGTGAGTGGCGTAGTGGTTTTCCATTCCAGTATGCCTTGGTTGCATCACTTCAACTCCACCAGTCCTCGTCCAAACAAGATGTGAATAGTGCCAAGAGGGCTGTGAGATATAGCTGGCTGCTTTGACAGTGACAAATGTACTCTCACAAACATCTCACTCTACAAAGCTCCCCAGAGGGTTTTTGAAGGTAACTCTCCAGCAACCGTGCCATTCGGCTTCTGGCTTTCCGGCATTCGATATTTCGCCTTGGAGGTCTGACCCCCAGCCCACTGACGTGCCTCCACCCACTTCTTCTCCCCACGCAGCAGGAGTTGGGCAGACGCATGGAGGCATTAGGAATCAAACCGGACTTGATATGGTGGACCAACAGCTTCATGTCGGACTGTCAAATCAGACTGGCTCTCGACGGGGACCTGAGCCCCAGTGGATACAGGGATACTGCAAGGATCGCCAGTGGCTCCAATCCTGTTCATTATCTACCTGTCTGGAATCTTCGACGAGGTGGTCCCGGGGATCCGTGGGCTGTCATTTGCGGATGACATGATTGGGTGGTGGGCGGAGGGTGCAAACGGCGACCAACAACGAACAGGCAGTGGCGGTTTGGACTGCGGCTGCTCAGCTTGCAGTGGGGGGGTGGCAGGGGCCGGTCGAAGCGGGGCGACGAGACGAAACAATTCAGGAACTCGTGGTTCACCAGCATGCTCTGGTTTCCGGTGCGAAATCGGCGTAAACGTCTCAGCAGGAGTTGTTGTACCCGATTCCTTTGCCGAGAAACGCTATACTTCTCCGGGTCTAGCACGTGGCATCCGACGGATGAGGTCATATGTAATATGGTTGGCTACTGGCCCCCACTTGTGTAGCTCTCGGGTAGCACAGCGACTGACTTTTTCCTGCCCATCACTTTACTCTCTTCCTCGCATCCTCGTCTTGCCCCACCTTCGACTATCTGTGGCCCCACCACGTCCAGTACCCCGAGGACAACTACTTTTCCTGGCAACAGTCCCTGAAGGAAAGTCTCTTCGATCAGCTTCACTATGCTGGTCGCCACAATCCTACTGCCCTCACCCGTCGTCATGCCCACTGCACCACCACAGTCAAGGGCAAGTGGAAACGATTATCTCCTTCGCTCTGAGGGAGCGCAATGGCCGGTCACTGGCCGCGCGTAAACGCTGCCGAGAGCGCAATACAGGTACAACCTACTCCAACGTTTGTCATCCCCCTGTGCTCCCTCTCCTACTCTCACCACTAACCCTTTGACCACTGTTGAGAGCTCGCCCAAGGGCTTGCCGCTGTACATGAGCCTCGGCCTCAAACTCATCGAGGTAATACCGAGAAAGAAAAGGCTACAGCTGTGTCTTGGGAGACTTAGGGAGGGGAAGCCAAGCTACCACCTTGTATTGGCTAGTGACACTTCATTGTTCTTTTTCTGTGTACAAGATCCGAACATGTCGGAAAAAGGTGCTGCAGGGGGCCAGGGACAGGGAGAGGCTGGGGATATCAAGTTGCTTTCCTTAGCTTAGCCAATGGCTTTTTTTTCCCATTATTTATTCACTAATCGAAACTGCTCATTTCTGGCCGCTGTCCGAACCTGGACCTCGATCAGTTCTCCTCATCTGATCTCCAAAGTTTGCAGTGTTTTGTGAGAGGAAAATAAGTGGGTAGCGAGTGGGAGGGTATTAAATCATGATGGTCACTCGGTCCGTCAGGGCGCAAATTGCAGTCATGAACTATCATCCCAGAGGGCATCTGGGTGGAGAGTAGGGGGAGGGGACAGCGGAGGTCGGTCGAAGCGGGGCGACGAGACAGTAACAGCAGGGCTGGCTGTCTTCGGGTTAAGAGCAGTACCGGTAGTGGAATCAATTCTAGTGAGATTATCACAGTAGCGGCTCACCACAATAGTACAACTACAAACCCACTATTGATGGCTGGATGACCTCCGGACATCTTGGCACAGCTAAGCACCAGATGCCCGCACACAACAGTGCTAGCACAATCCTTATTCCACCCGCCGATGTAGTACAATATACTAATGAGGATGTTGGCAGCAGAGGTATGTACAAGCAAGCATTGAAACATATGGATTGTAGTCATAGTTTCGTATTCAACAACAAAATGAGTCGGAACGGCCAAACCACCCCAATTCTACTGTTACTGTTGCCGCCCAGATGCCCTCTGGGATGATAGTTCATGACTGCAATTTGAGTCCCAGCGGACCGAGTGACCATGATTTAATACCCTCCCACTCACTACCCTCTTTCACAAAACACCTTCTCGAAGCGATCTCCAGCACTCTAGCGAGGACGACGCACACTGCGCCGTATGCCTCCTGACTGTAGCCCATGTGGGTCTTGATACCCCCCCATGATTGCCCATTTTTCCATACCACCGAGTATCCGACAGCTCCATCAAGTTGTGGGCTGTCTGCCCGTCAACATTGTGAGAGCAACGCGGACGACGAGTACGACGAGGACAGCAGCAGCGACTGCGACAGCAGGGCAGTGAGGACAATGAGGACAATGGGGAAAACGAGGAGGGTGAGGACAGCGAGAACGACCAGGACGACGGACAGCAGCAGGGACGACGAGGGCGATGAGGACAGCGGGGAAAATGAGGATGGCTGTGACACTGGGGTTATATCGTGACCGGAGTGTAAGGAGAATCAAAGGTTATCAGGCTACTTTTGATAATTCACAACGGAATATTCTTAGATCTTGTGTGTGGGTTCGGTGGTAGTGTTCGGTCTTTTCTCCTCCTCTTTTCACTGAGCGGGATTTTGCCTAGCTATATAGTCTTCTTGCGGCGTCACGTGGTTCCTCTAGAGAACCCATACTTCCTACCCTTTCTCAGGAGATTTGTCCGCTAGTCAAGGCCCCAGAACCCCACGGGCTCGGTCCTCACAACTTCATTGGTCCTGGTCGATCTAACGATAAGCCGACTGATCCCCGCACCGCGTAAACCCCTCAAGCCCTGCAGGTGAGTGGTTTACCGGCCTATCAGAGAAAGAGGAGATATTGGTTCTATGACCTCACCCCTCGTATCCCGTATTTAGTTGCATTTGCAGTTCGTCCGGAGATTAGCCCCTTAGGTCCGTTACGGCCGTAAGGTCTAATCCCGAGGCTATCTCCCGCCTAGACTCTCTGAAGCCAACTAGGCTCGACTTCCCTCCTTTCGAGCGGTATTAGGTAAAGTCTCACGTGCCCTGACTACATAGCTATCTATTCTCCCTGGTGTTCTGGACTGAGGTGTAACACTACCTCCCACTCTTCTTAGCTTTCATCCCGAAGCTATATATGTTCTTTTTATCGAAGTAGCCCACCTCTTTCTGAGTAAATTTTTTGCTGGCAACCCTGATGGGTTCCCGCGACTGTAGTCCTCCTCCCCTACAGCCCTCCCAGCCACCGGATCAGGGCATCATTCTCTGTAATCCGTCGGAAAGGTGGGGCCCTCGGAGTAGGCCGGTGCGTACTCCTACATCGATATCTTCCATGGGGCAGCCGCGTTCATGGAGACGAAAGCACCAGTTTTCCCAGCGCGCATCCTGTCGACCTCTGGCTGGGGCAGGTGGAAGGAGTAACGAAGCCCGAACAAGCCGGACGAGCCAATGGTGTGCACACAGAGGTGTCCGTCTGCCGCTAGGATCCGCCGCCTGTTGGTGGTTTCGTTTTTCCCGGCAATTACCCCGGCGCGGAGTCGTTCCGGCTGTCTCTGGCTAGATCGGTCGTTCGCGGGCGAAGAGCATATGTCGTTTTTCTGGGCTTGGGGCACATGGAACGTGTGATCATCTCGAATTGGGGTTCGTGCCCGGGTGCGTTCTTTGCCCCTCGTAGGTTTACATACAGAGGTGTGCCGTACTGAACGCCTACGGCTCTCGTCTGATCGAGTCCGATGTATCCTTAGACAGGTTCTCGTACCTGAGAATCGGTGCCCGAGAAGCGGGTCTTTCTTCGTAGGGGTGGCCTGAGAGGCGGGTCTTTTCTTCGTTTGTGTGAGATGAAGTCCTCCAGCCCCTTCATCCCTACTACCGCTCGTGCTTCGAGGGGCCCTTCTATGGATATCCTGTCTAGGCGTCGGCGAGTCGGTAGTCCCTTGGTGCGTCTGGATTTCGCTGGTGAAACTCCCGGGGTTTCTCCAGACCGCCTACCGAAAAGTTGTCGAATGGTTCTTCCGTCCAGTCTTTGCGTTCCGGATAGTTGAGCCATTTGACGAGGTAAAGGATCCTCTTGTTACTTCCCCGGCCACGTTCGACTGAGGACATAACTTCGTCGACATCGTATTTCTCCGACTGCTCGATGTCGTCAGCCTCTCGGAGCACCCTCGACGGGTCCGGTGGTGCTCGGTGCTCACTGGTTCGGTAGGGTTCGAACAGTGAGACATGGAAGATGTTGTGGATTTTCCATTTCCGGAGCAGCGTGAGGCGGACGGCCAGGGGCGAAACGATTTTCTCGATCTGGAAGGGGCCATGATTCTTGTGGTCCAGCTTCCTCGAGGGGCAGCGCGTTTTGATGTTGCGCCAGTTGAGCATTACCAAGTCTCCTACTTGGTAAGCCGGGGGTTCCTTTCGTGTCAGATCGGTGTATCAGCGCATTCGCTCCTGTGCATCTTCCAGTCCCTTCCGGGACTTGTCGTGCACGGTGTGCATCCAGTGAGCCTAGACTTGGCTCGCTGGGTTGAGGGGTTCCACTGTCGGGGGGTCCATGGCCGCCGGGGGGAAGCCATAGTTAGTGTAAAATGGGGACATACCATTATGTTACACCTGAACGTTTTGTCCCGGGTACATAGCTAGATAGAGAAGATCCAGTGGCTGAGGGCGAGGAGGCTGAGGGCGAGGAGGCTGAGGCCGTGGCGAAGGAAACTCAGGGAGTCTAGGCCGGGACAACGGAGTCGGCCGAGGCCGAAGGGCTCTGGATAGATGAAGAAGATTGCAAACGAACGGGGATCGGA
>Ga0307516_10003752_pt1 | contig 19317 bp, 18 predicted proteins | sample 19_EM_MG_FD_203310 | JGI IMG/M metagenome (GOLD analysis project Ga0307516, IMG submission 203310) | Populus trichocarpa ectomycorrhiza microbial communities from riparian zone in the Pacific Northwest, United States - 19_EM | ecosystem: Host-associated > Plants > Roots > Unclassified | place...
CGGCCTGGCCCTGCTTGTTCCATAGTGCGTACGTGCCCATCAAGTCGTTGATGGATACGAGCATCCTAGGCACGGCTCAGCAGATCAACATGACTTGCCTGGACGCTTACCCTTGACCGAAGGGTTAGGTGGTGGGGTGCTGTGCGTTGCGCCGGCCAACACTACGGGCAGGTAACGTTGCATCTTGGATCCCAGCGCTTGTCGACATTGGACGCGTCTGCTTTTGGTGATCCGCTTTCGGTGAAGCGCCAGGCGCAATAGCCGTATTGGAACCAGCGGGCCAGCGAGACTCCGCACATCACTTCAAGCTCACTTCGCGTGTGGTGCCATTGAGGAGGAATCGCTGCAAAGAACAAATCGTTCGCCACGCGCTTAGAGCGAATGCCACTCGACAGTGCGACGTGCTTCAAAGATCCTCTTCGGGCGACCAAGTCGGCGTCTGGATGAGAGAAGAAGTATCGAAGTCCTTGCAGCGCTTGACCGAAGTTCAGGGCTGTGTGCTTTGCGTATTCCTCGACCCAATGGCGCATTGTCCTAACCTAGTTTCTCTGACACCTGGCGTTCGGTACGTAAGCGGTCGCCCGCCTGCGGAACGTCCAACGAAGGAGGAGGTTAGACAACAGCCGCACGGCGTGCCTTTAGGAGGATGGCAGTTGCAAACGCAGCCTCGATCGCTGAGCCGGCGAATGCGGCCACGTGGGGCTGCGACTTAGAGGCCGCCAGCAAGTAGCCCGCAAGCGAGAGTGCGGCACCACATACCCAGTAGGTGCGCATACCGAATAGCGTATGAAATGTGAGGTACCGACCACCAATGACGAACAGCATGGCCGGAAAGAACCAAAGCATGTTGATTTGAGCTACCGCGTAAGCGATGGGAAGGCAAAGAAGGAGCCAGCCGGTGTTCTCCAACGCGAGCGCGCCCAGCGGGTTGGCCTTGGAATGCTTGCCTGAGCGACCCATCGCCTTGCACAGCAAGACGCCGACTGGGTGGATGAGCATGCCGCCGGCGAACAATGCGAGGACAGCGCTGGTGGGCGACACCCGAAACGCAACAAAGCCCGCGGTCAACCAAGCAAGGGCCGAAGCCAGCATGCCTGGAGCGCCAGACAAATAGGAAAGACGCATGTCCCGCTGAGCTTCGTCGACTGTCATTGAAGGAATGAGAGGAGGTAGTGGATTGGAGGCGTGTTCAGGGCCAACCGACGTAAGCGCCTGGCCGCGCGCAGGACGTCCCTATGGCGGAGCTGCTATGCCGACACCGCTGCTGGCAAGAATTGGCTGATCTTGGAGTCACCATACGTGCGGAGGACTTGGGAAACCAAGACCTGATAGCCAGCGAGCCAGTTGCCCTGCGCGGCCTTGGCCTTGAGATGGAGGGGATGCGTGACCAGCTGCTGCAGAGCTTCCAGTGATTCCCAGTAGTACACGTTGGAGACCAAGCCGGTTTCTGCATTTTCCCAAGCCTCTTCGCCCAAGTAGCCAGGGATCGACTTGGCCATGGCTGCGATCTCCTGGTCCAGTCGATGGAACGCCTCGTCAAACTGGCCTTTGGCAAAGATGAAGGTAGACGAATACATGGCTGATCTGAAAGACGGAGCGGGGACAGGAAGTATCACTCTACCTTGAGGCAACCCAGATGACCCGCTCAGGCGCCCATGTGGTTGTACAGTGGTCCAGTTGGGCCTTTAACGTGCGGCGGCGTAGCGCCCTGCGCACCTCTGCGAGTTTCCCGCTTCGGTCTCTGACGCTTGGGAACTGAGCCCTCCGCAGCTAAAGGTGGCGTCGCTAGAGGCTCTAACGCCCTTGAGGACGAACCTCGTTCGATAGCTCGTTTTCAAATCGGCATGAGGCGTCGTGCTTTTGAACGAGCGCAGCCGCCCGCCTCATTGCTTGATCAGTCGGCTCGGACACGCCCCAGACGTTCAGTGCCGTTGCTACTTCATACCTTTGCCACCACTGCTGGCCGAGCGCCCTTTGCATGCAGGTGGTGTACCTGAGGTACCGCGAAAACATCACTTCGCTTCGGCTGGCGCCAATCGCCTCGTTCGGCTGCAGCCACGCGCCAATCACAAGCGCAGCACCGACGTACACCACGCCAGTGCCTTTCTGGTAGCGAAGGAACGACCGGCGCTTGAACGTGTTAATTGGGCTCCCAAGCATCTAGCGCTCCGCGGGTGCAAGTTCGATCCACATGGGGGCATGATCGCTCGGCTTCTCGAATCCACGCTGTTCCGCATCCACGCCTGCACGTTGAAGCACTCCGACGAGGCTGGGGCTGATCAGGACGAAGTCCATGCGAAAGCCAGCGTTGCGCCTAAACGCGAAGGCGTCAACCCAGAAGGTGTACAGCTCTTTTCTGCCGGTTGGGTTCAAGTGCCTGGCGCAATCCGTCCAGCCTTGCGCGAGCAACTCTTGGTACGCCGATCTAGTCTCGGGCTGCAGCACGGCGTCGAAGCGCCAGGAGCCGGCGTTGTAGATATCCTCGTTGGTCGGCACCACGTTGAAGTCACCGCACAGGACCACATCCTTTCCTCTTTCAAGCAGTGAACGCGCGTAGGCGTTGAACCGCTTGAACCAGGCGAGCTTGTAGTCGAAGTTGGGGCTCCCGACTGGGTTGCCGTTGGGAAGGTAGACGGACGCCACCCGAAGGGAGCCGACGTCCGCCTCCAAGTACCGGGCCTGGCCGTCGGCATCGTCGCCTGGCAGACCGCGCCTGCGCTCCACCGGCACAGGTCCGCGCGAAAGGATCGCGACGCCGTGATGCCGCGGCTGGCCGTGCCAAACAACCCGGTAGCCGGTGGCCTCGATGGGCTCGTGCGGGAACGTCGCGTCTCCCGTCTTGATCTCTTGAAGACAAACGATGTCCGGCTTGGCATCGTGCAGCCATGGGATGAGCCGTGGCATGCGACCCTTCACACCGTTGACGTTGAAGGTGGCGACTTTCATCGCAAGACAGAGCGAGCGTCAAAGAGTCTGCGGCTTCTCGGCTGACGGACCCGACCGCGCAGCCCTAGTGTATGGAGGACTGTTCATCGTCAAACAAGCCTTTGCCCGAGGTGCCTCCGGGCTTCAAACCTAGAAGGTCTGCGATGCCGTCGGCGGTTCCGAACGCAAGGTACTTCTTTGCTTCCGCGTCGTCGGCCAGCATCACGAACGAATCAGGGTTGCCCATGTGCTGCCGGAGTTCCTGCACCGCCCGCCTCACTTGGCCTTGCAGCTCTTCAGTGCTGCTTCCCTTTGGCGGCGAAGGTTGCCCGGCGCGGTGATCTCTGTTCATGTCTTTCTCCTTGCCGCCAAGCCAAGCGCCTTGCTCGCCTTGGTGAGAGTCTGTTTGCAGGACCAATAGTCGCTCCATGGGTCTGCCTCTTCAAAGCTCAGGTACTCGCGCGCAGTGGCGATGGTCCATTGGGCGCCGCCTTTGAGCTCAGGCAGCGCCTCCCAGCTGACCGGCATGGACACGCCAAGACCAGGTCGAGCCCTGGCGGAGAACGCGGCCGCAGTAGTTTGGGCGTGGCCGTTGCGAAGGTAGTCGACGAAGATCTTGCCAACTCGGTTGGAAGGACCACTCTTGGCCACGAACCGGCTTGGGATCGTCTTGGCCAGATGCTGCACCAATGCCTGCGAGAAGTCCTTCACCGCCTCGTAATCGAGGCGGCTTGCCAGCGGCACCACGACATGCAGCCCCTTGCCACCGCTAGTCTTCAGCCAGGACTTCAGCCCCAGCTCATCGAGCAAAGCATGGGTCAGCATCGCCGCCTCCTTGACGGTTGCCCACTGAACCCCCTCACCAGGGTCAAGGTCGAAGATCACCCGGTCGGGCTTGTCGATGTTGCGGGTGGTGGAATTCCAGGTGTGGAACTCCACGACGTTCATTTGTGCGGCCGACAACAGCGCTTGAGCAGTATTCACTGCCAACAGAGCTGAGTGCCCGGGCCATAGTGCAGGGTCGAGTTCATCTATGCCCGGCATCTTGGCCTCCAGGTGCTTTTGAAAAAACAGCTGCCCTTCTATGCCTTGGGGAGCCCGCACCAACGAAACTGGCCGCTGGCGGAGGTGCGGCAATATTCGGTCCGCAACGCTTTCATAGTAGTGAAAAAGGTCGATCTTCTTCAGTCCAGTCGTTTGATCAATAACGCGGTCTGCATTGGAAACCTTCACAGAAAGCGGTGGGCTCTTCGAACGATTCGCGGCTGGTTGCGCGACTACCGCCCGCTCCCTCCGAATTGACTTCGCGGGCTTATCTGTGCGTACGCCACGAAAGGTCGCATGTCTGACGTTTCCGTCTGGGGTCCATTCACCAAACGCCACCTCAACGACCATATCCGGTCGTACCCAGTGCTCAGTGCCTCGTGCGCGCTTCGACCAGCGGCCGGGTTTGACCTCATCAGGATCAACTGAGGGTTCTTTGCTTTCCAGGGCCAGCAGCATTTCATGGAGTACACGCCCTTGGTCGGTGGACCATCCTGTACCGACCCATCCAGCCGATCGCAGCTTGGTCGAGTCGTCGTAGTAGCCCAGCAGGAGCGCGCCCACCTCATTTGCCGAGTTGGTGCGGTCCGTAAAGCCGACGACTACGAATTCTTGCCGCCGCTGGCACTTCAGCTTTAGCCAAGTATTACTACGCTTTGAGATGTACGGCGAATCTGCCGCTTTCAGCATCACGCCTTCGAGCCCGAGCTCACAGGCAGCGTTGAGTACTGCTGCCGGGGTGGGCGGTAGCTCTTCGCTGAAGCGAATTCGAGTGGAGCTAGCGCTCTTCAAAAGGCCTTGAAGCACTGTGCGCCGGTCACGAAGGGGGACTTGGCGCAGATCCATTTCACCCAAGAACAGCACGTCAAATAGGTATAGGATGATGTCCTTCGAACGCGCGTTATCGATGGCATTCTGCAGACGGTTGAAGTCGGGAACGCCCCTTTCGTTCATAACTACCATTTCGCCGTCCAGCCATGCCTGGCCGATACCAAGGGACTCAACCTCTTGAGCCAAAATATTGAGCTTGCCGGTCCAATCGTTGCCGTTGCGGGTAATCAATTGAGCTCTACCACCAACAATCTTGACCATGACGCGGTAGCCATCCCACTTATTCTCGATTAACCATACTCCGGCTGTTGGCGGAGCCGAAACTAAAGTAGCGAGCTGAGGTTCAAGTTCCTTCGGAAACTTCGCCTTCACCGCCTTCGATAGGTCGGGATCCGAATTCGGAGCCGGTGCTGTTAGAACTAATGGCGGCTCGCGCTCTTCAATCAGACCAAGCGGCTTTGCAATCACGCTGTCAGGCAATGCTGTTATGACGTCATACTCGGCAATTGGTCGGGCCCAAGCGTCCTTCTTTTTGAATAGCAACCATTGATCCTGCTTTTTGACACCGAGCTTTGAAATCCGAACGAGCTCCCACAGGCCAGCGAGTTTTTCACCGTGCAGACGAAAGATTAGCTTCCCCCTCAAAAGGCCGTCCTTGGGATCACCTTCTGGCTCCCAGGTACCTTTGTCCCAAACAATCACGCTTCCAGCGCCGTAGTGCCCCTTTGGAATAGTGCCCTCGAACGTGTTGTAACTTAGCGGATGGGCCTCAACATGGATGGCCATCTGCTTGATACTGGGGTCAAAGCACGGCCCTTTTGGGACAGCCCAGCTGATCATCACTCCATCCATCTCAATCCGAAAATCGTAGTGCAAATGTGATGCCCAGTGCTTTTGCACCACAAACTGGAGCGCCTTCTTCGTTCTGCGACGGGCAACCCGGCCAGCCGGTTCGGTCGTTGCCTTGAAATCTCGTTTGGCGTTGTAGACGGCTAAGGGATCGAGTCCACCACTCACGTTGGTCTTTGCGCGCACTCCCCGAGAGGTCTTGCTAGCTACATCTACGCCGGTCAACTTCGAAGAGGTGCGATGCGGGTGTGCCATCGCGTTTAACCCTTCCGGCCCCTTACCCGCCGCTCCATTCGGCAGGCACGACCGAGAAGTCCTCTAGCGACTGCGGCATGCCTTTCAGAGGCCTCAGCGTGCTTCATTGTCAAGTCACAGCGCTCTTTGAATGGCGGCATTGCTATGTTAGTGCCGAGGATAATCGTTGCAAGGATGGTAGCCATACCAACTTGACACATCGCAGCAAGCCGCATGCCGGCCCACTCTTTGGCAGTGGCTAGACGGATCACCGATCCTTACGTAGGGAATGCGCCGACAGGGCACGTCTCGCCTGTCCCTCAGAAGGCGTCGGATGAAGCATTTGGTTCAGGAACAAGTCTAAACTCGAAAGCAGGTCGCGAAACCCATCGCCCGTGGCCGTATTGGCGCCGGACTGCGAAGCGCCACGCAGCGCTGATCGCACCTCGCGTTGGAGCGCGCGCACCTCGGTACCTATTGCAGCGGTGGAATCGATCGAGCGCCATGTGCCAGCTTCCTCACATGCCCAATCGACGTAGGTCCAAAGACTGCTCAGACTTGCATGTCCGGTCAAGCTAGCAATGCGTGACAGAAGAGTTGTGAGCAGTTCTACACCCGCCGGGCCTCGGGCGTTGAGAGCACGTAGGCGTTCAACTACCTGGAGAGTAATCCACCGATGGCGGAACATATGTGCTGTCGCTCGCTCCGATATGCCAGCACTGAGGCGCAGCTTGGTGATGAACTGCGTGATCGACGCGTCTGCGAGCCGGGAGCCTCGCAACGTACAAAACGCCCAACCAGCGTCCTCAAATAAAGGTCGTTTTCGTCGCAGCTTCTCTATATGGATTGCGCGATCGACATTGACGTATCTCAGAAGCGCCATTGCCGACACATTAGGGATCGGCACTTCGCGCAACGGGTTGCCGCGCCGCTTCGCAGTGCGCACGATCAGCCGCCCGGTAGCCGCCGCCAGCTCAAGACTTCGCACCGAGAGCCACGCGGCCTCTTGCCGCCGCAAACCGCAGTCTGCCAGCACTTTCAGTAGTGCCATGTTTCGTGATCGCACGAACCGGCCTTTGGCAGTTTGAGTGACCGCGCTCATGAGGCGTTCCATCATCGGCCCCGCAATAGGACGCACGACCGTCGCAACGTTGTTTGGTTCTAGCGCTGGGTGATGTAGACGACGCGCGGTTGACCCGTTCGAGTTCCAAGCGCTCACCGTGACAGTCACCTGGGCTCCATCGCCAGCGCATCCGATGAGAGGCGCGCGAAGAGGAAGAATGCCTTGCAGCCACTCAAGAAACCGCAGGACGTTCAGGATGATCCGATTTCGGTGCCGGGCCGAGGCTGGCTTACATGGTTTGGCGCCGAGCCAAGCACTGAACTCCCGAAGCGTGTCGTCGGTACAACCCTCTATGGTTGCGCCCGACATGCCCAAGAATCTAACGTACTGAGCTAGCTCCGCGCAGTAGGTGTTAACTGTGGACACAGTGAGGCCGCGTCTGCACAGTGCGTTTAAGTAGATGTTTACCTGCCAGCACACCCTCCCGTCCGGCCAGAACATCGCACGAAGGCGACCGGCTGAAATGGTGCGACCGGATCCAACTCCACCATGCACGGCAAGCATGCAGGTCCCAGAGGCTGATCTCCAAAGCTGCTTCTCCATCTCACTTCACCCGTCTCACGATTGGCGCGTCTGCACTGAAGAGGCGCAAGTGCTTGGCCAAGGTTTCGCGCGCATCTGCCGAAGAGGCTCCCAAGCGTCGAAGTCTCTCAAGAAGGTCAAGGTATCGTTGGCTGAACGCATGTACGTGATCTATCAGCGCCTCGTCTTTCGCCTTTCCTTCCGGACATCGCGACCCTCTTGTTCGCGATGGGTGCTGCACATCTCGAGCTGCAGCCAGTTTGGTGAGCAACTCAGACTGACCCCCGGACAGGATCTCATTAACATGCCGGCGCAGGGTCTTAGGCGATAGCGAATTGATGCCCCCGCTCGGTTCGCTCCAACGGGCAAATGCCTCGAAGGAGGCGGACCAACACGGAGGCGCCGAGGCCGTGTCTCCAGCCAGCAACACCTGGTCCAGCCGCTCCAGCCGCGCACGCACGTTCGCCCTGATTTCCCGCGCCCGTGTCTCAACACTAGCGGCGCGCTGCCCTTTGCGGAGCCTGCTCATGTCGCCAACCGCTCAAAGTGGATAAGCACGGTGTGGCGGACGCCGTCAGTCGTCCTTATTTGCCTCGGGCTTGCAGTGAAATCACCGCGCCTGCGCAAAAGCAGGAGATAGTCCTCCACTTGCTCTTCGTCGATCATCCAGAGGTCGTCTTGTCCGAAATGCGCCCGAAGCAGCGTCCGTAGACGCTCGACGTTTTCTGACACCCCAGCACCGAGGACGGCAGATACGGCAAGTGCGGCTTCGACCTCAGTAATCTCGCTGCCAGTCATGCATTCCTTTATGTATCGCCACGTTTGAGCAATCGCGTCGTGACCCATGAACCAACTCAATGCGGGCAATGCGTTCTCATTGCCGCCGTGGTGAAAGAATGTCATAGCGAAGAAACGTCGAAGTTGGTGAGGTGAAAGCGTCCAGTGTTCGAGGTGGCGCGACCCGCCGAGCTTGCGCGTCAGGTTGCGCAACCGGTTCTCAAGCGTGCCTTCGAAAAGCGGTGAAATTCCGGTTCGCTTGATACAGAAAAAGGGGCCGCAAGTCGAGGGCTCGCTCGAGGGAAGTCCTGCCCTAACGAGGTCACGAATTCGCACGAGCGACCTAATTGCATTGGCGACAACTGGAGGGATCGGCTTGCGAATCGACCGACGGGTGGAGAAGGCACCGGTTTTTCTAAGATGTACTCGAAGAAAGTGTCTGTCGTCGCGTTGCGTCAGATCGCCATCAACAATGTCTAAAACCTCGCTTTTGCGGGAGCAAGAAAGAGCTGCGGTAAGCACAAACACCACCGCAACGTGCAATGCCAAAAGCTCAACTAGCGATGTAGGCAATGCGCTGTCTTTGGCTTGGCGTTCTGGCGAACCCTGGGGCCGAAACGGCCAAAAGCTACCGATACGTGGCCAACCAGGATTTGCCCCGAACATCCCTGCTTGGTCATCGTTTCCGAGCGTCCCGGCAGCAAACCGGCTCGCAGCATGCTCGAGAGCAGGTGACGTTTCAATAGTCCAAGTAAGGCAGTTGCGCAGTAGTTCTAGCCCGGCCTTCAACGGAATTGTCTTTGTCCGACCGTCGGGATCATGACGAGCTGGCGCCAGCCTATCGGAGAGTCGCTCAACATCAGAGAACTCCCAACCATGGAACTCGGGAACCGAGCAAGCAACCTCGCCAAATCGGATAAACAGATCGCAGAGCCCCCTGTTGCCGGTCAACCCCGGCGCGCAAGTCTCGCGATTCAACTCCGCGCTGCCTTCCGATAGCTCATGATCGACCATGCGAGTCAGACGAGCCACGCGCCTGACGGAAACTCCTATGGCGGTCGCAACAAACGACGCCTTTACCCGACCGTCGCGGCCGAACGCACCTTCGTGCGCAAGAAGTGCCTTGGTGAGCTCTCTGCTATCACTTTCGTCCGGCGCATGTGATTGCGCTGAGATCGATCGGCGTCGTTCAGAGCTGGCCAGCGTTAGGCGCTGTCCAAGCCACCGCTCCCACCGTAAGGCCAGCTGACCAACTCCCGCCGCGCCGGCGTCTCTCTGAAGCACAGCGATTTCGACTGCATCATCGATTCCGAGACAGTGCAAACCTCGCGCTAACATCGCCTCAGGGTAGTGAATGGCGGCAAACTCGACCAATCGCAGCAGAGCTGTCACGGCTCGACCCAGTGAAGCGATATCCATCCGCCCGTCCAAAGCCACCGCTAACAAGAGCATTTTTGCGTGTCTCCGGACCAGCTCGTGGCTGCCGTCACACAGATTCCCTGTGGGTAGTGGGAAGTCCCAACAAATGCGGGATTCGCGGAGGCGCCCCTGGCTGCCACCAATCTTCATGTGCCAGGTTGGATCCTCTGGGGCATTTAGAAGCCACGAAGGGCGGTAAAAATCTCTACCCTCCTCGTCCTCACGAAGGAAAGCCAGAACCTGGGCCGGCAGCGCGACCATTAGCTGACTGAAGGAAATCGGAGACGCTGCCGCATCTCCGGAAGCAACTCCTTCGCTTCCCCCACCAAAAGCTTGATGTCTTGCATTGCAATTGGCAGCGGCCCACTCAGCCGATCTGCAAGATCCGTCCAGAACCGTGGAGCAAGCTGGGTCGCAGCATCCCTTCGGTCGAGGACCGCGGGCGATGCGGTCTTGAGGTGCTCGCGATACAACAGCATCACGGCGATCTTGATTGGATCCCGCAAAAGTGCAATCTCCGATTTCGAAGTTTTACCTTCAGCCAGGGCATCGCTATTCGCGTCTAGCCGGCCATGATTGGCCAGAGCCGCATCCGATAATCTGAGCGGCCAGACGCTCTTTAAGAACTGGTGAACCTCTTCAACTGAAAGAAAATTCCCCGCTGCAAGGGCATGCTCATCGCTTGCCGCCGAAGCGGCAATGAGCAGGTTTTGATGTCTTCGAATTTGTCGCTCGTAGAGCGCGTATTGCAGCGCAGGTGGTATGTATTGCTTCATTGTGACCCTGACGTTCCCGTGTCCGAACGCCTCAGCGGTTGCCACCAGGTCACCTGACGTCCGAAGGTACACCAATACACCCCCACTGACACGCAGACCTTTGAACGTGGCTCGGTGCGCCCAGCGACTCAATTCATGATGTCGGGACAAGAATGGAATGATGCGCGTTGACCTTTGCGTGGGGCCCCAGTCGGTTTTCGTCTTTGGCCTTTTGAAGGCACTGTAGAGCGCCCTCTCCGAGAACGCTGTGACGTCATACGACAAAGCATTCATGCCAACCCATAGTTGCCCAGCTTCTTTTGTCCGACCCATTGCGGCAAGACGTTCTCGGGGAAGCCTTGTCCAAGCGATAACATGTTTCATGACCCGCTCAGCCAAAGGAGTCAAGATCACCGCCTTCTCAGACTTAGCACGAGGTTTCCGGGTTACAAGCCGAGTCCCCGGGGTGTCCTGTTCAGCGTCGACCAACAGCGTGGGGTGACCGTTCTCATCGTGAAGGCGCGCTCTCGCAAGAGAAGACGGGTTAATGCGCGGATGTTCGATCAAAATAATGACGAAGCAAACCGCCGCAGAGGCCGCCGTCATGACGCCGAGATAGGGGAGCAAGCGATTCTTCCCGTACCGGGCGACATAGGACCAATAGAAGGGTCCGTTAGTTGTTGTCTGCCTCGTCATGCTATTGACAAGGTGAATCTCATAAGGTTGAGGCAGACCACCCATTGAGTTGATGACTATCCACATCAAATTTCCTATGAGATTGTCAGGCATTGCCTCCTCTTGAAACACGTGCCGTGCATTCTCGCCCCGACTACTGCGAGAGTTCACGGCTTTCAGAAGTCGTCCTGTGTCAATCTTGGACAGGAATACGCGGCCTTCTTTTCGCTTAGACACTAGCTCTTCGAAGTCGCTTATTGCGCAGCGAAGAAATGTGGATAGCGCGGCACCAAGGGCCCGCTCATAGTCGTCGAGATAGTCAGCGTTGTTGGCCAGGATCGAGATAGGCTCGAGGAGATCTTCGTTGTACGAATCTAACTCAGGAGCGAACGTTTTCGGCTCGTCGAGCCCTGCGTGTGCGATGCCGGGATTTGATAGAACCGTATGCCGACACGCCTGAGTCAAAGAAGCAGGCAGCGAGCGTATGGCGCGGACGCGCGTATCGACCTTTGGTAGCACTCCGGTTGCGCAAAGTTCGTCAATCAACGAACGAAAGGATCTCCATGTTGCGTTGATGGATGACAACATAACGCCCTGCTCAGCCTTCGCCGAAAAGTATGCCCTGCGCAGATCACCCAAAAGCCGTATGGCTGATATCGCAGGGAGAGCCTTGCTTGGGGGCAGCCAGCCACGAACCGGGCCCTCGGACACCCAAAATTGAAGAATGGTGCGTGCCGCGATTAGATGACTTGCTGTGCTGTATCTCGCAGCCATACGCTCAAGGGCCTGCTTGAGCGCCGGCTCATCAATTCTTCCTTGCCAAGCGGTTAGGAAAGTGAAATCAATTTCGCTTTGTCCGGCTTTCAGTGTGGCGTCGCGCACGCCGACCAGCCATCTCGTATCTAGGTTTGCCATGTACCTCGCTTCTATGTCCTTCTGCACAAGTTCGGGCAGGCACAATCCTCGCGGCACAATCCAAGTACCTCAAGTTGTTTTGCTAACAAAAGAGCTGAAATGGGACGGCTACCGCCTGCTGGCACGCATCGAAGACGGCCGGGTGCGCCTGTTCACCCGCAATGGCCACGACTGGACGCACAAGATGCCCACGCTGGCCGAGGCCGTTGAACAGCTGGGCATCGGCGAGGCGTGGCTGGATGGCGAGATCGTGGTGCTCGACGCCCACGGCGCGCCGGATTTCAACGCGCTGCAGAACGCGATGGACTCGGGCCGCAACAGCGAGATCGTCTACTTCGTGTTCGACGTGCCCTACTCCGGCGGCATGGACCTTCGCGCCGTGCCCTGGGCCGCGCGGCGGGCCTGCCTGCGCGGGCTCATCCGGCCAGACGCGCCGCAGCGCATCCGCCTGAGCCAGGATTTCGACGTGCCGGCCGCGCAGATGCTGGAGGCAGCGCGCGCGATGCGGCTGGAGGGCATCGTCGCCAAGCGGGTGGACGCGCCCTATGTCTCGGCGCGCAGCGACAGCTGGCTCAAGCTGAAAGGCTCGCGCCGGCAGGAATTCGTCGTCATCGGCTTCACCGACCGGACCAACGCGCCGAACGAAGTCGGCAGCCTGCTGCTGGGGTATTTCGATGGCGAGGTGCTGCACCATGCGGGCAATGTCGGCACCGGCTGGGATCACCGCACCGGCAACGACCTGCACACCCGGCTGAAGGCGATCGAGATCGACAAGCCGCCCGTCAACACCGAGGAAGCGAAACCCGGCCGCTGGAGCCGCCGCGCCGCGGGCAGCGAGCGCTGGGTGCGGCCCGAGCTGGTGGTCGAGGTGCAGTTCGGCGAATGGACGCCCGAAGGCCGGGTGCGCCACGCGATCTACAAAGGCCTGCGTACCGACAAGCCTGCGACCCAGGTGATTCGCGAGCCGGACGCGGTGGCCGCGCCGGTATCGAAGAAGCCGGCCACCGACATCAAGGTGACCAACCCCGAGCGGGTCATCGACCCGACAACGGGCCTGCGCAAGATCGACGTGGTTCGCTACTACGAGAGCGTGGCCGACTGGCTGCTGCCGCACCTGAAGAACCGCCCTGTCTCGCTGGTGCGCGCGCCGGACGGCATCACCGGCGAGCTGTTCTTCCAGAAGCACCCCGAGAGCAAGATGCCCGGCGTGCGCGCGCTGGACCCAGCCCTTTGGCCCGACCACGGCGCGCTGCTGGCTGTCGACAACGTCCAGGCGCTCGTGGCCGCGGCGCAGATGAACGTGATCGAGTTCCACACCTGGAACTCGACGACCAAGTCGATCAACAAGCCTGACCGCGTCGTCTTCGACCTGGACCCAGGCGACGGCGTGAGCTGGAAAGAGGTGCAAGAGTCAGCGCAGCTGATGCACGCGATGCTCGATGCGCTGGGCCTGAAATGCTGGCTGAAGACGTCGGGCGGCAAGGGCCTGCACGTGGTGGTGCCGCTGGCACCGCGGCTGGACTATGCCGAGGTGAAGGCGTTTTCGAAGGCGGTGGTCGAGCACATGGCCCGCACCATCCCGCAGAAGTTCGTCGCCGTGCCGGGCGCGAAGAACCGCGTCGGCAAGATCTTTGTCGACTACCTGCGCAACGGCCATGCGGCCACCACCGCCTCCGCCTTCTCGGCCCGATCACGGCCGGGGTTGGGTGTGTCGATGCCGATCAGCTGGGATCAATTGCAAGGCCTCAAGAGCAGCGCGCAATGGACGATCGCCAATGCACGCGAGTACCTGAGCTTCGTCAAAGACGACCCTTGGGGCGACTATTGGGGCGCGAAGCAGACGCTGACGGCGGCGCGCAAGGCGCTGCGGGATTGAAGGTCGATCCTTCGTCTTTGAGGCGAGGTTTCTTGCTGGTCGGGTGAGGTTGCCCGCGGTTGCACCGAGGTCTCTCGCCGGTCTTCCCTGATCGGGTCGAAGTTTCTCCCCCGTTCGGGCTGAGGTTCTCGCCGGTTTTCTCCGTTCGGGCTGAGCCCGTCGAAGCCCAGCACACTACTCCACCCAGCCCTTCGACAAGCTCAGGGCGAACGGTCAACGGTCAACGGTGAACGGGGCAATTTGCCGCTACGGACGCGGTCGGCTGCTGGTCGACGCAAACCTGGCCGAACGACGCGGCGCCCGGCCGGGGCCTTTCGGTGAACCGGCGGGGGCCGTCTTTGCCGCCGCGCCAGCCGCACCACCGCCGGTCGGCTCGTCGCCGAACGCCTTTTGCTCTGAACTGCGCTTGAACAGGTGTTCAAGCTCCAGTCGGGTTCGCATCAGGGTCGACTGCGCGCGCGCCTGGCGGAAAGAGCGGTAGGCGAGCAGCTTGTCGTAAGCCAACCTGGCTTGCAAGGCGTCTGCCGCCCGCCCCAGCCCGACCAGCGCCTGGTACTCCAGCTCGCGTTGGCGAATGCGGGTGCTGAATTCGTTGTTCGCGTCTTCCGCCTGTCGCAGCGCCTCCAGCATGTCGAGCGCCTGTTGGTTGTCGCCTTGGGCCAGCAGCAACTCGGCGCGCAGCAGCTGCAGGTGCCGCCAATGCGCATTCAGGCCCGCAGCCTCGGCGTCTTTCGCAGCGCCGTCGAGCTGCACCCTGGCTTTCTTGATCTCGCCGCGCCGCAGGCTCAGCTCCGCCCGGTGGAGCTGCACATAGGTCACGATGCGCAAGTCTTTCAGGCCGACAGCCTGGCGCATGGCCTGGGTCACACTGGCCTCGGCGTCCTGCATGGCCGACTGCTCGGCTTCGTCGTCGCCCGCCTCGTGCGCCATGCGCGCCAGTTCCAGGCACAGCGAGGCGTGGTTGCAGCGCATCGTCGTTTCAAGGCGCTGCTCAGAGTGCGGCCGGTCGAACTCGGTCGTCAGGACAGACAAGATCCGCTGCGCCGCCCACGGGTCGCCCAGCAGCAAGAAGGCAGACGCCGCCGTGCCGCGCGCACGCACATAGTGAGACAGGCCGCCCAGCCGCGAGGCCAGGCCCAGCAGTTCGGTCAGGTGCTCGAGGCTTTCTTCGTAGCGCGCCGATTCACCCGCGGCCACCACCGCGACGGCCAGCACGGCGAAACGCTGGTCCAGCGTGGACTCGACACCCGGGTCCACATGCTGCAAGAACGACCGAGCCCGCGTCAGGCATTCGCCCAGCTGGCCCAGGCGGTAGGCCGCCAGGCAATGCAAGTGGTCAATGGACGCCACCAGCGTGCAGGGCAGCGCCCCGCGCGAAATCGGCTCGAGCAGCTCGACAGTGGCGATCAGGCGCCCCTGTTCGAAATGCCGCTGCGCCAGCTCGAACTTTTCGGCAACGCGATCTATGGAATCCATTTGCATGTTCGGTGGCACCCCGCGTTGCAGTGTGCGCAAGATCAGACATCCCGCGACCGCGTCATTTTCACGGCCGGCCGGCCCGGAGCGGCGGTTGCCGGCCCACGCGTAGTGCCGCATATCGCACGTTGGAGCGGGGTTTTCTTGTGGCTGGGGTCAACCGGGCGTGTTCGCCCTGCCGGCTGGCTTCAAGCTGCTTGGGCGTTAGGATGATCCGATGCTGCCCGCGGCCTTCGCGCCTGTCGTGGCCAAACCCTTCATCGAGGCCGTGTCATGCCAGACGCTATGCATCCGCACGAACTGACCCTCACCCTTGCTGACGGCTCGACAGTCTCAGCCCTGCTGCAAGCCCCGCCCGACGCGCGCGCCTGCTACGTGTTCGCGCATGGCGCGGGCGCGGGCATAGAGCACTCGTTCATGGCCGCGGTGGCGGCCGGGCTGGCTGCGCGCGGCATCGCGACGCTGCGCTACCAGTTCCCGTACATGGAGCGCGGCTCGAAGCGGCCGGACAAGCCGGCGGTGGCGCATGCCGCGGTGCGCGCCGCGGTGGCTGCAGCCGCGCAGCGCTGCCCTGGCCTGCCGCTGACGGCGGGTGGCAAGTCGTTCGGTGGGCGGATGACCTCGCAGGCGCAGGCGGCCGAACCACTGCCCGGCGTGCGTGGCCTGGTGTTTTTCGGTTTTCCGCTGCACACGGCCGGCAAACCGGCGATCGAGCGCGCCGCGCATCTGGCGAAGGTCGAGTGCCCGATGCTTTTCTTGCAGGGTACGCGTGACGAGCTGGCCGAGGTCGAGTTGATCACCGGTGTGACGAACGAACTGGGTTCGCGCCGCGCAACGCTGGAGCTGGTGGCTGAAGCCGACCACTCTTTCCACGTGCCGGCGCGCAGCGGCCGCAAGGACGCCGAGGTGCTGGAAGGCCTGCTCGACATCTGCGCACAGTGGATCGGCCGGTTGGCCGCTTGACCCTTGCTGCTTGGCTCAGGCCGGGTGGAAAGCCGCGTGAAAGCCGAAGGGGATGACCTGCGGTGCTTGCAGCGTCGCCAGGCATTCCATGCGAGCCGGGTCGAGCACCGCGATCTGCGTGGCCGTGTCTTCATCCGCCAGTGTCGGCACCAGCAGCACGCCATCGCCCTCGTCAGTGCCGTTAGGTCGGGCCACGTACAAAGGCTCGAGCTGGATCGCGTTCGGCCGCTGCCATTCCTTGCGTTCGCCGTTGGTCAGATCGATGCGTACCGTGCGGTCGAGGAAGTGCGTGCGAACGGCGGGGTCGAGGCCGGCGCCCCAGGCCCAGCGGGCCGGCCCGTCGACGATCTTGGCCGGGTGGATCTGCGGCAGCTCGAAGGCCTCGCCGATCTGCTGCGGCTCGGCTTCTGCGCGGTTGGGTCGCAGGCGGTAGCGCGCCAGCCGCGGCACCGCGCGCTGTTCAACGCTGCTGCGCACCGCGTCCAGCCGCAGGTCTTCGAAGATCGTGGCGTTCGGGTAGTCGCACAAGTCCAGCACCAGGTCGCTGCCGTCTTCGTACGCCTGCGCGGCGTGGAAGGCCATCATCGGTGGAATCTCCCAGCGCCGCGTGGATCCATCGGCCAATGAGATCGCATGGATCGCCGAGCCGCCAGCAGCGTCCCACTGGAAGTTGTGGATGTACGGCCGGCGGGTGAACAGGAAGCCCAGCGGCTGCACGCGCATCGCCGTCTCCCACACCAGCACATGCCCGCGGCTGCGGGCGAAGGCGTGCAGGTAGCCAGCCTTCTTCACCGTGATCGCCGCGACGACCTCGCGCCGGGTGGTGCCCGCGCGGATGCGGAAGAGCTTGTAGATGCATTTCGGCCCGAGTTCGACACCGACGTTCCAGTAGTCGCCGTGGTCGTCGGTCATGCCGTGTGCCGCCATCAAGGGCATGTTCAGCCCATCGTCAAGCACCAGCTCGCCCAGCGTGGCCAAGCTGTCGGGATGGAACTCGGTCAGGTGCTGGCTTTCGCTGCACGCGATCCAGCGCTCGCCGATGCGCGACATCACCACCGACGGGTTGTCGGTGCTGCGTCGGCGGAAGAAATGCGTCAGGCGCCGCAGCCAGGGCTCGCTGTCGGGCGTTTCGAATTCGCCGAACACGGGGCGGCCGGCCGCTTGGGCCTGGGTGTAGGCCTTGCTGCGCGCGAAGCGGCTGCGGTAGACCACCCGGCCGTCGTCGAAGCGCAGGCGGTGCAGCATCGCCAGGCCGTCGAACCAGTGGGCGTAGCGTCCATTGGGCAGGTCCCACAACGCCGGGCCGTTCAGCAGCAGGTTGCCGCGCAGCCAGTCGGGCAGCTTCCCTTGCACCGCCAAGGGCGTGTCGCCCAGTTCATGGGCGCCGGAATCGAAGCCGCGCAAACGGCCCAGGCGCGCGGCCCGGCCGGCGCGTGCCAAGGCGGGCTCGGCAACATGGTCAAGAACAGCGGACATGACTCTCCCCAAGGCTTGAAGAAATCTCCGGTTTCAAATGCACCGCCACCTCGCGGCGCAGCGGCCCATGAGCGCCGCCTCCAGGGGCTGCTGCGATACTTGCGGCCGTCGCACTGCGCCGCAGCAGTCTAGCCACTGCACGCCCCCTGATCCAGCCGAAATCGGGGCCGCCCGCTCGTCTCACCTGCCCTGCCACGTTCCCGATGACCGCCACCGAATTCGCCCCCGGACTGTTCACCCGAGGCATCACGCCGCCGCTGGCACTGGCCGATTACAAGCTGGTGGCTTTCGACATGGATTCGACGCTGATCGACATCGAGTGCGTGGACGAGATCGCTGCAGCGGCCGGCCGCAAGGCCGAGGTGGCGGCCATCACCGAAGCCGCGATGCGCGGCGAGATCGCCGACTACAAAGACAGCCTGCGCCGCCGCGTGGCGCTGCTGGCCGGTGTCAATGAACAGGCGCTGCACGATGTCTACGCGCAGCGGCTGAAGCTGAACCCCGGCGTCGAGGCCTTCGTGCTGGCCTGCCGTTCGGCCGGCCTGAAAACACTGCTGGTCTCGGGCGGCTTCACCTTCTTCAGCGACAAGGTCCGCGCCCGCCTGCAGCTGGACTTTGCCCGCGCCAATGTGCTGGAGGTGGTGAACGGCCAGCTCACCGGCCGCATGGTCGACCGGCCCTGGGGCGACATCGTCGACGGCGCCGAAAAGCGCCGCGTGCTGCTCGAGGTGTGCGAGCTGATGGGCATTTCACCGGCCCAGTCAATTGCCGTGGGCGACGGTGCCAACGACCTGCCGATGATGGGCGCCGCCGGCCTGTCGATCGCCTTCCACGCCAAGCCGGCGGTACGCGAACAGGCGATGCTGTCGATCGAGCAAGGCGGCATGGAGCGTGCGCTCGAAGTGCTGCGCTGAGCAGCACTTCCCCGCCGCCGGCTCAAAGCGCCTGGCGGATCGCCAGCGCGAGCTGGGGGTCGAAGCTGGCGATGCTGACGCGGTCGCCCTGGTTGCCGCTGAGCAGCCGGATGCGCCCGTTCTCGGTGCCGACGAAGAAGCCGACGTGGCCTTGCTGCGGCGCGCCTCGCTCCAGCTGCGTGCCGGTGGTTGTGCCGGGTTGAACGCGGCTCGGCCAACCTGCTGCTGACGACCGGTGATTCGTCGCCGCTGCCGGTGCAGGACCAGCTGGCGTTCTGCAAGAAGTAGCGCCGCGTCACCGGGCTCGGAGTGCCACGGCCTCGGTCGCGGCCCTTCCGGCTTCGTCGGGGCTGCGAGGGGCTTCGTCGCGCCGGCCCCCCGCGCGCCGGTGGTGCGGCGGACAATCCGCCCATGACGCCAACCCGCACCGCCTTCGCTGCGCCCGCCACCCGCTGGGCAGCCTTCCGGCGGGTGGTCACCCTGCCTCACGTGGCGGCGGTGTTCTACCTGGCATTCGTGTTCGCGCTCTCGCGCATCATCGGC
>Ga0307516_10003753_pt1 | contig 19315 bp, 17 predicted proteins | sample 19_EM_MG_FD_203310 | JGI IMG/M metagenome (GOLD analysis project Ga0307516, IMG submission 203310) | Populus trichocarpa ectomycorrhiza microbial communities from riparian zone in the Pacific Northwest, United States - 19_EM | ecosystem: Host-associated > Plants > Roots > Unclassified | place...
CGCAGCCAACCAGCAATTACCATGTGAGAAAGAGATGAATCGCGCAGCGTTCACTGAAGCACTGCTGGGAGTGATGGAGGCCAAGGAACATTGGGCCTGGCCTGACTTTACGCAGGGAAGGGTGCCGCGTGAGTTGCTGCACGTTCACCTGGAGCAGGAGTACGCCACCTACGTGCGCGATTTTCCGGTGCTGGTGGCGCGTGCCTACGTGAATTGCCCGATTCCCGAAGTCCGCCGCGACCTGATCGAAAACGTGTTCGAAGAAGAGACAGGCCGCCTGGGGGCCGGTCGGCCGCATCCGGAGCTGTTCCTCGAGTACCCGCGCGGGCTCGGCATGGATTTGAGCCGCTTCGAGCAGGTGCAACTGCTGCCCAAAGCGCGGGCTTATCGCGGTTACCTCGATGATTGCACCCTGCAACGGGGCTGGGAGGTAGCGGCCGCCGTCACGACGCTTTTCCTGGAGGGCACCAAGTTCGAGCGCGGCGAGCTAGAAAGCGCGGCGCCGCGACGCCCCGCCGCCGCGCTGGCCGACCATCCCCTAGTCAAACATTACGGCCTGCCCATCGAGGCACTCGGCCTCACGCGCGCCCACCGCAGCGTCGAAGGCGGTCACCGCGCCGCGGCGTGGCGCAGCCTGCTCGACCACGTGCACGAACAAACGGTCCAGGAGGCGGTCATAGAGGCCATGCGGGGCGCGCTCGAGCACTGGTTGGGTTACCGTGACGATGTAGCGGCGGCGTGCGGAATTGTACGACGCGGCGAGCGCGGCTAAAGTCCGCCGCTTCATGGCGAAGTCTCCGTTTTTCGTGGCGCTTGGTCTGCTGGGCTGTGGTGCCGTCTATCCGCAGCTCGAAACCCCGGTGCGCACGCCGCCCGCGCACGTGACGCTCACACCGCCGCCGCCTGACGACTTGCTGTTCGTCAAATTTCAGAGCGCGACCATACCGAACCGCACGCGCGATGGTCGAAACTGGGATTCGGTGGGCGGCTCGCTGCCGGATGCGTTCGCCAAGCTCTATGTTGACGGCAAGGTAATCTTGGAGACGCCCGTGCAGAGCAACTCGCTCACGCCCACTTGGCCCGACCAACGCTCGGCCAACTATCACGTGCGCGCGGGCGCCCCGGTGCGGGTGGAGCTGTGGGACAGCAATCCGATCAACAATCATCCGATCTGTGTGTCGGAGATCGCAGAGCTTCAGCCTGAAGCCGAGGGGCCGCTCAAGATCAGCTGCAGCAGCGGCGCCGAGCTCGAGCTCACCGTGCAAGCCGCGCACGGCCGCATGGGCATCGGCTTGTCCTACGAGCTGCGACGCGAGACAGTCGTGGTCACCCGCATCTTGCGCGAGTCACCCGCGGCGCGCGCGGGGCTAGTGCGCGGGGACCAGCTGCTCAAGATTCAAGGCAAAGACGTCAAGACCATGGCCGACGGAGAGGCGCAGAGCCTGATCAACGCCAATGCGTCGACGGGCGTGAGCCTGCTCGTGCGCAAGCTGGACAAGAGCGAGGTCGAGCTGACGCTGAAAGAGGGCGCGATTTATCCGGCTGTCGACGAGGGCGTTCCGATCGATGGTTGAGCAAGCGGCTCTCAGCGCCGATGTCTACGCGCTGGCGCGAGACACGCTGCTCGTGCGCGGCCCCGACAGAAAGACGTGGCTCGACGGTCTGTTCACCTGCGCGGTCAACGCCGTGTCGGCCGAGACGGCTGGCTACGGGCTCTTGCTGACCAAGCAGGGCAAAATCGTGACCGACGTCTTTCTCGTCGACAGCGGGACCGAGCTGCTGCTCGGACTAGCACCGGGCTCCCGGGCCAAGGTGCGCGAGCTGCTCGACCGCTATCTAGTCATGGAAGATGCGGAGCTTGCGGAGCCAGCCGCGCCCTTGGCCTGGCTGGTTCGCGTCGCGAGCGCGGCTGACGCGACCGGAGCGGGGCGGCTGGCGCGCGGCTCGCTGGTGCTCGGCAGCCTGCAGGCGGAGCTCGAAGTGACCGAACAGCCTGCACTGGCAGCGGTCGACGCCGCTGAGCTGCTCGCCCAACACGGACTAGGCGTCTTTGGTGTCGATTTCGGCGAGCACGATAATCCGCACGAGGCGTCACTCGATCGGCTGGCCGTGTCTTGGACGAAAGGCTGCTACCTGGGTCAAGAAGTCGTGTGCATGCAGGACATGCGCGGCAAAGTGAAGCGGCGGCTGGTCGCGCTCGACGGCGGCAGCACGCTGCTCGGCGCCCTCGGGGGCGAGCCGAAAGCCGCCGAGGTGCTAGCTGCCGACGGCAGCGTCGTTGGCCAAGTGTCCAGCGTTCACCGCGCGGCCGGCGGCGCCCGGGTTCTGGCCCAGATTTCCGCGTCGGCTCTCGAGTCGCACGCCGAGCTCAGTTTGCGCGGCGAGCCGCTGCGTGTTGCCTTCGGCGCTACGTCCAAACTGGGCTAAGCTCTCGGGGCCTATGGACAAGCCTGCCAGTCGCGTTACCGAGAATGGACTGCGCGTCGCCGACGACGCCCTGAGTTTGATCGCCAAGACGCCGCTGGTGCGTTTGGGTCGCATCAGCCCGCAGGGTGGCGGAACCATTTGGGCCAAGGTCGAGTACATGAATCCGGCCGGCAGCGTCAAAGATCGACCAGCCCTGTCGATGATCTTGGCGGCCGAAAAGAGCGGCGCCATCAAGGCCGGCTCGGTCATCGTCGAAGCCACCAGCGGCAACACCGGCATCAGCCTGGCCATGATCGCCGCGGTGCGCGGCTACCGCTGCGTGCTCGTGATGCCGGAGGACATGAGCCTCGAGCGGCGTTACATCTTGCGCGCCTACGGCGCCGAAATCGTGCTCACGCCAGCCACCGAAGGCATGGCCGGGGCCGTCAGCCGCGCGCGTCGCGTGCTCGAAGATACGCCGTCGTCCTTCATGCCGAGCCAGTTCACCAACGCCGCCAACCCGGAGAGCCACGAGCACGGCACCGCGCTCGAAATCTTGGAACAGGTAGACGGAAGCCTGGCGGCTTTCGTGGCTGGCGTGGGCACGGGCGGCACCATCACCGGCGTTTCGCGAGCCTTGCGCAAAAAGCTCGGCAACAAAGTGAAAGTGTTCGCGGTGGAGCCGTCGAGCAGCGCGGTGCTCTCGGGCAAGCCGCCGGGCATGCACGGCATTCAGGGGCTGGGCGCCGGCTTCGTCCCAGAAATTTTGGATCGCTCGGTGATCGACAAAGTCATCGAGGTGAGCGACGTCGCCGCCGAGCGCATGGCGCGCCGGCTCGCGCGCGAAGAGGGACTTTTGGTCGGCCCTTCCTCGGGCGCCAACGTTCACGCCGCGCTCGAGGCAGCCAACGAGCTTGGCAGCGGCAACGTCGTTACGATCTTGTGCGACTCGGGCGAGCGCTACCTGTTCTGAGCCGTCGCCGCCGCCGCCGGTCGGTGGTGGTTACTGGCAAACCGCGTCGCAAGCCGCCGGCGAAGTGCCGTTACCGAACTCGGCGCAGCTGAGGGCCTTGAACTGGCTCAGGCATTCGCTGGCCTTGCTTTGGCTGTAGCTCATGCCGGAGTCGCATTTGAGCATTTGCGCGCTGCACTGGGCCTGCTCGAACTTGTCTCGACAGTCCGCCTCGTTGTTGCCCACGGTGCCGGCCAACGCGGTCAGTTGTTCCTTGGTAAAACAGCCAAAGAACTTCGAACAGGCCTCCTGCACGATGCTCTGACAGGCCGCCGCTGGCGTCGCGGTGGAAGAGCTGTCGTCCTTGCTGCTGCAGCCGCCGACGATAAGTAGCCCCACGAGACACATCCCAACCAAGGTCTTGTGCATGAAATCCTCCGAAGTAGAACCCGCCACTATAGGGGGCCTCGGGCGCGATTTACAAGCACTTCACTGGCCGCGAAAAACCGGCGTACGGCGCTCGAGAAACGCGCGCACGCCCTCTTTTCCGTCGGCGCTTTCGAGCAAGGCCAGCTGCCCGTCACGCTCGCGCAACAATGCGGCTTTGAGCGCTGTCGCGTTCTCGTGAACGGCTTGCTTGATGCGCGCCAGAGCCAGCGGCGGACCTGCCGCGAGCGTGGTGGCCAGGGCCATGGCTGCGGGTTCGGTGTCGGCGTCGGCGGTCATGCTGGTGGCCAATCCCAACGAGACCGCCTGCGCGGCGTCGATGCGCGAGCCGAGCATGAGCATCTCGAGCGCTCGCGCGGCACCCAGCAGTCGCGTCAAGAAGTAGCTGCCGCCGCCGTCCGGCATCAGGCCCACGGCGACGAACTTCTCTTGTAAGTACGCAGACTCGGCCAGCACCCGGAAATCACAAGCCAGCGCCAGGTCGGCACCGAACCCGACCGCCGGCCCCGTCACCGACGCCACGACGGGTTTGCTGAGCTCGACGATGCCGAGCGTGAGCGCCTGAAAGCGATCCATGGCGGGACCAAACTGGCCGCCGGCTTCCACCTCCTTGGCCAGCCAGCGCAAATCGGCGCCCGAGCAGAAGGCGCCTGGCGTGCCTGACAGCACCACGGCGCGCACGGAAGGCGCGCCGTCCGCGCTCGAAAGGGCAGCGTGCAGTGCCTCGACGACCTCCAACGTGAGCGCGTTCTTGGCGCCCGGCCGTTGCAGGCGGATCAGGCGCACGGCTCCCTGATCTTTGACCAAGACCTCCGGGGCGGGCGATTCCGACATGCCGCCAGCATGCCCGACCCTCCCCGGGCATGCTAGAGCGCGCGCATGGGCGAAAGCTTCGACATCCCCAAGAGCCCAGCGCTGACAGAGCAGCAGGGCCAAAGCTACCCGCGCTTGGTCGAAATCATGCGGCGCCTGCTCGCGCCGGACGGCTGCCCCTGGGATCGCGAGCAAAGCTACGCCTCGCTGCGCAAATACGTGCTCGAAGAGGCGTGCGAGGTCATCGACGCCATCGACTCGGGGCAGCCGGCGGCGCTGCAAGACGAGCTCGGCGACTTGCTACTGCAGGTGGTGTTTTTGGGCGAGCTGGCGCGTCGTGACGGAAAGTTCGGCCCCGACGACGTGGTGCGCGGCATCGTCGAGAAGCTCGTGCGTCGGCACCCCCACGTATTTGGTGAGGTGGAGGTCAGCGGCAGCGAAGAGGTGCTCAGCAACTGGGATAAGATCAAGCTGCAAGAGTACGGCGATCGCGGCGTCCTTGCGGGTCTGCCGCAAGCGTTTCCCGCGCTGGCTCGCGCGCAGCGTATGAGCGAGAAGGTGAGTCGCGTCGGCTTCGACTGGCCAGACGCGCGCGGCTCGCGCGACAAGGTGAGCGAGGAGCTGGGCGAGCTCGACGAGGCCGTGGCCGGCGGTTCTCAGGATCGCATCGAAAGCGAGCTGGGCGACGTGCTGTTCGCCTTGGTGAACTTTGCGCGCCATCACGGTGTCAACGCGGAGCTCGCCCTGCGCAAAACCGCGGATCGCTTCGCCGGCCGCTTCGCCCACGTCGAAGCGCGCGTGAAAGAGCAGCATGGCGGTTTTCCGCGCGACAAAGACGGCAAGCCGACGCGCGGTTTGGCGCTGGAAACGCTGGATAGCTACTGGAACGAAGCCAAGGAGCGCGAGCTGTGACCGCCCAGGTCGATCCCGTCGGACGCCTACCGGAAGAGTGGCGTGAGACGATGCGCGAGCTCGGTGAAAAGCCGTTTCGCGCCGAGCAAATCTTCCGTTGGATCCATGAGCGCGGGGTGCTCGATCCGGAGCAGATGACGGATCTCGCCAAGCCGCTGCGCGAGCGGCTGAAGGCAGACGGCTTTGCTCCACCGGCCAAGATCGCAGAAGTGCACGCCGCGGCCGACGGAACGCGCAAGCTCGTGCTCGAGCTGGCCCACGGTGCGCGCGTCGAGTGCGTGATCATTCCGATGACCGACTTGGCCGGCGCGGACGCGGACGCCTCGGCCGCACCCGAAGACGACGAAGACGACCGGGACGAAGGCGCACCCGAAAAATCGCGCATCACCTTGTGCGTGTCGACACAGTACGGCTGCGCCATGGGCTGCGTGTTTTGTGCCAGCGGGCAGGCGGGGCTCCAGCGCGGTCTGACGGCGTCCGAAATCGTGGCTCAGGTGCTGATTTCGAAGACGCAGCTCACCCCGCAAGAAGAGCTCAAAAACCTGGTCTTCATGGGCATGGGCGAGCCCCTTCATCACTACGACGAGACGGCGCGGGCGATTCGGCTGCTCACGCACCCGGCTGCGCGCGGCATGAGCCCGCGGCGCATCACCGTCAGCACCGTGGGGCTCGTACCGGGCATCGCGCGGCTGGGCGCCGATTTTGGCGGCAAAGTGGGGCTCGCGGTGTCGCTGCACGCGCCCAACGACGTGATCCGTGACCGCATCATGCCGATGAACCGGAAATTTCCGATCGTCGAGCTGATGCGCGCGCTGCGGGAGTATCCGCTGCCGCAGCGCCGCCGCATCACCATCGAGTACACGCTGATGGCGGGCGTCAACGATGGCGAGGGCGAAGCGCGCGAGCTCGTCCTGCTCCTGCACGGGTTGCGCGTCAAAGTGAACCTGATCCCGATGAATCCGATCAGCGCATCCGAGCTGAAGGCGCCGAGTGGCGCGCGAGTCGCGGCATTTCAGCGCGTGCTCTCGGAGGCGGGCGTGTCCTGCTTCGTGCGCACGCGCCGCGGCGACGAAGTCTCGGCCGCCTGCGGTCAGCTGGCCATCGCCGACGATCTGGTGCGAAAAAAGCGCGAACGCGACGCCTTGCGCGAAAAGACGTAAACCGCGCTGAGCCTAGGGCTCGCTGCTTTTCAGTCGCGAGAATCGCTAGACCTCTGGGCAAGGCACGGAGGAGAATAAGAACATGTTCAAGCGTGTGCTCGTGGCCAACCGCGGTGAGATTGCTTGTCGCATTTTCAGGACGCTCGAGCGGCTGGGTGTGGAGAGCGTGGCGGTGTTTTCGGACGCCGATGTGGCGGCGCCGCACGTCGCCGCGGCGGATCAGGCGTTTCGGCTCGGGGCGGCGCCGCTCGCGCAGAGCTACTTGAACGCGGACTTGGTGCTCGCGGCGGCGCTCGAGAGCGGCGCCGAGGCCATTCATCCCGGGTATGGGCTTTTGAGCGAGAACGCCCGCTTCGCCGCGAAGGTTCGCGCCGCGGGCCTGACGTTCATCGGCCCGCCCGCGGCGGCGCTCGAGGCACTGGGCGACAAGCTCCGCGCTCGCGCGGTGGCCCGCTCCGTCGGCGCCTCGCCGCCGCCCGGCAGTGACGGTCCCGTGTTACCCGGCGATGCCGAACAGCTCGCGCTCGAGGCAGAACGTATCGGCTATCCGATCTTGATCAAGGCAGCCGGCGGCGGCGGCGGCATCGGCATGCAGATCGTTCGGGAGCCGGGCGAGCTGTTGCGGGCTGCGCAAAGCTGCGCTGACCGCGGCAAAGCTGCGTTCGCCGACGAGCGAATCTACATGGAGCGCTACCTCGAACAGCCGCGGCACATCGAGGTGCAGGTGCTGTGTGACGACCACGGCGGCGCCGTGGCACTCGGCGAGCGCGAATGCAGCGTGCAACGTCGCCACCAGAAGATCATCGAAGAATCGCCGTCACCGGCGGCGTTTTTTGCAGCCGCCGCAGGCGCCGAAAAGCGCCGCGCGCTGCACGGCACGGCCCTCGATGTCGTCAAGGCCGTCGGCTACCGCGGTGCGGGGACCGTCGAGTTCGTCGCGAACGCAGCTGGAGAGCTGTTCTTCTTGGAAGTGAATGCGCGCCTGCAGGTCGAGCATCCCGTGACGGAGGCGGTCACGGGGCTCGATCTGGTCGAGCAGCAGCTGCGCGTCGCCCTGGGTGAGCGACTGGACGCGACCGTGCTTTCGGCGACGTCGCGCGGTCACGCGATCGAGGCGCGCGTCTATGCGGAAGATCCGGGGCGCGGCTTCTTGCCGCAACCGGGGCGAGTGGAGGAGCTGGCGTGGCCGAGCGGCGAAGGCATCCGCGTCGATTCGGGCATCGCCGCCGGGCTGGAGGTAACTCCGCACTACGATCCGATGCTGGCCAAGATCATCGCTCATGCCGAGACGCGCGAAGGCGCCATCGCGCGTCTCGCCGCGGCACTGGCCGGCACGCGCTTGCGTCTGGTAGGGCCCAAGGGCGATCGCGTCACCAATCTCGAATTCTTGCAGCGTGTGCTGACTTGCGCGGAGTTTGCAGCGGGACAGTACGACACCAGCCTTGCGGAGAAGCTGGTCAAGCGCGCATGACAGCGGCCGACGAGCAGCTTTTGGTCGCCGTACGCGCCTGGATCGACGGCGATCCCGACCCCGCCACGCGCGCCGAGCTTGCTGCGCTGCTCGAGGGGGATCAGCGCGAAGCACTGGCGGAACGCATGCTGCCCCTGACCTTTGGTACGGCCGGGCTACGAGCCGAGGTGGGAGCTGGCAGCGGGCGCATGAACGCCGCCGTGGTGACTCGAGCGGCCCACGGCATCGCTCGCTACCTCGTCGAGCAAGCCGGTGCCGCGGAGCGCCCGGTGGTGATCGGCTTCGACGCGCGCCCGACGAGTCGCGGCTTCGCAGAGATTTCAGCAGGGGTGCTGTTGGCAGCTGGCTTTCGCGTCGTTGCGTTTGCGGAGCCGACCGCGACTCCGCTGTGCGCGTTTCTCGGGCGTGAGTTGTCGGCATCGATCACCATCGTCGTCACCGCCAGTCACAATCCGCGCGCAGACAACGGCTACAAGGTCTACGGCGCGAGCGCCGTCCAGATCGTCTCGCCGGTCGACGCCGAGATCGCTCGCCACATCGCCGCGGCACCCGCGGCGCGGCTGGTGGCGCGCCGGGCCGTTCGCTTCGACGAGCCGGCGCCTTCAGGCTTGACGCTTCGCCACGCGAGCGGCCTCGTCAGCTATTTTGCGGCTGTTTCGGCCGCAATTCCGGCCCGCGCCGAGAGCCGCGAGCTGCCCATCGTCTACAGCGCGCTTCACGGCGTGGGCGCTCTGCCGATGCGTCAAACGCTCGCCGATGCTGGCTTCACCGCCGTCGAGCTCGTCGCCGCCCAGGCGGAGCCCGACGGTACTTTTCCAACCACGCCCTTTCCGAACCCCGAGGAACCAGGCACGCTCAATCTGGCACTGAGCGAGGGTGAGCGACGAGCGGCCGCACTCGTGCTCGTCAACGACCCCGACGCTGACCGATTGGCCGCGGCCGCTCGGCTCGATGGGGCGCTCACGGTGCTCGACGGCAATCAAGTCGGGATACTGCTCGCCGACTACGCGCTCTCGCTTCACGGCTCAGCGTCGACGCCGTTGGTCTTGAGCAGCGTAGTGTCGTCTCCGCTCGTCGGTCTGCTGGCGATGGCGGCCGGCGCCCACCACGAGCGAACGCTGACCGGTTTCAAATGGTTATGGAGCGCAGCGCTCGAGCTCGAGCGGCGTGGAGTCGGGCGTTTTTGCTTCGCGTACGAAGAAGCGCTTGGTTATTCGGTGTTTCCTGCTGTGCGTGACAAGGACGGCATCGCCGCGGGGCGCGCATTGGCCGAGCTGGCGGCGGGGCTCCGCGCGCGCGGCGAAAGCTTGTTCGATCGGCTCTACGAGCTCTACGCCACGCACGGACTTTGGGCGAGCGCGGCAAGGAACATCGCGCTCAGCGGTGGCGACGCCAGCGCGCGGCTCGCTCGCTGTCTCGACGCTTTGCCTTCGCGGAGCGAGCTGCTGATCGCCGGAGAGCGAGTCCTGCGTATCGTCGACTACCGCGCCGGCGATTTGCAGCGGCCCGCGTGGCTGGGGGCAAGCCCGCTCTTCGAGCTCGAGCTGGAGCGAGGCGGGCGCATTTTCGTGCGACCGAGCGGCACCGAGCCCAAGCTAAAGCTGTACGGCCACGTGCGGTATGACGTCACCCGGCGGAGTTACTTCGCGCGTGACCTGGCTGCTGCGCGTAGTGCCGCGGCAGCGCAGCTGGCCGCGCTCGAAACGGCACTTCAACTTTGAGCGGAAGCGCGCTAGGGTCGCCCGAAACGCGCTCAAATAAGGAGAAAACATGAAGCACGCGCTATCTGCTCTCGCACTTTCGCTCGGTCTTCTGTGGCCTGCGCTGGCCAGCGCTCAGGAGCTCGGAGCGAAGGGCGACGCCATTTTCTCCGTAGATCGGCTGATGGGCATCTCGGGTACGCACGTCGCGGGCGAACGTGTCCCAAGCCACGTACAGTATCACGACGACTGGACGTCGATCAGCTTTGGCTGGCGGGCGTCGCCCGACACCTCGCCGTTCGATATGCCGCGTTTCGCCTTCGACTACCTGGTCATCAATCATTTGAGTATTGGCGGCTCGCTCGGCTACGTGTCGCTCGACGCCAACGACGCCAACGACATTTCCATGTTCGAGGTCTCGCCGCGCATCGGCTACCTCTACTCGTTTGGCCGCGTCGTGGGCATCTGGCCGCGAGGCGGATTCACGTATCATTCGACGAGCGTCAACAACGGCTACGACGAAAAGGGCTTCGCGCTGACGCTCGAGTGTCCGTTCACGTTCTCGCCGGCGACGCACTTTGCTTTCCACGTGGGTCCGACCTTCGACGTCGACATGTTCGGTTCGCGCGACCCTGCTGCAGGAATGGATCCGGACAAGGGTGACCGTACCTACCGAACGTTTGGCCTCAGCGCTGGCCTTTTGGGCTGGCTCTAGTCCGCTCGTTGGCGCTGTTCTCGCCGTCCGGCGGGCTCGTCTATCACCTGCGGGCTCTGCGCTACCGCCGCCGACTTTGGGCGCCGTTTCGCAGCGCCCTCGGCGCGTGGCTCGCCGAGCATCTGCCGCCCGCGGCGGAGCTGCTGCTGGTTGGTCCGAGCGCGGGGCACTGTCTGCCGTTGCGCGAGCTGTCCCGTTTTGAGCGAATCTTGGTGCTCGAGCCCGATCCGCTCGCTCGGCGCTTGCTGGCTCGAAAGCTTGCTCCCGCCGAGCTCGAGCTCGAAGGGTTCGATCGGTTGGTCGGGCCGCTGCTCTCGGGGCACGCTGGCCTAGACTCGCTGCTGGCCACGCGCCCAAGCGCCTCGCTGCTGTTCTGCAATGTGCTGGGTCAACTGAAGTTCGAGCTCACCGGCGAGCAGCACGCGCGCTTCGAGCGCGAATTTCGGCGGCGTGTGCTGCCGCTGCTGGCGGGCCGCGCCTGGGCGAGCTTTCACGATCGCTGGTCGCTGGATCGCGACCGCCATCAACCAAGCCCGACCGTGCTCGACTTCGAACGCCAGCCCAGCGACGACGAGCTGGCGGCCGCCTGGTTCGGGCCGCACCCGGGGCCGATCACGCTGCTGGACCACGACACGCGCGGGCTGTTCCCGGCGGCTCTGCCGCGGCGCTATTTCGGCTGGCAAATCACGCCCAGCGCGCTTCACGTCGTGGAAGCCGTGGCGGGCCGTTAGCTCGGCTCAGCGCGGCTCGGTGTCGAAAGCCACGACCTCGCTCGATGCGAGCTCAGGTACGGATTTGCGAATCGCTTCTCCGATTTGCGCCTCGGTACCGACGACTGTGACCAGCAGATCATCCTCCGAGAGCCGCGCCACGACGGCAGCGTTCGCCGTCTCGAGCGTGACGCTCTTCACCTGTTCGATGTAATTCTCGTAGTAGCCGGCGGGCAAGCCGTAGAGGGCGCTGTCCAGCAGCAGGCCGACCCGCTTGGACGCCGTATCTAGGGCGAAGGCATGCGAGCGAACCAAGTATTTCTTGGCCCAAGATAGCTCTTTCTTGGTGATGCCCTTGCTGCGCAGGTCGTGCAGCATTTTGAGCTGCAATTCGATGCACGGCGCCGCGTCCTCGGCTTTGGGAAACGTCCACATGCTGAACGCCTGGCGCCTGCGATCGATTGGCAAGCTCGAGTAGGCGCCGTACGACCAGCCGCGCTTCGCTCGCACTTCTTGCGTGAGGCGGGCCGTGAACGTGCCGCCGAAGACCGTGTTTGCGACGTGCAACGCCAGGTGATCGGTGTCGAGCGGATGAGTGCCGAGGCCTCCGATCAAAATCTGCGTCTGCGTACGATCGGGTTTGTCGACGAAAGTCAGCCGTCGACCAGGAATTACGGCGGGCTCTGTGCTCTCGTCGCGCGGCGCCGGGCCGGCGCTCAGCTGGCTGCGCAGCTGCTCGGCGAGCGCTTCGGCGCGCTCGCGTTCGATGTCGCCCGAGAACGCGAAAATCAGGTTTTCCGGGCGGACGACTCGGCGATAGAGCGCCTTCAGATCGTCGGCTTGGATGCGTGCGAGCGTCGACGCCGTGCCCGTCACCGAGCGTGCATACGGGTGCGCACCGAAGACGCGGTCACGAAACCACCGCCGACAAAGCCCGCGATCGTCGTCCAGCGCCTCGGTGAGCTCCGCCAGAGTTTCGCGGCGTAGTCGCTCGAGCTCCGCCTCGGCGAATCCCGGCCGCGCCAACACGTCGCCGGTGATGCGCATCAGCCCGTCGAGTGAGCGCGTGATGACGGTGCCCTGGAACACCAGCGTGCTCGGCGAAACGTCGGCGCCGAAAGCTCCGCCCAGTGCGTCGATTTCGGTGTCGATGGTTTGCGAGTCACGGCCGCCTGCCGTGCGCCGCATCCAGCGCGTCATCATGCGCGTTGCGCCGCTCATGCCTTCGGGGTCCAAGAGCGAGCCCGTTTTGAGGGCAATGCTGAACGAAACCAACGGCAACGCGCGGTTGGTCTCGACCAGCACGTCAGCTGCGGTACTACCGCTTTGCATCGCGGCGCTCATTCTGCCGCCTCCGCGCCGGCCTTGCCCAGCTCCGGTCGCACGAAAATCACGCTGCGCTGGCGCGGATCGAAATAGCGGCGCGCTGCCCGGAGCAAGTCGCTCTGCGTGAGCCGGCGCGTCATCTCCAGCCGTTCGAAGGCCGCGGCGGGACGACCGAGCACGGTCTCGTAGAAGCCGATCGTCGAAGCCTTGCCGTCCGCGGTTTCGAGGCCGCCGAGCAGACCGAGCTCGAAGCGAGCGGAGGCGCGCGCCATCTCGGCCTCGGTCACCGGCGCTTCCATCACCTTTTTCAGCTCTTCGTCGATGACCGTGAGCAGCTCCTCGGCGCTGTGTCCTTCGCGCGCTGCCACGTACACCTCGAACAGGCCTGGGTCGTGAAATGGCCCGACCGAGCCGCGCACTTCGCTCGCCAGCTCCAGCTCGCGCACCATGCGTTGATGGAGGCGACTCGCGCGGCCTCCGAACAGGACTTCCGACAATAGCGAGATCGCGGGATGATCGAAGTCGCCCAGCGCCGGCGAATGGTAGCCGACCACCAGCTTTTCGGTGGCGGTGGGCTTCTTGACTTCCAGGCGTCGCTCACTCGTTTGTGGTGGCTCGGGTTGCGCGTCCTCGAGCGGCAATGTCGCGCTCGCCACCACGCCGTAACGTTGCGACAGTATGCCGAGCACGGTTTCCAGCTTGAAATCACCGGAAATGACCAGCACCGCGTTGTTCGGCGCGTAAAAGGCGCGATAAAACGCCTCGCAATCTTGGGTCGTGAAGCCCTCGATGTCTTTCATCCAGCCGATCGTCGGCCACTTGTAGGCGTGCTTGGTGAACGCGGTGGCCCAGAGCAGCTCGTTGACGGCGCCTTCGACATCGTCGTCGACGCGGTAGCGTCGCTCGTTGGCGACGACTTCTTTTTCGCTCGTCACCTGCGGCTCGCGCAGCACCAGCTTGCTCATGCGTTCGGCCTCGAGCTCCAGCACCAAGCCCAGCTGTTCCTTCGGGATGGCGATGTTGTACTGGGTCCAATCGAGCCAAGTGGAGGCGTTGCTCTCTGCGCCGGCTTCTTCGAGCTTGCGGTCGAAGTAACCAGCGCCGCGTCCCTCGATTTCGTTGAACATCAAATGCTCGAACAAGTGCGCAAGCCCGGTCTTGCCCTCGTGCTCGTGCCGCGAGCCCACGCGAAACCAGGTGTGCACCGAAACGACCGGGGCGCTCTTGTCCTCGCAGAGCAAGATCGATAGGCCATTTTTCATGCGGTAGCGGTCGATGCTGAGCGACGCTCCGAAGGGTATCGTCTCGACGTGCTCGAGCTGACCGTGCTCGGGCGCTTTGGCGTTGATGGCCGAAAGGAGCTTCTGAGCCTGAAGAAGCTTGCGTGTGCTAGCGCCTTGCATGGTTATTCCTCGAGTTTGAGCACGGCCAGGAAGGCATCTTGTGGCAATTCGACGTTGCCGACCGCCTTCATCCGACGCTTGCCCTCTTTTTGCTTCTCTAGCAGCTTGCGCTTGCGCGAGATATCGCCGCCGTAGCATTTGGCGGTCACGTCTTTGCGCAGAGCGCGCACGGTCTCACGGCTGATGATTTTGGAGCCGATTGCCGCCTGAATCGCGACCTCGTACTGCTGCTGCGGTACGAGCTGCTTGAGCTTTGCGGCCAACGCGCGGCCGCGCACGTACGCGCCTTCGCGGTGCACGATCACGCTGAGGGCGTCGAGCGGCTCGCCGTTGAGCATCATGTCGAGCTTGACCAGATCTTCGGCGTGGTAACCGGTGATCTCGTAGTCCATGCTGGCGTAGCCACGGCTCACGCTCTTCAGCTTGTCGTGAAAGTCGAGGATCACTTCCGCGAGGGGCATTTCGTAGGTCACGACCACGTGGTCTTTGGTGGCGTAGTGAATGCCAAGCTGCTTGCCGCGCCGGCTCTCGCACAAGGCCACGACCGGGCCGACGAACTCGGAGGGCACGTGCACGGTCAGCTTCAAGATCGGCTCTTCGATGCGCTCGAGGTTGCCGACGCTCGGCATCTTCGACGGATTGTCGACCTTCACCAGCTCGCCCTGCTTCGTGTAGGCGTGATAGACGACGCTGGGCGCCGTGGTGATCAAATCGAGGTCGTACTCGCGCTCCAGCCGCTCCTGGATGATCTCCATGTGTAGCAGGCCCAGAAAGCCACAGCGAAAGCCGAAGCCGAGCGCATCCGACGTGTCGGGCTCGAACTGAAACGACGAGTCGTTCATGTGCAGCTTGCTCAGCGCGTCGCGCATGTTCTCGTACTCGGCCGGATCGGTCGGGAAGAAGCCCGCGAACACCATCGGCTTCACTTCGCGAAAACCGGGCAGCGCTTCGGTCGCAGCGCCGTGGTAGGTGGTGATCGTGTCACCGATCTTCGTGTCTTCGGTGCTCTTGATGTTGGCGGCGACGAATCCGACCTCACCTGGGCCAAGCTCGGTGATGGCCGTGGCGTGCGGGGCGAAACAGCCCATCTCCGTCACGTCGTAGGTGCGACCCGTAGCCATGAACATGACTCGGTCGCCCTTCTTCAGCGTGCCTTCCATGACGCGCAGCTGAATCACGGCGCCACGATAGCTGTCGTACCAGCTGTCGAACAAAAGCGCGCGTAGCGGGGCCTTGGGGTCGCCCTTCGGCGGCGGAATGCGCGCCACGACGGCTTCCAGCACCTCGCGCACCCCGGCGCCGCTCTTGCCGCTCGCGAACAGCGCGCCGCTGCAATCAATGCCCACGACTTCCTCGATCTGCTCGGCCGCGCGATCGACGTCGGCCGAAGGCAAGTCGATCTTGTTCAAGACCGGGATGACCTCGAGGTTGTTTTCGATGGCCAAATAGGCGTTGGCGACCGTTTGCGCCTGCACGCCCTGGGTTGCGTCGACGACCAACAGCGCGCCTTCGCAAGCGCGCAGGCTGCTCGACACCTCGTAGTTGAAGTCGACGTGGCCGGGCGTATCGATCAGCTGCAGTTGGTACTCGTTACCGTCTTGCGAGCGAAACTTGAGCCTGACCGACTGCGCTTTGATGGTGATGCCGCGCTCGCGCTCGAGCTCGAGCTTGTCCAAGAACTGATCGACCTGCTCGCGAGCCGTGATGGCGCCGGTCACGTCGAGGATGCGGTCCGCCAAGGTGCTCTTGCCGTGATCGACGTGGGCGATGATCGAGAAGTTTCTGATTTTGCTGGGGTCGGTCGGCATGAGGGAACGGGGCGGCTCGGCAGATCAGCCGCGAGCCAGGTGGGTCGGGCCCGGTCCTGGCGGCGAACGCGCGGCTGTCTAGCGCCGAGCGGGGGGCGCGACCAGCACAGAGTGCCCTCGGGGAGGGAGCCGGTCGCGAGCGCTCAGTCTACTTCTTCGCGGCCTTGGGTGCCGTGTCTGTCAGGCTCATTTGGCCCGGCAGCGCGTGCTCGTAGCGCTTGAGCACGAGGTCGATCCCCTCGCGGATGTACACGGCAACCGGCACTTTGGTGCGATCGTGCAGGAGGCGGAGTTTGTCGCTCTGCTCCTGCGTGATGTAGACGGTCGTGGAGATCTTGTTTCGTGACATGCCGGCCGAATTACCAGCCGTTACAATAGATGCCCCTACACATGTTGTCAATCAGGGCGCAGCGGACGCTTTGAATTATTAACCAATAATTCTGAATAGTTAGGTTAAGTACAGGGCTCGCGAAGTCGCTACCAGGCTGGCGGGCCGCCTGCCGCCCAGCGCCGCGGGGCAAGCCCTTCGAGCGGCGGTGACGTCCTGTACGGGCGCGCGGGGTCGGGGTAAAACGCAGAGCCTGGGGACCATAGCGAAAGCAAAGGTCCCGATGGGAAGACGCAGATGAAAAACATTGAGGAGTCGAAGAGTTGGGTCGCCCTGGCTGCGGTCCTGCTGCTGGCTACGGGCTGCTCGGGGGCGAGCGCAGCGGCGGGCGGCGCAGCGACCGGCGGCGTCACCAAGCGCGACACCGCCATCAAGCATGAGGCGTGTGACACCGCCAGCGCCTCCGAGAAGATTGACGCGAACAACGACGGACGCCCCGACATCTTCATCGTCCGCAAGGGCTCGGTCGAGACTTGTCGAGCAGTCGACCTGAACTTCGACGGCGTGATCGATTCGTTCTCCTACAACGACAGCTCGGGCCGGCTGCGCCGACGCGAGTACGACTACGATCGCGACGGGCAGATCGACGAAATTCAGACCTACCAGGCAGGCGTCTTGACCGAGAAGGATCAGGCCTCGTCCATGGCTCGCAAGCTCGACACTTGGGAGTTTTATCAGGCCGGCGCGCTGGCGCGCAGCGAGCGAGACTCCAACGGCGACGGCATCATCGATCAATGGTGGGAATACACGCAGCCCGGCTGCCCGATGATTCACGCCGATGTGAACAACGACGGCAAGCCGGATCCCGGCGCCACCGTCGACTACTGCAAAGAGACGGGGTACGTGCCGCCGGAGCGGCAAGGGCCAGCGGCTCCGCAGAGCCCCGACTTCGGCAAGGCGACTTCGGCTCCCACCGAGGTCGAGAACAAAGCCGCAGACGAACCGGCCAAGCCGGATACCAGCAAGGGGCCGAGCAAATGATCATGGTCAGGCTGACGGCCGCCGCGTTGATCTTGGGCCTTGGCGCCGTCGGGTGCGGAGCTTCCGCGTCGACGCAGGCCCAGGCGAAGATGTCGGACAAGCAGGTGGCAGGCGTGGCGGCCGACGATGCCTCGCGCTGCGACTACAAGGGGCGCGCCGATCGCGAGGTGCAAGAGGTTCGCGGCCCGGGCGCAACCCAGCCCAACATTCGCCGGGTGTTCGCGATCGTCGGAGAAGGCGAGGATCGCAAGAAGATCCTGCTTTGCCGCGAGGTCGATACGAACCTCGACGGCGCCAAGGACGTGATCCGGACCTACACCGAGAAGGGTGACGCGCTGACCGAGCTGGCCGACACGAACTTCGACGGCAAGGTCGATACGTGGATCACGTTCTCGCGCGGCCGCATCGCCAAGGTGCAGCTCGACAAGAGCGGCCATGGTCTGCCGGAGGAAGTGAAGTTCTACGTCGGTGGCAAGCTGGCTCGCGCCCAGCGCGACACCAACGGCGACGGCAAGCCCGATCAATGGGAAATCTACGACGACGGGCGCCTGCAGCGCTTGGGCGTCGACCTCGACTTCGACGGCCGTGTCGACCGCTGGGACCGCGACGAGATCGCGCTGCGTGAGATCGACGCGAAGGAAAAAGAAGACGAGAAGAAGGCTCAAGAAGCCGAAGCGGCGAAGAAGAAACAGGACGAGGCCGACGGAACACCCGTGGACGGCCACGTGTCACCTAGGAAGCGCTAGCGCTTCCTAGGTGAGCCTAGTTTTCATTGCCATGGGGCGGCCGGTCGCTCGCGGCGACTCGGGCGTCGAGAGCCACAGCTGGCGCTCGGCCTCGCCGAGTTTCTTCACTCCGGTCTTTCTTGGCAGATCGTGATCTGCTGGTGCCAAGACTGGCCTGGGGCGATCCAGCTCGCGCTTTGCGCTCGCGATCGATGCTCAGCAGCCTTTGCGCATGGAGCGAGACCTGAAAGGTACGGTCTTTTGTGCTGAAAACTGAGGGCTGACAACTGACGGCTGGGGCCCGTGCTACGGACCGGCCCACATGGAGCGGTTGCAGAAGGTTTTGGCCCAGGCGGGCATCGCGTCGCGGCGCGCGGCGGAGCAGATTATTTTGGCGGGGCGGGTGCGCGTTGACGGCAAAATCGTGCGCGAGCTGGGCACGCAAGTCGATCCGCGCAAGAATCGTGTCGAGGTCGACGGCAACACGATTGTCGCCGAAAAGCTGATTTACCTGGTGCTGCACAAGCCGCGCGGCGTGGTGTGTACGCTGAGCGATCCGGAGGGGCGTCCGACGATTCGCGACCTGTTGAAAGATGCTGGGGCGCGCGTCGTCCCGGTGGGCCGCCTCGACTTTCACACCAGCGGCGCCCTGCTGTGCACCAACGATGGCGAATTCGCGCAGGCGCTCGCCCATCCCAAGCTGGAAGTACCGAAAGTGTACGTGGCCAAGGTGATGGGCGCGGTCGACGACGACGCGCTCGAGCGCTTCAGCGACCAGGTCGTTATCGACGGTCGCCCGACCCGACCGGCGCAAGTGAAGCGGTTACGCTTCGAAGGCGACAAGACCTGGCTCGAGATCACGCTGCGCGAGGGGCGCAACCGGCAGGTGCGTCGACTCGGCGAAGCCACCGGCTTTCCGGTGATGCGCCTGGCGCGCATTTCGCACGCCGGCGTGACGAGCGAAGATCTGCGCCCTGGCCAGTGGCGCCCGCTCAGTGTCGACGAGCTCGTCGACATCAAGAAGAGCTACGGCGTACCGAAGAAGGTTCGCCCTCCGGAGTTCGTCGCCGCGGAAAAAGTCAGCAAAGGCCAACGGCGCCCCGCTCGCCCCGATATTCGCGGCAAAATTCACGATCGCAGTCCGAAGCCGCCGCGCCCTGGCGCGCGACCGCCCCGCGACGACGCATCCGGATCGAGGGACGAGGCACGAGCCTTCCACGGCGAACCGCGCCAGGGCCGAGCCGCGGCGCGCGAGATCCGCAGCGACGAGCGCGGCCAGAGCCGCAAGGCCCCGTTTCAAGGCGACCACGCACCCAGCAAATTCGCGAACCGCAAGCTGCCGTTCCAAAGCGACGCCAGCCAACGCGGATTCTCGAACCGCAAGGCGCCGTTCCAAAG
>Ga0307516_10003754_pt1 | contig 19312 bp, 16 predicted proteins | sample 19_EM_MG_FD_203310 | JGI IMG/M metagenome (GOLD analysis project Ga0307516, IMG submission 203310) | Populus trichocarpa ectomycorrhiza microbial communities from riparian zone in the Pacific Northwest, United States - 19_EM | ecosystem: Host-associated > Plants > Roots > Unclassified | place...
GTCGGCGCCCGAGGGGCCGGCGGTGTAAAGCGACACGCTGCTGCCGTTCGGGTACTTCGCCGGGTCACCGGCGAGCAGGCTGGCGAGCTGCACAAACACGCTGACGCGGTCCTGCGCACCTGCCAGCCAGGGCGCGTCGGGGGTGTTGGCGCTGAAGGTAATCTTGCCCTTGTCGGGCTGGAAATGCGCCGCTCGCTCGTTGCGCGACTTGTCCAGGAAACGGGTGGGCTCCAGCCCGTCGCCGGTGATGCGGCCGCTGCTGGCCATGGAGCGCGTGCCCCAGACCCAGTCGCTGACCACCATGCGGGCCTCGTAAGCGGCGCCGTCCTGCCGCCAGTCGAGCCAGGCCTTCGCCTGGTAGGGGATGTTTTTGGAGCGGCGCCCGGTCATGCTGTAGTTGAGGCGGGTGGAGCCCGGAATGGTCAGCGCCAGTGCCGCGGCCACTGGCGCCGCGGGGGCCACGGCTTCAGGTGCTGGCGGCGGCGGGCTCTGCGTTACTGGTTCGGATGCCGGGGCTGCTATCGATTCAATAGCTGTCTGTGCTTGTGGGACGGGGGCTACAGCTGTATTTTGTTGAAAAGGCGGCCGGCTCGGCGCGGCACGTCGAAGCGGGGGCGGGGGGGCCGGCGCTGCAGCCAGCGCAGCAGGTGGCCTGATTTCGATGGTCCGGGTGACGAAGGCGCGCAGTTTGTCGGCCGGCTCGGCCTCCATGCCCCATTGCGCCGGCGCGGCCTGTAGCACCCAGACATGGGCCAGCAACACCACCGCGGTCAGCACGAGCAGGGGACGCAGCGGCGGCGCTGCGGCCTGCTGCGCCGGCCGGGTGTTCATGTCGCGACGTAACCCAGGTCGCTGCTGAGCTGGCGCGCCGCCAGCATCAGCGGTTGGGCCACGGCGCCGTCCCAGGCGGTGTCAAAGGTGGCGACAGATCCCATGGACACCACGCCCAGCGCGAGGTGGCCGTCGGCGTCGAACACCGGCGCGCAAAAGCCGGCCACGCCGGGCAGCAGGGTGTCCACCACGCGGGCCAGGCCGCGGCGGCGCACCTCGTCGAGCAGCGCCGAGACCTCGGCCATGGTTTTGGGCACGTCCTTGCGCGCCAGCTTGTGCATGCGGGCCAGCTCGTCCCTGAGCAGCGGCGGCAGGCGGTCATGCGACTGGTGGCTGTTGCTGGCGCCCGCGCGCTTGCGGGCGCCGGCCGGCTGCGCCATGAAGGCCGAAAAGCACAGGCCGGTGGCCGATGACAGCAGCGGCATCACGTCGCCCAGGCGCAAATTGACGGTCACGGCCTGGGGCGACTCTTCCCAGTGCACGATGGTCGGGCCCTGGTTACCCCAGACGGCGAGCGCGAGGGTCTGGCCGATCTGCTCCATCAGCGGCGCCATGCGCTGGCGCGCGAGTTTCACGCTGTCCAGCCGGGACAGCGAAGCCAGCCCCAGCTTCAGCGCTGCGGGCCCGAGGTCGTAACGTGTGGTGCCGCCATCCTGCGTCACGAGTTCCAGGCGCTGGAAGCTGACCAGGTAGCGGTGCGCCTTGGCGGCGCTCATGCCGGCTGCAGAGGCCAGGTCGCGCAACATCAGCGGGCCGGGCGATGCGCCCAGCACCTGCAGCAGGCTGAAGCCGACCTCGACCGACTGGATGCCGGCGCGCTGCGCGGACAGGGCGCCTGGCTTGGCGGCCGGGGAAGTTTTTCGCTCTTTCATGGAATTCGACTAGAATTTAAAGTTACTTTTAGGTAAATTGATTTCACTTATCGTAACTCCAATGCCCCGCCGCGGCCAGCGCCGCGCGCCAAAAATCCACAAGGAAACTGATGAAGCTCGCAACCTACAAAGACGGTTCACGTGACGGCCAGCTGGTGGTGGTCTCGCGCGACCTGACGACAGCCCATTATGCGACGGGCATCGCGGGCAGGATGCAGCAGGTGCTCGACGACTGGGGCTTTTTGTCGCCGCAACTGCAGGACCTGTACGACACGCTCAACAACGGCAAGGCGCGCCACGCCTTCCCGTTTGACCCGGCCCAGTGCATGGCGCCGCTGCCGCGCGCCTACCAGTGGGCCGACGGCTCGGCCTACATCAACCATGTGGAGTTGGTGCGCAAGGCGCGCGAGTCCGAGGTGCCCGGCAGCTTCTACAAGGACCCGCTGATGTACCAGGGCGGCAGCGATGATTTCATCGGCCCCTGCGATGACGTGGTGTGCCCCAGCGAGGAGTACGGCATCGACTTTGAAGCCGAGGTGGCCGTCATCACCGGCGATGTGCCCATGATGAGCACGCCCGAGCAGGCGCTCGAAGGCATTCGCCTGGTCATGCTGGCCAACGACGTCAGCCTGCGCAATCTCATCCCCAATGAGCTGGCCAAGGGTTTCGGTTTTTTCCAGAGCAAGCCGGCCACGGCCTTCAGCCCGGTGGCCGTCACGCTCGATGAACTCGGTGACGCCTGGGACCAGGGCCGTGTCAACCTGACCATGCAGAGCACCTGGAATGGCCGCAAGGTCGGCATGTGCGACGCCGGCCCGGAAATGACCTTCCACTTCGGCCAGCTGATCGCCCATGTCTGCAAGACGCGCAATGTGCGCGCCGGCTCCATCATCGGCTCGGGCACCGTCAGCAACAAGGGCGTCGAGGCCAAGGGCAAAACCGACTGGCCCAAGGGTTACAGCTGCATCGCCGAAAAACGCGCGATCGAAACCATCCAGGACGGCAAGCCCTCGACCGAATTCATGAAGTTCGGCGACACCATCCGCATCGAGATGAAGGGCAAGGACGGTGAGCTGGTGTTTGGTGCGATTGACCAGAAGATTGTTGCCGCAGCGCCACTGAAATAAGGCGGCGTTTGCCGCACCAGGGCTTTTCTCCAATAATGCAGACGACTCAGCTCACGCGGGGAGGTCTCATGGACAAGCGCAAGCAATCGCCCGGGCAGGGCATGGCGTTTCTGGTGCTGGCATCGTTGCTTGCGCCGCCCACGTGGGCGCAAGCCACCTTCGACAAGGTCAAGAGCCGCAGCCAGCTGGTGGTCGGCTACCGCGACAAGGCCTTTCCTTTTTCATTCAGCGACGGCAAGACGGCCGCTGGCTACAGCATCGAGCTGTGCGCACCCGTCGTCGAGCGGATCGCCCAGGCCTCCGGCGCAAAAAACCTGCGCGTGGTCTACCAGGCGGTCGAACCCGAGCGTCTGGTCAGGCAACTGCAGAGCGGCGCCATCGACCTGATGTGCGCAAACACCAGCGACACCGAGGCCAGGCGCAAGCTGGTGGCTTTTTCACCGCCGATTTTTTATGCCAACGTCCGGGTGATGGTGCGCAGCCGCGACAAGCCCGCTTCGCTGGACCAGCTCGCGGGAAAAAGCCTGGTGGTGCTGGGCGGGACCACGGCCAGGGCGGCGCTCGACAGCTACGCCGTGAGCAAGGGCCTGAGCTGGAAGATTGCCAAGGTGCTGGAGCACGAGGCCGCCATGAGCCAGCTCCGGCTCGGCCAGGCCGCCGGTTATGCGCGCGACGATGTGCTGCTGGTGGACGCGATGCGCAAGGAGAAGAATCCGGCTGACTTCACCCTGCTGCCCGAGCGGCTGTCGTCCGAACCGATTGCGATTGCCTATCGCCAGGGCGATGTGGCGCTGCAAAAGCTGGTCGACGTGTCGGTGGTCGAGGCCATGCGCAGCGGAAGCTTGAGTCAGGCCTATGACAAGTGGTTTGTCCGGCCGGTGCCGCCGTCCAGCAGGGCGCTGGCGCTGCCGATGTCCAGCGAGCTGAGCGCGCTGGTCGCAGCCGCGAAATAAGGTGGGGGCGGGCGCGTGATGCGCCGCCGGCTCCCTATTTCAACTGGCCGGCAAAGGCCCTGATGCCGCGCAGCAGCATCTCCACCGCAATGGCCACCAGGATCAGCCCCATCAGCCGTTCGAAGGCCATCAGCACCCGTTCCCCAAGCACGCGCTGAATACGCTCGGCCAGCACCAGCACCACCGCGCAGACCAGCATGGTGACGCACAGGGCCGCAATCCATTCCATGCGCCGCGCCGGCGCCTGTGACACCAGCAGCAGCACCGTCGCCAGCGCCGAAGGGCCGGCCAGTGCGGGAATCGCCAGCGGCACGATCAGCGGTTCGCCCTGCAGCGGTTCCGCATCGACCCGGTCCACCGGAAAAATCATGCGCAGCGCGATCAGGAACAGCACCACCGCCCCGGCGATCTGCAAGGACAGCTCGCTGAGATTCATCACGCGCAAAAAACTGTCGCCAACGAACATGAAGGCCAGCAACAGCAGGAAGGCGATCAGCACCTCGCGCAGGATGACAAACGCCCGCCGTTCGGGCGCCACATGGCGTAAGGCGTTGGCAAAAATCGGAATGTTGCCCAGCGGGTCGGTGATCAGCAGCAGCAACACGGTTGCCGAAACAAAGGTGTAGGTCATGCGGGCTCCCGCGGAAATTCGCTGCGTGGGGATGTGTTCACCTGCCCATCCTCATGAGGCGTACACCGCTTCCAGGTCCCGGAAACCCTTGATCTCCAGCGGGTTGCCGAAAGGGTCGCAGAAAAACATGGTCCACTGCTCACCCGGCTGGCCTTCGAAACGCACTTGCGGTGCAAACAGGAAGTCGGTGTTCGCCGCCTGCAGCCGCTGCGCCATGGCCTGCCAGTCGGCCAGGCCCAGCACCAGCCCGAAGTGCGGCATGGGCACGAGGATGTCACCGACATGGCCCGTGCGTTCGGTTTTAAAGGGCTCGCCCAGATGCAGCGAGAGCTGGTGGCCCATGAAGTCGAAGTCCACCCAGGTCTCGGTGCTGCGGCCTTCGGTGCAGCCCAGCACCTCGCCGTAAAAATGACGGGCCTGCTGGAGGTCTGTGACGTTGAAGGCAAAGTGAAACAGGCTTTTCATGGTTGAAGCTTAGCAAAGCCCGGCGCCGTACGGTCGTGCAGGGCGATCCCTGATGCCGGCGGGTGTCGGCGCGAGGCATGATGACGGCATGAAACCAGATTACAACGCTTACACCACCCTGTCCATCAGCCGCCGGGGTCCGCAAATCAAGGGCATCGGCTGCGTGCTCGACATCCAGATGAGGGCCCTCAACGGCAAGCTGCCGACGGCCGGGCATGATGGCCATCGCGAACTCGCCCAGATCTGGCGCGATGTCGGCAGCGACGATTCGGTGCGTTGCGCCGTGTTGCGTGGCGAGGGCCTGGGCTTTTCGGGCGGTGGTGACCTGGCGATGGTGCAGGACATGGCCGACGACTTCGAAACACGCACACGCGTCTGGAAGGAGGCGCGTGACCTGGTCTACAACGTGATCAATTGCGACAAGCCCATCGTCAGCGCGCTGCATGGCCCGGCGGTCGGCGCCGGGCTGGTGGCGGGCCTGCTGGCAGACATCTCGATTGCCGCCAAAAGCGCGAAGATCGTCGACGGCCACACCCGCCTGGGGGTGGCCGCCGGCGACCATGCCGCCATTGTCTGGCCGCTGCTGTGCGGCATGGCCAAGGCCAAGTACTACCTGATGCTGTGCGAGCCCATCAGCGGTGAAGAGGCCGAACGCATCGGCCTGGTGTCGCTGGCCGTCGCCGACAACGAACTGCTGCCCCGCGCCTACGAGGTGGCCGACCGGCTGGCCAATGGATCGCAAAGCGCGATCAGCTGGACCAAGTACGCGCTGAACAACTGGTTGCGCCAGGCCGGCCCGGCCTTCGATGCCTCGCTGGCGCTGGAGTTCATGGGTTTTGCCGGCCCGGATGTGCGTGAGGGCGTGGCAAGCTTGCGCGAACGGCGTCCGCCGTCGTATGGATCCAGGGAATAAATGCTATTGAATGAATAGCTTGAAACATCCATCGGGCGGGGGCTACAAGCCTTTTCAGCACTCAACCGCTCCTGAAGGCTGTTCCATGGAATTTTTGAAACGGCCCGTGGCCGCGGATGGGGTCTTTCGGAAAAAACGGGTTGACGTGTTCGCGCCACCCTGCACAATGAGGCGAAGGACGCCGCCCCAGCGCACCGCCGAAAACGACCCCTACAACCTCAGGAGACAGGCATGAGCGATACAGACAACCCTTCCTTAGGCGGCTTCGGCAAGCTGGTCCCGGGCTTTGATTTCCTGCAGAACCTGGCCAGGCAGGCGGCCGGCAGCGCCACCCAGGCCATCCCGCAACTGCCCAACCTGGGCAACTGGGTGGCGCCCACGCTGAATGTCGAGGAGCTCGACAAGCGCATCGAGGAGCTCAAGGCGGTGCAGTTCTGGCTGGACCAGAACGCCATGGCGCTCAAGGCCACCATCCAGGCGCTGGAAGTGCAAAAGATGACACTGGCCACGCTCAAGGGCATGAACTTCAACATGGGCGACGTCGCCAATGCCTTCAAGCTCAAGGTGGCGGACACGGTCGCCGGCGGCGTGCAGAAGGCTGCTGACAAGGCCAGGACTTTTTCGGGCCTGGAGGTGCCGCCCACCAGCTACGCCCAGGGCGGCAAGGCCAAACCCAGGACCACCAAAACCGCCAAAGCTGCAGCAGCGGCCTCGCCTGCCGGCGTGGTGGACCCGATGCAGTGGTGGGGCGCGCTCACGCAGCAGTTCCAGACCATTGCCACCACGGCCATGCAGGATGCGGCCAAAAAAACCGCCTTGAGCGCGACCAAAAACATGGCCACCGGGCTGGCCAAGGATGCGGTGAAAACCGCCACCGGCATGGCCAGGGGCATGGCCGACTCGGCGGGCAAGACCGTGGCGCAGGGCGCACGCTCGGCCATGAACACCGCGCTGCGCAGCGCCCAGGGCTGGCCCACACCCGCCGCCCCGGCTGCCGCTTCGCGGGCGAAACCCAAGCCCAGGGCGCCGGCGCGCAAGACGGCCGGAAAGACCGCCCGAAAAACGGCGCGCTGACGGACGCGCCTTGAGACGGTGAGGACGCCAGGCGGCGTGCGCGACACCTTCACATCTTCCTTGCCCCTGAAAACCATGAAGCTTTTCCCTTACGGTCACGCCACCCATCCGCAATGGCGCATGGCCGCCGGCCTGGTGCTGGCCCAGCTGCGCGCCCACATGGCGCTGCCCGCCTATGCGGGCGCGCCGACGCTGGGCCTGCTCTACATCACCGACCACTACACCGGCCAGGCGCAGGACATCCTGGATTTTCTTGGTGGCGAATTGCCCGAAATCACCGACTGGGCCGGCACTGTCGGCATAGGCATCGCTTCCAACAACGTCGAGTATTTTGACGAGCCGGCGCTGGCGGTCATGCTGTGCGGCCTGCCGAGCGACCAGTACCGGGTTTTTTCCGGCATCTCGCCGCTGCCGCCCGCCAGCGCCACCCATTTCAAGGCGCATACCGCACTGGTGCATGCCGATGCCGGCACGCCCGACGTGGCCGAGCTGATCGCCGAGATGGCCCAGCGCACCGGCAGCGGTTATGTCTTTGGCGGGCTGGCGTCCAGCCGCAGCGAGGTGGTGCAGTTCGCGCTCAGTGGCAACGGCAACGTCAAGGGCCACGGCGCTGCCGGCGGGGTGTTCAGCGGCGGCCTGAGCGGCGTCGCCTTCGCGCAGGGCGCGTCGCTGATGTCGCGTATCACCCAGGGCTGCCAGCCGACATCGGGCGAGTATGAGATCACCGCCTGTGACGCCAACGTGGTGACGGGGCTGGACGGCCAGAGCGCGCTGGACGTGATGCTGGCCGACCTCGGCGTGTCGCTGGACCAGCCGCGCGACGCGCTGGAGAAGGTGCGCACCACCCTGGTCGGCCTGCGCAGCGCCGGTGATGCCTTGCAGGACGGCCGCGTCCGGCGGCGCGGCCAGTTTGGCGCCGACGTGGTGGTCCGCCACATCATCGGCCTGGATCCGGCGCGCAGCGGCATTGCCATTGCCGACATGCCTGCCGTGGGCATGAAGCTGGCGTTTTGCGAACGCAATGCCGAGGCGGCGCGTGCCGACCTGGTGCGCATCTGCGCGGAAATCCGTGAAGAGCTGGAGCCCGAGGAGATGACACTGGAAACGGCCAGCGCGATGCGCAGCGTGCATGCCGACGCAGCGCCACATCCGGCGCGCCGCATTGCCGGCGCGGTGTATGTGAGCTGCTCGGGCCGGGGCGGGCCGCACTTCGGCGCGCCCAGCGCCGAGATGCAAATTGTGCGGCGCGCCCTGGGCGATGTGCCGCTGGTCGGGTTTTTTGCCGGCGGCGAGATCGCGCGCCATCACCTCTACGGCTACACCGGCGTGCTGACGGTGTTCACGGCCTCCGCCGGTTGACACAGCCTGCACCGCGACTTGGTGGGCTGGCCGCTCGCGCGGGCCCGGGCTGGCTGTCATGAAAAGCAGGGCAGAATCAGATCGCTGCCACCTCCCCACAGAGACCCACCATGCGCGTTGACCCCCCTGTTCCGGTGACCCCTCCGCCCCTGCACGGCGAGCCCAACCAGTTCGCCCTGCTGGGCCAGCGGCGCTTCGCCCCGTTTTTCTGGACACAGTTCTCGGGGGCTGCCAACGACAACCTGTTCAAGTTCGCCTTCACCGTGATGGTGACCTACCAGCTCAGTGTGGGCTGGCTGCCGCCCGCACTGGCGGGGCTGGTGATAGGCGCGCTGTTCATCCTGCCCTTCCTGCTGTTTTCGGCCACCAGCGGGCAACTCACCGACAAGTACGAAAAAACGCGTGTTATCCGTTTCGTCAAGAACCTGGAAATCGCCATCATGGCCGTGGCGGCCTTCGGCTTTCTCAGCGGCAACATCAACCTGCAGGTGCCGGTGCTGCTGGCCTGTACTTTCCTGATGGGGCTGCACTCGACGCTGTTCGGCCCGGTCAAGTTCGCCTACCTGCCCCAGGCCCTGAACGAGCGTGAGCTGACCGGCGGCAATGGCATGGTGGAGATGGGAACCTTCGTCGCCATTCTTCTGGGCAACATCGTCGGGGGGCTGCTTGTTGCCGTCCCGGGCACCGGGCCGCTGTATGTGGCGGTGTCCTGCGTGGCGCTGGCGCTGGCAGGACGGGGGGTGGCGCAGTTCATCCCGGCGGCGCCGGCGACCGATCCGGGCCTGAAGATCAACTGGAACCCGGTGACCGAGACCTGGCGCAACCTGCGCCTGGCGTACGGCAACATCGTGGTGTTCCGCTCCATGCTGGGCATCAGCTGGATGTGGTTTTTCGGGGCGGTCTTCCTGAGCCAGTTTCCGAGTTTTGCCAAGGAGGTCATGCATGGCGACGAGCAGGTGGCCTCGCTGCTGCTGGTGGTGTTTTCCATTGGCATTGCGGCCGGGTCGCTGCTGTGTGAAGTGCTGAGCCGGCGGCACGTCGAAATCGGGCTGGTGCCGCTGGGCGCCATTGGCATGAGCGTGTTCGCCATTGACCTCTATTTCTCTTCGAGCGGACTGCCGCCCTCGCCGCTGTTGGGCCTGGCTGCTTTTGTGGCCCAGCCGGCGCACTGGCGCGTGCTGCTGGACCTCACGCTGCTCAGCCTGTTCGCGGGCCTGTACAGCGTGCCCATGTATGCGTTGATCCAGTTGCGCAGCCAGCCCACGCACCGCGCCCGCATCATTGCCTCCAACAACATCCTCAACGCGCTGTTCATGATCGTCAGCGCCATCCTGGCCGGGGCCCTGCTGGGCGCGGGTTTCAGCATTCCGCAGATTTTCCTGTTCGTGGGGCTGGCCAACGCGGTGGTGGCGTTTTACATCTTCATGCTGGTGCCCGAGTACCTGCTGCGCTTTATCGCGCTGGTGGCCTCGCGCTGCATTTACCGCTTCAGGGTCCGGGGCGACGAGAACATCCCCGCCAGCGGCGCGGCGGTGCTGGCGTGCAACCACGTGAGTTTCGTGGACCCGGTGCTGATGATGGCCGCCAGCCCCAGGCCGATCTACTTCGTGATGGACCACCGGATTTTCAAAATGCCGGTGCTGGGCTGGCTCTTCAGGCTGGCCAGGGCGATCCCGATCGCGCCGCGCGCCGAGGACCCCGAAGCGTACGAAGCGGCGTTTGAGGCCGCTGCCAAAGTGCTGCGCAACGGCGACCTGCTGGCCATTTTTCCCGAGGGCGGGATCACCAAGGACGGGACGCTTCAGGAATTCAGGGGCGGCATCATGAAAATCCTGGAAAACGCGCAGCGTGATGGACTCACCGTGCCGGTGGTCCCCATGGCGCTGAGCAACCTGTGGGGCTCCTTCTTCAGCCGCATCGAGCAGGGGGGGGCCATGGTGCGGCCGTTCCGGCGCGGCATGCTGAGCCGGGTGGGCCTGGACATTGGTGCTGCCATGGCGCCCGGGCAGGTGCAACCCGGCGTGCTGCGCGAGCGGGTGCTGGCCCTGCAGAAGTCGTTTTCGTCCTGAACAAAAAAAATGGAGGTCTCATGAGCAAGGCATTGCGTTTGTCCGAAAAATGGTTCCAGCGCGGGCTTTGGCTGGTGGCCCTGGTGTTTGCCGGTTTCCTGATCGGCCTGGGTGGCACGGTGGTGGGCGACCTGCCGCAGGTTGAGAAACGCCTGGGCCTGGACGACTTCATCGAGCAGCCCGCCGCGACACAAATGCGCGAAGCGCTGAAGGCAGCCGATCGCCAGGGCCGCGAGGCGCAGGAGGCGCTGGAGCAGGCCCGGCTCAAGCACCGGGTGGCGCAGGCCAATTCGCGTTCAGCCAGCGAAACGTTCAGCAACTGGCTGGCCACGCGGCGTGCCACGGAGCGGGCGGAGCAGGACCCGGAATTGATGGAGCGCACGCGTGCGCTGGACAGCCTGAAGGCGGCCGAGCGCCAGGCGCTGGCGGCAATGGAAGCGCAGCAGCAAAAAGCGCTGGACACCACCCAGGGCGCGACGCGCACGCGCGAGCGCCTGGCTGAGCTGGAGCGGGTCGCGCAGGAAAAATGGCAGAGCGCACAGCGCGCCCAGGAGCTTCGCGTGTTTTTGTACCGCCTGGCGCTGACCCTGCCGCTGCTGGCGGCGGCGGGCTGGCTGTTTGCAAAAAAACGCAAAAGCACCTGGTGGCCCTTTGTCTGGGGCTTCATCTTTTTTGCGCTGTTCGCGTTTTTTGTCGAGCTGGTGCCTTACCTGCCGAGTTATGGCGGTTATGTGCGTTACATCGTGGGAATTGCCATCACCGCGCTGGTCGGGCGCCAGGCGATTCTCTCCCTGAACCGTTACCTCGAAAAACAGAAACTCGCAGAGCAGTTGCCGGATGCGCAGCGGCGGGAGGAGCTCAGCTACGACACCGCCCTGACGCGCTTGTCCAAGGGCGTGTGCCCGGGATGTGAGCGCGCGGTGGACCTGAAAAATACGACGATTGATTTTTGCCCGCATTGCGGCATCGGCCTGTTTGACCATTGCGGCGTCTGCACCACCCGCAAGAGTGCGTTTGCCAAGTTCTGCCATGCCTGCGGGGTCGACGCCCAAGGGCCGAAACTTCTGCCTGAGACCCCCGCCGGCCCGGCCTGAAAGGGGGCGGCTTGTCAAAGGAACTCTCAAACGATGGGGCGCCCGTTCCCACGCCCGCCACTGCTGGCGCAGCCGGGAAGCAGATGAGCCCGCACCCTTCCCGCAGGGCGGTCCTGTCCCTCATCGCGGGCGGCGTGTTGTTGCCACACTCGAACGCCGACGCCGGTTGCCCGGCAGATCCCCTGGCGGTTTGCAACGTGACGCAGCTCCACACGGTGAAGGTCGCCGGCATCGAGGACATCCGCGGGACCAGCGATGTCAGGCAGGCCTTGAGAAAGTGGTCAGGCCAGGTCAGCGTGGGTGGGGGCCGATTCAGCATGGGCGGCCAGACGGCGATCCAGGGCGGCTTGCAGTTGAACATGCGGCCCATGAATGCGGTGGTGAAATTCGATCCGGCAGGGAAATCTGTGCGGGTGCAGGCCGGCATGCGGTGGCGTGACCTCCAGTCCGTCATTGACCCGCACGGCCTGTCCGTGCGGACCATGCAAAGTTATGCCAGCTTTACCGTAGGCGGCTCCGTGTCGGTCAACTGCCACGGCCGGTATGTGGGCCATGGCCCCGTCAGCCGGTCGGTCCGGGCCCTCCAGCTGGTGTTGCCCAACGGGGAAGTGGTCGAGGCCAGCAGGCAATCCCAGTCCGAGCTTTTTTACGCTGCGATAGGCGGGTATGGCGGCGTGGGCGTCATCACGGAAGTTGAGCTCGATCTGGATGAAAATTTCCGGATTGAAAGAAGCGCGGCGCATGTGCCGCTGGAGGACTATCCCGCATGGTTCCGCGAAAAGATCCAGTCCAACCCCCAGGTCCTGCTGCACAACGCTGACCTGTTTCCCCGAAGCTTCGACGCTCCGCGCTGCGTCACCTGGACAAAAACCTCCAAACCGCTGACCCTGGCCGACAGGCTGACGCCTGCCAATGGAAAGTACACCAAAGAGCAACTCTTTTTGTGGGCGATGACGGAGCTGCCCGGAGGGTCCTCGCTGCGCAAGGGTGTTGCGAAGACGATGGAAGAAAAACCGGCCGTGGTGTGGCGCAACTTCGAAGCCAGCCTGGACGTTGCCCAGCTCGAACCGGCCAGCCGGGACGATTCAACCTATGTGTTGCAGGAGTACTTCGTTCCGGAACATCAGTTCGTGAGTTTCGCCAGAAAGATGGCGAACCTGATGCAGACAACGCGCACCGGCACGGTGAATGTGTCGGTGCGCCACTCCCCCGCGGACGAGGGGGTCTGGATGCGGTGGGCGCGGCAGGATGTATTTTCTTTTGTGGTTTATTACAAGCAGGGGGTGTCGATGCGAGCGCAGCGGCAGGTGGCCGAGTGGACGCGGGCCATGATCGCGTTGGCGCTGGCGCATGAAGGCACGTACTACCTTCCCTACCAGTTGCATGCGACGCGGGAACAGTTTCTGCAGGCCTACCCGGACGCCGCCAGATTCAGGAAGTTGCGGCAGGAACTGGGCGCGTCCCGTTTCACCAACACCATGTGGTCGCAATACCAGGTGTGAGACAGTCCGTGCGTCGCCGGAATTGCCGGCGCTTGTTTCAGGCCAACGGGCGCCCGAAAAACGGGTAACTCGGATCGTTGTAACCGGAGCTGGAGGCATGGCCCGGAACCACCAGCCCATTCACGAAGGCCTCGTCCTCGCTGTCCAGCACCAGGTCCACCGCGCCGTAAACGTCTTCCAGGTGCGACAGCAGGCGCGGCCCGGCGATCACTGAACTGATCAGCGGGTTGGCCAGCACCCAGGCCGCGGCAAACTGGCCCGGCACCCAGCCTTTGGCCTCGCAACGCGCCTTGATCTTCTGGGCGATCACCAGCGACTCTTCACGGAACTCGGTTTCCAGGATGCGCTTGTCACCGCTGCCGGCGCGTGTGCCCTCGGCCGGCGGCTGGCCGGGCGGGTACTTGCCGGTGAGCACGCCGCGCGCCAGCGGGCTGTAGGGCACCACACCCAGGCCGTAGTGGCCGCAAGCGGGCAGGATTTCGACCTCGGGCCCGCGGTTGAGCAGGTTGTAATAGGGCTGGCAGACCACCGGTTGCGGCACACCGGTGCTCTCGCAGATGCGCATGATCTCGGCGATGCGCCAGCCGCGGAAGTTGGACAGGCCGAAGCTGCGGATCTTGCCGCTGCGTATCAGGTCGCCGAGGGCGCGCACCGCTTCCTCGAGGTTCTCGCCGTGGAAATCGCGGTGCAGGTAAAGGATGTCCAGGAAATCGGTCTTCAGGCGCGCCAGGATGGCATCGGTCTGCTGCATGATCCAGCGGCGCGAATAATGCGCCTGGTTGATGCCATCGCCCGCCTTGTTGCCCAGCTTGCTGGCCAGCACCCAGTGCTGGCGCTGGCCGGCCAGAAGCTTGCCGAGCAGCGCCTCCGATTCGCCTTCGTTGTAGACATCGGCCGTGTCGATGAAGTTGATGCCCTGGTCCCTGGCTGACGCGACGATGCGTGCCGCCTCGTCATCCGGCGTCTGCTGGCCGAACATCATGGTGCCCAGGCACAGGGTGGACACCTTCAGGTTGCTGCTGCCAAGACGGCGGTATTTCATGAAAGCTTTCTTGCGGCCGATAGAGGAAGATGGCAATGGACACGGTCGCCGTATGTCCATCCCCTGGTGGTGAGCGTACCAAAAACTGCTGCGCAGATCATGGCCTGCAGGGGATGGATTCTTCCTGAAGTAGCGGTTTCAGGTACTTTTGGGTAGCTCGAAAATACTTGGTTCTTCCGGATGGGATTTACAGCGCTACTGCATATACTGCCCTCACAAGCATTTGCTTGGGCTATTGAGTAATGTATGCGTTCATATCACTCGGTTTCATCCTTCGCCAGCCTTCAACGCGGCGCCGCCTTCGCGGGTATTGCATTGGGCGTGACGTTAATCGCGGGGTGTTATGTCGTGCCTATTCATCCGGCCGGCTCCCAGGCGCCTGCGCCCACGGTTTATGCGACGCCTGCACCGCCAGCGAGCATGACCTTCACTGCGCGGCTGTATCCAGCCAATGCTGCTGCTTCAAGTTATGGCGTGGTGGGCGCGGTAGTCACCAACGACCTGAATGGACGCGGCACCTTCAGCACCACGATCAATGGAGAAAGTTTCACTGGAGAGGCCACACGTACGACCGGCACGGGTGCTCGCCAGGGTGTCGCCAACGGCGCCGGTAACCGCGGAAGCTTCATCAATTGCCGTTACCAGATGAACTCGGCCACCCTGGGAACCGGACAATGCAGTTTGTCCAACGGTGCGCAGTTCACCATGCACGTGGGAAGTTGAGTTTTTTCGCAGTTACAGAGCCCTGCTCCGTAACTGCGAATTCAGGCCTGGCCCGGAGGCCGTCGGAGGTGGTCGGCGCGACCTGCCTGCAAGGATCAGGGTGCGATATTTCGGGCGTCAGGTTTCGTCAAACGCCGCGCTGCCGGTCATGCCTGAACTGCAGCACAAAGGCGCCGAAGTGTCCGGCGTCCAGCGCGTCGCGCACTTCCTGCATCAGGTTCAGGTAGTAGTGCAGGTTGTGGATGCTGCTGAGCATGGGGCCCAGCATTTCGCCGCAGCGGTCCAGGTGGTGCATGTAGGCGCGGCTGAAATTCCTGCAGGTGTAGCAGCTGCAGGTCGCGTCCACCGGCGCGTCCTCGGTCTTGTAGCGCGCGTTGCGTATCTTCAGGTCGCCGAAACGCGTGAACATGTGGCCGTTGCGCGCATTGCGCGTCGGCATCACGCAGTCGAACATGTCGACGCCAGCACCCACCCCCTCGACCAGGTCTTCGGGCGTGCCCACGCCCATCAGGTAGCGCGGCTTGTTCTCCGGCAGCCGGTGCGGGGTGTGCGCCATGATGCGCTGCATTTCTTCCTTGGGTTCGCCGACGCTGACCCCACCGATGGCGTAGCCGGGCAGGTCCAGCGCGACCAGTGCGTCCAGCGACTCCTGGCGCAAGTGTTCAAACATGCCGCCCTGCACGATACCGAAAAGCGCGTTCGGGTTTTGCAGCCGCTTGAACTCCTCGATGCAGCGGCCGGCCCAGCGCAGGCTCAGCGCCATCGAGGTGCGTGCTTCGGCCTCGGTCGTGATGTAGCCTTTGGTGTCGTAGGGTGTGCACTCGTCGAACTGCATCACGATGTCGCTGTTCAGGACGGTCTGGATCTGCATCGAGATTTCGGGCGTGAGGAACAGCTTGTCGCCGTTGACCGGCGAGGCGAACTTCACGCCTTCTTCCGAGATCTTGCGCATCTCGCCCAGCGACCAGACCTGGAAGCCGCCGCTGTCGGTCAGGATGGGCTTGTTCCAGCTTTCAAACTTGTGCAGGCCGCCGAACTGCTGCATCACTTCCAGCCCCGGGCGCATCCACAGGTGAAAGGTGTTGCCCAGGATGATTTGCGCGCCCATGTCATGCAGCGATTGCGGCATCACGCCCTTGACCGTGCCATAGGTGCCGACCGGCATGAAGATGGGCGTCTGCACCACGCCGTGGTTCAGCGTGAGGGCGCCGCGCCGGGCAAAGGAGCCGAGGTAGGCGCCCTCGGCCGGGTCGCTTTTGATGACGTCGAATTTCAGCATGGGGTGATTGTCTCAGGGCTAGTGCGCTGCAGCAGCATGGCGTCGCCATAGCTGAAAAATCGGTAGCGCTCGGCGATCGCGTGCCGGTACAGCGCCATGATGTGTTCGTACCCGGCAAAGGCGCTGACCAGCATCATCAGCGTGCTTTTTGGCAGGTGGAAGTTGGTCAGCAACAGGTCCACCACCTGAAAGCTGAAGCCGGGCGTGATGAAGATGTTGGTGTCGCGGCAGTCGGGTCCGAACGCCGCTGCCGACTCCAGCGCACGCACGCTGGTGGTGCCGACCGCCACCACGCGCCCGCCGCGTGCCTTGCACGCAGCAATGGCTTGCAAGGTGGCATCGGGCACCTCGAAACGCTCAAAGTGCATCACATGGTCGGCGATGTTCTCGGCCTTCACCGGCTGGAATGTGCCGGCGCCTACATGCAATGTGACGCTGGCGCGCTGGATGCCGCGCGCCTCGAGTTGCGCCAGCACCGCTTCATCAAAATGCAGCGCCGCTGTCGGCGCCGCCACCGCGCCCGGGTTTTTTGCAAACACGGTCTGGTAACGCCGTTCGTCGTCGGCCGAATCGCTGTGGGTGATGTAGGGGGGCAGGGGAACGTGGCCGTGGCTTTCCATCAGAGCGTACGGGTCGCTGCTGAGGGCGAAGCGGTACAGCGGGCCGTCTTCGTTCGGCCAGCGGCCCAGCAAGGTGGCGGTGAAGCCGCCGTCCATCTGCAGCACCGCGCCCGGCAGCGGCTTCTTGCTGACCTTCATGTGGGCCGCGACCTCATGGCCGGCTTCGGTGGACATCGACAAGACCCGCTCGATCAGCAGTTCCAGCCGGCCGCCGCTGCTTTTTTGCCCGAACAGGCGCGCCTTGACGACCTTGGTGTCGTTGAGCACCAGCAGGTCGCCCGGCTGCAACAGGTCCGGCAAATCGGTAAAACGCCGGTCCATGGGGATGGCGCTGCGCCCGTCCAGCAGGCGCGAGGCGCTGCGCTGGGCGGCCGGATGGTGGGCGATCAATTCGTCGGGGAGCGTGAAATCAAAATCACTGAGGCTGAACGAGGTCTTCATGAAGGCACAATTGTCCCATGCCCACCCGGCCTTTCCCCGCTGCTTCTCCCCGCAAGGCGCCGCTGGCTGCTGCAGTCGCTGCCAGTTCGGTGGTGCCCAAGTCGCTGCCGCAGAAAGCGCTGGACAAGCTGGGCCTGCGCCGCGACATCGACCTGGCGCTGCACCTGCCGCTGCGCTACGAGGATGAGACCCGCATCACGCGGCTGGCCGATGCGCGGGACGGCGACATGGTGCAGATCGAGGGGCAGGTCACCCACAGCGAGGTGACTTTTCGACCGCGCCGGCAATTGCGGGTGACGGTGGACGACGGCAGCGACACCTGCGTGCTGCGTTTCATCAACTTTTACCCGGCGCACCAGAAAACCCTGAGTGTGGGCGCCCGTGTGCGGGTGCGCGGCGAGCTGCGCGGCGGGTTTGTCAGCCGCGAGATGGTGCACCCGGGCTTTCGCGCGGCCGGCGGCGAACTGGCGACGGCGCTGACGCCGGTCTACCCGACGGTTGCCGGGTTGCCGCAGGCCTATTTGCGCAAGGCGGTGCTGGGCGGCCTGGCGCGCGCCGACCTGTCGGAAACCATCCCAGCGGCGTTTTTAAGCAAAAACCTGCCCCAGCCCCTGTCCAGTCTGCGTGAGGCGCTATCATTTTTGCACCAACCGACGCCCGACGTGATGCTGGCCACGCTTGAAGACCGCAGCCACCCGGCCTGGCAGCGGCTCAAGGCCGAGGAGTTGCTGGCCCAGCAGCTGTCGCAGCTGCAGGCGCGGCGTGTGCGTGCCGCCATGCGCGCACCAGCGCTGCGGCCTCCCGTGCACGGCCCGCAGTGCACGCTGCAGGAGCAGTTGCTGGAGCGCCTCCCGTTTCGCCTGACCGCGGCGCAGCAGCGGGTCGGGGACGAGATCGCCGCCGACCTGCAGAAAAACCTGCCCATGCACCGCTTGCTGCAAGGCGACGTGGGCTCCGGCAAAACCGTGGTGGCGGCGCTGGCAGCGGCGCGTTGCATGGACGCCGGCTGGCAGTGCGCCTTGATGGCGCCGACCGAAATCCTGGCTGAACAGCACTTTCGCAAGCTGATCGGCTGGCTGGAGCCGTTGGGCATCCAGACCGCCTGGCTGACCGGCAGCCAGAAGGCGAAGGAACGGCGCGAGGCGCTCGCCATGATCGAAAGCGGCGCAGCCGGGCTGGTGGTGGGCACCCACGCGGTGATCCAGGACAAGGTGATTTTCAGGAACCTGGCGCTGGCCATCATCGACGAACAACACCGTTTCGGCGTGGCGCAGCGGTTGGCCTTGCGCAGCAAGATGAGCCAGGGCGGGGAAGAACCCCATCTCCTGATGATGACCGCCACACCCATTCCCCGCACCTTGGCCATGAGTTATTACGCCGACCTCGATGTGTCCACCATCGACGAGTTGCCGCCGGGGCGCACGCCCATCGTCACCAGGGTGGTGGGTGAGGCGCGGCGGGAAGAAGTGGTGGAGCGCATCCGCGGGCAATTGGCAGAGGGACGGCAGGTGTACTGGGTCTGCCCGCTGATTGAAGAGAGCGAGTCGGTGGACCTGATCAACGCCACCCAGACACATGAGGCCTTGCGCGCGGCCCTGCCCGGCACGCAGGTGGGCCTGCTGCATTCGCGCATGCCCGTGGCCGAGAAAAAGGCGGTCATGGCGCTCTTTACCAGCGGCCAGCTTGGCGTGCTGGTCAGCACCACGGTGATCGAGGTCGGGGTGGACGTGCCCAATGCCTCGCTGATGGTGATCGAACATGCCGAGCGTTTCGGCCTGAGCCAGTTGCACCAGTTGCGCGGCCGGGTCGGGCGCGGCGCGGCGGCCTCGGCCTGCGTGCTGCTGTACTCGACCGGCGAGGCGCCGCGCCTGGGTGAAACCGCCCGCGCGCGGCTCAAGGCCATGGTGGATACGCAGGATGGTTTCGAAATCGCCCGGCGTGACCTGGAGATACGCGGCCCTGGGGAATTTCTGGGCGCGCGGCAGTCCGGCGCGCCGCTGTTGCGGTTTGCTGATCTGGCGACGGATTCGGCGCTGCTGGCCTGGGCGCGGGACCTGGCGCCGGTGATGCTGGACCAGCATCCCGATCTGGCGCATCGGCATATCTTGCGGTGGCTGGGTGGGAAGGCTGAATTTTTGAAGGCTTGAGACGGCCCCCGCGCCATCTGTATCACGCTCTGTCCCGGGGTTGCCTTGGGCAGTAGTTAGAACTCCCCACTCCCACCCCTAGCCCCTCCCTCGCCCCGCTGGGCGATGGAGGGGGACTTCATGTGGCCGCGTGCGCTGCGCTCGCGTGCAAACATGACCGTTCGTTGGGA
>Ga0307516_10003755_pt1 | contig 19305 bp, 30 predicted proteins | sample 19_EM_MG_FD_203310 | JGI IMG/M metagenome (GOLD analysis project Ga0307516, IMG submission 203310) | Populus trichocarpa ectomycorrhiza microbial communities from riparian zone in the Pacific Northwest, United States - 19_EM | ecosystem: Host-associated > Plants > Roots > Unclassified | place...
CCAAACATGCGGTCTGCAAAATTTTGTGTCTCTCCGATCTATGGTTGTTGAGTATCGTCGTTTTTTCTCATTTCTGATAGTGTCCGACTAATGGGTAGTAGCCGGGTAACCCCTACAGTACGTTAAGGGGTAGTGGCCGGTAAACCCCTACGGTACGTTAGGTGTCTCCATCTCCTCATGACTCTGGCGCCGATCTCCTTCCTGGTTCCATCGCGTGTAATGCATTCTACGCAAGCACCCTCCGACGAGGGTGCTCGAGTGATCACCCGTGTGCAACCGCACGTCGTCGACTTAGTATAATGCAGTTTGACATGGGTAGGACGGATGGCAAACTTGACAGCCCGCCGTGAGCCACCCGGAAAGCATAATACAGGAGCGAGCGAGGGTGTTGTAGAGGGTGTTGTAGGAGAAACACTAATCTCCGATGGGTAGTTATGGGCGGATGTTGTACTCTAGTATCACTACATACGAGAAAAGATACACAATGGCCGTCGTTTTACCAAAGGGTAGATGCATAGTACCACCAAAGTACAGTGCCCACACCATAATTATACGAAAATAAAGAGTCTTACCAGGAGAGAAAAAGAGAAGGGTGGCTGGTAGCTGCGGCGTCGGCAGCGGAGGGGTGGTCCCGATGCGAAGGAACCTCACAACAATGGTTTGTCCAACCCCACACGAGATTGAATTCATAACTGACTGTGTGATAGATTGCTCGTATATGTGTACAAAGAGAAAGAAAAGCAACACAACTGCCTCTCTGCCTGTCCATAACCTCGCCCGTGCCCATGCCTGAGTTGCCTTCGCCCAACTATTGAGGTTCGGTATCGCTGCGTGAAGATGTAAAGAAACCACCGTCACGATGCCCCTTCAGCAAGAGCCCAGGCACTCATTACCGCACGGTTGTCGGGCATCAAAAGATATGGCCGGAGGAACAGCGGGGCTGAAAATCTCCTTTGTGAAGGTACCGTCCGTTGCGAGGGAAGAAACGACAGTACTCAAATGCATCGCAGCTCACGCCAGGGCAAACAAAGAAGCGACGAAAGCGACGGACATCTTCACGGTCCTCCGTAGCCAATATCGCAGTCGCTTCCGGATCGGCAGTACGTGTCGCATCGGCGTGGGTGGGATGTTTCGCGAACTGAGCTGCTTGGGACTGTAGATCGCCGCTGAGAGCCAGTCGCTTTTTTGGCTGCTTCGTAGCCAATTTGGACTCCACGCTTATGTGCGACAGCGTCTTGGATCATTCATTGCAGGTGTTGTTGCCTTGCTGATCTGATGGTGATCCGTGGGAAGAACAAGTTGTAACAAATCGTGAACTCCTTCCCACCGACTCTACACCTACGCAATTGTGTTATCCCACTCCTTTAACAGAAAGGGCATCCGGCATTCACGCGTACACAGACAACTGTATTGCGTGTTCTGTCCAGATTTTTGAAGCGGAAGGTAAATTTGCGGGGGTCCGACAACGTCCAGTCCTGCATTGCAATCTTGAAGGCCTTGAAGTCATCAAATTCCTGCCCAATGCGTATAGCTTTGATGACTGGAGCGGGTGGAGGTGATAGGGAACGAGACGTGGTGATAGAAATTGATCGATGGCGGCGTGATTGAGGATGGATTGGATTCGATAGCGATTCACCTTGCCCCTCTTCAGATGCTGACTCCGCTGCCGGCGCCGCAGCCACCAGCAACCCTTCCTTTAGAACTCGGTTTCCATCATGTGTGGCAGGGGTGCAGCAGCGCCAATCTGGAAAGACCCATCGGTTGGTGATTGGCGAAAACGGAATCGCTCTATCTAGAATTGTTAGTTGCTCGTGCTACCAAGCCAATATTTATACTCCAATACTGTATGTACCAGATCAACATCTTTTTTGCCCCCCAATAATCCAGCGCAATCGGACGACCGGATACCGAATTGGTGCGAGGATTGTACCAATTTCTTCTCCCGGGTCCTGAGCGAGCTGAGGAATATGTATGTCTCACCAGGCTTCGCGCCAAGCTGCGTGGCGGCGGCGGAGACGGCTTTGTTTGCTTTGCGTTGCCTGTGCGAAATCAAGGATGGCGGGTACAGCCCCAGCTGGAGCTACCCGTAGACTACATAGTAAAAAAGTTCCCATCGCAGCTGCTTCGCAACCCCATCCCTCATCCTCTTACCGCCAGCCCAATCTCATCTCTGCTTACATCCGCGAAAACGGTCGACTTGCTTCCGGGTGCGACGCCGCCAGCAAATCCTTTATCCCTCTCTTCGACAACAAAGCTCACCACAGTAGCGCACTTTCCTTCTTCCTCCCGCAGTCTCCGTAAAAAAATCTCTCTGGCAACCGAAATCGAACGACCCCCCCCCCCCAACTGCTCATCCAATCGACTCACGACTACGACTGACCCCCGCTCCATCCGCCTTCCGATTGTCTACCCGTCCTGCGAAGCGAAGGTCTGTTCGAACCTAGCGTCGCAATGGGGCTCTCCCGCTCGTCGCGCATCATCACGCTTCTCGTGATCGATACTATCTTCTTCTTTCTCGAAATCATTGTCGGATATGCCGTGCATTCGCTCGCCCTAGTGGCGGACTCATTCCATATGGTAAGCTGCATTACCTGCGATGGACGCGCGGGGACATATCCAGAGGATCTCTTGTCGAGCGCCTCCTTTCCGGCGAAAGGACATGGCTGACCAGAGGGGGGGTTTCAGTTGAATGACGTATTTTCCCTTATCGTCGCCCTGTGGGCAATCAAACTTGCGAAGGCCAAGAGCTCCAACGATTACTCCTATGGATGGCAACGTGCCGAAGTCCTGGGTGCTCTGATCAACGGCGTTTTCCTGCTCGCGCTGTGTCTCTCGATCTTCCTCGAAGCCATCCAGCGCTTCTTTGAGCCTCAGGAGATTCAGAACCCGTGGCTCATCCTTGGCGTCGGATCGGCCGGATTGATGTCCAATATTGTTGGACTGTTTTTGTTCCATGACCACGGCCACTCGTCCGGCGGTGAAGCCGCAGGCGGGCACGGGCACTCGCACAGTCACGACGATGTTGAGGCTCACGCCGACGATGTGTTCCCGTACGACGACGACGACGAGGATGATCTGCGTCAGGACCATGGTGATATAGAGAGGGTTCTGCCCAGCAATGTCGTCCGCCGCGTCGCCGAAGCGACTCCCATCATTTCCTCGTCTCCGAGGAGCAAGCCGACGCATTTCGCGAGCCCGATCACCGACATCCACGTTCACCCGGCAATGAACCGACAGGAAGTGTTCAACGCCGCTGCGTCGGAAGCTTCCGAGTCGGCTGTATCGGATAGTGACGAGCAAGACGAACACACGCCGCTGATGGCCGACGGTGGTGACACCGTACAGAAGGGTGGCAGGCGTCGCGGCGATTCTCGTACTTGGCACCGCAACCACAACCACTCGAAGCCCAAGAAGGCCGGCAAGGGCGGACACTCGCACCAGAATCTCAACATGCGTGGCGTCTTTCTGCACGTTCTCGGCGATGCTCTCGGAAACGTCGGCGTTATCCTCACAGCGCTCTTCGTCAAGTACAGTCCCAACCACGCCTGGTCTAGGCCGTTGACCAACTACGCGGATCCTACCATCTCTCTCATCATCACCACCATTATCTTTTCATCGGCCCTGCCGCTGGTGAAGTCCGCTTCCAAGATCTTGCTCCAGGGCGTTCCTAAGGGTATTTCGCTCGACGAGGTGAAGGAAGATATCCGGTCAATCCCCGGCATCGAGAGCGTGCACGAATTTCACATCTGGCAACTCAGCGACGTCAAGATGATTGCATCCCTGCACATCCAGCTCGCCTTTGACCCCGAGACGGATAAGGGACTGAAGTATATGCGACTCGCCAAAGCCGTTAGAACCTGTCTCCACGCTGTCGGCGTACATTCCGCCACTATCCAGCCCGAGTACACGCCGAAGGGCGGCTCAGCTGCGGCGTCAGCACAGGCCGGAACGAGTACTTACGGAGCTCTCGGCGCGGCGGGCACCGACGCGGAGGCGTGTCTTTTGGAGTGTGGGGTCGAGTGCGGCAGCGGCAAGTGCTGTGCCCCCGTAGATGAGAATGCCGTTGGAAACGGGGCGCATGGACACTCGCATTAGTGAGGAGTGTAGGATATGGCACCTGTTTCTTGACCTCGGGTTTCCTTCAGTTCTATTATATAAAGCGTGTGGGGTTCTACGGTTATTTGTTTTCTATGGCTTATGTATGTGTGATGCCCAACAGATGTTACGGATTGGGGGTGTCGGGGTTGCTTCTCTTTCTTTCTTTTCTCATTCCATTCGTCGTACTGGAGACGATTGAGATGGATCCTACGGAAAACGGGTGAGAGGGAGTTGTAGAATATACAACATGGAGAAAACCTAAAATGATACCAATATTTTTCTATACACCAACGTTTTCCGTGAGGTTGCAGCTGAGCGCTACGCGGAGATTTAAGGGCCAGGGCCAGCCCTCCCTGCAGGTGCCAGGAGGTTGAATGTCGTACGCCTCCCAAGCTCCTTTCCCTGCGTTCATAAAGAGGCGACGAACGTCGAGCATCAACTCCGCCATAGCATCAACGAGCCCCCATCGCCATTACCACCACAAGCGATAGCAATGCTAACGTAGACACCGTCTCTCGTACATTCGCAACTTCCCCAACTCCCTACACACCCGCACGAAATGATCCGCTACGCCACCTCGCCACGGCCACCGTCTGTCAACGACGTGACCTCCCCGCACCTCTACCACCGGCCGCGCCCATCCTCGCGAGCGCATCAACGGCCGACACCCATCACGTTCCTCTACTCTCTTTGGCGTAGCTACACGAGCCGCTGCCGGCGGCACAGATCGTCGCTGCCGCGATGGAGTCCCCTCACGGTCCTGCTCACGTCCGCGTGGCTGCTGCTCGTGGTGTACTACGAGCGCTACATCTGGACGGCGGCCGTGAGCGCGTGCCGATGGGAGACGTGGGAGAAGTGGCCGGCGGACGCGACGCCGCACCGAGTCGCGCTCGTCGCCGACCCGCAGCTGGTGGACATCCACACGTACTCGCGCCGCGGCTTCTCGCTCGCCGCCACCATCTTCTACAGCGACCGATACCTCGCCCGCGCGTGGTCGCTGATGAATCAGGAGCTGGCCCCGACCGAGGCGTACTTCCTCGGCGACCTGTTCGACGGCGGCCGCGAGTGGGCCGCCAGCTCACGCGCTGGCAAGAAGGAGAAGGCGATCTCGCACGACCCACACGAGGAGAAGGACTGGCGCAGGAAGGGAATGGCCTACTGGCTAGAGGAGTTCAAGCGGTTCGAGGGCATCTTCGAAGCCCCCCCCGGCGTCAGGACGAAGAGGGGCATGCCCGGGAACCACGATCTAGGGTTTGGCGGAGGCGTCAAGTTGAGTGCGAGAGGCCGGTTCTCGGCCTTCTTCGGGGAGGGAAACGACCGCTGGACGGCGGGGAACCATACCTGGGTCATGGTCGATTCCGTGTCGTTGAGCAACGAGGCGGATCCGGAGATTTACTCGGCGGCGCACGAATTCTTGGATGGCCTCGACGCGATGACGGCGGATGTGGTTGCCAAGTGGCCGCGGATCGTCGAGACGAATCCGATCGCTGCGAAGCCGCCGCCGCCGCCGACCGCGCCGCAGACCCCACAGCAGCGGCAACCGACGGTGCTGTTGACGCACGTGCCATTATACCGCGAGAAGGGAACGCCCTGTGGGCCGTTGCGCGAGAAGGGCACGGCCATCCCGATCTGGAGGGGATACCAATACCAGAACGTCTTGACCCAGGGCCTGTCCTCCGACCTCCTGAAGAAGACGCACGCTAAATACGTCTTCTCCGGCGACGACCACGATGCCTGCGACGTCACGCACATGTACGGCCCGCAGGGCCGCGTGCGTGAGTGGACCGTCAAGAGCATGAGCTGGACCATGGGCGTGCGTCGCCCCGGGTTTGAAATGGTCTCGATGTGGAATCCCGGGACGACAGAGCCACCCGCGCTACCGCCGCCGCCGCCGCCGCCGCCGGGGGGCGACGCCCCTGCGCGGGCCCCCGAGACACCGGCTGAACTTACCGCACGGCTGGGGCCGGCTGACGAGCGGAACACCGAGCACCTTGCGCCGCCTCCCCCGGAGGTGCACGGTGGCGAGGACACCCTTCAGAGCCATCTGTGTCTGCTGCCCGATCAGATCGGTATCTTCCTCACGTACTTGAAGTGTCTTGGCGTCACGGCTGTGATTGTGTGCGTGAATGTTTGGTGGACTCGCCGAGACAGGAGGGCACGGAGGGAGGGTGGTGTGGTGGAAGTGCTGCCCATGGCACAGGCCTGGAAGGGGATGTCTGTGCGCGAGGACGGCGGGCAGGGGAAGTACTGGAAGCCGCGGCCGAGGCAGGCGCTGGGAAGGTTCTGGTGGGCGACTGAGATTGCAGTAGAGATGGGACGCATGGCGGCCGTGGCGGCCGCGTTCTACGCTGTGCTGCTCTGGCGGTGGTAGAGAGAGATGTATTCACCGTGTGCGTGTGTGTTTGTGGACCGAGCCCGGATGCATCAGTGCTCGAATACGACGGGGCCACCGTCGGCAGATTAGCGCGCAACGGCCCCCGCTTAGCGACGGAAATATATCGTGTAGCCAGCCTTACCGGGCTATCAAATTGCCGCCGAATCTCATTGGAACTCACTCACGATGTCCGCCCGCACTTGAAGCGATACCAGGCAACCATGTCCGCAGATGTAGCTCGCCAGCTGCCGCCCAACTGCCGTATACATGTGTATCTGCCGTATGCACGTGTATCTGTCGTATATAGAGTATATGTGCAGCGGCATACTCCTCCCATCCAGCCCCAATCGTTCGCGAACGACCGAGTTCAACTGCCCGCTAAACGGTTGAGTCGAAATGCGGAACCAACCTCCTGTCTCGTCCGGCTCTCCGAAAGCGCAGGAGCTAGAAGAGACGATTCTCGCAATCCTTCCGTTCCCGGAGCCAGAGGAACTCTTCAATCGCATCCGAGCCCGCCACCCAAAGAGCACCGTGGTGTATTATCAGCTGCCGGGTTCGGACATCAAGAGCGTGGAGCACTACAGGGTGCGGGACGTTGACGTCCCACTCGGTACGTGCCCCCTCTCGATCCTCTCGGAGCAGGGCGAGCGACGGACTCTGACCACCCACCACTACTGGCAGAGCTATACGAGCGCGCGACGATAGTACTGACGATGCGGGCGCTGCCGCTTCCCTCACAAGCGCCTCGCCTGAAGCTCGCGCACCTCCTCTCGGTGGGGATCGACCACATCGTCGGACACCCTCTGTACACGTCCCGGATCCCGATCACAACGTCCAGAGGTATCAGCGCGCCGCAGATAGCCGAGCACGTTTTCATGACGCTGCTGAGTCTGACGCACCACCTGCCGACGCTTCTGTCGTGGCAGCGCGAGCACCGCTGGGGCTCTCACTCGACCTCCGGCGGCTACTTCGGTACCGTGAACGATCTCGTCGGCAAGACGCTTGGGATCCTGGGCTACGGCGCGGTCGGGCGGCAGGCCGGCCGGGTCGCCAAGGCGCTCGGCATGCGCGTGCTCGTCTTCACGGCCGGTGCGCGGCCCACCCCGGAGTCTCGCAGGGACAGCGGGTACATCGTCCCCGGCACCGGCGATCCCGACGGCTCCGTGCCCGACGCCTGGTTCTCGGGGCTGGACGCGCACAGCCGACGCGAGTTCCTGCGTCAGGGGATCGACGTCCTGCTTGTCGCCGTGCCGCTGACCGACGACACGCGCCATTTCCTCGCCGCCGAGGAGTTCGCGATCCTCGAGCGGCCCCGGCCCGCGATGGGCGGCCGCGGCGCCTACGTCGTCAACATCGCCAGAGGCCCGGTCATCGACCACGACGCCCTCCTCGCCGCGCTGAAGCGCGGGCTGCAGCGGGAGCAGGGCGGTCTCGCGGGCGCAAGCTTGGACGTCACCGAGCCCGAGCCCCTGCCCGAGACCAGCGAGCTCTGGCGCCTCAGGAACGTCATCGTCACCCCGCACATCAGCAGCGCCGGGAGCGAATACAAGGAGAGGTGCATCAAGGTCATGGAGCTCAATCTAGAACGGATGGAGCGGGGCCTGCCGCTGCTCAACGAGGTCTGCAGGAGTCGCGGGTATTAAACTGGGCGAGCCGCGGGAGTGGAAAGGACATGCCGACAAAACGATTGCGCGAACGAGTGCGCGAACGAGTGCGCGTAAGAGAAAGCAGTTGAATGTTGTGTCTTGTGTTTTGCTCCCGATGATTGCGTGTACTGAACTTCAACATTACTGCTGAGGAATGTGTGTATGGTGTATGTGCGTGTCCGATGGGCGAGCGTGGCTCAGACGGCACGGAACCGGACAGCTACGTACGGGCGAGCCTCATGCCCACTCCTGCTCACGGAACATCGGACAGCCAGCCAGCCAGCCAGCCAGTCAATCAGTCAGTCGGTCAGTCAGTCAGCTAGAGCCAGCCCGTCCCCTCCCCCTCCCGAACTCGGGATGATACCCAACGGCGCGGGCGAGACCGCGCACCGCGTAGAGATTAGATATCAGCCAGATCTCGAAGGGACGCATGCCGTACATTAGTGGCGGAAGTACTCTATGGTACTTTGGAAGGGGCGAGTTGTTGATGATTCACTGATCACATGCGACCCTGTCGGATCATGGCGATATTGTGTACAGTCCTTTCCCATTCGCCGTCCGCCGTCCGCCGCGACCTCCCGCAGTCCGCCGGCGGCCAGCGGCAACTCCCTTTGCCCCCGCCTGGCCTTTCCCAAGAGTTCACATGTAAAAGAAAGCAAAGAAATACAGAACGACAGACAATCTGCAACACGACCCAAAGAAAAGAGACACGAAAACACACTATTTCTCCTTTTCCTCCGCGCCCTTCCCGTCTTCCAGTTCCTCGTCCTCCCCTCGGCCCACGTCCGCGTTCTTGCTCCTGCGCTCCTCAACCGCTTCCCCGTTCTCAGCTGGATCCTCGCCCGGTTCCGGTGGCACTTCTCGTGGCCCCACCCTGCTCCCCACTTTCATGGAGCGCAGGAAATCCAGGATCAGCTGGATGCACCGTTCGTCTGCAAGGAGGTCTCGGACCGTGAAACAGTTCTTCCCTCATCCCGTCGCCTTCCGCACTTCCGCCCACAGGACCTTCTGCTGCGGTTTCCAGCAAAGTGCTCTCGTGTCTGTGTCTTGTATTGGCACCACCCGCACTCCGCCGTATCCGCGTTTTTCGTCCACTTCAGGTACTGCCCAGTGCGGCAGTGTCCTGTTCTAAGCTGGTGGAATCGCCCTGCCAGCTTCTTGGATCCCCGGCCACCGTTGTGTTCTGGCGCATCTTTCCCGGCATTCTGTACTTCTTTTAGATTCTTCCTTCTGGCCAGTTCCGTGCTTCCTCCCACTTCTTCTCCGCAATTTCGCGCTAGTGACCAGGGGAGAGGCATTCGTCGCCTAGATACCATATCGCGAGCCGGACACCACCGCACTTCGATGATTATGTCTGGCCTTGCTGCTCTCAGTTGCGCTACGTTTCCATCTCCCCGCTTTTAAGGCGTACTGCTGGCCTGGTCCCGGTTCGTCCGACGCTATTCTCGTGATTGCGGCCTGCGCGTCGGCGAATGTGGTGACCTTTTTCCGGGACGAGCCGTCTCCTCCCTGCCACATCCAATGCTCTCGCCAGTGCTGCGCATTCTGCATCAAAGGCCTCCTAGCTAAAGCCCATGTGCATCTTGATGGTCGCCCACCCCTCTCCTTTCTCCCAGACTTACTGAATAACCTGATGCCTTGTTGTCAATTTGTGACCCATTCGTGAAGATGGTCAGGCCTGCTCTGCCTCGCTCTGCTTCCTCCCCCGCTTCCCTCCACCCTTCCATTACCAGGTCCACCCCAACTTTTCTAGCGTGGGGGGCAGTGCTATTTCCTCGGCTCTCCCCACGGGCCCGAATGCTTCTTCTAGCCTTCTTCCCAGCCTGATGGTGCCCCTGCCACTTCTTTAGCCTCACTGCCCTGTGGGAGGTTGAGCAGCCGCACCGCAAATCGTCTCTGCCTGTTCTCCGGTTGGGCAACCGCTGGTCGATTGACTCCACCATCAGGGCACCCAGCTTGGTTGCTCGGAAGCACCCTGTTATTGTGCGTGCTTTCTGGTAACCAGCTTCTGCAGCTCTATTTTGCCTCCTTTCATCCCCTGCTTCCCTTCCCCGTGCCACCTTAGCTCATTCCCATACATCGCCACTGACTGTATGCACGCAGGCCGTCATTACTTTTCGACAGTCGGCCAATGTAAGGCCCATTTGCCCTGTCAAACGCCATAGCCTTATCATGGCCTTTCGTCCTTTCTTCATCGTCCTTTGGCGATCTCAGCGTCAGGTGCGAGTCCAGCCATAACCCCAGCCAATGTGTCGCCTCTTTGTTGAATTGGATTTCCCTGCCCCTGGCCGAGACTGTCGCCACCGGTTCGCTCCTTCTCCTGCTGAAGAGTATTGCTTCGCTTTTCTGGTGGTCGAAGGTTACCCCGTTCCTGCTGGCCCACTCACACACCACTCCTGCTGCCTCTGACAGCTTCACCGCCACTTCTTCGTCCGTCCCCCTTTCCACCCACCAGGAAATGTCGTCTGCAAAGGAAAGCGCTTTCACCCCCTCGTATCTTCTTTCTACTTCGCCGAAGATGCCGGAAAGGCAGGCAATGAAGAGGATCGGAGCTGCCGGAGAGCCCTGCGGGATGCCAGTTTCCATGTCGCGTGCCTCCTCTTCCAACCCGTCTAGCACCAGTTTCAACTTCCAGCCCGCCATGAAGCTCACCGTCCACTGGATCAAGTCCGATTCCACCCCTAGTTCCTTCAGTCTTTTCGCCAGTTCCTTCAGTCTTTTCGCCAGTAACCCCTTGCTCGTATCGTCGAAGGCCGATTGGACGTCCATCAATAGTGTGCCCGCCACTTTCCCTCTTCCCCAGGCCTGCTCTGTTCGATTTATGAGGACCACCACCGGGTCAACCATTGCTCTCCGTTTCCTGCACCCATACATACTGTCATTCGTGCAGCCCGTCAGCCGCTGTCCTCTCCACCAGCTTGCCCATTGGCATCCAGTAGTGATATCACCCAGTAGGCTCTGACCTGCGAACAGTCAAGCTTGTTTGCTTTTGGGATCACCACTCCTTTCGCTGTCTTCCACAGGTTCAGGTGGTAGTCTGGTCGGACGCAACCCCCTCACGAGCCCAACAAAGTGCGTCTGTCCCCATTTCCAAAGACCTCCAAGACGCCCACGCCGATCTGGTCTTCCCCTGGAACTGTAGAGCTCGCCGCCTTCCCTAGTATTTTGACCCTACCAGAGCTGTTTCCACCTGCTGGAATACTACCCTTCTTCTTGGACCTTCGACCCTCTCCTCTCCCTCTGGGGCCCTTGGGGAGTTAGGCCTTCTTCCCGCGCCTCGTGCCCTTCCAGTGGCGGTTCATCGCCGGTCTCGTAGCGTGTATCGTCTTCTCTAGTCTACATAGCTGTTGTATACATACCTCGTTGCCGCCCATACAGAAACGAGTTGATATTGAGTTGCTCGTATACACGTATATGTAGCCTTCCGAATCAATTCACAGGAAACGGACTGTACATATCCCCTACCTAGGTCGCATGCGAGCAATGATTAAACAAAAAAAAGTACCCCCGAATCAATAGGTGCGTTCGCCCGCTATAGGTAGGGTTTAGGGCTAGCGAGCGGAAACTGCCCCTGGCAGCTTGCAACGTCTCTCGGCTATCTACATAGACATCATTTGGACCTTTTCGCCGGCCGCGCACAGACTTGGGCGTCGGTCACGTGATGCGCGCTTTACGTATTTCCCAAATGGCACTGTTGGAGCCGGCGCCCAGCGAGCGCTGCGCACACGACACCCAGCCAGTGAGCTCCAGCCCCGTCAAGCGTGAAGCCGAAGTTCTGAGAGCCGGACACGATAGCTCACCGCGACTTCGTCCATACCCCCCCGTTCGACAAGTTCCTCCTTTCATTTCTGCGCCGCACACCCGCAGAGTATCTACCGTCCCACCCACTTCCTCGCGGCAGAAACCGATTATGGCAACCTTCGACGAACAGCTGCGCCAGTGGCAGCAACAGCCGTGGCAGCCGAGATCGAGACCGAGCTCTCCGCCCGCACCGCCGCACCAGTCGCTGTCGTCCTCCATTGCTTCCCTCGGCGTCACCGACGACGCTGCCGGTAGTTCATCCGACCACGACAACGCCGACAACCGTCTCGAGCCGATCCGCAGCAATGTCGGCAGACCAGCAAGTGAGTTCCAGCGCGGATCCGAAGACGCAGGCGCTCCTCCGCCCCAAGAAACTCCGCCGCCGACGGGCATGGGAAATCTCCGCTGGAAAGTGGCGCGCTTCTGGAGGAACCACATCTCCATGGTCGTGCCGGGAGCTGCCGCACGTGATCATCTCGGTACGTTGCGGACACGGTTTCTTCCTCTTCTTTTTCTCCGGTCTCGGAGCGTATAAACGCCGCCAGGCTAAGGCTGCACCGATTCCCACCTGCCCCCAAAACACTTTCCCCCCAGCCTCCTTCTCCTTCCTTCACAGTTCGTTCCTTCCCTTTCTATCTTGGGGGTTAAATTTCGCATCATCTCCTTTTCCGTTTCTTCGGACATATGTACCGGACCAAAGATAAAATCTGGCTGCCAGATTCGAATTCCCCCGTTAGCGAGTCGTGCCCACATAGACCCGCCCCACCGCGAGCGCGTCGGAGGGTGAGATGACGGCTGCGGCGTAACACTCTATACATGTACATATTGACATCTCCGGTTTCCGCACTCCCCTCCTCCCCCTTCCTTCCACGCTAGCCTTGTACGTAGGCGGAGGGAGCAACAAGCGGATCCGCATCCCTCCAGATAACTATGCAGTTCGATGTCGGAGCGAGTCGCCATCCACCCGCTAACTAGCACCCCCCCCCTCCCCCACGGCAGCCTTGGAGCGAACCTACCTCTCCTACCACCGGACGGCACTGGCGTTGGCGCTTCTCTCGGTTCTCGTCGTGCAGCTGCAAGTGCTGCAGCACTCCCCGAACCCAGACCCGGTGCTTGGGTTCTACGCGATGGGCAAGCCTCTGGCCGCATGTCTGGCCGTGGGCGCGATGACCACCAGTATGCTCGGATGGCTGCGCTGGTGGAGGTGGCAGCAAACCCTGATCAGAGGGAAGGCCCTCGCCGGCGGCTGGGAGCTCACCGTCACCGTCGCAGCGGGATTCACGTTCGTCCTCGCGTTCCTCGTGCTGAGCGCCATCGTCGGCGTCCGGAAGACCTACTTCAAGCAGCGGGGTGCTTGACGGCGGCGGGTGAGGGTGGTGCTGGGAGTTGAGCCCGCAGTCAATGTCCATGCATAGCAGTTCGAGTGCTCAAATAATGACACCACGAGGAGTTCGATCCGGTCTGACGTTCCGTACTCGTGCCAATCCCAATCCCAAGCCAGATGCAGCCCCACTTAGGCTCGGGCATGCAGAAAAAAAATTCGTTAATCATTTCCCGCATACGACCTATCCAGACCATGGCGAGGATATGTACAGTCCGTTTCCTGTAGGCTTGGGTATGTGGAGATCGTTTTACTAAAAATAAAAAGAGAAGGGTTGCGGCGGCGTCGGCACTGAGCGGAGTCAGGATTTCAAGAGGGGGCAAGGTGAATCTCTATCGATTCCAATCCATCCGGAAGCGACTGCGATATTGGCTGCGGAGGACCGTGAAGATGTCCGTCGCTTTCATCGCTTCTTTGTTTGCCCTGGCGTGAGCTGCGATGCATATTTGGGTACTGTCGTTTCTTCCGCGCAATGGACGGCACCTTCACAAGGAGATTAAGTATCAGCCCCACCGTTCTCCCGGCCGCATCTGTTGATGCCCGACAACCATGCGGTAATGATGAGTGCCTGGGCTCTTGTTGGAGGGGGAGTCAGAGTCATCGTGACGGTGGTTTCTTTACATCTTCACGCAGCGACACCGAACCCCAATAGTTGGGCGAAGGCGACTCAGACATGGGGCACGGGCGAGGTTGCGGGCGGGAGGACGAGCAATCTATCACACGGTCAGTTTTGAATTCAATTCCTATAGGTCTCGTGCGGGGTTGGACAAAACCATTGTTGTGAGGTTCCTTCGCATCGGGACCACCCTGCAACTCTCCGCTGCCGCCGCCGCTGCTGCCGCCGCAGACACCAGCCACCCTTCTCTTTCTCTCTCTTACATAGCAAGACTCTTTTTATTTTCGTTTAATTATGGTGTGGGCACACTGTGCTTTTGGTGGGTATTGTGTACCTTTTTTTTTTTTCTCGATGGAAACCACAGGATCCATCAAACATCCCATCCCATTCAAGGCGCCGCAGGGGCTGCGCCGATTCGTTTGCTAGGTATGTATGCACGCTACGTTTTGCAATAGTTATTCCGCACAGTTACTCCGAACGTTACGATCGAGGGTGGGGGAAACCGATATCATATCGGCCGACGATAAGAACGAGAGTGAAAGCGGAGATCAGGGCCAGGATGGTTGGATACAGACACACGCTGCCCCGGCACATCACACCACACGAGCCGGCGATCGGCGCCAGCGCGCAGGTGGAAACGCAGTGGGAAGTGGCTCAACCTTGATCCCTCCCAGCTGTGAGGGGAAGGGAGTAATTTTTCTATGATATCTAGACCCAAAAGGCATGCAGAGCAGTGGCGGCAACGACGAAGACGATGGGAGACAGGCCAATCGTCGATCCAGCGTCGCGGCAGCGGCTTCGCAATGCCCGTTCGCCCGGCCTCGGAGCTCGCTTTTGTGGGGTGAGACTGTGGGGAAATTACTCCCGGGAGAATTTGATTCTTAATTTTCTGCTCCCGGTATAGGTAGAGCAAGAAGGTGGATATTCGAGCGATTGCAGTGATTCCCAGCGGCTTCCTTTCAATTCGGATTCGTCGGGAGAAGAAAAAAAGAAAGAAAAAGCGAAGAGTCGGAGGGTTACTATAGCCAAATTCGATTAAATGCTGTCCATCCATTCGCAAAGCTGACGATGCGGATGCATGCACATGGAGTAGCAACATACCTCGGTGGGAGGAGCATGTATGTGTCTCTTCTGACGTGCCACTCCCGACCTATGCAAAATACCGTAGGAGGGGCATCGGCTCAGCGACATGCCGGAGTTCACGGTTCGATAATAGACGGGGGGGGGGAAAAAGATTGCCAAGCTCAAGGACGAAATCAAGGAGCGGAGGCCAAGAGTCTGTCTTGAACACCTATTTTCATTGTGATTGATCGTTGATTGTGCAATATAGACACGCATCGGTTCGGCCAGTGTCCACGAGCGGCCCCGCTGGCTTATCCCAGACGATAAAGAGTGCGTCGCGGAAATAAACCAACGCGGTGACTAAGGGAGAGACAAAGGAAATTTCTCCGCCCCCGGCCCCCTTCTGCGGCGGCCGGGGGGAGGGGGGAGGGGGGAGGGAGGGGTGTGGGGGGGAACATCCGTCCGCCTCGGTCCTCCGGCCACGGTACATATCTCCCGCTGGCGCTTCCACTGGAGGCAGTCCTCGAAGAGGCGCTCCCTCGTCACCATCACTTGGCAGTAGGCTGGTTCTTCGTCCACTGGAGACACCAGCCGACGAGGCAGTGGCTAGTATATAGGACCTTGAAGCTAGCCGTTTGTCCGCCTTGGCCGGAGTTGAGTCCGGCTTCTACATAGCACGGCTTGCGGTTGAGCCGGCACTGCCTGCGAACACCCTGCAAAGCCGCAAGGAAATATGAGCTATGTATGATGGAGGAGTTGGCCGACTGACTGACTGTGGGGTTTGCCCCAATCACCCGTGACACCCCCTTGCAGACGCTACGTTACAGCCTAGGGACGCAGCGAGTGACATGCTTCAGCAGGAAAACGACTACTGGTCCCGAGTGACCACGAGTGACCGCGAGTGACCGCCCGCCCACCCACTTTCCCAGGGCTGACGCTCCGCCCAGCACTATGCCAGACAGCGCCGCCTCGGGTCTCGAGCGGCGGAGCCACGGTGGGACGGGAGGTCCAACATCCGGGCGGGGCTGGGGTGGGCTTGGCTGGGCTGGAATGAGATGAGATGAGATGGGATGGGATGAGTGCGGGGGAATAAACATAGACGAGACGCAGGGCCATCCATCATACATCCATACATAAGTACATAAGTACATAAGTACATACGTCTCCACGAGCCGGGAGCTGGGAGGAGCGGACACGCGGCATCACTCGCAGGGCCGGACAGCACGCCGACGTCAGCCGCCCGTTCGACGCAGCCTGAGCGTGTCGAAGAGAAGCAAGAGCCCTGGATACATATTTTGACGATCGATTCCTCACATGCGTGCAGGGCCCCCGGCCACCTGCCAGCACGCAAGCGCACTCCGCACCCTGCCGAGGCGCGTGGACGCGGCGAGAAGAGCACGCGCCTCACATAGAGTGCGTCGAATCTCGTTTGCGCGGTCTGGGGCTCGCTCGCAGCTCGCCTTTGCTGCAGCACTATCTATCGCTGGCGGACCCGGACCAGGACGCACCATAGATACCACGACGGAGCACCAGGCCGCGAGAGAGCGCGCGCACATAGAGTGCTCATGCACGCGCATAGTAGGGTGGAGTGCATTGTCGCTCGCTGGGGAAGGTCGAACCCGCGCGGCGCTCGCTCTTGCGCGTGGGGGATGCGGCGTACGGCGGAGGGCGTGCAATGGAGCACGGCTGGCAGTGCAGGTGCCCGTTGGAGGAGGAGGAGGGGACAACGGTCGGTTGGATGCGCGGATCCATTCCATCACACTGACGGACGGACGGACGGACGGACGGGGCCACCCCGGGCGCCGAGTTGGGGAGGATGGCGGAGGCTGGCGGAGATGGCGGAGGATGGTGGAGGATAGAGAGGCTGGCGACGGGAGCACACTAAGCTAGTCTGTGGCGGGGCTGCACGCAAGGAGCGCGCCCGGCAGTCCACCACCACCACTTCCACCACCACCACCACCACTACCACCACCACCACCAGCACCACCACCACCACCACCACCATCGGCAAGCGTGGATTACTCTACGACATGCTCGCACACACGATGCTGCACTCGTCCGTCAGCAGGGGGAGCGAGCAGACTCGCGAACACGAACACGAACGGGAATGGCAGCCGCTGTCCGGCCCAGCACTACATAACCAGCCTTCTCGTCCTCGTCCCCCTCCCCGCATCGTCGGGCGCGAGCAGGATTCCGCAGAAGAAAAAGGAAAAACAGGCTCGTACGTCGGATCGATCCGTGTCCCGCCCGTCCCCCCGTTGCGTGGCTGACAGCGCTCGCAGAAAGGATTTGCTCGACTGCCCCGATCTTTCGCCGCCGCCGCCGCATTCCAATGCCACACCGCCGGTGTCCGCTCCCTCCACCGGCCGCGCCACCAGTCCGCTCTCCCGTCCGCCCATTCGCCGCCGCCATTGCCACCATCGCCGTCCCCCCGTAGCAGTAAGCCATGGCGCCGCGGATAATCGCGTCCGCCACGGCAACGGCGACGGCGACGGCGACGGCGACGTCGACCGTGTACATGCCGACGACAACGTCGTACGTGCGCCCCGTGACGTCGAGCGAGCCGCTGCCCGTGTCCGCAACCGTCGGCGTGTCGGTGCTCGGCGGCATGCTGCTCCTCCTGGCGCTCACCGGCATCGTCATCTGCATTAAGCAGCACGCCCGCCGACGACGGCACATGGGCAATCGCCGCGCTGCGCCGCAGAATGCCGCCGACGGACCCGACAACATGTCGCTCAAGCTGAAGCCCGTGCCCGATGATTGAGTGCGGACGGGCGGACGGGCGGACGGACGGACGGACGGAGCAGCGTTCGGCGAAGATTTTGCGTTACGAATTGCATGTGCTACGGATTTCATACGCATTGCCCGTGAGCCGCGGGAGACACAACACACAACACAAACACAAACACAAACAAATACTTGCGCTATTTCATTTCGCACTCGCACTCCCCGACACGTCGAAACTACAACCTGCTCGCCCCGTTGCTGCTCTCGATGGGCACGCCCATCAGCCCAGCCACCTCGTCGAGATGATCGAAACCCCAATACACATCTTCCTTGCCGCTGGCGTCGGACACTGTCCGCATTCCGTCAGCACATCCATCTTCCTCGCGGCATCTGGAGGGCACGGAAACCGACCCACGAACCACGGCATGCCGAATGCGCCTTTGCTCACAGCCTCCTCGGTGTTCTCGCGCAGCTTCTTCTTGCCGATTGTCGCGATCCGCGGCCTGACCTGCTGCCAGGCGTCGCGGCCCAGCGCGCGCTCGACGATCTCGTCGACGACGTCCTCCCTCTCGATCTCGCGTCCGTGCACCCAGAAGGCCTCGTACAGCTTCGCGGTGACGGCGACGCGCGTCTCGTCGTCGGGCAGCGCGCAGAGCACGCGCAGGGCGTACAGCGTGCTGACGGGGAAGTTCTTCGGCTTGCCGTCGGCCCGCAGCGGGATGTCGTAGCGCGCGGCCTGCCGCTTCAGGTCGTGGAAGACGTACGCGCCCTTGAGCGGCACCGCCAGCGGCGGCTGGTTCGCCGTCGCCGCCATGATCCCGCTCAGGAACGCGGGGACGAAGTCAGTGTGGCCCCGCAGCGGCGACCGCTGCACGCGCTGGAAGGCCAGGTACGCGAACGGCGAGACCAGGTCGATGTAGGCAGTCAGCTTGGGCGCGGGCATGGTGGCTGTCGGTCCGTCCATGTGACTGTGCAGTTGCCTCACTCGGATTGGGCGGGGGGGGGGAGGCGACCTTATGTATTCTAAGCAAGTAGCTAAAAGCCATGGCATCCATCCCGAGTTACACGTATAGATACCCACCCCCTGTGCGCCCGGGCTGTGATGTACATATATCTATATGGCGTGGCCGTTGAAGTGTCGGAGCCAGCCATCCGCCCCCACACGGGGGAAAAACAGGACCACCGCAAACCCGGATCCGTTCTCGACTCACGCACGCTAGCTTATAGACACATGATAGACCGGGTACTCGGGGACGCACCCGCCACAAGTACGGAGGGACAGACAGAAGGAGAGACAGCTATCCGTCCGGATGCTTGCATCGTGGGACGATGCTCGCACGGGTTTCCCTCTTTCTTCTTTTTCCTGTCCACTCGCAGGCAGGATTGCATACATAGGCAGCGGATATTGCTGAAGGCGCGGGATCGAGTCCTGCAAACACACGGCAGTAGTTATACATAATGGAGATAACACGTGGGGGGGTTTTTTTTATTTATATTTTTTTATTTTGTGGGGCCCAAGAAGCCATAAAACTCAATCGGCAAAGCAAAGCACACATTGTAGATGGTCGATATTTGGAGTCGATGCCACCAAGACAAAAGG
>Ga0307516_10003756_pt1 | contig 19301 bp, 25 predicted proteins | sample 19_EM_MG_FD_203310 | JGI IMG/M metagenome (GOLD analysis project Ga0307516, IMG submission 203310) | Populus trichocarpa ectomycorrhiza microbial communities from riparian zone in the Pacific Northwest, United States - 19_EM | ecosystem: Host-associated > Plants > Roots > Unclassified | place...
GGCCTCAAAGGTTGCAGGATGGGCAGATTTGCTGCCGAATCGTCCATCGCCGAAGCTTCGTTGAGGAAGCCCGTCGAACGCTATTTTCGCGAACTCCAGCAGGTCCTTGCAGGAGCTCTCCGCGAAGCTCAGGCCGACGGTGAAATTCCGAAACGCCTCGACGCCAACGAGCTTGCGCTGATGCTCATAACTGTCGTGCAGGGCGGCTTCGTCGTTTCGAGGGTTTATCGCGATCGGAACGCCATCAATCGAGCTACGGAGATGGCCAAGTCTCTGCTCAAATCGTTGCCAACCCGGTAGCTTATTGGAGGACCTATGGTAGATGAATTGAAAACCGGCACGTGCGGTGTCGACCATGTTGGGTTGAGTGTTCGCGACCTCGTGAGCACGCGAAAATTCTTTTGTGATTGTCTTGGATGGCGGGTCGTCGGCGAACGGGCGGATTATCCAGCGGTGTTCGTATCCGATGGACACGACATCGTGACGCTGTGGCAGGTCGAGTCGCCCAGCGCAGCGGTCTCGTTCGATCGACGCGCCAACGTCGGATTGCACCATTTGGCCCTCGCCGTCGTCGATCGAATTGGCCTCGATACCCTCTACAAGCGAGTGTCGAGTTGGCCTGGCGTCGTCGTCGAGTTCGGTCCGGAAACCTCAGGCGCCGGCCCCAAGATCCATTTCATCGTGCGGGAGCCCAGTGGGGTACGGATCGAGTTTGCGTTCGATCCCCGCCTCGAGGACACGCGCAAGGTGCGCTGAGCCGGGTTTGGCCGGGGAGGAGGACCTATTGTGAGCAACCCCAGGATTTCTGGTGCTCGGTGCTGGGGGGGAATTTGGCGGCTATTTCGGCGGTCGCTTAATTGAGAGTGGTGCCGACGTCACGTTTCTCGTCCGTGAAGGACGGCGCAAAATCCTCTCCGAGCAAGGGCTGCGGATCGAGAGCCCGTTCGGGGATGCGCAGTTAGCTGTGGCAAGCTTGCTACTGCGAAGGGCTTCGCGGTCACCGACATCGTTCAGCGGATGTCGGGAAAAGTTGGTTCACATCTCAACCGCTGCCGCAATGACCCGTCTGATGCGGGCGAACAAGGCGCGGGAGGCCAACATTGCGCATCGCGCATTGTTGTTTGCCTACACGCATATCAAGGCTTTTGGGCAGCGGCGTGCCGCCGGCCCCTTGCCCTGATCTCGCGAATCGGTTTGCGCTAATCTTCGAGTTTCGAAAAACAAACTCGAAGGGGTATTGGCTAGAGCCGATCGAGCGATTGTTTCAAGTTGCGCAAGAGGTCAGCCTCGTCCTCAAGGCCCACCGAGAGACGGATAAGATCGTCTCCAACGCCGCGCTGCGGTTTCGCCTCAGGCCGTACGGTCTTCCGCGCGCGAATGATGCTCGCAGGGTGCATGATGAGCGTTTCGACGTCGCCGAGACTGACGGCGAGTGTGATTACCTTGAGATTGTCCAGCATATGCCTGGCGGCATCGAAGTCTCCCTGCAGGTCGAACGACATCATCCCGGATCCGCTCGACATTTGCTTCCGAGCGATAGCATGCCTTGGATGCGATGGAAGAAAGGGGTAATTCACCCAAGCCACGGCCGGATGCGCGTCGAGCATGCGTGCGATTGCCAGCGCGTTGGAGCCGTGACGCTCCATTCGCAGCGGAAGCGTCTTCAATCCTCTTAGCACGAGTGCCGAAGGACGAGCGACAATCGGTGCAGATACCCCTATCAAGACTGATGATGCCTCGGACCCATTGCCGCGTTCTCGGACCATTGCGTTCGTTGTTTTGAGAATCAAATTGCAAGCGGCGGAAAGTGGATCGAATCGACGCTATGAAGGTCTTCGTCGCGGCCCTCGACGAGGGTGGCGGTCAGGTCGCACTCAGAAAAGTCGACGGCTGGCACAGGTTCGATCCCATCACGCTCAGCCCATTGACCTCGCTGGCTGACGCGCTACCCTGAACTTCGCCGGAGGTCGCCCCACACGATATTCCAACCACTTCCCGACGGCACCTCTGTACCCAGAGAGGAAGTCTATGAAGATCACGCGCCTGCGCACCCGCATCTCTCACTTGCCTGTCGCAAAGCCCTTTTCAACGGGAAGGTACGACGTGCAGTCGGTAGACTGTGTGTGCGTATTTCTGGAGACGGATGCCGGTCTCGTTGGCGAGGGGATGTGTTATGTGACGAACGGGCGTCGACTGAAGGTGCTGCGAGAGATGGTCGCGAGCCTTGAACATCTTGTCGTCGGTCTCCAACTCGGTCAGAGCGGTAGCTTTGTTCTCAACGCGTTCAATGACGTTCGCGCCCTTGGACGACAAGGGGTCTCAGCGCTGGCGATTTCTGCTGTCGAGGAGGCGCTTTGGGACCTGCGGGGTAAGCAATTTGGCGTCAATGTTGCTCATATCCTTGGCGCGTGTCGAACCACCGTGCCCAGCTACGTGAACTCAATGTGGCTATCCGCAACGATCGACGAACTTCACAAAGAAGCAGAAGGTCTCCTAAAGCAGGGCTTTCGCGCGATCAAAATGCACGTTGGATTGCCGGATCCCGACAAAGACGTGGAGCGTGTCAGGGCCGTTCGAGAGATGTTGGGTCCCGATGTCGCATTGCTGGTTGATGCCGCGCAACTGATTGCGTCGCCTCAGGCCTCTATCAGGCTTGCACGCCGTATCGAGGAGTTCGATATCGGTTGGTACGAAGAGCCCGTCATGGGAGGCAATCCACAATCAGAAGCCAAAGTTGCCGCCGCTATCGATATTCCAGTCGCCACAGGTGAGTACACGTATAACCACCAAGGCATCTTTGAGCTGCTGCAGCTCAAAGCTGCCGACATTCTGATGCCCGATCTGCAAAGGATGGGCGGACCGACAGAGTTCTTGAAAGCCGCAGCCCTCTGCGAGGCATTCGATATCCCTGTGTCGTCCCACGTCTTTCCACAAATGAGCCTCGCTCTCATGGCGTGTGTGCCCAACGCGAGTTATCATGAATACATCAATTGGTTTGACGCGCTCTACCAGGAGCCCCTGATGCGGGACGAAAGAGGCGCAAGCATTGTACCCAGCAGGCCGGGCTGGGGCTTCGCCATCGACCCGTCCGTATTGATGGACTGACATTCCTGGCGCTCCCATCTGTTCACGTACTGGTCTTCCCACGCTGGCTGCAAAAAATCCCATCGACCGGGGGGCCTTTGAACTCATGCGCTCTCCGATCGTGGAACTTCAGTCCTGCCCCTGCTGCGAGATCCGAGACGACCCGGGATACGAGGACTTCTTCGGGCCCGGAATTTGCCATTACTCGGGCCGCCGCGTGGACTGCGATGCCGCCTATGTCGCGGCCCCTGACCTCGATTTCTCCCGTATGCTGACCCGAACGCAGGGGCAAGCCAATCTGTTTGGCTGCAGCCGAAAATGCCAGCGCGCAGCGCACGGCGCGACCGGGTCCATCGAAGATGGCGAGAATGCCGTCACCGGTGTTCTTGATCAGGTTGCCACGGTGTCTTTCAACCGTCTGGCGCGCCAGCTGATCGTGACTGTCCAGCAACCGACGCCAGTTCTGATCACCCATTTCGGCAGCGCGACGCGTCGAGTCGACGATGTCGGTGAACAGCACGGTCGCCAGGATGCGCTCCAGATCGGCCAATTCAGTCTCACGATGCCCGGTGATGAACTCCTCGATGTCGCCGAGCAATGCCTTTGCGTCGCCCGACCAGAATGCATGATCGCCGCCGGGATATTCGATATATTTGGCACCGGGAATTTGCGCAGCGAAGTCGCGTCCCAACTGGACCGGGATCTGTGCGTCGGCTGCCCGGTGCAGCACGAGTGTCGGGATGCGCACGGTGGGGAGTATATGACCGACGTCGATCTGGAAGTTCAATAAATGGAGGGGCCTTCATTGCGCCGGGGCTGGCCGACAGACGCTCAAATTTGGCAAACTTCGCAACTGAGTCAGGCACCTTTCATCAGGGCTCCGGTCCCCCAATATTTCATCGGCTCCTGAACGATCATCTGTGGGTCTGCTCGACGCCGGTGTCTCGGTCCTGCTCGAGGGCCGCCGCCCCGAAGGTGAGCGTTCCCACGGCTGGGTCGCGCGACAGACGGAAGTCATCGACCGGGTGCTCGATGCTACCGAGGCAGAGGTCGGAACATTCGGTGAAGCGCTGACGATCGGGTGGATCGCGCCGGGATGTGCCCTCGGCTGGCTCGATTTCCGCATGCCGCTGCACGACTGGCGGGGACCGCATCCGCAGTTGTCCTGCTGGTACGGCGGCTTTTCGCAACGACCATCAATGATGGCGACGAGGCCCGAATTACCCCGTCATCATCGCCCTTTCACGAGGGCAACTGGTCCAGCACTGGGCCGGTGTGCGCGAGATGGCGGAGAAGAAGGGCCGCGCGGTCATCCGCAAGTTGGTGCCGGACCAGCATCGTGCGTTTTTCGAACCCTTGCCCTTCCTTGTTGTGAGTACGGCGGATTGGCGGGGGCAGCCCTGGGCTTCGCTGCTGTTCGGAGCACCGGGATTTGTCTCCTCGCCCGAAACCCGTGTCATTCGGCCTGCAATATTGACCCCCTAAGCCGGGGGATCGGCGTCCAAAATTGACCCCCTATATACGTTTCAGAAGGCATCTGGCCGTCCTCTTGTATCCGCTTTATCTCTCCTCACGCCCCGCTGGGGAAGGATAAGAAAGCCCTGTGCCGCAGCGGCTAGCGGTCTGGCTGATTGAGCGCAACACAAGGCGGCTGTGACTGACGGAGGAAGGGCAGGAGCTGTTGCAACGCAGCAGCACGCTGCTCAACGAGTTCGCCGAGGCCGAGGACGCCGTCTCGGACCATGCGCTGCTGCCGAAGGGGATGCTGCGTGTCACGAGCTCGCTGTCTTTCGCGATGATTTATCTCGCGCCGACGCTCGACAGCAATGGCGGCCAGGCGATCCGCGGAGCTGCGCTCGCAGGGCGTGGCATCCTCATCCAGCCACTCTACATCGTGCAGGGCAACATATCTGCCAGCAAGCTCGTGCCCGTCCTGATGGACTGGGAGCTGCCGGTGCTCATCATGAACATCGCCCACCCGAACCGCGTCAGGCTACCGGCCAAGATCAGGTGTTCTCGGACTCCCTGGTCAATCACATCCGCCAGCATTCCGATGCGGGGATCTGGATGACCTGACAAGTGCCGTTGTATGGCTCGGTTGCACTTTATCAAAGCGCTGCCCGCTGTTAGGATGTTTGCCCGCTGAGTGGATCAGATTTAGTCGTCCCGGCGAGGGCCTCCGGAAACTGGAGAGATGCGGTTGTCCCTCCGTCTTGTGCCGATGTGACGACTAAATCTCCTCCGTGCGCGGCCATGATTTCCTGAACGATCGACAGGCCAAGCCCTGCGCCTTGTTTGCGAGTGTTGCCGGTCTGAAACGGTTCAGCGACCTTCTGTTCCGAGCCCGGCCGCATTCCCGTTCCGTCATCGCTGACCGAAACGATTCCGCGCTCCAGGTGGGCTGAAATGCGTCGAGCACCACAAGCATGAAGCAGTGCATTGCCAACAAGGTTGGCCAATGCACTCCGAACTGCAGCCTCGACTCCTTGTATGATGAAGGGCCCGTCATCCGTCTGCTCGAGCGACAGTTCGATTCCAGCGTCGAGTGCCGATGGACCGAAATCAGCAAGTACATCACGCGCTACAATCGCCAAATCCAAGGGGCGCTTTTGAACCGCGTGGTCTTGGAGCCGCGCCAAATCCAACATGGCGGAGACCAGAGAACTGAGGCGACGGACGTCACGTATGAGTTCGCTCTTCAATACTGGTTCGGCCACGTCCTCGATCTTGGCCCGCAACAGGGTCAGCGGTGTTCGGAGTTGGTGGGCAGCGTTGCCGAGAAATCGGCGTTGCATCTTCATGTATGCGTCAATCTCACCAAAGGCACGGTTGAGAGCGTTTATCAGCGGCTTTAATTCGATCGGTACTTCATCGAGAGAAATGAAGCCCTGCGGTGCCGCCGGATCGATCGCAAGCGCAAGCCGCATGACGCGCTCGATGCTGCGAGCAACGAAGCGTGCTGCCAATATCGCGCCAATGGTTACCGTGGACGCAAAGGCAAACGCCAGAAGAGAGATCGGAAAGAGATTGCGCGACACAAACGACATCACGATCTGTCCCGGGCGGACCTGTGCATCGCCGATCAGCATCACCAGCGGGGAAGAGGGCCTTGGGACGACGACGAGGCAAAAAGTCGTCTTTTGATCAGCCGTGTTCAGGACAGAAAGCCCGATAGGTCCCGTGTATGGTAGCGGGAAGGGCAGGGTCGGCCTGTACTGGCTTCCATATTCGCTCATCAGATCGTCGTTCGAGACGACATACCATAGATTCGGGCTATTGGAGTTTAGTTCCTCGATGCCGCGCGTGGAACGAACGGTGAGGGAGCGACCCGGATCGATGTGGGTGGCGTGGTCGAGAATGGCTGCCGCGGCCTGGCAGTATCTGGGCTCCTCTCCGTAGGCATGGTATTGCCAGATGACTATCCCGACCGTGGCCAGGAAGATCGCAGTTGTGGCGAGGCCGAGTGAAAACGCAAACGTTCTCGCGATTGACCTCATTCGGGCTGTGCCATCCTGAGGATGTAACCTATTCCGCGCATGCTACGAATCTCCACGTTACCGCCGAGTTCGGTCAGTCTCCTTCGAAGTCGCGACACCTGGGCCTCGAGCGTGTTGGATTCAATTTCATCGTCGAATCCATATATCTCTTCGATCAAGGCGTCGCGGGTGACGACGCGGTCTCGCCGCAGCAGTAGCGCTCCGAGAATCAGCGCTTCGCGGCGACGTAGAAGAACCGTCTTGTCCGCTACGATTGCCTCGTTGCTGCCGAGGTGGAGCTCGATATTGCCGAAGGTCAGCGCGGAAGGGGCGAGCAGCCGAGGCCGCCGCAGGACGGCGCGGACCCGGGCAATGAACTCCTGTGGCTCGAACGGCTTCCCCAGATAGTCGTCCGCTCCGCTGTTGAGACCGTCGACGACGTCCTCTTTGGCATCCTTAGCAGTCAGCATGATGATCGCCGGCCGTTCCGGCAATTGGCTGAGAGCCATCACGACTTCAAGCGCATCGCCGTCAGGTAACATCCGGTCTACGATTGCCAAATCATATCTGAAATTGTGGAGTGCCTGCCTGGCATCCGCAACGGACCCGACGACGTCGACGACTGCGTGCAGCTGCCCAAGCAAACGGGTCAGGTAGGCCCCGATCTCCGGTTCATCTTCGATAACGAGGGAGCGCACGTTGCTTGTCCTTGCTATGTCGTTGAAAAAGATCCCTGTGGCGCCGTATTTACCGTCTGGCCGTACCCGGTGCATCGGGCGGGCCGCAGAACCCGTTTAAGGCAGGCCGCTCGAAGTTTGCAAGCCGGGGAACGCCGGACATTCCTGAAAGAGCGGCGAAAAAGAAGCCGGTCCCATCATCCCAGGCAATGTTCGGGCAATGTTGGGGGCCGCCACGATACTTGGACGCGCCACTGCTGGCCGGTACCGGGTCGTGGATCACCGATCCGCGGCTCCGCGGGGAGAACGCTGCCCTCGCAACGGCTCGAACGTCGGGGAAGGGCCGGCAAGCTTTTTCGGAGGCAATCTTGGGGCAATGTTGAGAGAACAATCCTAGGGGGTCCAAACAACATTAATCGACCCGGCCAAAAGAGCCCTGGGTCAGAGGGCCTCGTAATGAAGTACACCGTCGACGCTATCCGCTCTTCAAGCGGCCCGCGCAGAAACGTATTGGCCGCATTGAATGGCTTGCTCGGCGCAATAATAGCCTTCCCAAACTCAGCATCAGCTCAGACGGCATTTTCGTTGCCTGCTCCCCCATTCGAGCTGCCAATTCTGCCATCCGTATCCGGAAACTGGACTGTTATGGTCGGGGTGGGGGGCGAATACAGGCCCAACTTCGAGGGGTCGAAAAATTCGAAGCTCAGCCCGATCCCGATCTTTACCATCCGTCGGGCCGGCTCGGCCGATCCGTTTCGTGCACCACGCGACAGCGCGAGCATTGCGCTGATCGATTTCGGCGAGCTGCGTGCCGGCCCGGCTGCGAAGTTTGTCCCGGGACGCAAGAGCTTCAACTACACCGAGTTGAATGGATTGGGGGACGTAAATGCAGCGGTGGAGGTTGGCGGCTTCGTCGAATATTATCCCGTCGACTGGTTTCGCATGAGATCCGAGATTCGACAGGGCCTGGGCGGCCATCACGGTGTCGTTGTCGACCTCTCTGCTGATTTTATCGTGCCCGTGATTCAGCGGCTTACCGTCTCGGCCGGGCCGCGCTTCACTTGGCAAAGCACTCAAGCGACATCGCCCTATTTCGGTGTCAATGCAGTGCAGGCAGCAGCCTCTGGGCTACCTATCTTCGACGCGAAGGGCGGCGCACACTCGACCGGCTTCGGCACGCAAGTGATGTATCGGGTTACTCCGCAATGGGAGGTCCACTCCTACATCGAATACGAACGGCTGCTTGGCGACGGAGCGAAGAGCCCACTGGTGACTACTCGAGGATCCGTGAATCAGACGACGGTAGGCGTCGGCGCGTCCTACGCATTCGACTTCAAGATCAGATAGACACCATGCGCAGAAGCAATCCATGTACGGTTCTGGCGGCGACTATCTTTCTTCTCCTGAACAACGGCGCCGGTGCAATATTCGAAAGCCGCGAGGCGAAGTTGCAGGCCATCAAGACCGTCGGCATCATTGCAGCAGTGGGAGATAAATTCACTTTCGCGAAAGGAGGGCTCACCGGTCTCGAAAACAGCAGTCGAAGCGTCCCGATCGGCCGCTGGGGCCTCGACGACCTGATCGTGCAGCAGGCCACCGCGGCACTCAGTGGCCGCTTTCAAGTGAAGTCGGTGAGCTATCCGCGCACGACGTTCGCTGCCGTCAATGAGTCCGCCATCAAGCCGCTGGACCTCGTGCGTGGCGATCCCTTTAAGAAGCTCGTGCAGACGGAAGTGACTCCACAAGGCCTGGACGCCTACGTCGTCATCACGAAAGCAAAGATGAACTTCGGCGGGGGCAGCCGAAAGGTCGAAGGCGTTGGTCTCGTCACCTACGCGACGGTGTTGGAGACATATAGTCAGGTACACGCGCTCTACGAAATCCGGGTTGTCGATGGGAAGACGTTCGACGTGATCGAAAAGATGGTCGCTCAGCCAATAGACAATGTGACGAACGTCAAATTGGCCGGCCCCAGCCTTTCTGTCGACGGGAGTTTCTCATCCGCCATAAGCGACGTACGAGACGAGAAGTTACACAGAGCCGTGGTTGATCTGATTGTGCGCAGTCTGCCGACGCTCCTGAGCGATATGCACCTTCGTTAACCCGAAGCGCCAACATTGGAGGATCTGATGACTCGATTGAGTGTGTACCTTGTCGTAATCGCACTCTCATTAACCGCGAACGATTGTCTTGCGGAAGAGATCATCGGGACCTGGAAGTCCGACAAGGGCGCGATGCGAGTGAAGTTCGAGCCCTGCGGCGGGGCCACTCGCGGCAGCATCGTATGGGTGAAACCTGGGGCTGATACGAGAGCCAAGCTCGGGCAGCATTTGTTCTTCGACATGCGTCCGGATGGAAAAAAGTCTTGGACCGGCAAGGCCGCCTATGACGGATCAGTCTATTTTAGCAGGATCTCAATTGCGGAGACTGATCTCAGAACTTCCGGCTGCGTTATGACCGGACTGCTTTGCAAGTCGGAAATCTGGAGAAGGGTTCCTGCACGGTAAGAGAATGTAGTGAGGGGCGGATCAATCAAGATGCGACAATTCACGTCGAAGCTACTTGTGAAGGTTCTGGTCTCGGTCTTCGTAGCCGTCATCAGTGCTTACGTCGCGCCGATGACTAGCGAGATCGATTGGATCGATGCTGTGGCATCATTGACTTATCGCGGCACTCAATCGCTCTTTGAGGGCCTCGGCTCGATGCCGCGAGGATGAAAGGAGTAAAGGGGGTCGTGCAGGTGAACAGTCTGTTCCATGCGATCAAGCACAGTGAAGCGGCGATCGCGCTGATGCGCTCGATTGATTGCGCTGATGTTGCGAGAACCCATGGCCGCGTCACCGGATTTCCGAGTCCGAATCCCTATCGCAGCGGTCGACATGCGGACGATGATGTCTGTCGTTGGTTGCGCACTGGCGCCCGATTACGATCCGGCCCCGGCTTGGGCGCAACTGGATGCTCAGATCGTGGCCAGATCGGCCGCCTGCCAAGTGCTCCCGCGTCCCACGGAAAGCCGAATCGGTGAAGCTTCTCCTCAAGATCGTCAGCGTCGTTGTTGTGATTATAGGCGGCGGAGTTGGGATTATAGGCAGCGGCTTGTTGCGACCGGATGTTCGCGCGGAAGACGCGCGGAAGTCTGTCATGCCTGTTGCCGGTCCCGTGGTTAGCGTGGTCAACTCGGTCAAGCGCGAGATCGCGGAAACGATCGTCATCAACGGAACATTGGTGCCGCGCGACGAGATCTTGGTGACGCCAGAGATCGACGGTTTCCGTATAACCGACGTGCTCGTCGAAGAGGGCATGTTCGTCGAGCGCGGGCAGGTGCTGGCCCGCCTGTCGCGCGACTTGATCGACCGGCAGCTTGCACAGCAAAATGCTCTTGTTGACAAGGCCGCGGCCGCAGTTCCACAGGCGGAGAACAACATCACGCAGGCCGAGGCCGCTGCCGTCGAAGCCCGCCTTGGATTCGATCGTGCGAAGCAGCTTATGCAAACCGGCAACACGACAGCTGTCACGATCGAAGCCCGTACCTCCACTCTTCGGCAAGCTGAGGGAAAGCTTGCCTTCGCGCGAAACGGCCTTGTCATCGCCAAGGCGGAGCTTGACCAAGCCCGTGCGGTTCGTAACGAACTGAACTTGCGGCTTGCGCGCACAGAAATCCGCGCCCCCGAGGCTGGCGTCGTCAGTCGTCGGACCGCGCGCGTCGGAATGTCGGCATCGGTGTCGGCCGAACCCTTGTTCCGGCTGATCGCACGGGGCGAGATCGAGCTCGAGGGTGAGGTGATCGAGACTAAATTGCCGTTTCTTCGCGAAGGCCGGCCGGCCTGGATCGACTTCGGAGACGGAGACGGAGACGGAGACAGGGACCGGGTGCAAGGCATTGTGCGTATGGTCTATCCCGAGGTCGACAAGGCTTCAAGGCTCGGCAAGATCCGCGTCCGACTCGATCCCGACCCGCGTCTTCGTATCGGTACCTTCGTTCGGGGCGCCGTAGAGATAGATCGTAGGGATGGCGTGACTGTTCCGCAGGAGTCGGTTCTCTATGGCGGCGCCAGGAATGTCAGCGTCCTCGTCGTATCTGCCGGGGTAGTTCGGACGCGCGCGGTCCGCACCGGGCTCGAAGATGACGTCCATGTCGAAATTCGCGAAGGTCTAGCAGAGGGCGAATCCGTCGTCATGCGTGCTGGAAGCTTCTTGCGCGATGGTGACCGCGTGCGTCCCGTAATCGCCAACCAGGCGACGGCCGCAGCGGCCACGATCTGGACCCAGACGACGGCCGAAACCGTCACGCCGTGATGGTCGCGAGTTCGTCCAACCGTTTTCTTGTGGAACAATAGGTCCGCTTAGATGCGCCTGAACATCTCCACCTGGGCGATCCGCAATCCGATCGCGCCGCTCGTTCTGTTCGCCGTGCTGATGATATTGGGTCTCGTCAGTTTCCGCGGGCTTGCTGTCACGCGTATGCCGAACATCGACGTGCCGGTCGTCTCGGTGTCGATCGCGCAGGTCGGTGCTGCGCCCTCCGAACTCCAATCCCATGTGACGAAGTGGGTCGAAGACTCGATTGCGGGAGTGCGGGGGGTGAAGCACACAACCTCGTCCATCACTGAAGGATCTTCAGTCACTACGGTTGAGTTTCGGCTGGAGGTGAATGCAGATCGCGCTGTCAACGACGTGAAGGACGCGGTATCCAGAGTCCGCATCAACCTACCGCGCACGATAGACGAGCCGGTGATCAATCGCGTCGAGGTCACCGGCTTGCCTATCCTGCTCTACGCCGTGAAAGCTCCGTCCATGACGCCGGCCGAATTGTCGTGGTTCGTCGAAGACAATGTCGCGCGGACCCTGCAGGCAGTGAACGGAGTTGGCGGTGTCGAGCGTGTGGGGGGCGTCTCCCGAGAGATCCGCGTAACTCTCCAACCCGACCGACTTCTGGCACTCGGCATCACCGCCGCTGACGTAAACCGGCAATTGCGTCTGACTTCGGCGGACATGGCAGGTGGGCGAGCAGAAGTGGGCCGGCGAGAGCAGTCTATCCGCACGCTCGCCGCGGCCCGCACCGTAGCTGACCTCAAGGTCACCTCCATCGTCCTGCCCGGCGGTCGCAAGGTCCGTCTCCAGGACCTCGCGACCATTGCGGACACCATCGAAGAGCCGCGGACCTTCGCCCGCTTCAACGGCGAGCCGATCGTCGCTTTCGCGCTCTACCGTGGCAGCGGCGCGAGCGATGCGGAGGTTGCTGCAGGTGTCGAGAGACGCGTAACCCAATTCCGGTTGGCGCATCCCGACATCACGTTCCAAAAGATCGATTCCTCGGTGTCCTCGACGATCGGTAACTACAACTCTGCGATGCAAACCCTGATCGAGGGCGCGGCGCTCGCCGTCCTGGCGGTCTTTTTGTTCCTACGCGACTGGCGCGCGACGGCGATCACCGCCATCGCAATGCCTCTCTCCGTGTTTCCGACCTTCTGGGCCATGGATGCGCTGGGCTTCACTCTCAACGGCGTTAGCCTCTTGGCCATCACGCTGGTGACGGGAATCCTTGTCGACGACGCCATCGTCGAGATAGAGAACATCGTCCGGCACATGCGTCTGGGTAAATCACCCTATCGGGCTGCTCTTGAGGCAGCCGACGAGATCGGTCTCGCAGTCATCGCCATCACTGCGACGCTGATCGCGGTCTTCGCGCCGGTATCCTTCATGAATGGTATCGCCGGGCGGTATTTCGTCCAATTCGGATTAACCATCGCGATCTCCGTGTTCATGTCGCTCCTGGTAGCCCGGCTGATTACGCCGATGCTGGCGGCCTACTTTCTGCGGAGCTACCCGCATACAGCAGAGCAGGAGGGCTCGTTGATGCGGGCCTACGGTCGACTAGTCGGATGGTCCGTCCAGCATCGGGTGATCACTCTCTTGATAGGGCTCGGCCTGTTCGCCTGCTCAGCTGCATCGACCGGCCTGCTGCCATCAGGCTTCCTACCCAAGCAAGACAATGCGCGCACGCTATTCATGGTCGAACTCGCGCCGGGCGCGAAGCTTGCCGACACCATAACGGTCTCTGACCGGGTCGTCGCCCGAATCCGCTCAGTGCCAGAGGTGACTTCGGTCTTCGTCGACGGTGGCCGGCAGGTCGGAGGCAAGAAAGAAACGCGGCTCGCCACGCTGACCATTAACCTGACACCGAAGAACGAGCGTTCGCTCAAGCAGAGCGCGATCGAGACGGAGATCGCGGCACGCATCGCCAAGGAACCGGACGTCCGATCGTGGAAGCTCAGCGACAGCGGGAAGCGCGACCTCGCGCTGGTCGTCGGTGGTCCGGACCTTGATGTGGTCACCGATGTCGCCGGGCGGCTGCAGCGCGACATGGCCGCGATCCCCCACCTCGTCGCGGTGATGTCGACCGCTCCACTCGACCGCACGGAGGTCCGTATCCAGCCGAAGGAAGATTCGGCAGCCGATCTTGGCGTATCGACCGATGCGATCGCCGAGACGGTCCGCGTCGGCACGATCGGCGAAGTCGGTCAGAATCTCGCGAAGTTTGACGCCGACGGCCGCCAGATCTCAATCCGGGTTCAACTGCCTGAAAGCGTGAGGACTTCGATGTCGCGGTTAGAGAACCTCAGGGTGTCAGCCAAGAATGGGACGGCGATGCCGCTCGCGGCCGTTGCCGACGTCGAACTCGGCCAGGGTCCCGGTGCCATCGACCGATACGACCGCGCCGTGCGCGTCGCGGTCGAAGCCAATTTGCAAGATTCGGATGCGTTGGGCTCGTTGATTCGGGAGGCACTGGCGACGGCAACGGCCCGCAATCTGCCGCCTGGCGTGACCATCCGCCAAACCGGAGATGCAGAAGTGATGGGCGAGGTCTTTGAGGGTTTTCTGTTCGCGATCGGAACAGGGATCTTGATGGTCTATGCCATCCTGGTGCTGCTGTTCGGTTCGTTCCTGCAGCCATTGACCATCCTCTTTTCTATACCGCTTTCCATCGGCGGAGCGATCCTGGGCCTCTTGGTTCTCAATATGCCAATCTCGATGCCGGTCGTGATTGGAATCCTGATGCTGATGGGCCTGGTCACCAAAAACGCGATCATGCTCGTGGACTTTGCCGTTGAGGAAATGCGTAAGGGCGTGGATCGGGTGACGGCCATCGTTGACGCCGGCCGCAAGCGGGCACGTCCCATCGTCATGACCACCATCGCCATGGCGGCCGGCATGGTGCCGTCAGCGATGGCGCTCGGCGTCGGCGGCGAATTCCGCGCGCCGATGGCGGTCGCGGTGATCAGTGGTCTGATCGTCTCGACCCTTCTCTCGCTCGTCTTCGTGCCGGCGGTGTTCCTGCTGATGGACAGCCTGACCCGCACCATCAATCGCGTCTTTGGCTGGTTCATCGGTGAGCGCGACGAGCCGGTCGACCCGAACGTCGCGACTACTGCAGACGGAGCATGAACGACCGCGTTCGGTGCCGATGCCGTCTTCCACTAACTACAAGGAGAAACAGTTCGTGGTCTTCAAGAACTCTCACAGGCTCAGAGTGACCCCGCGAAGGAGAGCTCGCCGAATTACCTCGATAATCTGCCAGCTATGAAGGCCGATCTCGCAACCAAGCTTGCAGCATTTGGGCTGCTCTTGCTGTTGTCGGCGTGCGCGTCGGCTCCTCTGGAGCAGGCCGGATCGTTAGGCTCGTACGACGAGATGACCGCAAGCGATGGCATTCTCACAAAGTCGCGGATAAGGGTTCGAAAAGATGACGTCCTTGCCGCCAAGACCGTGCGAATTGTGCCCACTGCCTACTCTGCCAAAGCAGCTCGGGTCAAAATTCACCGATGAGCAGCGAAGATTGGTTTCCAATTCTATCGACCGCGCACTCTGCGTCGGACTAAGCGATCGCTTCGTGGTGCTTAGTTCCGATGAACCCGCGGAGACCTGACCGTGCGTGCGATGGTTACGCATGTCGAGCCGACGGACGAGATCGCTGCTGGTGCCTCAAAAGTAGCAGGGATCGTGCCTTCATTTCTCAATCTAGGTTATCCGGTGCCCGTGCCCCGCATTCCGATCGGTTTGGGCAGCCTGTCCGTGGAAGCGGATGCGAGAGGCCCCGACAACGCGCAGAAGGCAGCAATGGTTTGGGCTCGCGGTGCCGACGCCGTCACAAGTAAGCCCAAGGTTTCAGCGGCGTCGGATGCCTATGATCTCGCGTCATCGTTCGGCGACGATTTTAGCAAGCTTCTCAGGAAAGGCGAGACGCCTTTTGGAAGTCCGCCTTCGATGCCCTCGATGCAGCAACTCAGCTCGTCGCTGGGAGCTGCTCCGAAATTCGCGGCTTGCGAGGCATTCGGACGGGGTTCCGGGGTTGCCGGGTTTGCCGGGAGCGCACTTGGGCTACCGCCGGAGTGGTCCGACAAGGGAAGTGCGAAGCTGGTGAAATCAACTGGAGTGATGCCGTGACGAATTCAATCGCCTGTCGGGGTATCTCCGGGGCCGATGTAGCGAGCAAGAGGACTCAGATGCTAAAGGCAAGTACGCTATTTCATGGGCTTCTTCACTGCGCGGTCGCCGGCGCGCTGGTGTGCACGGTTAGCCAGGCCGATGCCGCAAGCAACATTTCCGCTGATCCAAGTGGTACTTGGGTAGTCGAAGACGGGCGTGCCCGCGTTCGGCTCGAACACTGCGGGGCCGCGCAAAATCGACTATGTGGCTATATCGTATGGATGAAGAATCCGGCAGATGGAAAAGGGCAACCCTACCGCGACATCAACAATCCGGACCAGGATAAGCGGTCGCGTGCCCTCCTTGGGCATCAGCTGATCATGGGCTTGCAGCCGACACCGGAGGGTCGATTTGAAGGCGAAATCTACAATGCCGAAGACGGAAAGCGCTATTCAGTCTCCTTGTGGCGGGAATCGTCAGATCGGTTGAAGCTCGAGGGATGCATGCTGAAGCTGCTGTGTTCCACCCAGACGTGGCAGCAGGCCAATGACCTGCTGCCTGGCCAATTGGTCGCTCAAACTGGCGAATTAAATGGACCCAGGGCCGATAAGGAGTGGGCGGCGTTGCCACCACCGAAATCCGCGGTGCCGAAGGCGCATTGAGGGATATGGCTGATCCATCGCAACATCAGGCTGCGTCGTACAATTGATACACGCTGGTGGTGCTCCTTCGTTGATGAGTCCGCATATATCGGAGGAGTGATTTTATTCGCGCGGGTTAAACGAGGGCCAGTTCGCGTACGAGTGCTCGTTCACGCCTGGCCAGCAGCCAATACGATCTGATATCCTGCGTCTGCGCTCATTTGCAATTCAGCAGGTTACGAAAGTGCGCAACTGTACCGGACTCGATCCAAAGTCCGACGCCGCCGCGCTGGTCCGGTCCGAGCTTGAGGTCGTTCACAATCAGGCGGGCCGCTCCTTGCTGTCGAGGTACAACCGCGCCCGGCTGCCGGCGACAACGATCTTCATGTGGATCCAGCGTCCCGGAGCAATATCGGCATAAGTCTCGTAAATCCCGGGCGACTCCCTCCGCAGGCGGTCGAAGACGTAGTCGGGATAGGCGAAGTACTGAATTGTGTGATTACGGCGCACCTGGTCGTCTGCAAGGCTATTGGTTGGACGTAGATAGATATTCTCAAAGCGCGACACTTGGTCAATCCGGAACGATACACCGACGAAACCGCGTGCATAGGAAGGGGCATCGGGAGCCAAGTCGCTTGCAACCTCGACTTCGATCGTACCGTTATGAAACTCCAGCGGCAGCCAGGCCATGAACGTGCGATCAGTAAGTCGCACCCTTGCTGGATCTTGATAGGCGGAAGCCGGCATCTTCATCTCGAAGGCCGGCTGCCCCAGATACGTGGTTGCTCGCAGCGAAACGCCTGAAAGCAAGAAGTCGGCAGAGGAGGCTATTGATGACATGAAGCTCTCGTCGGGGAGCATGGTTGTGTGCAAACGATCTTGCTCGACCGCGCGTTTGTAACGCAAATGTGTCCAACCACAACAGATAGATTCGCACCAGCGGATTAGTCTGTCCAGCAACTTCGCCAATTGGTTTGACTACGTCTCCGATCCGCTGGATAGAGTCCGACAGTTTGGCGATGCGATCATTAATAGCTTGCTCGACGGACTCCAGTGCTATCCGACTTGTATAGCCAAGCCGCCGACCGATCTCAGTGATCGAAGCCGAGAGTCCGCAAAACCCAGTGAACGGAGGGGAGGGCAGATGATCTCGCTCCCCTGTACAACATTCAGCAAATGCCATCCCGATCGGAAGACCTCAAGAAAAGTGGAACTCAGTCGCTGAGACTAAGATGACCCGCTCGTCCTCGTTTCCGGGTCTCGCCGTTCCGCTGCGGAGTTTGAGGAAGCGAGCCGTTCGGTCAGAGCTATGATACCCCGATCTTGATCTCGCCTGGCCCATCGATCCCTCCGGTCATCAGTTCTCCTCGCTGTATGGGGCCCACGCCTTCCGGCGTGCCTGTCATTATGATGTCGCCGGCCTCGAGTGCCATCAAACAGGCGATGAAGCGGCAACGCGAGGCGCAGATCGGTGCAGCGCTCGCGTTGAAGGTACAGATCAGAGAGTTGTCGATGCGAACCCTCGGTTGGGATTGAAGTTCCGTTGATAGGAGACGGATTATTATTTGCGCGCATTCGGAGCTGACCGTGGAGTTCAGTTGATCGATGGTTGTTCGGTCTGGCACGCGCAGCAACAGGTAGTGACACGAGCACGGAATCGTTAAATGGCAACCATCAGCGAATGTCGTTTCTGAGTCTTTCCAATAGCTTGTGCAGAGCCGGTCCCGGTTGTCTGAACAACAATTCCGCGTCGATAAGTGGAGCCTCTGCCGGGGTTAGGCCGCTGCGCGGAGCGGAGGAAGGTCGAAGTAGGCTTGATCCGGGGTGCGGTCGTCAAGGCTCTAATGCGGACGGCGAACATTGTAGAAGTCGAGATATCGACCAATCGAGCTTCGCGCCTCACCGACGGTTTCGTAGGCTCGCAGATAGACCTCCTCGTATTTGACGCTGCGCCACAGCGGTTCAATGAAGACGTTGTCTCGCCAAGCCCCTTTGCCGTCCATGCTGATGGCGATGCCGTTGTCGGCGAGGACGCCGGTAAAGGCCGCACCAGTGAACTGCGAGCCCTGGTCGGTGTTGAAGATGTCCGGCTTGCCATGACGCGCGAGAGCATCTTCCAACGTCTCGACGCAGAAGGCCGCCTCCATCGTGATCGACAGCCGCCAGGACAGAACACGACGTGTCGCCCAGTCCAACACCACGGCAAGATAGACGAAGCCGTGCGCCATCGGAATGTAGGTGATGTCCATGGCCCAGACCTGGTTCTGCCGCGTAACCTCCCTGCCGCGCAGCAGATACGGATGGATCTTGTGGCCGGGCTCGGGCTTGGTGGTGCGCGGACGGCGATAGAGCGCCTCTATCCCCATCCGCCGCATCAGCGTCTTCACATGCCGGCGGCCGACCTTGCACCCCTGCAGAACCAGCAGGCCTCGCAGCATACGCGAACCGGCGAAGGGATACTCCAGGTGCAGCCGATCGAGCTGCCGCATGATCTCGAGGTCGGCCGAAGAAACCGGCCGCGGCAGATAGTAGACGCTGCCGCGGCTGATCTTCAAAATCTCTGCCTGCTTGGTGATCGACAGATCGTGCTCACGGTCGATCATCGCTTTGCGCTAAGCAATCCCGCCTTGGTGAGCGCTCCTTCTAAAAAATCGTTCTCCAGTGTCAGCTCTCCAATCTTGGCATGGAGCGACTTCACATCGATCGCGGGGATGGCCGGCGTCCCGCCCCCTGATCCGAAAATCTCGGAAGCGCTGCCCTCAAGCTGCGATTTCCAAGCTGTGATCTGATTGGGGTGAACGTCGAAATGCTCCGCCAACTGGGCGATCGTGCGGTCGCCCTTGACGGCGGCCAGAGCCACCTTCGCCTTGAAGGCCGGTGAGTGGTTCCGGCGGGGTCGTCTGCTCATGGTTTCTCCTGTTCACGGCGATTATTGCCGTTGTCAGGCAGAAATTCCACTTATCGTCTTGTTCAGATTTCCGGGACCGGCTCTTACC
>Ga0307516_10003757_pt1 | contig 19300 bp, 24 predicted proteins | sample 19_EM_MG_FD_203310 | JGI IMG/M metagenome (GOLD analysis project Ga0307516, IMG submission 203310) | Populus trichocarpa ectomycorrhiza microbial communities from riparian zone in the Pacific Northwest, United States - 19_EM | ecosystem: Host-associated > Plants > Roots > Unclassified | place...
TTTCCTGCTTCCGCGTGGTCGGGGGGGGGGGGGTTGGAAGAGCAGGAGGGGGGCGGGTGGTTCTCGGCGAGGTGCTGCTGGCCGTCTTCCGCCGCCGGTGTTCGTTCGGAGGGGGGAGGAGACGGGCTCGTTCGGGGAAGAGGAGACGACGGCGACGACGCAGACCGAGAGGGAGAGGGGAAGGGGGAAGGGGGAAGAGCAAGGCTCGGGTCCAGACAGCCGGGCCAGCGAGGTTTCCCTTTCCCGTCGAAGCTCTACGTCTCCGTCCGATTCGGGTTTGGATGTGTATATTTTTTTCGGTCTCGGTCTTCTTTTTTTTTTTTTTTTTTTATTTTTTTTTATTTTAGCGTCCAGCGTTCGGCTGGGTGGGGCGTCCGGTACACGATAGCTTTCTGCCAGATCTCCGAGTTGGCCGCTAGTTATAGACGCAGCTGCTAGGAGATAGAGGCATGCGCTATGCTATGTCACTGCTCGCAGCTAGGATGCTCGCGGAGTATGTACTGGCGCCGCTGGGATGACGACAGGGGACGAGAGATCTGGCGGCGTGGACTGCTCGACGGCGACAACGGCGGCGAACCGGGCTCGCGAGATCGGTCGGTCGGATGGCGGGGGGCGGGCGGGCGGGGCGGCGTGAAGAATCCGCACGACGGATGACGACGATCGCAGCGCTGGGCCCGGCGGAAAGGGGGTGGTGGCAGCGGGGCGGAGAGCGACACGCACCGGCGGGAGGGGGCGGAGGGAAGGGGCGGACGAGCGAGCGAGCGAGCGAGCACGAGAGCGAGGTGAAGAGTGGGAAGAGAAGGGAGAAGGGCAAGGGGGAAGGGAGACGCAGCGGGCGGTATGCTGTCCTCTTTCGTGCGATGACGCTGCTGGACGGCGAGTGGCACCGGCGATTCGCAGCGACCGGCGGCGACGGGATGGGAAGGAAGGATTGGAGCGACAGCAATCGGCACAGGCAGGCAGGCAGAACGTGCATGCAGGCAAGTCAGAAGGGGAGGTTGGACGGCCGTCGCACACACACACGCACACACACACACTGCACTGTTCTTCGCGGCTGCTTGGGACCACGCCGAGCCGTTGGCTGCCACACGCCGAGCGCTGCGCCGCTTTCCGTGCGGTCTGCTTTGTTGCCCCCCCGCTGCGCTTCCCAGAACGGCACTCATCCCAAGAAAGTCTCGTTGCGGAGGGAGGTGAGTCCCGTCCGGGCGAAGAGCCTGGCAGGCCCCACGCAGAGATCCTGGCTCGCTTCACCAATCACATTTTCCGGCTGTGTGGTTGCGGAGTCGAGATGTGAGCACGTCCAGAAGGAATCGGAACGAGTGCGAGTTGACCCTCGGGACATGTGGAGGAGGGGGGGGGGGTTTTTTTCACGTCACGGCTGGAGGTTATGAGGAACCGCGCTCTGGAACCCGGGAAATTCCCCACCATCCATCCCATCGAGCTCGTTGTATCGCCTCGCAAGGGCCGCCCCCCTTCTCGGCTTTTCCAACCACCAGTCAAACTTCAGAGAGAGAGAGAGAGAGAGAGAGAGAGAGAGCGTCAAGACGACGATGATATGTACGATGGCGGTGGCGGCGGCAGCGGCGGCGGTCACCCACGGTGGCTCTCGTGGAGCGCGAGATGGCGGCGGATATCGTGCTTCTCGCGATCCGAATAAATGTGGACGTATGTACTCTACGCAGACGACGGCACCAGCAATACGACAACCGGAAGAAAAAACGCGTGATCCGGACGGATGACTGCGCCGTGGTCCGATGTCTCCCTCGCGGTGCGTGTCGCCGCTTCTTATTTCGTTCCATCACCATCGCCGTCGCTGCCACCACCACCACCACTACTACAACCACAACCACAACCATAACCACAGCCGTCGCAATTGTCCTCTGCCTCGCTGTGCAGGCAGACGGGGGGGGGGGCAGGTTCGAGGGGAGAGTCTCTCCTGCAACTTCTTTCGGATTCTGTTGGTCGCCAATTAAAAAAAAATTGTTTTCTTTTTTTCCAGCTCTCCAGCTTTCTTCGGTGCATGTTGATTTCGCCTGGAGTGGTGGATCCAAATATATCCTCGCTCGAGAGTGCGGTGTGTGAGGCGTTCGGTTCCAGCTCGTGTGTGTGCGTGAGGACAATTGAGCGGCCTGGCGACGGCCAGAGCGGCGGTGCAGTAATATCAGACGAAAGCTCTCCTCCTCCTCCGCCACTATCATCATCTCCACCATCGCTTCCGCCGCCACCACCACCACCACCACCACCACCACCACCTCCTTCCACTTCCTCCCTCCTCCTTCCTCCTCCTCCTCATCATCATCATCATCCTCATCCTCCTCCTCCTCCTCCTCCACCACCACTCCCGTCCGCGGGGCAACATGGTGGCGCCAGTGCAGCCTATAGACGGCCCCCAACGCGGAGACCCAGATCCCGTCTGCGAGGACATCCCATTCCAGAAATTCGCTGCAGTCGCTGTGCCCTCATGATCCGTTCTTTCTGCCTATCATACCCTTGATTCAGCCCCCTCCCTCTCCCCCCCTATTCCTTCGCTCTCACTCATTCTTCGCTCCCTTCTCCTCCGTCTCCGTGTCTCTCGGCTGCCTGCAACATGTTGGGGCGAGGGCAGCAGAGCCGTTCATTCGCTGGGATACCGATGTGCGACGGCGGCGGCGGCGGTGGACAGAACACGCTCACATGGCAAATTCCATTCATCACAGACTGGGCGGGGGGTGGGCGTGTGAATATGACGACAGCCAGCTCCCAGCATCGGAAACCCCCCCCGAGATCCTCGCACGCCGTCCGTTGGATGGATATCTACGCTACCTACTGTCGCGTAGAGGCGCTCCCTCTTTTCTTTTTCCTTTTTCTTTCTCGCGAGGATAAGTTATGTAGATATGCAGAGTATGTACAGTAGAGTATGTATGTACGTATGCTTCGATTTGCGCATCGGCGGCAGCAGCAGCAGCAACGAAGCAGGGTCCGGCTAATTGGCCGCATGCCAATTATCATGTACATATGTACTCCGCTCCGTGGAGAACCCGAGAGGGATTGCGATGCCGAAAAGAGATGTGTGTCAAGTCTTCAATGCCTCTCTGCTCTTTTTTTTTTTCTTTTTTTTTTTTTTTTTCTTCCCTTTCTTCCCTCCCTCTTTATTGCCATCCGAGATTTGTGGCTGGCGGACGGACTGGGATGTTGGACACGGAAGGAAGGCGCAGTTCCGGGTGGAGCGCTTGGAAATACCCTACTCGGCCACTCTGCGTGCCAGCAATCGACACACACACACACACACACAACAGCGACGGCCAAGGCTGATGGTGATGCGTCGGAAAAATTCTTCCCTCTATTTTTCTGTTGGCATGTGGACACGAGAAGAAGAGAAGAAGAAAAAGGAAAAAAAAGAAAGGAAAAAAGAAAGAAAAAAAAAAGTCGAGAGTTTTGTACCGGATGATTTTTTTTTTTTTTTTTCGATTGCTATTTGCTATTACCATTACCCATAGTTTTCGGGGTTTCGAGAATATCTAGCAATCTCGGACCGGACAAGACGGACAAGACGGCGAACTCGACTCAACCTCCCCCATTCGCGAAGGATGCGCTGCGTTGGGGGCGTGGCAAAATCTGCGCTTCCGGTCGCTCGAAAGAACGGATCGAACGAACGGCAAGCAAGCAAGCAAGCGTGCATTGCCAGAGAAACGACGAGGAGAAGAAGAAGAAGAAGAAGAACAACAACGACGATGATGATGATGATGATGCGCACCACTGGCTGGACGCATCCAGAGTCAGTGAGGCAACAAAGAAGGAGATGAAAGAGAAAGAAAAAAAAAAGAAAAGAAGAAAAGAAGAAAAACCACAAGCACAGATCCCATCCATCCATCCATCCATCCATCCATCCATCCATCCATCCATCCATCCATCCGCCTAGATACATACATACATACATACATACATAATCGTTGGGGAGGAGGATGCTCGAAACCAAGTAAGCATTTTTGCTGCCTATTCCGACCGTTTGTCTGCCTTTTTTTCTTTTCTTTTCTTTTTTCTTTTTTCTTTTTTTTTCTTTTTTTTCTTTCTTTCTTTCTTTCTTTCCTTCTTTCTTTCTTTTCTTTCCGCCTCCCCATCCACTCCGCGTACATACTCTAGATAGATACATCCGTAGCTAAACGTGCGTATTGGATTCCGGCGCCGTGGTTTGCGTGGCCTCTGGACGAAACGGCAGCAGCAGGCCGGCAAGGTCGGTCCGGCTAGGCGGAAAGCATGTACGTATGTATGTATGGTATGTATCTGTATCTGCTCTGGATATGTAGCTATCGGTAGGTGTAGATGGGCATGGCATGTGCGCAGGCAGGTACCCACGCAAGCAGATATGTCGCTATGTACGTACCCGCGGGAGCCGTCGGCGTCGGCATGCCAATGTGTAGATAGATATCGATGCAGCAGCGACATGGCCGAGGTCGACCGTGTGCCGAGCGCAGAGCGCGGATCCTCGCCGACGCCGCGCGCCCGTCGAAACGGTCAAGTCGATCCGGCCAGCGCGTCCCGTGACGGCCGCCGCGCTCGTGACCGCTGCCGCCCCGCCCCACCCCGTCCAGTCGAGAAGGCTGTGGCACGGCGCAGCGTCCGCGCATCACGATGCCACCGGCGCTAGCATCGCATCGCATCGCATCGCGTCGCGTCGCGTCGCACGACCACGCGCCGCTGCTGGTCCGCCGGTCGTCGTCGTCGCGGCAACCACAGCCGTCGTCCGGTCCGCCGCCGCCGCCGCCGCCGCCGCCGTCTCGAGCCGAGTCGGGAGATTTTGTCCAACACGCGCCAGCCCGCGAGAGCGCATGGCCGCTCGCGTGCGCGACGTCCGGCAGCACGGCCAACAGCCCAACAGCCCAACAGCCAACCGCCCAGCACGCAGTCCGTCGAGCCGTCCGGCAATGTAGCTAGCACATGCTCCATGCAGCGCAGCGTCGAGTGTCTACGCCCGAACCTAGCCGTGACCTGCATCCGTCCGCGCTGCCAGCATGCCACCCCCCTCTACCCGCCGGTGGTGTCAATCATAAGCGTCGGTAGATACATACCTAGATAGTTGTTGGAGTTTGTCCTCCTTCTCCGCTGTGTGTGTGTGTGTGTGTGCATAGAGCCTCCAATCCAGCCGCCCGCTTCACACTCACTCTCGCTCACTCTCGCTCACTCGCACGCACATCGCCACGACAACTGCTGCTGCTGCTGCTGTTTTTCTTTTCTTTTCTTTTTTTTTTCCCCCCCACCCCCCCCCCCCGGGGAGAATCCTTGCCGCGGAAACACACGCACACACACACACACACACACACTCGCAACTCCGGAAGCGCGGCTTTGTCCGTGTCGTTTGTTTCTCTGTGTGTGGATGCATGCATGTATGTATGTATGTATGTATGAAATTGTAGATAGATATGTGCACCGTACATAAGCATGTATATGTGTGAATGTACGGTGAGGTCAGGGCAGGGCAGGGTTTGCGTGGGTGGGTATACATATACTCTATCTACATAAGTACAAAGTATGCAGGGTTCAAAGCCGCAACTTTTTTTTTTTTCTTTTCATTTTTCTATTATTATTATTATTATTATTATTATTATTATTTCTTTTTTCATTTTTTCTCTCCTGTTTTCTCTCTCTTTCCCTCCGTCCTTCCTTCCCAGTGGAGGAGGAGGAGGAGGAGGAGGAGGAGGAGGAAGGGATTGGAAAGGCCGCCCCCACCGAGCCGGGGGAGACGTCGAGAAAAGACGAAGCAAGAGCTCTGTTCCCACCCCCCCCTCCGCCGCCGCCGCCGTTGCGGTCAATCTTCCGTCCTTCCAGCCATCCGGCCGGGGGGGGGGGGGCAATCGCAATCGGCGAATATATCGTACGTAACCGCATCACCCCCCGCCGTAGAGTTACGTGCTGAGCAGATATCTGGGTCCACGGACGGACGGACGGATGGATGGACGGGTGCTGGATAACTCTGCGCTCTACATACATAGACAGACAACCCTATCACGCCGGTCCGCTCTGGAGTTGCAAGCGGGTGCAGTGGCTGCAGCGCGCGGTCTTCTAGATCTCTCCCCCCTCTCCCCGGCTACACACATACCGCACGCACATGCCTGACCTGCCAATCTAGCGCGGATAGGCAACCCGAGCAACAACTCACCACCCCACCCCGCCCCGTCCAATCCACCCAGCACTGGGGCCGGCGGGCATGAACATGTCTGTCTTGTCTGTCTGTCTTTGCGTGTATGTGGTGCAAGACGGGGAGCGGGGAAGGGGTGGGAGGGGGGGAGGGGGAGGATGCATGTGTGCGTGCGTGCGTTGCGTGTGCTGGGGGGGGGGGGGGGGAGGGTGGAGTGGATGGCCAGTGCGAGCCCATCCGCAACACGTTATCGTCTGATGTTTTTTTTTCCTCACATTTTTTTTTTCTTTTCTTTTTTTCTTTCTTTTCTTCTCCTCCCGCTTAAACCTTCCGTTTGTGTCGGGAGGGCAGCGAAGAATGAATGCAAGGGCTTGGAAGGGAGGGGTGTGTATGATGTGTGTGTGTGTGGGGGGGGGGATGGATCGGACATTTCCGCGCTCGCACTCTCTCTCTCTCTCTCTCTCTCTCTCTCTTGTCGGACCGACCGAGGGGGGGTATGTTAGCGAGAAAAAAAAAAAAAAAAAAGAATGCCGAGAAGTCTTAAATTTTAATTATTATTATTATCATTTTCCCTTACTTCTCATTCTGATCGCCCCCTCGGAGAAGTAGTGCCGACATCCAGCCGAGCGGAGCCCCACACAAGCAAGCACCTGTGTGTACCTATTGTATGTATTGTACGGATAACTACGTATGTATCCAGATAGTAGACAGTAATGTAACTATGATGCAGTTATGTCTACACACACACCTGCCGACAAACACACCGCCAGACATCCAGAGCAGATAGATACCAAGAATGTATGTATGTATGTATGTATGTATGCAAGTACCCACTCCGTGGGGAGGGAAAGTCCAGCGCCCCCCTCTGCAGGTACATACCTACCTACTCTACATACATACATACATACTCTACTTGCCGTGCTCCGTGTATGTATGTTGTATGTAGTCTATGCAACCCACGCCGCTCTCACGAGGAACCTGGCCGGCGTCTCTCTCTCTCTCTCTCGCTCTCTCGGAACATGTACTTTTGGATACAACATGCATAGATACCTACACATCATCCATCTCGGACTTTGGGACCGTGCGCGCGGGCGCGGGGTGCACACACTTTTTTCCTCACAGCCAGCCAACCAACCAGCCAACCAGCCAACCAGCGAGCCCCCCCCCCCAAGCCCCCAAGCGGTGGGATCCCCGATTCGGGCCTCCGCGAGTTGCCCCAACTCCTTCCCAGTGCATGCGCGTGGCTGGAGGGGGGGGAAGGGTTCACTTGTATGTACATATGGTATGGTATCTACACACATATCATACATAGGGATTTTTTCTTTTTCTTTTTTCCTCTTTCCTCTTCTTCCCTTTCTTCCACGGACGGACGGACACGCATTGCATACCCGCGCGCTCCACGGAGCCCCACTCGTGACATCGCCGCCGCTGCTATGTACATACATACATACATACATACATACTTCCCACCCCATCTCCGTGTGTCCGTGTCTCACCCGCTCCCCCAGCCCCCCCCCCCCCAGTTCCTCGCACTCCTTTGTCTCGGGGAAGAGGACGAAGAGGGGAGGGGGTGTGCGACGCGGGATCGGGCGTCCGAAACGTCAGGTGGGGGAATTGCACCTGTGTGTATCTATATGTATCTATGCTTCTACCTATGTATGATATATGTATCTATGTCCCCATCCTTTGTGTGCATATTACCAGCATGGGCAGGATGGGCAGGTCGCGGTACTTACAGACCACACGAGACAAGACAAGACAAGACAAGACAAGACAAGACAAGACGAGACGGGACGGGACGGGACGGGTCCGAACGGGATGTGACAGCGCAGTGCCCGGCTGTGACCCCCCCCCGACAAGTCGTCGTCACCGTCGCCGTCGCTCCGAGTTGCCCGTTCGTCGCCGCGGACGCCCGGCGAAATGGCGGCGTGGCGGAGTGAGGAGTCACCGATCATGGTTCGTCGTTCGGCTTTTCCACCGTCGTGCGCCAGTTTCATCGCGCGTCACTCTGGTCGGCTCCACGACGACCGGGCATGCGATTCCGCACGATTCCCCTCGACTCGCAGTCGCAGTCACGGTTTGGAAACATCAACGCAGCGACCAACAATCTATTCCCCCCCTCCAACAAAGGCAAAGAAGATACCCCACCACGTCAGAAGTTACTCCACATCTCCCCCCCATCATTACCAAAGCATGCAACAAAAAAATAACAGCACACAAAGATGCCCGTGCTACAATCAAACCACGCCCTGGCCCGAGAAAAAAGAGAAAAGAAAAGGTACAAGATCCAGTAATTTTGAAGAGAAGCGCACACGCAAACCCCAATCTATGAATCGCCAGGGGAAACGAAATCTATCCGGCACAACACGAGATTTTTGAGTCACGCAAGATCTAGAAGCGAGTGCGGCCGAGAGGCGCACTGTTGGAGTTGTAGCCTGGACGACGACGACGACAGTTAGGGACCGCTCGGCGCGACATCCAAACTGGGACTCAGTAATGCTTACCACCGCCGCCTCCGCCACGGCCGCCGCGGCTACCACCGCGACCACCGCCGTAGCGCGAGCTACCGCCGTACCCACCGCCGCGACCCATGTCAGCCAGCTCCGGGGGGATCTGCTGCTTGGCTTCACGCAGGATAGTAAGCAGGTCTCTAGCTTGCTTGTTATCGTTAGTCGTGAAGAACGTGATAGCGGTTCCCTTGGCGCTACGCGCGAGTTAGCCACCGATGCGATGCCTCGTTGCCGGGTCGAACTCACCCTCCACGACCGGTACGGCCGATGCGATGAACGTAATCCTCAGAGTTATTAGGGTAGCTGGAATCTAGTCAGCACTGTCAGCAAACGGTCGGAAAGGGGTGCCACGTACTCAAAGTTAATAACGTGAGTGATATTACGAACGTCTTTGAGCATATCAAGTTAGCATCTTGAGCATTGAAAAAGCACGTTTCCCCAAGCATGTTTCCTCTCTTTTTTGTGCTTGGCGTTTGGCTCCGTCTCACTGGCCTCCTTGTACCCTCAATGCATCGCTGCAAAGTCCTGTGTGTGCTGTCTGAAACTCAGAAGTGCAGCGCTCATATCAATCAACGCGGCCCTGACTCCCACAACATGATTGCGGAGTCAAAGCGATCAATCGTGGCCTGGTTCCAGAGAAGTTCCACGCTTCGCTGCACTCTGGGTTCACAAGTTTCCACGGGGCGAAACCCAACAGACACTGGCAGAAAGGTAAGACATGCAATAGTCCGGGCAAGCACGGAGAGCAGAGCAACTGTTCGCACGACAAAAAAGGTGAGGGCATCACTAGGAAGGGGAGGGGACACAAGGGGACAATGCGCATATATCATACCAATGCCACGACTAGCCACGTCGGTAGCAACCATGATGGGGCTCTTGCCAGTCTTGAACTCGTTCAAGACCCAATCGCGCTCATTCTGCTGCTTGTCTCCATGGATGGCCAAACAAGGCCATCCATCCTGGCGGAGGAATCGGGTGATCTCGTCGGCAGTCCTCTTGGTTCCGGTGAAGATGAGACACTTGCTGGCCTTGTCATCCATGATCTTCTCGAGATGCTTAACCAGGCGCTCTCGCTACGGAGCATTAGCTTTTGTCCTTTCCAACAAACTGTATCGATGCGACCAACCTTATCATAATCGTTCATGACCTCAACAATCTGCTGAATATTGTGGTTGGCTGAAAGGTCAAGGGAACCGACATTGACCTGGATGAAGTCGTTCAAAAAATCGGATGCGAGCTGACGGACTTCCTTGGGCCAAGTAGCAGACCACATGCAAGTCTGCCTGTCGGGGCGGATCTGGCCGATTATCTTGCGGATCTGTGGTTCGAACCCCATGTCCAACATGCGGTCAGCCTCGTCCAAGACGAGGTAAGTGACACGGCGAAGGTTGGTCTTGCCAGTCTCCAACATATCAATCAGACGGCCAGGGGTGGCGATCAAAACCTCAACTCCACGAGCAAGATCGCGGATCTGAGGGCCCTTAGGGACACCGCCGTAGACGCAAGTGTTCCTAATTCTTGAAGACTTGCCGAACTTGGCGACTTCTTGTTGAATTTGGACAGCCAACTCACGCGTGGGAGCAAGTACGAGGACGATAGGCCCATCTCCTGGAGCAAGCAGGGGCTGCGCGTTAATGTGAACGATGGCGGGAAGACAGTAAGTAAGCGTCTTTCCGGATCCGGTCTCAGCGATGCCGACAACGTCGCGTCCAGAAAGGGCCATGGGCCAACCCTGAGACTGGATTGCGGTGGGAGCACTGAACCCCTGCGCCTTGACTTCGTTCATGACATAGCCTAACCTACATTAGCTTCGACTCGTACTTTTGAGCCAGTTGTATACACACTTGGGAAGCCAGCTTCGTCAAAGGTAAGAACGGGTTTGGGGACATCGGTTCCCTGCACACGCATCTGCTTCTCGGCGCGGAAAGCCTCGACTTCCTGGGGTGTCCTGGCAGCGACCGGAGGAGACTCTTTGTCTGTGCATCGAGTTAGCGTCAACTCTCACAAGAATAGCATCGACGAGACAGGTGCTTACAGAAAGACTTCTCAAATTTGGGCATCGTCGCCATATCCCAGTCTTGGGATTTGAGACCTGCACCCAAGTTGCTCATGCGATCACCTCCACCGCCACCGAAGCCACCGCGAGCACCGCCGCCGTATCCACCGCCAGCACCTCTATCGTATCTAATGCAACTGTCAGCCATGTATCACGACAACAAAAGCACGCGTCGTGCCAGATCGATGCAAACACCGCGTGATGATATGTAAGAGAAATGGTACTAACCCGCCGCCTCCGTAGCCACCGCCGCCTCCGCTGTAACCATTCGAGCCACCGCCATATCCACCGCCGCCGCCATATCCACCGCCTCCACCGCCGTAACCTCCTCTGTTATCGCCGTACGACATGTTCAAAGGTATGAGAAGTTGGCTTGCGAGACCGAAAAGACTGGTTGCGAGTCGCGCAAAAAGAATGAAGTGGTGTGAGAGAAAGTTCGTCTGCCGGAAAATTTCCTTGCGTAACGAGGGAGGGGAGAAGAGCGAGGAGAGAGAAGGGGGGAGGGAGCAGTTTGGGTGAGTTAAAGGTGAGTGAAGGTCGAAGGCAGAGAGTTGTGATGGGTACTGATGGGTTTATCAGAGAAAAGGGGAAGAGGCAAAGCGCGTTCCGAGCAAAGAAAAATTGGAGCGAAAAGGCTGAGTTCCGGCGCCAAGCCGGCAATCCAGAGCTGGGCGAAAAACAGGGTTGTCAGAGAACAGGGTCCACTTGCCGAGTCCAGAGTAGAATACTCACCCTAACACGACCCCGCGAGCAAAGAATACATTTCAAAGAAAATGTAGACTATGTAGGTATCTGCAGACACGTGCTCGAGCCAAGAGCACTTACATCCTAACAGCTGCTGAGGCAATAATACCTATGGCAGCAACAGTGGTGAAAGTGTATTCTACTTTCGTGTGCGAAGGAAGAGCTCTTTGTCTTTCAACCCGTTGCTGCTATTCCAGTTTCAGGCAGCCATGAGACGCAAACACGATTAGCAAGCCCACCAGATGTGAGAGCCTCAATCTCCGTCGCACATACTTGTTCGGTGGCGGCGTCTACCATGCGAACTCTGGATCAAACGTCACTGATATTCCGAGCTGCCAGCAGCAGCGGCCTGTCAGTGACAGTGTCCGGCATCAAGCTTAGAACACCAAGACGTTGTTCTCACAGACGAGCTATTTTCTCGCCGGTTGGCGAGCTGGCAGCCATGCATGGTCAGATCCACTGAGCCGTGTACACGCTCGCCAGATCATATAACGCTCCCCTCATGGGGAACGCGGTTGTTATGTGGCGGAGATGCGCGCCCCAGGTCTAGAGGGACAAGTTTGAGTGTAAAATCAGAGAACTTTAGGCCATGTTCTGACTCCTGATCCCCGCCAGGCTCCACGGACAAAGCAAACGATTGCTGCTGCAGCTGGCCACGCGCAACTGTTCCAGACTGTCGACGCTCAAGTTGTTGTTCCGGCGATTTCCCACCAGCCTGCTAGAGTAGTAGATGTGATTCTCTCCATTGATCCAGATGCCATACCTCCTAATTCCCTTTATATATCGCGAGCTTCTCCACGCGCGATCACTCGCAGCTACCAGCTGATTACTCAGCTGGAATAGCGGATAGCACCTTCCTACACGGGTGATAGCGCGGCTCTGCTGACTGACGCCTCCGAAGAAAAAAAGTTGCACACAGAAAAATGTTCACAGTGCTTGCTGCCCGTTAACCATCATATCAGACCCACTTTTCCACCGTACTCTGCCACCATTGACCACTCACTCTTTTCTCCACTCCTCGTCGAATCTTCTTACCGTCGCCAGTCGTCCTGTGTAAGTTGTTCGTTCAATACTGCCAACTACGCTCGCTCTCTGAGTTGCTAAGGGACGGATTGTTGCGACGACATGCAGCGCCTCTCGGTAAGGCCCACCCAGCGAGCGAGCAAGCAGAGCACCTCCACCTACCCATCTACTACAACTGCCCTGTTCTATTTTTTTTGTCTCACAGCTCGCTGTCCTCTTCTTTGATCTTCCTCGCCAACCCCCTAACCCCAACGAACCCCAACGAACACCTTCCATATCTACCTTTGCTTTCGCGTCCACTCAGTTACTCACGTTTCTATTCTTAATCCACAACAGATACCGAGGATACGACTCATTATGCAGAATCAGCCATACCCTCGAAACTTCTTGAATCCCACCGCAAGCGCATTCACTTCTCGGCCACAACCACAATTTTCCACTACAGCGCCCAGTGGCGGACTACCTGCACAGCAGGCCCGCCAACATGAAGACGCATGGACACCGTACGACGGGTTGGGACCCGTCGGGCAGCCACAACGAAACCCCAGATTCGAAAGCAACTGGCGGAATAATGGACCCCAAGGCGGACGAGGCGGGAGAGGCAGTGCAAATGCCGGTAGCTCTCGAGGCAACCAACACCGAGGAGGATCTCCGGTCCATCAGCCAGCTACGAAGCGCCCGAAGCAGATGCAACAAAACCACGGTGCTAGGAATGCTAGGGGCCAACTTGGACGAGGTGGGAGAAACAGTATGCCCTCGGGCTACAGACCTGATGGCGAGTTCATCGATGAGGCCTACCTGGCACGCAACTTTCAACCACTGAAGAAGGAGGACTACCCGGGTGCACCGAACGCGCTATTCTCCAATCCGAAGAATTTCCTCTGGGACAGTGCGTCTGTTGCAGCACGGTCCTCCTGCGTCTTCCGTGGCGGTATATATCAAGCCACGATAAGCGTCACGTTGCCTGACGATTCGCGAGTTGAAGCGCTAGGAGAGGCCCAGAATAAGGTACTTTTATTTCTCTTATCCGTGCTTGCACCACATCGTTGAGACTCTGCGTACTGACTGCTATCAGAAATTCGCCGAGAAGATTGCTTGTCAGCATTTACTCTTGAAGCTGCACCAGACTGGCCAGCTGAAGGAGTTGCTCTGCGGTGGAATCCACAGTGGCGCTTTCAACCAGGAGCTCCTAAACGACGAGCAGGACGCCAAAATGGACATCTACGATTACTGTGCCCGGTACGGCACTGTACCCATATTCTCGAACCAAGACAGGACTCGCTCGGCGAACAGGAAGGCAATCGTAGAAGTCACAATCGAAATGCCCGAGCAGGGAATCAAAGCGTCAGCTAGAGCTACCGAGCGGAGGATCGCGGATATCCTTGCCAGCGTTGAATTCAAACGGCAAGCTGAGGATTGGCATGCGAAGCACGGCGATGGGGATATCCTGGTCAAGGATGTGTCCAATGTGCTCAATAGTCGCAATGCTAAAAAGTTTTTCGAATTTTACAAGATCCATAATCCGAGCGCCGTATACACCTGTGAAACGAAGCAGGTGCGCGGAAAGGGCAAGCGACTTAGTGCTAATATGACCGCGGGGCAAATTATGCTGAACGATGAGCCTATTGGCGAGCCCGTCGAGATGGCCGGCAAGAAGAACGCGGAGATAGCAGCCTGGGTGACCGGTGCGGTGGCATTGAAGGGGCAGGATCCCAAGCTATTTCCACAGTTCATAGAGGCACTACGAATGGGCAATGGGGAAATTTTGAAGCCCATCCAGCCGACGTGGTTAAACGTCGATCCGGACTCCGTATATGCTATGACCGACACGCTGCTTAGTGTGCGACGAATTGGACTACCGCCCACCGAGGAAGAGATGGCACTCGAAGACGACAGGGCCCAACAGGACCGACGGAGATTTGCTAAGCGCCAGCTGGACCCAGCTCTGGCAGAGGTCAAGAGCAAGAAGATGCTTGAGGCCCACGAGGCATACTTGAATGACGAGAAGCTGGAAGTTCTCAGACAGAAGCGATCCGAATTGCCGATGATACAGTACGCCAACCAAGTTTTGGAGCTGGTCAACAATAATGATGTCAGCATCATCATCGGTGCCACCGGTAGTGGGAAAACGAGTACGTTGCTCGCCCCCCATTTTCGGTGTTGATCGCAGCGGCGCGCTTACACCCCTACAGCACAGGTCCCGCAGATCCTTCTCGAAGACGCAATCAAGGCCGGCTCTGGCGCTGATTGCAATGTCATCTGTACTCAGCCTAGACGTATCGCAGCTACCTCTGTGGCTCAGCGTGTGGCAGTCGAGCGGAACGAGCCCCTTCAGAAGTCGATAGGCTATCAGGTGCGATTTGACTCGAAGCTTCCCCAGCATGGTGGAAGTATCACATACTGTACGACTGGAATATTGCTTCAACAGCTCCGTCACAATCCCGACGACGTCCTTGATGGGATCACCCACCTTGTCATCGACGAGGTTCACGAGCGGGACATCATGATCGACTACCTCTTGATTATCCTGAAGCGGGTCCTCAAGCAGAGGAGGTCGACTGGGAAGGGCGGTGTTAAGGTAGTCCTGATGAGTGCCACCATGGACACCGAGTTGTTTGCTGGCTATTTCGGTCACAAGAACACGGACGGTCAGTGGGTGGGATGCCCGCATCTGAGCGTCCCTGGTAGAACTTTCCCAGTTAGAGAGTTTTATCTCGAGGATATCAAGACAATGTTGAAGGCTTACTCGCAACAACAATTGGCGCTGCTGCGAGAGGACGATACAAAGCTCTACTTGGCTTCCGAAGAAGGGTTTAAGCCTTTGCCGCAGACACTCTCTTTGCCTCCATCGGCGGTCGTTTCGAGAGATGCGTCTCGAGTGCCATCTCCTGAAGCCGACGACGGTGCTGATGCAACCATTAACTGGAAACAAGAGGTCAGCATTCGCTCTGATGGACAGGCCGCCGTCACCACCGAAAAGGAAGATGCATTGGTTCCTAACGGCCTTGTGGCGACCACCTTGGCTCACATCGTGCACACAACTGATGATGGTGCTGTGCTTGCCTTCTTGCCTGGTCTTGATGAAATCCTGAAGGTTGAGGACGCGCTCCGCAACGGCCGTCCTCTCGGCATCAACTTTAACGATACCGGCAAGTACAAAATCTACATGCTTCATTCTTCCATTCCCAATCAGAACGAAGTATTCGAGGACCTGCCCAAGGGCATTCGCAAGATCATTCTATCGACAAACATCGCGGAGACATCCATCACTATTCCGGATGTCAAATTCGTCGTCGATACCGGAAAGCTCAGAGAAAAGCAGTATGAACAGGCCCGCAGAATTACGCAGCTAGTTTGCACTTGGGTCAGCAAGTCGAACTCCAAGCAGAGAGCTGGCCGCGCCGGTCGTGTTCAAAACGGAAACTACTACGCCCTGTTTTCCCGCGCTCGATTTGATTCTCTCCGTGCTACCGGACTGCCAGAGATGTTGCGCTCCGATCTCCAGGAGATTTGTCTCGACATCAAGCTGCAGGGTTTCAAGGATCCCATCGCGCAATTCCTTTCAGAGGCTATAGAACCCCCTGCTCCCCATGCCATCGACTCCTCGTTGCGACAGCTTCTCGCCCTTGGCGCTATCGACCAGGACGAGAAGTTGACCCAGCTAGGACACGTTTTGGCCACCATGCCCGTCGAGCCTGCCTTGGGTAAGATGATCCTTCTTGCGGTCATTTTCAGGTGTTTGGATCCCATCCTCATTCTCGGTGCTTCCGCCGGCGGGCGTGATATTTTCGTCAACCCTCCGGACAAGCGACGGGAGGCCAACCAAGCACGGCACCAGTTTATTGGCAACACCCGCAGTGATCACATGGGTGTTATCAATGCGTTCAAAGCGTGGCGTGAAGCTCGTGACAGGGATGGCCAGTATGCTGCCCATGGCTTCGCTGAGCGAAACTTCCTTCACCGAGGATCCTTGAAGGTTCTTGACCAGACCGCCAAGCAAGTCGAAGATGTCCTCGGCGAAATCGGCATCATCCCTCGGGCGGGACGCGGGGAGAGATTCGGCTCCGAGTTCGGACACCCGCGACTCAACGCTAACTCAGAATCCGTTCCCCTGATCAAGGCTTTGACTTTGGCTGGAATGTACCCCAACCTGGCGATTTGCACTGGCGGAAGAGGATTCAGGACCGTTAGCGAGAACTTCACGATGATCCACCCCTCTTCCGTCCATTATTCGCCGAGGGATGACAAGTCTACCCCACTTGGAGCGATCGTGACATATTCCACAAAGGCGAAGAGCAACGACGGTTCCTCCATCCTGCTCAGACAGAATACCGAGAGCACAGCCTTGGCTGCGCTACTATTCGGGGGAAAGTTGAGAATGTATGGAAACACACTTGAGATCGATAGTTGGTTGCCTTTCCGGACCAGGGACAGCCAGGCCAAGATTACACTGGAGTTCAAGAAGTGTCTTGATAGGGTATGCCGCATGTTCCTCCACATAGTTGTCGGTGCTAACGTATTTCTCTAACAGCTTCTGGCGCATGCATTCCGCAGCCTCTCGAAGCGCAGTTCTTTTGGCGGCCAACCGGGCTATTTGTCGGATGATCCCGCTAGAGAGACCTTTGCGCTGGGCATCGTGGAAGTACTGGAGAGCGATGCTGGTATCAGAAGGGAGCGGAATCGCGGCTTTGGAGGATCCGGCGACAGCTGGCGTCCCAGCTCTCGCAACGACAGCCGATTCCCACCTCTCGGGAGCCGTCCCGATGCTGGCGGATTCCACGGAAGTCGCCCGGATTCCCGCACCAGCGAGAGGTTCCCCCCTCTCGGCAGCCGTCACGATGTGGGTGGGTATCCGGGAAGCCGTCCAGACTCGCGTACCAGTGAAAGGTTCCCGCCTCTAGGCAGCAGTCGTCCTTCCGAGTCCGAGCGATTCGGTGGCCCCGGCAGCCGCCCGGACTCGCGTACCGGCGACAGGTTCCCACCGCTGGGCAGCAGTCGTCCTTCCGAGTCCGAGCGATTCGGTGGCCCCGGCAGTCGCCCGAACTCGCGCACCGGCGACAGGTTCCCGCCGCTGGGCAGCAATCGTCCATCCGAGTCCGAGCGATTCGGTGGCCCCGGCAGCCGCCCGGACTCGCGCACCGGCGACAGGTTCCCACCGCTGGGCAGCAATCGTCCTTCCGAGTCCGAGCGATTCGGTGGCCCCAGCAACCGCCCGGATTCACGCACCGGTGACAGGTTCCCGCCGCTGGGCAGTAGTCGTCCTTCCGAGTCCGAGCGATTCGGTGGCCCCAGCAGCCGCCCGGACTCGCGTACCGGCGACAGGTTCCAACCGCTGGGCAGCAATCGTCCTTCCGAGTCCGAGCGATTCGGTGGCCCCGGCAACCGCCCGGACTCGCGTACCGGCGACAGGTTCCAACCGCTGGGCAGCAGTCGTCCTTCTGAGTCCGAGCGATTCGGTGGCCCCAGCAACCGCCCGGACTCGCGCACCGGCGACAGGTGGGTCCCCGGCGGCCGCCCAGAATCCCAAAATGGCGATAGGTACGGAGGACCTGCTAGTCGCCCGTCCTCTCGAGACAGGTGGAGCGGTGACCGTTCCGATTCCCGCAACGCCAACAGCAACAGCAACAGCAGGTTCGGTGCTACCGACGTCCGCAGCTCCCTCCCCCCTGGAAACGGCTTCGGCAATAACAGCAGTTCTGGGGCAGGTGCCAACGATAGGTACCGTCCCGACCCAAGAATCCAGGGCAGATGGAGGTGAAGAAGGGAAGGAGAATCAATCGGAAGTTTTCGCGAATGTGAGTTTGATCTGAATGGGAAGCATAGACATGGTGATGGTGTTGGGGGTTTAAATTCTAGATCCTTATGAGTGGGGGCGTTTTTTTTTCGTTTACATCTCTCCCTGCTTCCTGCTTCGGTTTTCCGCTGTACTTATGGTTCTGTCTTTCCGATCCAAAACTTTCTTCTGTGTATTATACTAGCAGTACCGAGTCTGACTCCGACGAGACGCGGGCGCGACGAGACACGACGAATTGGCATGTTTGTGAGTTGAGGGTGCACAAGGAGCGGGGACTACTTCTCCATCGCGATGATGGCAGCATCGGAGGACGGAGGGCGATAGCAAGGGATGCAGCTTGTTTCGATTGGCGTCGTTTGGCTGCTTTTGTATTCACGGGGGGATGTTTCTTCTGCTTACTTTTTGTGCATGCGTGTTTTCCGCAGTGTTTGTATTCGCAGTGGTATGGGTATATAACTTCACTCTACTTTTTGGCTACTGCCGACGGGTGCGATCCGCTGCCAGTGTGTTCTGACGGTATTGCTTCCAGTATCATCCCTCGCACAGCCGCCTCCAGCACGCTTCTGGGGGGGGGGGGGGGGGGTTGTCCCAGTCGGGATCTTCCACGATGAGCTGGCTACGTACAAGCAGCATTCCTGCCTCCTGCCCCACACAGCACTCGGCCGATATCTACCGTTCGCCGCCAACCTCCCCATGGAGAGCGGGCCTTTTGCATGTGCTCCGGACCACGCACTCACTGCACGGTACTCTACCACATACAGAGCCACTTCTCCGTAGTTGCGGGCGACCATCTTTTCCGCACCAGACGCAGTCGTCCACGCCTGGTCACTCGACGACGGCTGCCACCTGCCTGTCTGTCCGTCATAGCCTCTCTCGCCGCGCCCCAGGTCTCGCGGCGATACGCCGGGAGCAGTGCCCACATCCCGTCGCAGAGTGAGTGCGTGTGCATGGATGGCAGCCCCCTTCGACCAACGGAGATCGCACCACATAGCTCCAGCAGTGGTGTTTGGCGGGGGGGGGGGGGGGGGCGCGACGGAAGGCAACCCGCGGCAGCCGTGGCG
>Ga0307516_10003758_pt1 | contig 19298 bp, 28 predicted proteins | sample 19_EM_MG_FD_203310 | JGI IMG/M metagenome (GOLD analysis project Ga0307516, IMG submission 203310) | Populus trichocarpa ectomycorrhiza microbial communities from riparian zone in the Pacific Northwest, United States - 19_EM | ecosystem: Host-associated > Plants > Roots > Unclassified | place...
TTCAACCCCCCCAAAACTCAGCCTTGGTGTGGCGTAGTTCCTTGAGGCGTTCTTCCGGGATACAGATGCCGCTTTCTTCAAGAGCCTGGGGCTCAACTGCATCCGCCTCCCGTTTAACTACCGCCATTTCGAAGGTACCAAACACCCCTCCACATTCTACGAACTGACCACCGACCAATCCTTCAGACGACCAGAACCCCCGAGTTCTCAAGAAAGAGGGGTTCAAGCACCTCGATCGGGTGATCGACCTTTGTGCCAAGCATGGCATTTACACCATTCTCGACCTGCACACCGCTCCCGGCGGCCAAAACACAGACTGGCACTCCGATAACGGAGGGCACATCGCAAATTTCTGGAACTACAAGGACCATCAGGACCGAGTCGTCTGGCTGTGGGAACAGCTCGCCGCCCACTACAAAGACAACCGCTGGATCGCCGGCTACAACCCTCTCAATGAACCCGCCGAACCAAAGCACACCCGTCTGGTCGAGTACTACAACCGCCTCTACGATGCGATCAGGAAGATCGACGCTCACCACACCTTGTTCCTGGACGGAAACACATTTGCATCCGATTTCACCCACTTCAGCGACGAGTATGTCAAGAAGTGGAAGAACACGTCGTACTCGATTCACGATTACTCTCGATTCGGATTCCCTGCTTCGCCCGAGACGTATACCGGCAGCCATGACCAGGTCAAGGCTCTCATCAGGGCGTATGAGAGGAAGAGGGAGTGGTTGGATCAGCGTGGGTTGTGTGTGTGGAACGGAGAGTGGGGCCCGGTATATGCAAGAAAGGAGTACGAGGGCGATGCTACTGAAGAGATCAATAAGACTCGCATCCATCTCCTTAAGGACCAGCTCTCTCTCTACAACCGGGTATGGGCTCCCTCGCTGTGTTCTCGGTATTTCCTCGCCTCACCTTTTTTTGTCAAGGACCGTCTTAGTTGGTCGATCTGGCTATACAAGGATATCGGATTCCAGGGCATGGTTTATGCCTCCCCAGAGACACCGTACAGGATCCTATTTAATGATTTTCTCGCCCGCAAACATCGTCTCGCCGTCGACTCATGGGGTGCGGATGACGGCCAAGTCAAACGGGTCTATCAACCACTCACCGACCACATCATTGAAGAAATCCCAGAGAAGTACAGAAACCTCTACCCGTGGCCGGTCTGGAAGCTCTCGGACAGAATCGCTCGGCTGAGCAGGAATATCCTCGTCGCAGACTTCCTCGTACAGGAGTGGGCGGATCACTTTCAGGGACGGACAAAAGAGGAGATCAAGGATCTCGCTTGGAGTTTCTCGCTCGAGAATTGCATGCAGAGGGATATCTTGAACAGGGTTTTGGGGGAAAATGCTACCCAACCAGACTCGTGAACGCCGAAATTTTGGCGTATGTCGAGAAGGGATCAGGGGGAAGGATGTAATCTCATGAAAGGGGCTTGTAACACAACACAGGGAAAGAATAAGAATATGCTTCTATGTATGCGAATGTCCGACGTGAGCATTGGAGTGACAAACGAGGAGCGTTAACCCGAGTTACACCAGACATTCCCATATACGTCTTGGGGTACTCCAGTCCGGCCGCCTCCTTCAACCCCCCCATCTCCACGGTCAATGAAGCCCACCCCGTAACTTTTGTGGGCATTGAACTCTCTCAAAGGACAATGAAAACCCACATGATTCGGACACGCCCTATCCGTTGCTTGACACGTCTCTAGACACGGCAAAAGCTCCACAAACCCTCCTTCTACCCGGGGAAAATTCTGATTCCTCGGAACATCCGTTGGACTTGCCAAAGCTGTCGTAACGCTCGCCTCTCTCCCGAGCGATGCTTCGTCTCTCCTTGGCTCCCCACATCGCGGAAACGAAACGGTACACAGCCATCGCCTGTACTCTCGTTGGCAATCGGCGCAGGTTTGTATGGGAGAGTAGATATCCCGGCCGCATGCGAAGGTGGTGAGTGCTGTGGTGAAGTTCGCAATATATTGCTGAAGTGAATCGGTTATCCCTGTGGGAAGATTGGAGGAGTTGTACGTTGTGCCGGAATCAGGTGGAGTGGGGAGGGGCACCGCCCATGATACTCCCGGACAGTAGGATAGACCGTCAACCAAGGGACAATTGAACGAAGCTGTCCATTTTCCGAACGTGAGAACCGGGAAAGCACAAAAGTTGTGATCTGGATGCGCACCGACCTGATTTCGTGGCGAAGTAGAGCGGCCCGCTGACTTTGATCCCGTCTTGGGATACGAAAGCCGAGTAGTTCGTCCCAGGTGTGAGACCTTCCACAAGCCACTTCGACCTCCATCCCTCGGTTTGGTCCCTGACCCAATTCGTCTGGTTCTTGACCGTCCCTACCGAACTCGTCGCTTTCAAAGCGCACGACGAGCGCCGCAACAGCCCCGAGTTTGAACTTGTCTCGACCAGGGTAAGGGTGAACTGAAGGGTGGAAGAAGGCTGGGACACCGAGAAGGGCATTTGGGCGGAGGGTAAGGTGTAGTTCGGGAATGTTGGTTTGGTGAACTCGAGGCTCTCAAAGGGAGGAGAGAAGAATATTGCCTGGTTTCCTGTTGAATCACCGAACAACAACCCACTCTGGCCAAAGTAATGGTGAAGTGCTTGGCCGGCATCCGTCGAAACCCCTACTTCGTACTGTGTCTGACCGGTATCCGTTATCGCCAACCGTCCACCCTGGCTGATTGACCCAGTCCAATTCCCAACCCCTTCCTCAATCAGAATCTCAAACACATCCGGCGAACCTATGTTTACGTCTGTCGGAGTCCCCGTTGAGCTGTTCGTGAAAATAACTCTCGGGGTCGTGCCCTGTGGATTCCCGCATAACGCGACGGAAATTGCGATGCCACCGTCGTGGGAGGGTAGGGTCAGGGTGGAGGCGGAAGAGAATTTTGAGACCGTGTCAAGGTCGAGTTGCTGTTGTCGTGTGTCTGCGACATAGAGGATGAGAGCGAGGAGAGCGAGGGGAAGCGGGCGACAGGGTCGAGACATCATAGTACTCGTAACCCGACGGGTTCACATCATGACATGATCAATCGTCCTCGAGCGCCTTTTCGCTTCCACAACGGTTGGCGACCGACCGCGATGGCCGTGTCCGAAGAGCAGCTTCAGTCTCTCTTCGTCCAGCTCCAAAAACGCATGGTGGACAACGGAGACTGGGATAGGTGGACCTCTTTACATCTTTCTTTCCAGGGATTTTATTCATGCCTTGTTGAACGCCAGGATTCTCCTCACGCTCACCAGAGAGCTCAATGAGGCTGGGTGGATCGACGAGGTCAAGAATCAATCTAAAGGTCATTGCCCTCGGTATAGCTTATTATCGTAGTTCTGATCATTTACGCATCTATCTAGAGCTCGCGAAACAGCCTAACTCACCAATGTCGTTCCAGAAACTCCTCGACGGCACCGCGCAAATTGCCAATGGTACGTCTCGAATCCCTCTGTAATTCCACGCACCGCCGAGCTTTCTGTCTTGCAGATAAGTTGACCTTGTTCAAGAAGGAGGCTGCCATCGAAGCGTTGATTCGAAAGAGCCTCGACGCTCAAATCGAGGGCTGACCTCGAGCTGCCCGCCGCATTTACACTTCCTATCTTAGACACACCTCTTGCTCGTTCCTGTTACCTCCGCCACCCACCCCGTCACTCCCCGCGAATTAATCGCTGTTGGGCTACCGCTTGCCACCGAAGTGGGAGAGATCCAAGATGTGCATTGTTCCCCGTGCGTTCCCTTGTCCGCCACTAGGCACGAGGTACTCCACTTCCCGGAAGGAGGCGCCATGTTCCGGAGCATTCAGTACTCAATCTAGGTCACGGAACGGGGGAACGGCGAACTTGGAGTGTTCATTGAGTCACTCGCAAGGAGGCAGGTGCCCGTGGCCCAGTGTAAACTCCGAGAAAGTACACAATTGCCGTTCTTCCCCCTTCCATTTGTAAAAAGGAGTCCTGGGGAACGTCAAGGGCTTATGATAGACGTGGGCATCGCAAGATTAACTAACAAAGAGTAGGATAGGACCAATTAGATAAGACGAGCGAATATGACGATGATAGCGAGGCTGGTGGTAAAGTCGACTATGTTTGCTTTGTAGTCCAACCGAAGGCATACAAAGATTTGTTGAAACAATCGATCACAAGGCCCTGACCTCCCCGTGGCTCAACCTTCCGTTCCAGTTCCACATCGGAGACGGCAGTTAGCCCAAACATTTTCATGCCCCGTCCAAGCGAAAAGATCCTGCCCCGGTCTCCACCGTGACTACGCCTCCGTCTAGAACTCGCAAAACAGCCCAACACACCATCAACCACTACGCGAATCGACGCGAATCGCAGCGTAAAGCAGGCGCTCCGCCGACCTACACCCTGACTACACCACTCCATTTATCCCACTTGTCGAAACCGGATGAATTCAAAACATACACCGTCCCCGGTGCCTTCTTTCGTTCGCGACCGTACACGAGTCTCTATACTCTCTGGAAGGGTGTAGCGTATTCCGGAGCACTTGGCATTCGATATACGTCAAGGTGTTTACGGAATATGAGAACGGCGAACTCTGAGTATTCATTCCGGCCACGACACTCGACTTTTCGCTCCCTAACCCCCCCCCCCCGAAGAGCCCGTAACGCGGATGGTTATGGTCAGCGGTGTCCGTACGAGTATCATCGGAGTAGACTCGCCTTCTTCACACTCATTGCCTGTGGGCCTACTTCTACTGCCCAACCAGACAACATCCCCCCGATCCCTCCTTCGTACAAGTTTCATCGGCAGTAGCCGTCGCCTGGAGACACAAGGTCAGCGGTGGACGAGGAACCGCGAAGAAATGGAAAAGCTGGCTTACATACCGCGCCCAGCAGCCTCGGTCAAGACCACGGACCTGCCTTGGTGTCGCCAGCCCACCTATAAGAAGAAAAACCTACCTGATACCCGCCCGCTCGCACTTACCCCGCTGGACCTACCTCCGCTTCAAAAAGAAATACCCACCTTGTTTGCCCGTCCACCCTATCCGTGACCTAAACAGGATGAGAAGAAGGTCGCTAACCCGAGGAGAAGTGGTCTCACACCTTGGAGCGGTACCTCAATCCAGGCGACCCACAAGTGAAGGGGTAACAAAAAAGAGAAGATGGTCACTCGTCCCCGTTGCTGAAACTTTGTGAAAAAACTGGTATGATGTTTTCGGATTTGGTTTAGGGAAATAGTGTTTACTCACCTGGGGCCAATAGGTGCGACCTGTGGATCAGGGATCAGATATCCAGCAACGAAATCGAGGGAATAAGATTAGACCCTACCTTCCCCTGCGTAGGATGGTGCGCCCACGTCGTGGGGACGACAACATACTTACCTCAGTTGCCCCCAATCTACGGTGAGGACGGCCGGGGAGAGAGAGAAACAAGTGGAAGGAATGTCCACAGGATGGATGAGCGGGGAGGAGGGAGCGGAGAGGTGAAGGTTGGAGAAAAAGGAATGGCGTCCATATCGCAAGGGTCCGATATGGCGGGAAGTCACAGGAGGGCGAAGGCGATGAAGAGGAATGGGAGTAAGAGGGGCCAGATCATCATAGGACGAACAGCAGTGGTCCAGGGAATCCAAGGAGATCTTGACTCTGGTGAGGCAAGTCCCTCTGTCGTCACAGTTGTGATGACTGTGGGGTCTGCCATGGTTTGCGATGGGGCCCGCTCAGGACCATCCTCCGGTTTGACCTCGACCTCGACCTCAACCTCAACCTTAGCCTCGACTTCGACCTCAACCTCAGCCTCGACTTCGACTTCGACCTCAACCTTAACCTCGACCTCGACCTCTACCTCATCCTCGACCTCGACCCCTACCTCAGCATCGACCTCACCTTCAACCTCAACCTCACTGTTGTTTTCGTCTACCTGCGGCTCGTCAATCGTCGCCGGGACACGGACCTTGTCTGGAAGGATGCTCCAGAATGGCCCCGGACCCTTTCGCTCACGGATCTTATCCCATTCAACGCCAGCGAAGAAGGGGTGGTACTTCATTGCTGAAGCCTTGATCCGCGAAACCGACGACTTGTCGAGAAGGCGACGCAGAAGGTCACCCGCGTGGGGGTCAACTGCATCGCGTTCTTCATCCAAGTCGTAGGGCTCCGTCAAGACGGCATTTTTGATTGACTGAGGACTGTCCCTGATCTTGACCCCGAAGGGATACTCGCTAAGGAGACACCAGTGCATGATAACCCCCATGGCCCAGTGGTCGGTACCATAGGAGATCGGCATCCCCTTCCAACCCTGAGGGCACCGGTAAACCCCCGTCCCGTTGCTGGTGAAGGTGACGTCCGGCCTGAAGGTATTTCCTTCGGATATTTGACGCTTCGGACGGAGTTGATTGAAGTCCCTCGACAGGCCGAAGTCGGATAGGACTATGTGACCGCTGAGGTCGACGAGGACATTCTCGGGCTTGACATCTCGGTGGATGATTCGGTGAGCGTGTAGTTCATCGAGGGCAACCAAGATCTCTGCCATGAGAAAACGAACCGTATCGAGAGGGACACGGCCCTCCGGGATCCGACACGGCTCAACGGCGAGCGCGACGTTGCCGGCATACATATCGGTGACGATGTGGAAGGCGGCTTCGTCGTAAAAGGCAGAGATGAGAGATAGGAGCCACGCAGAACCCTTGAACCTAGCGAGGATGTGGGCCTCACGGTGGAAATCGCGGTAACTCCTGACCCCTCTTCGCTGCGTCTTGACAGCGTAGACGCGGTCTCGCTCAGGGCTGTCGTAACAGTAGACGTCGCTGTGAGCGCCCTTGCCGATGGTCATTTGGACGTAGACGTTGGAGGGATCAAAGGGGAGGGAGAAGTCCTGCTTCTCCGCTGTGGGAACGGCTTTGGATGAGATTTTGACGACTTGGTATGGAGTCATGGCGAGATTGTGGGGGTGGGGGTGGGGCAAGGGTAGGGTTGATAGGGATATGTGTTTAGGGGTTTAAGACAGTGGAGATGGTGGTGGTAATGGGAAAAGTGTATGTGGGCCGCTATGTGCCCTCTGTCGCGTGTTTTTAAACTTGGCGGAACTGGGATTAGTTGAGAGCGGAAACTGAAAGGCTGGAGCCTGGAGGGCGATTTTTGATCCGTTGCTGATCGGACCGCGGAGCTCCATTCATGAGAGCGGGATTCCTTTCTTTCTGTCTTGATTTCCTAGGTGGGCTTGTATCGCAGTAATAGGACGCGCGTGTGTTCTTTCCTGTGTGCGCGTATGAAGACAGGACTGTCGGTGCTGGGAGGATTGAGTTTGGGTGAAATCGGCAGTGATATGACGTCATCCCGAGGGTCTCGGCGACGCCCACTCCGGTGCTTTGACGCTGTTTGATCCCCTTGCACGGGACCTGCGCTCTCGCGACGGTCCCCGAAAATCCTGCACAACGCGCCTCACACCAGCACCATCACCACCTCGGGTTGCTAGAAGCCCCAGGGAAAACACTCTAGCGGTGTATAGGACTCGATCTTGATAGGAACGGTTCCGGTCAAGCTCCGTTGAACTCGAGGTTACGATCAGACCAACAGCAGTTCCCCTCCACCGGTGCTGGTTCATCCGCCGGCTTATGATTACACGCGTGGGTAAACCGGCCCCCTCCACGTTGCGCCTCCCTTCACTCAGTCTTTGGTGCGAGACCAGATTTTTCCGGTGGTCAACTGTACCTCAATAACCCAAGGGGTTTAGAGAAACCTCGCGGCACCCGCTTCCAGCGAACTATGGCTCTCAGGCCCATCCCTGCTCAGAGAATGGCTATCTACAAACGCATGGCAATGGCTCTTTACGGCCCTAGGACGGAGGGCCGTCGGAGCGTCACACGTTGGGCATCCCCCGCCCGCTCCTTCAATCGCGTCCGTTACATTTCTATCGTATCCGGAGATTCTTTGCTTCCGCTAATGCCTTCTTCCATCCACCTTTAGGTTCTATAAATGGCGTCGCAACTCCACCCACCCCCTCCATATCCCCTTCTCCTCCAGCCATGTCAGAGAAAGAACGCACAAAAGTCGAGGAGGCGAACTCGGATCATGCGACGGAGGAGAGTGGGGGTGAGATTGACGAGAAGAGATTGTTGAGGAAACTCGATTGGCATCTTCTCCCTCTGGTGACTGTGCTTTTCCTTCTGTCCTTCCTGGATCGTAGCAATGGTAATCCCCTCTCTCTACCCCTTTTTACCTGCCTCCTGCTCACCTTCTATCAGTTGGAAATGCTCGTATCGAAGGGCTCGCCGCGGATCTAAACATGAGTATGTATCTTCTCCCCAGTGTCCACCGCTAATTCTACCCTTACCACCTGTTGAACCAAGCCGGGAGCCAGTACCTCACTACGCTCTCCATCTACTTTGTCGGTTACGTCCTGTTCGAGATCCCGTGCAACATCACCCTCAAACTCACCACACCGCAATTTTGGCTCCCGACTCTCACCCTCGCATGGGGTGTCGTTTGCACGCTCATGGGCGTCACCCAAAATTTCCCCGGATTCCTCGCTGCCCGCTTCTTTCTCGGCGTCACAGAAAGCGGTTTCGCCCCCGGAGTCCTCTATTATCTGAGCATGTGGTACAAGCGAAGCGAACAACATTATCGCGTTGCTCTGTTTTTCGCCGCTCCCACTCTCGCTGGTGCATTTGGTGGGGTATTCGTGAGCTATTTTACGCTTCATCTTCGAGGCGGCGCTTACAAGTCTTCAGGCATTTGCCCTCGCCAACATGAGGGGTATCGCGGGATTGGGTGGTTGGAGATGGATCTTTATCATCGTAAATCTTTCTGCGTCGATCTTAGATACGGCGGCTAACAAATCGTTTAAGGAGGGACTTATGACCGTTGTCGTTTCCATCGCCTCATATTTCTTCATCTATAACTATCCCGCAACTGCCAATTTCCTCACCCCCGAGGAGAAGGAATGTGTTATCGCACGACTCAAGAAGGATGGCGACGCCAGTCGGGACGAAAAGTTCGGCTGGATTGGTGTCCGTCAAGCGCTCAAGGACCCAAAGATCTACCTCTACGGACTCTGCTTCCACACCATGAGTTTGCCGGTCTATACGCTTAGCCTCTTCCTCCCCACCATCATCAAAGACATGGGTTTCAGCACGGCCCAAGCGCAGCTGCTCTCAACGCCTCCTTATGTCTTTGCCTTCGTCACGACCATGTCTGTTGCCGTGATCGTGGAGAGGATAAAGTTTAGAGCGCCATTCATCATCGGCAGTTCACTCCTGGCTATCGCCGGGTATGTTATGCTCATTACCAACACCCGACCAGGGGTGTTGTATGCGGGGACGGTCCTAGCCGCTGGAGGCATTTACTGTGCCATCTCGCTCGTCTTGAGCTGGCCTGCCAACAACGTTTCGGGTCAGACCAAGAGGGCAACTGCGACCGCAATGCAGATTTCTATTGGGAACCTTGGGGCGGTCATGGGAACACAGTTATATCGGCCCGCCTGGGGTCCGAGGTTCTTCATTGGGCATGGCGTGGTAGGCCTCTCGCGATCTTCACCTTCATTCAAACGGCACACTAAGTTCTTACGTTAGGCCATGGGTTACCTCGTCGGAAATATCACTGTCGTAAGCATCTTGTGGTACGTCCTGAGCAGTGAGAATGCACGAAGGGATCGAGGAGAACGAGATGGTAGGCTGAAGGATGCGGATGAAGACGTGTTTTTGGGCGATGATGACCCCCGTTGGAGATTCGAGACCTAGTGACACGAGTTTCCTGCGAATGTACGACTGCTACATATATACTGCGGATATCTTGGGAATTTTTGATCGAGTGATCATTTTGCCTGATCTCACAGCTTGTCCTAGATGGCCTTGTTCCTCCGGCCGTCTTCCACCTCATCCGCTGTAAAGATCGTCTCTCCTTCAAAGACCGACGACACAAAGTCCGTGTCGAAACCATCTCCGTCGAAGAAGGGTCCGTTCTCCCTCCCCCTCACCCCCTCACGCGCCAGCCCCGCTCTAACATACCATCCGTCAGATCAACCCCAGAGGCAATGTAGGAACATCCTGATTTACGGGTCAGTCTCTTTCTCTCTTCTCTCGTCTGGGCCCTGTCCCTTATTGAGCGTTCCACAGGTCCTGCAAATTCCAGGACAAGGGGTGTATATACTATCACCCTCCGGTGCGTTCAATCTTATCATATCACGGACGGTTTCTTTACCAACTACGCGACTGGCAGGAAGAACCGGTAGAACCTTCGTAAGTCCGCTCATATCCTACGCGACAAGAGCAATGCAGGATTTCTAAGCCCCCCCCCCCCCTCCCCCGTACAATAAACCCAACGCGAAATTCGGAATCTCCCACCCTCACTCCACCTTCAACGAGCAGCGTTCCGCCACGGTCCCCACCATCCACAGAAGCGACGCCCACTCTACCTGCGCAGTCGGTCAACGCTCCCGTGTTCGTTCCGAAATCATCTACACCGATCTTGTCGACTGCCACACCCTCCGTCCAATCAATCGGAAGTCCCGCGTCCACGAGTAATCTCACCTCGCCCTCGCGTTCGAACGTTCATACTGGGTGGTCTAATCCTGCCGAGTATGACGAGGGTGAGGATCCTTTCGACCCATTTTCAAACTACCAGCACGGAAACGGGTACGAGAACGGACTGGATGACGTCACACAGAGGCTGCAAGCTGTGAGTCCTTTATCTGAGTTTCCTCTCATCAGTTCCTGCTCTTTTCTCCCTCCTCGGTGGCCGAGGTTGGTCTCACCTCAATTTCCCAGTTGGATGCGAATGGTTACGATGCCGCACACGGTCAACATCCCTTCCTTCCTACCGACTATCCACCGCCCGGTATGGACTACTACCAACCCGCGTCCGCATTCATCCACCAGCCCGTACGTGGTCCCTTCCCCCTTGGTCACCGTTGACCGTCGCTAAGAACTACCCTTCCTGTAGCTAAACTATCATCTGTACTCAAACCCGATCCCAGAAACCTTCACCAATAATTACTTTATCTCGGACGCCATACGCGAGGAATTGCAGCAGAGGTCAGAAACTATTCATACCGCTCCTGCACCTGGCTTGGGGTTGCCGGAGGAGTTGCAGGGGTATCACACCCTTGTGCCGTTGGAAGCGACTGGGGGCGATAGACGCAAGTTAGGTAATTGGTACTCAACCGCTTACCGCGCCGTAAACTCGACAGATGGGGTCACCTACGTTTTGAGGAGGGTAGAGGGTATGTTCATCCGCCTGCTCCCTGGATGTCTTATCTCAATGGTAGCCCATTTTAAGGTTATCGACTGACGAACCCAGCGGCGTTCGGGCCGGTTGAGGCTTGGTCGAGCCTGAAGCACCCAAACATCGTCCAGGTCCGGGAAGCATTCACTTCTCAGGCGTTTGGTGACAACTGTACGTCCTTCCTCCCAGGTCCTTGTCGTGCCCCACCTAATTCGATACTTGCTCAGCCCTGGTGGTCGTATACGACTACCATCCGAACGCCGAGACCCTTTACAGCCTCCACTTGAAATCAAAACCCCCAACGTTCCAAAACGGTCGCTTCCAACAATCGAAAGACGCCTCCTTCGTATCGGAACGGACACTTTGGTCATATATCATCCAGCTCGCGAGCGCAATCCAAGCGATCCACGATGCAGGGCTGGCTGTGAGGCTTATGGATCCGACGAAGATCCTGGTCACCAGCAAAAACAGGTGCGAGACAATGATGTTTTGTTCACCGAACCACCCTTATTTTCCCCCCCAGGGTACGGTTCAGTTCCTGTTGTTTGGTCGACATCCTCACCTACGACGTACGTCAAACACAAGACATCAACCTCACTCAGCAAGAAGACCTTTTGTACTTTGGGAAACTCGTCTTTGAGCTGTGCTGTGGGCAGATGAATGCAATGGCGAACCTGCCAAAGGCTCTGCAGACGATCGATAAGAATTATTCGCAAGACGTAAAGAACGTGGCAATGTACCTCGTCAAGCAGTCGCCGCATAAGTCGATCAAGCAGCTGTTGGACACGATGGGAAGTAGGATGCTCTTGGAGATGATGGAGACACAAAAGTGGGCTCCCTCCATCCGATTCATGTAAACTTGTTGACGGTTCCTTTTTACAGCGCCGTTGACCGGTTGGAGGCGGAGCTGATGAGCGAGCTCGAGAATGGGCGACTGGTGAGGTTGCTCACCAAGATGGGATTCATCAATGAGCGACCAGAGTATGTCCCCCCGTACGACCTTCCTACCTCTTACCCTGTTCTGACCAATGCGCACCGTCCTCCCTTTAGGTTCGGAAGGTCACATCGCTGGTCGGAAACCGGTGACCGATACATTATCAAACTCTTCCGAGACTACGTCTTCCACCAAGTAGACGAAAACCTCGACCCGGTCGTAAACCTCACTCACGTCCTCACCTGTTTGAACAAGCTGGACGCGGGGTCAGATGAGAGGATGATGTTAACGGCGAGGGATGAACAGAGTTGTTTGGTGGTGAGCTACAAGGATGTGAAGTCATGCATCGAGAGTGCCTATAGGTGAGTCCCCCAATGGCCGTCGACTTTGAACGTTTAATCCTCTCTCACCACCATTGCGATGAACCACAGTGACCTGGCCAAGAAGCACTCGGTGAGGTAGCGAGAGGTGGGGTTGTTTCCCCGTATAGCTATTCAATTGCTTGTGAACGTGAGTTGTTACTCTACCCTTCGAAATGCTGTCTTCTGTGTCCTGTCCTCGATCGCCGTCGTTATCTTCAGCCAACGCAATGCATACACATCCAACATATACTCCTCTCTCGCCCTTGTTGCTACTACTTGGAACTGCTGCATTGGACTCTCTTCTTCCTCTTTTCTGGTTCGTAGGTAATTAGTCGTAAAGAGAAATTTTGTTTCTCGTAGAATGAAAAAGACTCGGAAAATGTTCGAATTCGACCGGCTTCAGACCTTGGATATCAGAGCGGGGAATAAGGCTAACATCACAGGTTGTCCGTAGGATTGAGGTTTCATAGCCCCCCTGTAACCGCCGTCTGCGCCGGCGGCGTAATCGACTGTATCCAATCCTCCCATGCGCTCACAAACCCAAGCTCACCACTCCAATCCATCACCCTATCCTCTCCTTCAAACCCATACACCCCTTCCACAAGTGCGCGTCTGACGAACGGGACGAAAACCTTCACAAACAAACTCCCCAAATACACTCTGGCCTTCCTTCCTTTCTCCTCCGCTTCCTCCTTCGATATTCGCCCTTGAGAAGCACCAGACACAGATGACGACGAGGTGAAGGAAGAAATGGTGAGAGGGGTAGTGGTTATGACGTCCACGAACGTCGTCCCAGATTCGTCGAGAGATTGGTCCAGTTCCGCGAGGAGGTCTCGGTAGAGGTTTTTTGGAGCCAGGAGCCGAAGACCGTTGAGGGTGGTCAATAAATCGTTTGCGTAAATCGCCGTTGGTTTGTGGGAAGTGAGGACGTGAGGAGGTACGTGGGGAGGGTTCGTCGTATCCAGCTGGAGAGCGTCCAAGTTCAGCTCGTTTGTTGACGAAGAAATCGTAGACGTCGTCGACGCAGATGAGGACGAGACGGATAGAGCGGTGGGTGAAGCAGAGGAGACGGAGTAGATGAATTTGTCCCGAGCGTCGCGGAATCCCTTCGTGACGCTTGTCCGGACGGCGTCTTCGAATAAACCCCCAATAATCCACCGAAAATCCAGCCCGATCCTGCTAAACGAAGTCGCACAGTATGTCAACTGCGTCAACAATGAGTTGAGCGCAGAAGGGTCCTGGACCGTCGGTAGCGTAACTTCCAACGCCCGAAGCAACACGGAGAGAAGGTGCGTGGTGTAAGTCGTCAAGAGCGAATGCAAAAGTTCCGTAGTTTCGGGCGCCGAAGCAGGCCGTTCGAGGAAAATCGTGGTGAACTGAGAAACGAGGTCGTAAACCCCCTCCCTCCAAACATCCACGTACTTCTTCAGGTACCTCTCCCCCGAAACCGAACTCTGAAAGGACGGAGTGATGGGGGTGAAAGCTCCCGAAGTCCTCCTCTCCACGTCCAGGTCCTCTAAAGACCTCTTGAGGCATCCCAACCTGCAGCTCAAAAACGCTTGAGCGATCTCTTCTTCGTCCAAGACTCCCATCTTCCTCAAGAACCCGACGGTCTTGAATAAAACTGGAAGTTTGTTGGTTCCGCTTTCTCGTAAGCCGCTTAGTAGGTCTCCGACCATGCTTCGGATCCGTTGGTCCACCTCGGCCTTGACGTCCCATACGACTCCTCGCCCATCAGGGTCCAGCTTCTTCGCAAGATTCGCAATTCTCATCTCGACCTCAACGGCCTCCCCGTACCACCCACTCCGAACGCACCCTTCAACGACGCTCCCAACCCCAACGATCTCCTCAACTCTACCAAGATTCTCCACGACAACCTTCATCTTCTTCCTCTCGGCTTGTACGTCCTTGACTTCTTCCAGGAACCCTCTCGCCTTCTGCTCCACAACGGGCAGGACGTTGATTAGCGCATCGAGGGAAGATGAGAACGCGTCGAGAGAGGTCGAGAGGGTGTTTACGGATTGATGAACAGATAAGAACGTCGGATACGACGTGTGGCAAAGAGTGGTCAAGACATTTGTGAGTTGAGCCGATGATGAGTTTAGCTTGGCTGGTTCCGACTTGAGGTCGGCGAGGTGAAGCGAGGTCAGATACGAAAGGTACTCAGGGTCATCAACGTCCATGATCGACTTCGCCTTGTACTCCCCATCCCAAATTGGCAGGCTTGAGCTTTTGATCCTAACAAATGCAAATAACGGGAAGCGACTACACATTGCGGTGAACATGAAAGCAGGGTTTACAAATTACGGGACGAGATTGTGCATGGAGGTTATTTTACACTACAGTTCAGTCTTCTTGTGGACATCCTCAGCCCTCCCCTTCGCCCATTCCCCCTTCTTCCTCAGGTCCTCTTCGAAGTCAGAGGCCCTCTTTTCTCCAGAACCCTTGGTGTCCTCGTACGTCCCAGTCAAGAGGCTCAAGACTTGGTGGATCTTCTCCTCAGTCAACTCGACCCCGGAATTTATCGAGTCACGAATCTTGTTCAGGAAAGCCTGGGCGGAGTTCGTTGTCTGGACGTAACGGATTCGAGTCTCCTGGAGAAGACTAGGGCGGGTAGTAGGAAGGCCATCCTCGGAGATACCGTGGGTGCGGAGGTGTGCACGAAGCCGAGCATCGGGCCAGGTGAGGTAAGCAGCCGAACGACCGGTGTAATCCTTGTATCTGAAGATAATGATGAGTGGGCCCTCATCACATTTCGACATCAGGTGGCAACTCACTTTCCGTCGATGAGTTTGACAAGCTCGTCGCGTTTAGCCTGGGCATCCGACTTGAGATATCCGTTGTCGATCAACCAAGAACGGATTTCGGTGTCAGACCAGGAGCTCCAGACGATGTCGCGAGCGTTACTGAAGTTATCGCTATGTAAGGGTGAGGTGGGGCCTGTGCGCATATGGGTAGATGGGATACGCACGATACCAGCCTGACCAACTTATCACGCTTGACTTGGGCCTCAGGCTTGATGACGTTGTGGTCGACGAGCCAGGATTTGAGCTCGGAATCAGACCATGCGTTGTAAACCTTGTCAGAGGAACCGTAATAGTATTTCTTCATCTGGCCGACGTAGTAATTGCGGTTCTTGTCGGCGTCCGACTTGACTAACCCTTTGCCGACGAGCCAGCCACGCTGCATACAAGTTAGCACGGCACGAAGCGAGGCAAGTGGTTGGGAACACCTACGATGTAAGAATCAGACCAGGCTTGCCAAACTGGGTCAGCGACCGCTGCGTAATTGTCCTTCATCAGCTGCAGGTACTGATCCCTCGTTTTCTGGGTGTCGGACTTGAGAACACCGCGGGACACGAGATAGTCCTTCATCTGGGTGTCATCCCAAGTGGAGTAGATGTAGTCCTTCGACTCGTCGAAGGCCTTCAAGGCGCTATCGGTATTGGTCGAAACGAAGCTAGAGAATGTGTCGGTGACGGTGCTAGAGAGCGAATAACCGGCGCCCTTGTAGGCATTGTAGTGGTTCTTTGCGAGGCGGATCAACTTTTCCCTGGGACCTTTCGGTTCCACGATCCCCTGCTCGAGAAGGAATTCGCGGAGGCGAGACTCGTCCCAAGACTCGAAGGTGGAGTCCCTGAGGTTCTGGAAAGACTTTTGAGCGTCGTTGTACTGTTCGTTGGTCCACGCGGTGTAAGACCACCAGTTTTCGGCGACGAGGTTCTGGAGATCCTCCTTTGAGTTGTAGAAGGCCTTCGGAACATCGACCTTGTGCTGCTCGAGCCAGGTCTGCAGCTGTTTCGTATCCCATCCAGCGTATTCTGGAAAGAGGCAGGTCAGGGGTCGTCAGAAATAATTTGCAGGGCAAGGGACAAACAAACCGGGCGTGTCAGTCCCGAACCAAGATTTGGAGTTGGCGCCAGCGAGGGCGACGAGAATCAAAGAGGAGGCGTAGATGAACTTCATGACGGTCGTTAAAGGTGAAGGGGGGGACTGGTCCGCCCCTCTCCTTTATACCCATTCCAAGGTTGCGTGGGGTGCCCCAGAGCCACCCAAGACGTCATACGAACCTCTCAACGTCATATCGATGTCACGTGGAGCTTCAAGTGGGGAGAGGGGCGTCGATCGCGTTCGTCACACGCGCAGCGCGACGGAGACGGAGAGGTGTCCATCGTCCAAGCTGCCTGAAATTCCAAGGAACGAAGTCATATATAATATGATATCTGACCGGCCAACCTCACCAATTCGAACACCATCGATGTTACTCCTATAACGCACAACTGCAACTCGAGGATCGGGAGCGATTAAAACCCTCTGCATTGGTGGACGATTCCACAGTTCGTTCGCAGTCGGCCAAACCAACTCGTTTGTACACCCATAAGCATCCCGACTGGGACGGGTAAGTGCAAGCTTGCTTCGCCACTTTCGGGAGACCATCATAGCGAGCCATTCAAGGACGAACTCGGGCCAGGCTTGTGTTTCCCGAATATCCAATGTTTTAACGGTTGGCACCTTCCTACTCCCCAAATCAACTCAAAATGCTCTAACTAATCATTAGCCTTTACTTTCACAGGTCCGCTCGACGCCCTCGCCGTTTGGTACTATCCCCTTCGGCTAGAGAGGCAACTCCTACACGGATTGCGAACCCGAATGCGGCTTGCACCGAACACGACGACGATTTCAGTGACTTGCGACCTGCATTTGGCGCTAACGCGCAGTCCTTGGGAGGTGGGCATAATTCACAATTTGTGGGATAGAGACCTGGGAAAACGAGTCGATAAGGCAACAGCAAAGACCACAACATTGACATTCTAGGGGGGGGTACAGCCGCACCCTATGACATGCCACAGACGCGACGCAGGGAGGCTCCTTTCGGTGCTGTATCTCGTTCAACGAGGGTCTTGGCTTCAGTACCTTTTCAGGTTGACACCCGGCCTTGTCACTTGCGCGAGTGCTTTTTGGCTTGTCCGGCAGTTTGGTCGCAATGCCGTTCCCACCGCGATCTCTACGGTTGTTTTCCTTCGCCTTGCCATCGTACTTTACCTTCGCCCTCATGCCGATTAAAATAACCGCCACGGAAATTGTTCTTCAGCGCCGGACTCTGTTTTGGAAAACTCCGCTGGTTTTTGCCGAGGACCGCTCCGCTGCGGACCTGTTTTTCAGCCCCGAAGAAGGCCTTTCGCCCCCCCCCCCCACACGCAACGCTGGTCTCGGCCAAAAGGTACAAAACTGTTGGGACACCAACAACGCAACTAAGGACCCTGGGCCGGCCACGGTGGAATGCCTTTTACAACTCCTTCGACCGATCCTCGAAATGGCGAGCGATGGCCAAAGTTTGTGCGGGGCATCTTACGATGTCGTGTCTAACTTTAGAAAGCCCCGGGCACCGGGCTCGTCAGAATTACCGGACGTGACCATCCCACCCCAGGTCACTCGTGGTCCTGGTGGCTATCCCTCTGGAATTTAGAGTATCTCACGTTCCCACCAGAGAGAGTGGGGTTGATATCACTCAAACGACCCTCCAGTGAGCGCCTTTGAACGCCACCCGCTGGTCAAACTGGGAGTCAACGCCAGAGGTATTTAACGCTCCTCTGCATCGCGAGTTAGCGTCTCTTTAAGGTTTAACACCCCCAGGCAAATGGCCTGCCAAGCCGCGCCGGAACAACCCCCCAATGTAGACCCTTCCACCCCTGCTGTTCCAAATCGACAACACCTTTCCCCACCTTTCCCGTCCCACTACCCTCGGCAATGGTGCTTACATGTGGTAGGTGGTCGACTCTGTTACTTTACGTTGGTGCCATGACGTATTTGCCCGCGTGCTCCCGTGCGGTTTCAGTATGGTTGTATTCCCTCCACGACCGGTATTATGGATAACTTGTTCCCGGTTTTGAATCCGATCTCTCCGGTCCCTGATGCAAGTGATGTCGTCGCGTGTTTTCCCCGTCATCTGGTCGCGGGTTTTGAAACGTACTCCGCGGAAGCTTTCCGGGATCTCAGATTGATGAATCGATGAACAAAAGACTACTAAACAATATCACGATTCATTGGACGGGTCCCCACTTTCTCCTGTGCTGCGGTGCCACGTTCTAGGGTCCAGCACACGTATTTCTACCATGCCAGCGTCCGATGGTGATACCAGTCGCATTCTGGGTTACGCTCCCATAGACATATCAACCAGCGTTCCGTCCGGCTTTCGGGAAACCTCACCGACTCGGACCCAACCACCCGCCCGTCAACCTCATGCTTGTTAGAACCCCTCCTCGTTGCTGTTTCCTCCCCTTTACGAGAAATGTGCTGACGAGCAAGCAAATTCCTACTTCGAACGCGTCTCGCCAGCCGGCGAGCAAACATTCCTGCTTTCGTAGTAGACGTCCATCGCCTCGCGTACACGCCACGCCGCCCCACCGCCTTGCCCGCTTTCTCGCGTCGATCGCGCGCTCGGGAAATCGAATTAGCCCTCCGATCTTGATACCGTGGTCGACCCGACGAGCCCCTGGGTTTCCCATCCATCCACCTTCCCCGCTACGTTTGTCATGTGTGCATGCTGAGCTCGGAGCACCTAGTCGTCCTGTGCGGCCCGAGCGCCTGCGGTCTTCCTGCCCATCGAACACCATCCCCGCGGCTATCAAATTCATACCTCCCAGATGGCGTAGAAGATCAAGGGGTCGCATTGGCCCTGACGGAGAGATACAAAGGAGTGAATAATGTGGAAGGATAAATGGGTAATTCAGCGAGCAAAGGGAACGAACAACGGATATAAATGGCAAGGGGGGTATCTATGGGAAATTAAGGACTGTGCCGGTCACTCCGGGCATCCGGAGGACA
>Ga0307516_10003759_pt1 | contig 19292 bp, 6 predicted proteins | sample 19_EM_MG_FD_203310 | JGI IMG/M metagenome (GOLD analysis project Ga0307516, IMG submission 203310) | Populus trichocarpa ectomycorrhiza microbial communities from riparian zone in the Pacific Northwest, United States - 19_EM | ecosystem: Host-associated > Plants > Roots > Unclassified | place...
TCTTTTTTTTTTTTTACCCATTATATTTTTTAAAAATAATTTTTTTTTTTGCCCCCCCCCCCCCCCCCCCCCCCGTGTTTTTTTTTTTCCAAAACACTTTCTTTTACTTGACCTCTTGTTTACAGTAAAGATTTAAAATCAAATCCTGGTTATGATTTAGAGCTTATTTATAATTGTGGCAGCAATTGCAGTTTAAAATATTTTTCGTTTAGAAATGCATTAAAATATTTTTTTTTATTTTAAAAAAATTATTTTTGAGATCAGCACATTAAAATAATTTGAAAATATAAAAAATATACTTTTTATTAAAAAAAATAAAATAAAATTTAAAAAACACAATTTCAATCGTTTTCTTACTATAATGTAACTATTTGATGAGAAAATAGTGCGCGTGAACGTGTATTAGTGTAGTTTTCAATCAATAATTAAGTCACCTTTTGCAAAATATGATTCACGCAACAGAAATTAGCCACTCTTAAATTATATGATGATTAATCATCATCTTATAAATGACACATTACTAGTAAAAACCTTTTTTTATTCCAGCAATCTACTAAAAGAACGAAAGAAAACCATCAAATTGGTTTAAAAAATTGTTTTCAATCATAGGACTGATCACCTTAGTGATCCAATGTTAATTAGAAGGGCTCTAGAAATTATTACTACTTAATTTCTTTTCAATATATAGATGTTACAAGTAATACCAGTCATTGGAGCTTAAAGATATCAACACATAATCGTGGAGAAATAAACGAATGAAGTTGAAGACTTTGCATAAATATTCATGGTGATTTAATTTTCATTATCAAAAAATTAGAAAATACCATGAAATATTTCATCAACTAATTATTCATTATTTTTTCAATTCAACCTAAATTAATATCTTTTAATTATTATCAATTTCACACAAAATCAATTTTTTCTAAATTTCCAACTTAACCATAATTAAAATTAGCAAAAACAATTGGTACTTATTAAATTAACCATTATTTTTGTAATTTTAACACGTCTAAATTACAAAATTACTCTCAATTTTAACAAATGACAAATTAAATTCATTTCCTTGAAATCCCGAACAAACTCTAAAATACAAATAATACAACATAACTATCATTATAAAGGTTTATAAAATACTTAAATATTCAAGAAAATTATAAATACTACAAATAAATTAATTTCAATAAACTAACTTAAAACATAAATAAATAACAATAAAAACGGGTGGGTGAAACCAAGGGAAAGAAGTTGATGTTACTGAACAGAGATTGGTTGACATCAGCAGGTTGGGTGACTAGATTTATAGGGGTGGCTTTTGAAATTGATGAAATGAGAGAAAGAGGGCTCCTGTGATTTTCATTAAAGAAGAAGAGGAAGACAGGGGATATAATTGTTGAGTTTTAATTCCTTTTAAAATTATAAGTGGAAATTCCTTTAGGATATTTCATAGAATTACCAATGATTTTTTTTTTAAAAAAAATTTATATTGTTATTTTCGTTGAAAATATTGATGAAAGTTTTTCGTCTCAATTTTCATTGGCAATTCGGTGGTTTTTTTTTTCTAATTTTCTAATATTGTTTTTTTCTATTCACCTACCATTAATTAACTGCAAAATTAAGACTCATTTAACCAACATAAACTCCAAAATTAATGCTAAGTAGATATTATAAAAAGGGAGTTTGGAGGAGAGTCCGATGTCAAGAAGGGTTAGGATCCTAATACAACCCTCAAAGGAACTCCCTTGCTTGTTGAATTATTTTTTGTTTTTTTGGAGGGGGTTACATATTTTTATTATTTTAACATTTAGGAGAGGGGCTTGATGCTTGGTTCTCGACGCCCCAGCTTTGAGAGTAGTGGTGGTGGGGACCACATTGGTTGGGGGTTCTAATGATGCGGTCCGCCGCATGATTGGGAGGCCAAGGCCGACCACCACCGTCCTAAGAGTCCCCATCTCTAGCCATCTAGCTACTCGTCCATCTAAAGTCCCCAGCTTCTTTCAGCTCCTTTTCTATCTTGAAAGCCTTTTCCACAATTACCCACCATGTTATGTATACATAGCCCATGTTCTATCTATACAAAGGAGTGCAATTGCAGAAAAAAATACAGTACAAAATCATGAGTGCAGCTCAGAGCATGGAAAAAAGATGCTAGTATTAGCCTGAGAAACGTGAATGCCAATCATTTCCCTCCCAAAAGAAAAACAAATGCCAAACAATTATTTGAATTCATTTGCAAAATGTGGCAGCAAATTTAAGCCCATTTTTCTGGTTGCTGGATGAATAAGTATATATATTTGTAGGACAGAAAGGATCTTAACACAGACAAAGCGTTGGTTGGAGACATCTCTCTCCCCAAAGGGTGTTTAGCTGGTGGATTTTAAGGGCAACATTGCTGTACTTGTTGAGAATTACAATTGAAATTCGAAACACTACAGGGATTAAATTGTATAAGATTAAAAAGAATTGAGCTAGTTTTTGGACGGTAAAAACCTTACAACTAATTGATTGATACAAGATGGGGGGAAAAAAGACGAGTAATGTTAGCCAAATTTGACATTTACACGACACGTGCACCATGCTTATGATCTTGCCTGAAGTCAACAGATTGTTAAAGCCACAGACCCATGCGGGTTTTCCATATCTTCCTACAGCAGCATAGCATGCAATGACCCCTGGAGTCATGATCATCAGCTAAACCTTCTTTTTGGCCACATTATCTCAAGCCAGCCCATTGAACACGAATTTGAATAGCCATTTTCTTCCCTTCTGAATTCTTTCTTCTTTAATTTCCAGTCTGACGAGCTGTCATTGCCATTTCTAGCAGTGACCATTGATGGCTATAACCATTAGCTAACTAACCTTTATCGCCCAGGTCCCAAATGTAGAACATAAGGAACTTGAATGGCAGCAGCATCGCTTTCGTTTCTTGGTGGATGCTTTATATGAAACTATTCCCTTGTTTAGAGGTCTGCCCCCCTTTTTGGCATTTCATAATGCCTCTTTAACTTTTGTTTCTTCTCATGTCTTTTATTTATTTATTTTTATTAAGTTGGATAAGTTTTTCGTGCCATCTCTTTAATTAATTAGTGTGATAGAAAGCAAACCATGCCGAGACAGAGACTAGGAGTTGCAAGAATTTCAATTTTCATGATACCAGGCCTGATATTTCATCGACGCTAAACTGCATCTCTTTTCTTAATTTAACCATCAACACAACATCAATACGAAGGGGCCTAAACCTCCTCCATGTTCTCTAATAGGATGTGGATTACCCTATAAGTACATCAAATGATTATTTTTTAAGCAACTAATGAAAGTGGGGTGGCCATGCTGGGTGCTGCCCAAACTAGGAATTTAATTTTTTTAAAAATAACATAGTTTGGTAAAAATACCCGGGAAATAATAATTTCTAAATATCGTTTCTGTATACAATTGTTATTACCAATATCTGGTTGTTTAGTCATATTTCAAAATGCATGTATATGAAATTTTATGAAGATCTGATGGTTAAAAGATGAAATTCAAGATCTAATAGTCAAGAAAAAGAAAAGAGATAAGGTGACGTGACAGGAAAGAGAAATGAAGGAAGAAAAAGAAATAATAGGTCATCGGGGATACACCAAGGATCCATTTTTTACACACTCAGTACCATTATAAGAATTTCGGCGAGATGATTCTAACTACACCTTGAAAGACCACAAAAAAAGATTGTAATTAACCCTAAATTAACCCTGAACAAAACCCCTAACCAAGATCTTTCTAACTGTATTGAATGTGTTGAAAACAAAGTCTTGATGAGTCAATGATGACCTATTTTTTTCTTTAATCTTTCTCTTTGATGTCATATCAGTTTATCTTTTTTTTTTTTCTCAACCATTGAATCTTATTTTTTAGTCATTGGATATATTCATAAAATTTTGGATTGATTTTTGTATATCTTAATTAATTTGAATGAGAAATGAATTTTGAAATCATCGATATATAATTTTAATAGCGATTGTGTTCAAATTGTGTTATTAATTTTTCTAATACTTTTATAACTTATATTATTTTTTCAAAACCTTTAGGATGGTAAAAAAACCCCAAACTAGAAGATCATTTAAAAACTTTCATTTTTTTTATTTTCATCATCCTTAAATAGGAAATACCGTTAAGCACTAATATTAAAAATAAGTACACACTTCTTTATCAAAAAGAAAAAAAGTACAAACTCGATACATAAAAAACCTTGTAGCTAAAATTTAAATGAGTTATCATTTAGCTAAAATCATCAGGAAAATATCATCCAGCCACCTAAACAAAATCAATGTTCTTGATTTCAGTAAAGCGATAGCGAGGACTACAGTAGGATATGTGATCATAATAACTTTTTTGTACAGCATATCATTTTTGGAAACGAGTTGATTACACTTTCAATGTTTATCTTATAGCATGATAATAAAGAATCATAGCTAGCTGTTAAATTAAGTGGGATTCCACAACCACTGTCATATTTCTCTAGGATATCTAAAGCCGACCATAGCCTTTTGTTATATAAATATACTATGATAGACATTAAATTACAATTTCATGAAACCTTATTAGTCGATGGATTCTTCATTTTTTGATTTGGGCCTCTTTAATTATTATAGCGATTAATATCTTGCAATACATTTTTAATCTGTGCAGGATCGCCTGTACAAATTTTAAAGATTTATGACCATGAACTCTAAGTCCCAATCCTTGGCAGAAGCAGATCACACAAGTGTAGATATTTGAGAAGATTTTTTAGGTGACAAGTAGTCTGAGAGTTTTTTATAATGAATATCGAGATTATATTAAATTCAAAAGCCAACATGAATGTGGCGTAAAGTTATTTGAGAAGTTAAGAGCAACTGAGTGATTGATCATTTCAATAGATGATTTTTTTTCTTTTTCAAATCAATCATTTTATTTTCTACTTTTTACTAGAAAATGGGAAAATTTTTCAAGTTTTCTTTCAATCATGAGCCCATTTTAAAGAAACTCATCCAACTTTTGATAATTATTGGCAGGATACACGACTAATCGGAGAACAATTCTTGAAAAAATCCAAAAAGTAAATGATTTGTTAAACTTCTTTATAATAAAACAAGTAATACCACACTTGGAGGTATGGTCAGGTTTAATAAATAATAAGAGTAGTAATGGTCGTGGATAGTCCAAGATGGGCATTGCACTTGCATTTGAGTGGAGGACTAACATATGGTAAACTCGAATAAGTTGGTGAATCAGAAAAACTGAGAATGCTTTGGATAACAAATTAAGACACCCTATAACGATGGAGCATCAAAGAGAGATGGCCTATATTTCAAACCAGGTAATGATGCATGCATGTCATTTAACCCCAAAACATTGCATATATGTTTTTTTTTTAATTTTTTAGAAAGATCCTCAATGAAATCCAGCAAGATTTTGATGAATCTGAGTTGACAAAGAAATAATCCTTAAGCTATGATAGCGAGGAATTGTAGTTTTTAAACCCTACAATCAGGAAGAAAAATGAGAACTTTACTATTAGAAATTCTCAAGAAAATAAGAAGATCAACTCTATCATCAAAAAGAGTTTTCAGGTCAATCCTGTAATTAGAAAGCATCAAGTTCAAACCCTGCGATCAGGAAATATCAGGTCAACCCTGCAATCAGGAAGCACCAAGTTTTTTAACCCCGTAATCAGGAAGTATCAGGTCAACTTTATAACTAGAAAGCACCGAGTTTTCAAACTCTATGATCGGGAAGTAACAAAGACCAAGGTTCTAGTTAAACGGAGTCTCTAGGTTAAGATTTTAGGTTGATCGAGCTGAAGGCAAAATATAAAGGGAATCGTTAGATTAAGATTTCAAGTTGACCGACTTAAAGATAAAGACCAAGGTTTTGTTTAAATAGAGTCTCTAGATTGAGATTTCAGGTTAACCAAGCTGAAGACAAAGATCACGGTTTTGGTTAAAGATAGTCTTTAAATCGGGATTTCAGGTTGACCGAGCTGAGAGAAAAATTTTAGTTTTGGTTAAAGGGAATCGCTAGATCATGATTTTAAGTTGACTAAGATAAAGACAGACCAATGTTCTGGTTAAAGAGAATCGCTAGATTAGGATTTTTGGTTGACCGAGTTGAAGGTAAAATTTAGGTTCTGGTTAAAAGGAATCGTTAGATTGAGATTTCATGTTGATCAAGCTGAAAACAAAGACCACGATTTTGGTTAAAGGGATTCTCTAGATTGGAATTTTAGGTTGACCGAGCTAAAAGAAAAATTTTGGTTCTAGTTAAAGGAAATTGCTAGATTGGGATTTTAAATTAACCGAGTTGAAAGCAAAATTTAAGTTTTGGTTAAAGAGAATCGCTAGATTGGGATTTCAGATTAACCAAGCTGGAGACAAAGAACAAGGTTCTTGCTAAAAGGAGTCTCTAGGTTGAGATTTTAAGTTGACAAATCAGAATGTAAAATTTTGGTTCTGGTTAAAGAAAATAGTCAGATTAAGATTTCAGGTTAACCGAGATATTTATAGAGATTTTTGTTTAGGTTAAAAAGAATCGCCAGATTAAGATTTCAAATTAACCGAGCTATCATATGAAATTTTGGTTTTAAAGGAACCACTGAGATACAAAATTTCAGGTCAACTCTGCAATCAGGAAACTCTAAGAAATTCAACTCTACAATTAGGAATTACTAAGTTTTCAAACCTCGTAATCAAGAGGTATCAGAAATTAAGGTTTTGGTTAAAGAAAATTACCAAATTGTGATGTTAGGTTAACTGAGTTGTAAAACGTTTGATCATAGTTTTAATCAGGGGACTGCTACAAAAACAGAGTTTTAGGTCAACCAAAATAAAAGCTTGGAGAAGATTAGTTTTGAAGAACAATTCGTTTATCTTTACAAATTTATTACACAAAGCACTTGACAAGTCATTGCTTTGCAAGCATCGTAAAGAAGTGGCATTTGTTGTTACCATGTTTTAGGGCCCATAAACAAAAAAATGAAAAAGGAAAAGAAAATATAAAAAATCAAAAAATATTGGAAGAATATATATATATTAGTAAGAAGAATTGACCAAAATGCCCAGGACTTGAAATAAATCCAATTCATTACTCAAAAATATACTATCTAATTTTCTAATTTTGTATATTTTGATCCTCCTCAGCCAGTCTTTAGCAATTTCCTGGGCATTTTGATCAATTCTTCAAAGAATTGACCACAATGCCCAGGAAATTGCTAAAGACTGGCTGAGGAGGATCAAAATATTCAAAATGTATATTTTTGAGTAATGAATGCACTGTTGGCAAAACAAAATATAATTTGAGAAAAAATCAAAATTGTATATTTAAGGGTTCAATTGGATTTTTTTAAAAGTTTGAAATCAGTGAAATCAGGGGCCAAATTGAAGAAAATTGAAAGTTTGATGGTCAATTAGGGGTCTAATTGAACAAATCAAAAACCAATGACCAGATTGTAAAAGGCGCTTAACTTTGGGACTGATAATTGAATTTAGCAGGGGTCAAATTGCATTAAATTAAGAGTTCGAGAGGCAATTATGAGTGGAATTAAAAGAAATTGAAAGAATAGGGATTAAATTGGAATTTGTCAAATCCCAAATTAAAAACCTTAGTTTGTAAAGTTTAGCCTAGGTGACTCGTCGTTCGGCTACTATGTATCTTCTTCTTCATCAGTTTTGGCTGATCAAATAGACACCTTCAGACGAATGCATGTTGCGTTCCCGACCACATCTAAGGCTATAACCACCACTATTCAACTGAGAAACACCCCCTCTACAACCTATTTCCATGAAATTAAATGTTTACATCCCATTTTATCCAATGATCTCAACAACATCTTGTTCCCAATCATCTATCATTACATATTTAGACTTCATGCTAATTGGGTTAGCACCTTTGAACGAATGAATGTGAAACCACAAACCTCTAAGTTGAACAAGAATGGATCCAATATAACGGTATGCCCCCCTCTACAAAGTTCAAGTGGTCTTAGGCAACGTTGATGTCCGAGTTGCTTTGACGAAGACATGAGAATGTTTTTTAATATATTGACATGAAGATTGATGTTCTAGCATGTTAAGATTGCATTTTAGTTTGATTTGAAATCTACCAAATATGGCAACAAGGTGTTGATGTTTTTTTTTCTATTTAGTTAATGCATGGTTCTAGGCTCCTGAGTTTTGGTTTAGTCCTATAGAATGTCAAAATATCAATTTGAATCTTAGATTGGTTAAGCATGCTTGTTGTTTTGATTTGGTAGTTTTGAAAAATGAAATTTAATGTATATTTATGATGATTTGTTGTTTTTGTTAGTTTCTTTTGTTTCAATTGTGCTTGGCATTGATAGTGTAGTTTCTTGGAATTAAAAAATATATATTTTAAAGGCTTAAATGACCATTATGGGTTTGACAATGGTTGACTTTATTCAGGCATGTTTTGGGTTTCTAAAGTAATGTTCTTTGTGTTATTGAGAAGAACATTGCATTATCTCAATGATTTGGACCATTTTTGGTCAATTTACTTGGACATGACCCTTCAAACAACTTGATTAGCAAATAATCTAGGTTTAAAACACATCAATAACATGTATTTATACATTTAGATTCTAGGTTTCATTCGACTGTCCAAAATATATTTTGATCAAATCATGGCTTTTCAGTGATAATCGATAGTTTTTTATGCTTGATTCTTGATCTATGCATGCTTGCAAATAAAACCATGCCTTTGTTTTCTTGAAATCTGGTCTGGTTTAGGTTTCACGTTGTTAGGTTTAAGCTTGAATGTTCTTTGTGTTCTTCATTTTTTTTGTATTTGATCTATTTTATCTAAGAAATTTTGATTTTTTTAATGTTTTTCTTATGTTTATTCTGTTTTGGCTTTGGGTCTTTGTTTTTGGTTTGTTTTCGAGTTCGGGTCAAAATTGGGTCAGATATTTAAGACTTTATTTGGTTTGCCACTTTTTTTTTTTGTAAAATAATTTATGGCCTAAGAAGGTGTTTGACAAACATACCCTTAGGCATGTTTTTATAAAATAGGTCTTGCCAAACATGGACTTACAAAAATAAAAAATAAAAAAAATAGTAATATAAAGAAATCAACTTTTGTATGTTACATATGGTCAAATCCTTATAAAAATTGTATTTTTTATTAAAAAAAGAAAAAATATATTTTTTTTAGCATTGTTTTAAAAAATACTTGTATTGTTTTTGTCTTTTGCTTTTTTTTTTGGAAATTACAACAAGTTCGTAAAATTCCTTAAGGATTTGCCAATATTTCAATAACCTCTAAAAATTTTTATTCATGAGAATTAGTGATTAATATTCTAGTATAAATATTAGACTTACAAGTAGACTGATATTTAAATATCAGAAACTGATCAAAAATTTTTTAGAATTATTCAGAATATTCACAAAAAATTTAATTGGGGGTATTTTTTCACTACAATATACGAGTTGTGAAAAACTCTCTTTGCCTTCCAGGATAGTTTAACCTTGTCATGACACCTACATAGACTATTTTTATAAGAATTTATTTAGGTATTTGAGCCCAAGATAAATTTGAAATGTTATATTTATTCATAAGAATATTTTTTTTTTCTGAATCATAGACAGACCATTAATTAGGAACCTATCAAAACCTTTAAATCATATTTAGACCATACAATACAGCACACCTCATGTATGGTGCGTTAGGGGTGCTAATATTTTCTCTAGCCATAACCAGTCTTTTATCCTTGAAATTTCTAATAAAAACCAGTACACTCGAGATTTCTATTAACCTTGAACCAAATAATTAGGTTGTTACTCTCTGACCTTTAACATCACACGTCCACATACAACAAATTTAATAATTGTTTGTCGGGTTATTTGTCTAGTTTATTTTATTATTTAACGTAGTCGCTGAATGTATTCCATTATATTTGAATTTGAGAGAACATGTGGATATATGAAATCCACTTAATTACTTTGTAATCCTCAGGAAACCTACATGTCCCATTGAAAAGAAAAAGAAAAAGGATTATATATATGAAATACCATACAATTTTCTCTAACCAAGAATGACATAACTTAATTACAGATGGGATAATTAGTTAGGTGAAATGAACTAGAAATCATTGTTTCAGTCTTCAAATTCCAAATTTGCCTAGTCTTTGATTGATGAAACGAAGGAGACACAATTTGGTATCAAGTCTGATGCTAACCAGGGAGAAGATCTTTTGAACTCGGTCTCTTTTTTATGGAAGGGGAGGAGGAAGTGGGGGTCCTCACGGCCTTAGGACATGATTTTTTTGTCTTTTGCTTTGTTTATCTTCTACGTAAAGTACATTGGTCATCCACCAACCACTGACTGACACGTATCTCCCACTGTTCTCCTAAACGTACGTTTTCCCTACCCTTCCACAGTTCCACTCCTGTCTTCTACAAAATACCTGTCCAGAAATCATTTGTGAGCAGTATATTTTATTTTTAAATGACCAAACTATCCTTGAAAGCTTCTCAAGACAACAAGCCCCATGAATTGATATTAATGTGCCATTTTAACTCAAATTGGGGTTTTTACGAGTAATATGCAGTAAGATTATAGTTATTTTAAAGTATTTCTTATTTAAAAATATATTAAAATAATATTTTTTATTTTTTAAAATTTATTTTTAACATTAGCATATTAAGTATAAAATTATAAAAAAAAAATTAAAAAAAAATTTAAAACTTTTTTTTTAAAATATTTTTTAAACACAATAACGAATACACTTGTATAATATTTAAATCTTTTCAAGCCAAGCCAATCCAAAGTGTTAAAATAAATCGTCCCATTTCGTTAGCTTGGTGTTTGCTATATATAGTACTAATATTATTTTATATTTGAGTTTAAAGAAAAGTTGCCATAAAATAAATTTTCTATAAGAATGTAATTGTTTGAAAAAAAAAATCTTAGTTAGAAAAGCTAAAAAATACTTATCATCAAAATCTAAAAAATATATAATTATAACATGGATTTAATTATACTTAACATTAGAAAAAATGAACGAAATCATATAGTTATTATATCATAAATTAAATAATTTCATCAGAAAAATTATAATATATATGATCAACCAATTGTAGTTTAAATGGGTGTACACTAAACCCTTCTCTTGTAAAATGATTAATATAATAATTCAAAACAATTTTATTGATTGTAATTTACATATATAAATATAATTTTCACAAGTAATATCGTTATTTTTAATAATAATTGATCGATCCAAATGATTTTTTTTAACTCCTTATATTATTTAAATTGAATAGATTCATGCTAGTGTTACAACATAATTCAAATTATGAATTGAGATGGGGTTTTAAACTAATACATATTGCTAATTAACAAATATTGGTTGTGAGCACAATAAATTAAGGGGTTTTTTGAACGGGGGTGCATAGAAATCCGATGGAGTCCTCCGTTCAGAACTTTTACAGGGGATTCAGGCCGGCCTTCATCTGGTCCATCACTGGCTTGGTATTGGGTGATTCTGGTAATTTAATTAAAGACAAAGCCATGTGAGCCGGGAGTATCGGGGGTGAATCGCTCGGCTTGGACGGGCGGTCATTTTAGCGGCAGCTTGTCGAGTTGTGCCAGCGTGGCAGGTGTGTCAGAAAGTTTGAAACGATACGTGAAAGAGAAAGTAAATTATCGTGAGAAGATGGTAATGATAAATTGAAGACTCTCTCTGTTCGGAAGTGGAACATCGAGGTTGTGCGATGAATTCTGACGGTGGTGGTTGTTTTTGAAGATATTTTTAATATAATAAATTTAAATAATTTAAAAAATATTAAAATTTTTAATATAAAACAAAAAAATTAAAGAAAACACGGTGAAAAAAAAATATATTATTTGTATCTATCAAGACAAAACAAGATAAAATAAAATGAAATTACCTTTGTCTTTATATTTGCTTCGTAGTTGAGAAGAAATTATAACAAGTAAAATAATAGTTTAGATAATTCTTCAATAACTAGTACTTTTATTTTATAAATAATAATTTTCAATTGATTTATGAATATATAATTAAAAAAATATTTTCATCTATTAGGTTCTCAATTTTCTTTTAAAAAAACTATCAATTAAATCCTTTTTATGAACTTGAGTTCACTCAAATTTCTCAATCTTTTAAGAAATCGTAGCATTATTTTTATGCTATCAAAAATATTAAACAAACATATACCAATTGAGGTAAGCTTTTAACATATAAGTACACTAAGTAGCTTTATCATTAAAAATAAATACAAAACAACTTACTTTGGATAAAATATATATAATAATTGCTATTTTTTTATTATATAAATAATCTCTTATAAATAATCTCTAAAATACCAGATTTTTAATTATCATAAAACTAAATAGTTACTCATTTTTATATTTTTATTATTTTTTTACAAATAATTAGCCTTGATATCCCAAACCATAAATAACATACATCATTCTAAAAAAAAAAAAACTTTCAATAGCTTTCTTTTTTAACCTTCTCTACCAAACCCGCACCTTTTGTTTATTTTTTTAATCATGCACCAAACCCAACTTGAGCATGAAACTTAGTAAAAAGAGAAGAATTCAATTAAGTACAATGTTTGGTAGTCCCAGCTCTCGTTTTCTCTCCTTCTTATTATTATTTTGGGAATGTTGGTTTGGAGTTGGCAGGGTAACATTTGAACAAAAAGTATAGTTTCTCACGAGATAGAAAACGAGAAATAGATTAAAGAGGTTTCTGTAGGAAGCTAGGGAGTGACGTATGGGACTGGGGACAACAATCTACCATGCGCAATTGAGCGGTCCTCTCCTCTCTCAATTCTTTTTATATTCTCTCCCATCTTCCACTTCACTCCTAACGGGTTTTTTCTTCTTTCTCATCTTCCCTTCCTCTACTTCGCCTTCTCCTCCTTCCACTACTACTTCCTTTTGTCTTCTTCTCCTTCTGTCTTCAAGTAAATTATTAATTTTAATACAACAAGCTAGCTAGTCCATTCAAACTCTTGAGGTAAGCTCTTTTTTTTTGTGTACTTGCATGGAAATCTATGTATCCTCCAATATATATTACAGGCTTGCGCGCGCACACATATATAACATAGCTAGTTTCTCTCATTCTTTCTCAACAGCTTAAGCTTTCTTATGGGAAGGGAAGGTGCATCTTCTTGCATCTGCTAGAAATATTGAAAAGGTTTCATGAGATTCTTATATGTTTTGAAAGGGTTTCTTTCTAATTTAAAACTTTTCTGATAACTTCTCCGTGTCGGTCTTTCTCGACCACACCCTAGACTGAGGCAGCACATCTCTAGTTGCCTAGATATATCCCTTTATGTCAAAATCCATTTCGTCCGAATTAACTTTGGCATTAAATAGAAGAGGAAAAGGAGTCAAATATCACACACCTGAAGAAGACCAGGATTTTGGTAAAAGATTGTTAGAAAGTTCATTTCCTTGCTGCTAGTATAGGTACGCCCTCAAACTCACCATTCTCTCCCGATATTTTTCATTACATATAGGGTTCTTTTCCTCATCCTTGGACAGACTAATCGTTCGAAGGAGTCAGCTGATCTCTCCCTCTCTGTCGCTGAGAAATAACCAAGTCACTAACACCTTGACAAAATAAGCTCACCCAATTATTCTTGACTATAAGCACTAACAAGACTCCTTGACAAAATAACCTCACCAATCTTTTAGGTCATTTACTCCTTTCTTGATTTCTTAAAATGCTAGGATAAAGAGGCATTACCATAACCATAAGCATTTTTTTCCTGGAGTTTTACCGAAAGTAAGAGGGTCAGTTTCTGCCATGAAAAAGCTCGACAAACAGACAAAATGGTCAGAGCCCGATTCTGCATTAGTGAGACACAGACTCTGCAGCAGCAAGAGCGCCCTTAAGAGTGCTTTTCTTCTCTCTCTCCTTTTCTTAACACTATTCTAGCTTTCCTTTCTCTATCTCCTTGCAGGCTTGATCCAATAAGATACTGTGCTTCTCTTTTTGCCTTCTCTTAACCTTTTTCTCTTTCGAGAAACGCGTGCTTTAAGATTTGTGATAACGTCATCCTCTATGTCCATTTGGCAGTTTTCTTCTTTCTAAACAAAATATAGAACACACTAATTAATATTTAATCTTATTTTTTAATCATGTTTTTATAGTGTTGTAACAGAAACCCCGTTCTTGAGGCATCATTTCTACCATTCACTAACACAAGACAACATCATTAGTACAAGCCTTTAGCTGTCCGTTGCTTGATGGACCCTGTACAAATAGAGGGCGGCTCCCTAGCTAAGCTCCAGCTTCCTCTTGTTTTTTTTATCAAAAAATACAAACTTTCTTATCATGATTTTGATTTTTTTCCCTTCTCACCTTCTTTCCTCTTCTAACTAATCTTCATAAGTAAATTTTTGTGAAACAATTAATTATGGGGCGTTTTGTTTTAAAAACACGCGCTTATTTTCCTGTCATAGATAATATATATATGGTGAGTGTTGCTCACCACCAAATGAGTTGATGATTATACCTGATAACACTTGTCACCTTTTTATCTGGACGGTCCATTATTTCTTTTTGAGTTTTTTTTTTTCTTTTTATCACTAAAATTCAAGCAAGCTAGCTTTCTTTTTTTAGCCTTTTATTCTCTGGTTTTCTGTGATCTCTCTAGTGTCTTTATATGAGTTCGTTCATTCATTCACTCACATTTTGTTAATGATTAAAAGATGATGGATGAGAGAGCATTATTATTGACGGTAATGGTGGTGGTGAATTTTATGCAGCATCATCAACAGTTGTTATGATGGAGTCAATGGAGTCTTGTGTCCCACCTGGATTCAGGTTCCATCCAACCGATGAAGAGCTTGTTGGCTATTATCTAAGGAAGAAAGTTGCATCACAAAAGATTGATCTTGATGTTATTAGAGATATTGATCTTTACAGAATTGAACCATGGGATCTACAAGGTATATCAAATTAAGTTGTGTATAATATCCGTTGCTCTTTTTTATTTTTTCTCTTTTTAGGGTTTAATATATAGATCCTATGAAATATCGTTAATTGAAACTTTGTACAAATCATGCATAGGGTTTGGTCTTGGTTATAGTTTTGACGATCTTTGTTTCTGTGCATCAACAAGTTTCAGTACGCAACACACTTTAACCACTACTTGGTGCACGTCTATTGAAATTAGTGGATCAGATAGGTTTGCGCGCAGTTTGCACTATATTTCTTTAGGTCATGCTGACATCAGTAGCTACCCATAAATAGGTAGTCAATAGTCCATAGAAGAGACTTGAGTCAACCTGGCTAGATAAAACCTGTTCATGTACAATATTGTTTGTGCTGTACAGAGAGATGCTGGATCGGATATGAAGAGCAGAATGAGTGGTACTTCTTTAGCCACAAGGATAAGAAGTATCCAACAGGGACAAGGACTAATAGAGCAACCATGGCTGGCTTTTGGAAGGCTACCGGGAGAGACAAGGCAGTGTATGACAAAACAAAACTCATTGGCATGAGGAAAACCCTTGTCTTCTACAAAGGAAGAGCCCCAAATGGGCAGAAAACTCACTGGATCATGCATGAATACCGGCTTGAATCAGATGAGAATGGTCCTCCACAGGCAACCATATCAACTTATGACACAAAAACACCCCCCCCCCCCCCCCCAACACAAATGGATATGTCGCCCTAAAGGTGAAAGCAAGTTAATGGTCTTCCAACATACTGATTAGCTTTGAATAGGCTCTACATAAATATGTTGATCTAATATGTGGAACTTTCTTTGACATATAAGAGTTTATAAAGAGGGTTTAGGAATCCATTACTTTGAGTTTCATGAGACAAATTAAAGTTCCTTCTCTTGGACAAGATCTTTAGTGCTTCATAAATTCTTCATATTACCTAACTTTTAGGGGAAAAATAGATGGCCTTTAGATTAAATCATTCTCTTCAATCCAACTTTTGAGAAACAGAATCACTCTTTACTTTTGCATGCATAGACCACTAACTGTAGTTTCACTGTTTATGTTCTATAGAAAGAAGACTTCCACCATCCCTTTAGTCAAAAGGTCATTAGTAATTCTAAAGCATGTGAAATAGCTTTCTTCCGATTCCTTTTCCGGTATGGGATGCTTTTATTTGTTCATTTTTTCAAAAGAAAAATTCCAATTCTCATCCTTGTTCTTCATCTTTGACTCCTACCTCTCTTTATCAAACAAAAAGATAACTCAAAAGGCCAAGAGAAATTATGTAAATATAACAAAACAATCAACTTTTGTTTTGAGCCTTCTTTTATACATTAAACAAAGTTTGAAAAACCTAAAATGAAAAAGAACTCATGATCTCTTAATACTCTGGTTAAGTTATTGCAGGAAGAAGGATGGGTAGTTTGTCGTGCATTTAAGAAGCGAACTACTGGCCAAACCAAGAGCATTGAAGGGTGGGACTCAAGCTACTTCTATGAGGAATCAAGTGGGGTTAGCTCAGTGGTGGATCCTATTGATTATATAGCAAGGCAACCTCAAGGCTTTTTGGCTCATAATTTCTTGTGTAAGCAGGAGATAGAAGGAGATAACTTAAGTTTCATGCACTCAGAAAATTTTGTACAGCTTCCTCAGTTAAAGAGCCCATCTGAGCCATTAATAAAGAGGCCAACCTCGTCAATGTCTTTGATATCAGAGAATAATAACAGTAACAATGAAGAGGTAGAGCAAAATGGATTGTCCAACAACAACACCCAGAAAGTAACTGACTGGAGAGCCCTTGACAAGTTTGTTGCTTCTCAGTTGAGTCAAGAAGAAAGATATGATGGTGATGGTGTTTCAAGCTTTGTTGAGGCAGAAAATAACTCAGATTTGCCATTTCTGTTGTTGCAAAGTGGTAGAGATGACGGGAACAAGTTTAATGGATTCTTAGGTTCAAGTTCTGACTGTGATATTGGAATATGCATATTTGAAAAATGAAGAGAGGGGTTTGAAGAGGTTTTTTCTCTCTGGTAGTACGTATGTATTATTAATGTTTTATGAACCCTGATGATATTTGTAAGAATATATGTGGTTTTCATGATTGAAAATTAAATTAACTCTCTCTCCCTCTCTCTCTAAATCTGACTATATATATCAACATTGGCAGTAATTATATATTTTAATTGTTTAAATATCAGAGACAAAGTAAGCAGTATGAAAAGGGTAATGAAGAACTTTGTGAAGCATGCCTGCCTTAATTCCTTGGGAACTGGGAAGAGATATTCAGTATTTAGGAACCTACGGTCGTTTTCCTCATGGTTATGATTCTCATCATCTATATTTTATCGAGAATATTATAAAAAAGTAGCTACAGAAATTAAAACTTGAACGCTTTTTTACCAAATACTATTTTCTTGAAAAATGTATGGAAAACTACTGAAAGTTTGTGCATCTTTTTGTAGTTTTCTTAAGGGAGAAATATTGATCGATTTTAGAATGGAGATAAAAGCAGAGATGAAAATGAACGTCATTCACTCGATACTTAATTTAAAACTCGGAGAAAAATCAAATTTTGAACTGTGAAAAATGATCTAAAAATATATTTATTTTTAATATTTTCACTAAAGGGTGACAATTTATTGCATTGCAATATTACATGGTGACACCACTCCAATACATTATTGAGTTGTAATCTGAATTTATATAATTGGTTCCCAAGAAAATCTGCTGTGGAATATTTTGATAGACTAAAAACAATATTTAGATCATTTTTTTTACTATGGTTTGGTTTAATTAATTTATTTATTTATTTTTATCATCAATGCAAGCATGCATGGCTTGCTATCTTAGGTCTTCATGAACCACCTTTTCCAATATAATTTGTTGGTAACATATATACGAAGAAGTTATATGTAGAAAGAAAGAAAAAAGTCATGGACCAATATCTACATTGAATTATAATTTACTACGATAAGAGCACATGGAATTATGAAAGACGGGTTTTGAACGGTTGGTTGGCTCGATAGAGGCATGATCAGGACCACCTTGTTGGAAAATATCTCTGCCAGTGCCAGGAAATGTCATTATTAAATTGCTGCCTTATATATTGTTCCTTGATCCTTAGAGGGAATGTGACACGATCGACTTGGTTTAATTCAACACAATTAACATCTAGAAAATGAAGCCATAACCTTGCTGAAGAAAGGAAGATTAAGATTGATTTTCAGCTATCAAGAAATTAATGGATAGAGTCATGCACTCGGCAGGCAAGCGACTCAGGAAAGCTTCTCAAAATAGTAAACTGCCCACGTTCTATTTTCTTGCTAACCGAACAGACTGCAAGAAAAAAAAAAACATGGTATTTTTATCTTTCTCAGTGGAAGACATCTCTGTGTGAGAAATTAGGAACAGGTAGGAACGGAGAAGAGAGAGCCACAGCTTGATTTGAATATGGAACCGAACATGGTCAGCATGGGAACATGCAAGTGGGCTTGGTGGGTCCATGGCTTGTCTAGCATGCGTTATCCCGTTGGGCATGCTTTGTCTTTATTAACACTTGGACCTTCTGTTGATGTTGTGTTAGCTTATTCACATGTACTCTTATGATGTACTCGGTTTGCGGTTTAACATAATTTTTTTTAATTTTTTTAATTAATTTTAATATATTAGTGTAAAATATAATTTTAAAAAATTACGCTACCATACTTTTTTTTTTCCAGTAACACCGGGAAACAGTGGGATGATCCCGATCATCAAGCATATGATTATATATATATAATGGCAATTTCACCAACTCACTAGAAGCCCAATATTATCACCAACCCACTGCAATCCCCTGTATGCATGTAGAGAATCAAGTGGATGTTACTAAAATTAATCCGCAGAAGATAAAGAGAAATCTTAGCAGCAAATCAGGAGCCTAATAACGAGGAAGATAAGATCCGTAGCAGTAACAAGTTATTGAATTTGTGTTCTTTAAAATAGGAATCAGCTCTCTCTCTCTCTCTCTCTCTCTCTCTCTATGTTCACGTTGATGTTTCATGTCCTATTTGCTGCGTCATTTGTATTTGCATATTATTGATTTTAATTTTTCTTTTATCACTTGCTTATGCAATGCAATTAAGAACGCATTCCGCTCATTTGATTTACTCTTGAGGTGATAATAATAACTTAGATGACATATTCGCACGTACTGCTCAAATCCGAAAGAAGACCGTAAAAGGTTAATACAACTTAGATGTCATGTTCACATGTATGTCCTCTCTCATAACTAGCATGTTTGCTATAGTTTGCTGGATAGACATGCATCTAAGCTATAACATGTATTA
>Ga0307516_10003760_pt1 | contig 19291 bp, 24 predicted proteins | sample 19_EM_MG_FD_203310 | JGI IMG/M metagenome (GOLD analysis project Ga0307516, IMG submission 203310) | Populus trichocarpa ectomycorrhiza microbial communities from riparian zone in the Pacific Northwest, United States - 19_EM | ecosystem: Host-associated > Plants > Roots > Unclassified | place...
CGCGGGCCGAAAGGCCGGATACAACACCGGTATCCGACCTTCCGCCCCACTTGCGACGCGAAACCTGGACCTCGCCGCAGGCGACGCCATGACCCGCCAGACACCCCCTAGCCTCCGGGCCGCTGCGGGACGGCGCCCGACGGCAGACTGGGCCGTGTGACGGACATCAACGTGCGACGCGTCGACTTCGGCTACTTCATCCGCCCGGCGTCGGAGACCGGCACCGGATCGCCCCGGGTCGAGCCCTGTCTCGGCTACCTCGTCGAGCATCCAGCGGGGCTGCTGCTGGTCGACACGGGCATGGGCGGAGATCCGGATGTGGACGCGCACTACCGCCCGCACCGGGTGCCCCTGCCGGAAGCGCTGGGGGCGGTCGGCGCCCGGCCGGAGGACATCCGGCACGTGGTCAACTGCCACCTGCACTTCGACCACAGCGGCGGCAACCCGGCGCTGCCCGGCCGGCCGATCTACACCCAGCGGATCGAGCTCGACATCGCCCGCACCGTCGAGGACCACACGCTGCCGTGGCTGATCGACAGCCCGGGCGCGGTCTACGTCGAGTTGGACGGGGAGGCCGAGATCCTGCCCGGCGTGGTGATCGTGCCCACTCCCGGGCACACCACCGGCCACCAGTCCCTGGTGGTCCGCCGCGGCGACGGGACGGTGATCGTCGCGGGCCAGAGCCACGACCACGCGGTCGGCTTCACCGCGGACGTGCTCGCCCGGCGGGCCGAGGCGGACGGTGCCGAGGCACCGCTGCCGATCGCGCCGGCCTGGATCGAGCGCCTGCTGAGCTTCGACCCGGCCCGCATCGTCTTCGCCCACGACAACGCGGTCTGGACCCCCTGAGCTAAGTGAAATAAGTTAAAGCGACTTGAAGATAATGCACATGTGCCCGAAGCTAAGTACATGAGGGGCAGAGACCATGAGTAACGCTACGACGCTCGCCGCTACCGCCATCCAACTTTCCGAGGCGGCGAACCGGAAGGGCAGTCCGGAGCACGACTCGCTGAAGGCGCTCCTGGCACTGGTTTCGCGACTTGATCGCGATGAGGTTCGCTTGGCTGGTGGTGAGGGTGCCGGATCGGTCGCCGTCCCGGGCCTCGTGGTTGACCTGTTAACGCAGGTGTGCGCGGTGCTGGATCGTGGAGACGGCGTGGTGGTGAGCGAGGTCAAGCGAGAGCTGACCACCAGCGAAGCCGCCCGGGTGCTCGGCGTCTCCCGGCCGACACTGATCGGCCTGCTCGACAGGGGTGAGATCAAGTCGCACAAGGTGGGCACTCATCGCCGCGTGGCGCTGGAAGACCTGCTGGCCCACCGCCGCCGACGCATCGAACATCAGCGCAAGGCCTACGAGGCTCTGATGGCCGAGCAGGATGAGCTGGGCATCTACGAGTAGAAGTCCCATCGTGGCTTCGGGTTCGCGGCATCGGTAGCCTGAACCAGTGTTGCCGGTGCCGCTGACCGTGTTCGTTGATGCCAATGTTCTGTACTCGCGATGTCTACGAGACTGGCTGATCCTCATGGCCCTCGACAGCCATTACACCGCTTATGCGCCGCGGTGGAGCGAAGCTGTCCTGGCCGAGGCCTTCTATCACCTACGCCGCAGCAACCCATCCGCGCCGGAGCGGCAGGTCGAGAGTTGGCGCGAGCGACTGGACACGTACTCCCCCGAGGCCAAGGTCACTCACTGGGATCCCAAGTCTGTTCCCCGTCCCGCCGATCCGGACGACCATCATGTCCTCGCAGCCGCGTACGCCGGTGGAGTCGACATCCTGATCACCAGCGACGGAGACATCGGTAACTTCCAGCAGTGTCTAGACCAGGCCGGCGCCGGCATCAGCGTGCTCCACGTCGACGAGTTCCTTTGCCTTGTCGCCGATCGTTACCCGGAGCTTGTTCGGCGGCGCTACCTGTCCCAGATCATGTACTGGCAGCGCCGCCATCGGACGGACGAAGAAACGGCGGCTGACTCGTGCCTGGAGAGTCTCGACAGGGCGGGCGCAAAGAGCTTCTCCTTCCTGCTGAGAACGCATGAGCGCTTCCGCGTCTGGTGAGGAACGCGTGGGTCAGAGGCCGCTGAGTCGCTGCCCGGCGCGGACCACTGCCATCGCGTGCCGTTCGCCGGGTCGCCGGCCGAGTCGTTCGATCGGTCCGCTTATTGAGATCGACGCGATGACCCGGCCCGTCCGGTCCCGGATCGGCGCGGAGACGCTGGCCACACCGGGCTCGCGTTCCGCGACGCTCTGCGCCCAGCCGCGCCGGCGCACCTCGGCCAGCGTGCGGCCGGTGAACTTGCATCGTGGCAGCAGTGGCATCACCGCCTCGGGCGGCTCCCAGGCGAGCAGGATCTGGGCCGCGGAGCCGGCCACCATCGGCAGCACCGAGCCGACCGGCACGGTGTCGCGCAGCCCGCTAGCGCGTTCGGCGGCGGCGACGCAGATCCGCTCGTCCGCCCGGCGCAGGTAGAGCTGGGCGCTCTCGCCGGTGGCGTCCCGCAGCGCGGACAGCAGCGGCTCGGCCGCGGTCAGCAGCACGTCCGGCGCCGCGTTCGCGAGCTCGCCCAGCCGCGGCCCGGGCCGCCAGCGGCCCTGGGTGTCGCGGACCAGCATCCGGTGGATCTCAAGGGCCTGGGCCAGCCGGTGCGCGGTTGCCCGCGGCAGCTTGGTCCGGTCGACTAATTCGGCAAGGCTGGCGCCGTCGACACAGGCCGCGAGGATGACTACCGCCTTGTCGAGAACGCCGACACCGCTCATACTGTGTCCCACAAGCCGAAACATACCTCCCAGAATTTAGGATGTCCAGATGGTGGGAGTCACTCCCGAACAGGGGAAACCCAGGACCCTGGCCGAAAAGGTCTGGGACGACCATGTGGTGCGGTCCGCCGACGGCGAGCCTGATCTGCTCTACATCGACCTGCACCTGCTGCACGAGGTGACCAGTCCCCAGGCCTTCGACGGGCTGCGGCTGGCCGGTCGCAAGGTCCGCCGCACCGATCTCACGCTGGCGACCGAGGACCACAACACTCCTACGGGTTACGCCGATCCCGCCTTCAACACCCGGCGCGGCGACCTGATGACGATTCTCGACACCGTCTCGCGCACTCAGATCGAGACCCTGCGCAAAAACTGCGCAGAGTTCGGCGTGCAGATCCGCTCGCTCGGCAACGAGGACCAGGGCATCGTGCACGTGATCGGCCCGCAGCTCGGGCTCACCCAGCCCGGCACCACGATCGTCTGCGGCGACTCGCACACCGCGACCCACGGCGCGTTCGGCGCGCTGGCCTTCGGCATCGGCACCAGCGAGGTCGAGCACGTGCTGGCCACCCAGACGCTGCCGCAGGCCAAGCCGAAGACGATGGCGGTCGTGGTCAGCGGCGAGCTGCGTCCCGGGGTCTCCGCCAAGGATCTGATCCTGGCGCTGATCACCCAGACCGGCACCGGCGGCGGCAACGGCCACATCGTGGAATACCGGGGTGAGGCCATCCGCAAGCTCTCCATGGAGGGCCGGATGACCATCTGCAACATGTCCATCGAGTGGGGCGCCAAGGCCGGCATGATCGCGCCGGACGAGACCACTTTCGCGTACCTGAAGGGCCGCGACCACGCGCCCAAGGGTGCCGAGTGGGACGCCGCTGTCGAATACTGGAAGACGCTGCCCACCGACGAGGGCGCCGAGTACGACACCGAGATCCACATCGACGCCGCCACGATCAGCCCCTTCGTCACCTGGGGCACCAACCCGGGTCAGGGCGCCGCGCTCGACAGCGTGGTGCCGGATCCCGAGGAGTTCGTCGAGGAGTCGGACCGCAACGCCGCCCGGCGCGCGCTGGAATACATGGACCTCGCGGCCGGCACCCGGCTCAAGGACGTCGCGGTGGACGTGGTCTTCGTGGGTTCCTGCACCAACGGGCGCCTGGAGGACCTGCGGGCCGCCGCCGACGTGCTGCGCGGGCACCAGGTGCACGAGGGCGTCCGGATGATGATCGTCCCCGGTTCGTTCCAGGTGCGCGCGGCCGCCGAGGCCGAGGGGCTGGACAAGGTCTTCACCGACGCGGGCGCCGAGTGGCGCTTCGCCGGCTGCTCGATGTGCCTGGGCATGAACCCGGACACGCTCAGCCCCGGCGAGCGCGCCGCCTCCACGTCCAACCGCAACTTCGAGGGCCGGCAGGGCCGCGGTGGGCGTACCCATCTGGTCTCGCCGCAGGTCGCCGCCGCCACCGCCGTGGTCGGCAAGCTGGCCGCCCCGGCAGACCTCTGAGGGGGAGCAGCACCCATGGACAAGTTCACCACCCACTCCGGCACGGTCATGCCGCTGCGCCGCTCCGATGTGGACACCGACCAGATCATCCCGGCCGTCTACCTCAAGCGGGTCACCCGGACCGGCTTCGAGGACGGGCTGTTCAGCGCCTGGCGCGACGACCCGGCCTTCGTGCTCAACAACCCCGCCCACGCGGGCGCGACGATCCTGGTGGCCGGCCCCAACTTCGGCACCGGTTCCTCGCGCCAGCACGCCGTCTGGGCGCTGCGCGACTGGGGCTTCAAGGTCGTCATCGCGGCCCGCTTCGGCGACATCTTCCGCGGCAACGCCCTCAAGGAGGGTCTGCTGCCGGTGCAGCTCGACCAGAAGGCCGTCGAAGCCCTCTGGGACCTCGCGGACAGCGAACCGGACAAGCAGATCACCGTCGACCTGGAACAGCGTCAGGTGCGCGTGGATGACGCCGTCTGGGCCTTCCCGATCGACGATTTCAGTCGCTGGCGGCTGTTGGAGGGCCTCGACGACATCGGACTGACCCTGCGACACGAAGAGACGATCACCACGTACGAGAAGTCTCGCCCGACCTTCAAACCAGTGGTCGTCTGACCCTGTTTCCCTTGCTGTCGCACGCTTTTCTGCCCCCATCGGGTTCCCGGTGGGGGCAGAATCGTTACGACACAAGGGTTTTTTTTTGCGCAGATGTTTGTGTCTGCTGGTCAGAGGGCATACGGTGCGCGCAGAATGGCTCGCATTGGGCCAGTTCTCACGTTCGGGAGGAAACCAGTGAACAAGGCAGAGCTCGTCGAGGCGCTCGCCGCCCGACTGGGGGACCGGAAGACGGCGACGGCAGCGCTGGACGCGGTGATCAGCGAGGTACAGAACGCCGTCACCAAGGGCGATCGCGTTGCCATTACCGGTTTCGGAGTCTTCGAGAAGCGGGCGCGCAATGCCCGCACCGCGCGCAATCCGCGCACCGGTGAACCGGTGAAGGTGAAGAAGACGTCCGTCCCCGCTTTCAAGCCCGGAACAGGATTCCGGGAGATGGTCGCAAGCGGCAAGGTGGCCAAGGCCACCACGGCGAAGAAGACCACGGCGGCAGTGAAGTCCGCGGCGACCAAGGCCACCCCGGCCAAGGCGACCGCTACCAAGACGGCGGCGGCGAAGGCCACCGCTACCAAGGCCGCTCCGGCCAAGGCGACCGCCACCAAGACGGCGGCGGCGAAGACCCTGGCGACCAAGACGGCGCCGGCCAAGGCAGCCACCAAGACGGCGGCGGCCAAGGCCCTGGCCAGCAAGACGACCACGGCCAAGGCCACGCCGGCGAAGAAGGCGGCTACCAAGTCGACGGCGACCAAGGCCGCTCCGGCCAAGGCGACCGCCACCAAGACGGCGGCGGCGAAGACCCTGGCGACCAAGACGGCGCCGGCCAAGGCAGCCACCAAGACGGCGGCGGCCAAGGCCCTGGCCAGCGACACGACCACGGCCAAGGCCACGCCGGCGAAGAAGGCGGCTACCAAGTCGACGGCGACCAAGGCCGCTCCGGCCAAGGCGACCGCTACCAAGACGGCGGCGGCGAAGTCCACCGCCACCAAGGCCACGGCGACGAAGGCCACCAAGGCCACGGCGACCAAGGCCGCTCCGGCCAAGAAGGCGACCGTCCGCAAGACCACGGCGGCCGCCGAGGCCACCCCGGCCAGCCGGGCCACCACCGCGCGCACCACCAGCACGGCACGCAAGACCCGCTGATTTCACCGGGCCGTTACGGCCGCTCAGCGGCACGCTGAGAGACGAAGGGCGTCCACCCGTACGGTGGACGCCCTTCGCGTGTCCCGACGCCACAGCGGCCGTGCGGCCTACGGTCCGCAGCATGGAGCGCAGAACCGCCGGCCCGCGTGGCCTCGTCAGCAGGGCGCTGATCGCCGCGGCCGTCTTCGCCGGCGCCGTGGTGCCCGGCTGGACCCTCGGCGACCTGGCCGAGCACTGGACCGGCTGGGGGCTGCTGGACTGGCTGGTCACCTGCGGCTGGTGCGGCCTGGCGGTGTTCGCGCTGGGCCCGCACGGCTCCTACCGGCGCCGCGACGTGCTGCTGGGCATCCTGCCGCTCTACGGCTGGTATGTCGCCAGCGTGCTGTCCTGGCGGGTCGCGTTGCTGCCGCTGCGGGACTGGGAGCCCCGGGCCGACGAGCTGTGGCGGGCCCGCTGGCTCACCGGCGGGCTGATCGGCTACTGGCGCGCGGACTCGCCGGCGCGCTCCGCCGGGTCACGGCCGGGCGCCGCGGCGCGGCCTAGATCCGGCTCAGCGCCAGGAGCCGGTCGCCGGACCACGTGAGGATCCAGCCCGTGCCCTTCGGCGTCCGGTAGGGCTCGATGTCCTCGGCGCCGTCCAGGATCGCCAGCATCGACGGGATCACCTTGCCCTGGCTGCACACCGCCGCCCGGTGGCCGGCGCGCAGCTCGGTCAGCCGGGCCGCGGCCGCCTTCGCCCGGGCCGGCACCTCCTCCAGGTCGGCGGGCTCCGCGAAGACCGAATCCGCCACGATCGGCAGGCTCAACCGCGCGGCCAGCGGCTCAAAGGTCTGCTTGCACCGCAGCGGGGTGGCCGCCAAGAGCCGCCGCGGCGCCAGGAGAGACACCACCAGGCCCATCGTCTCCGCCTCGGCGCGGCCCCGCTCGTCGATCGGCCGCAGCGCGTCGTTGCCGTCGAACTCGCTGCGCTTACCCGCGTGGGCGTGCCGGACCAGCGCCGTCACGGCGGTGATCGGAGGAAGCGCCGCCACCTGCTCGACCAGCCGGCGGTCGTCCGGATAGGTCAGCAGCGCGACCGCGTCGGCCGCCGACAGCCAACGCACGGCGTCCACCTCGGTCGGGTCCATCGGGTCCGCCGCCGGGCCGTCCGCGGCCCGCATCAACCAGAACTCGACCGTTTTCGGTACGCCGTCCGGCAGCGTGTACGCCACGTCGGGCAGCCGGAGTTGCGGCTCCCCCCGCACACCCGTCTCCTCCAGCACCTCGCGGACCGCCGCCGCGAGCGGGTGTTCGGCGTCGTCGAGTTTGCCCTTGGGCAGGCTCCAGTCGGCGCGGTACGGCCGGTGCACCACACAGATCTCGATGCCGGTTGCGCCGTTCGTCGCCGGGCGCCAGAGGACGGCGCCGGCGGCGCGGACCGGTTCCGTGGCCAATTCAGCCCGCCTTGCCGATGACCCTGCGCAGCAGTGCCTCCTGCAGATGGATGTGCGGCTCCGACGGCGCGAACCGGCGCCGGTGCCAGGTGCCGTCGCCGGCCAGATCCCAGCCCTCACTCTCGTCACTCATCGACAGCTCCAGGACGTTGCGCATGTCGGCCTGCGCGGTCGGCAGGGTCACCCGGACCAGCGCCTCGACCCTGCGGTCCAGGTTGCGGTGCATGAGGTCGGCCGAGCCGATCCAGTATTCCGCGTCGTCGCCGGCGCCGAACCGGAACACCCGCGAGTGCTCCAGGAACCGGCCGACGATCGAGCGGACCCGGATGTTGTCCGACAGCCCCGGCACCCCCGGGCGCAGCGCGCACATGCCCCGGATGACCAGGTCGACCCGGACGCCGGCCTGCGAGGCTCGGTAGAGCGCGTCGCAGGTCTCCTCGTCGACGAGCGAGTTCACCTTGAACTGGACCAGGCCCTGGCCGCCCGCGCGGGCGATGTCGGCCTGCTCCTCGATCCGCTCGATCAGCCCGGCCCGGACGCCGTGCGGAGCCACCAGCAGCCGCCGAAAGGCCGTCTGCCGGCTGTAACCGGTGAGCACGTTGAACAGATCGGTGACGTCCGCGCCGACCTCGGGGTCGGCGGTGAGCATGCCGAAATCCTCGTACAGCCGGGCCGTCTTGGGGTGGTAGTTGCCCGTGCCGATGTGGCAGTAGCGGCGGATCTGGTTGCCCTCCTGGCGCACCACCAGGGAGGTCTTGCAGTGTGTCTTGAGACCGACCAGGCCGTAGACCACGTGGCAGCCGGCCCGCTCCAGGGTGCGGGCCCAGGCGATGTTCGCCACCTCGTCGAAGCGGGCCTTCACCTCGACCAGCACGACCACCTGCTTGCCGGCGGCCGCGGCGTCGACCAGGGCGTCCACTATCGGGGAGTCGCCGCTGGTGCGGTAGAGGGTCTGCTTGATGGCCAGCACGTTGGGGTCGGCGGCGGCCTGCTCGATGAAGCGCTGCACGCTGGTGGAGAACGAGTGGTACGGGTGGTGCACGAGGATGTCGCACTCGCGCAGCCGGTTGAAGACGCTGCGCGGCACCTCGCCGTCGGCCAGCTGCGGGTGGGTCGACGGGACGAACGGCCGGTCCTTGAGGTCGTCGCGGTCGCACTCGCCGAAGACCTGCCACAGCCCCGACAGGTCGAGCAGGCCGGGCACCCGCAGCACGTCCTGACTGTCCATCTCCAGCTCGCGGCTGAGCAGGTCGAGCACGTGGTCGCTGATCGAGGCGGCCACCTCCAGCCGCACCGGCGGGCCGAATTTGCGCTGGGCCAGCTCGCGTTCGAGGGCCTGCAGCAGGTCCTCGTCGCGGTCCTCGTCGACCTCCAGCTCGGCGTTGCGGGTGACCCGGAACAGGTGCCATTCCAGGATCTGCATGCCGGAGAAGAGCTGGTCCAGGTGCGCGGCGATGAGCTCCTCGACGGGCAGGAAGCGGGCGCCGCGGCCGTCGTTCTGGACGGTGACGAAGCGCGGCACGTTGTTCGGCACCTTGATCCGGGCGAACAGCTCGGCGCCGCTGCCGGCCGGGTCGCGCAGGGCGACGGCAAGATTCAGCGAGCGGCTCGAGATGTACGGGAACGGGTGCGCGGGGTCGACCGCGAGCGGGGTCAGCACCGGGAAGACCTGCTCGCGGAAGTAGGTGCGCAGCCGCTCGCGCTCCGGCGCGTCCAACTCGGCCCAGCTGACCAGCTCGATGCCCTCGGCCGACAGCTTCGGGCGGACCTCCTCGCCGAAGCAGGCGGCGTGCCGGGTGACCAGGTCGGCGGCCCGCTCGGTGATCATCTCCAGCTGGTGGCGCAGCGACGAGCGGTCGCCGCCGCGCATCGGCAGCCCGGCCTTGAGCCGGCGCTTGAGGCCGGCGACCCGGACCATGTAGAACTCGTCCAGGTTGCCGGCGAAGATGGCCAGGAACTTGGCCCGTTCCAGCAGCGGGGTGCCGGGGTCCTCGGCCAGCGCCAGCACCCGGGCGTTGAAGTCGAGCCAGGACAGCTCGCGGTTGAGGAACCTGTCCTCCGGCAGCTCGGGCGGGCCGGGTTCGGTCGCGGTGGTGTCGTCGTCCAGGGTGGCGGCGGTTGTCACAGCGGGCTCCGTCGGCTCGATGGCGGTCGCGTCGGCGATCTTCGTGTTGCTCACTCCGGTGCCGGCGGTCTCTTCCGTGCTCGGCAGGAACCGCCCGTTGGGGCCGCGGCGGCGAGCCGCGGCGGGCACGGTCGTGTCGGGTGTCCGGGGCGGCGTGGTCATCGCTCCATCATTGCCCGTTCACAGTGAACGGGAAATGAACCTGGCTCACCTGATTCCGGGAAGTTCGACCTTGCTGATCGAGCCGTCCGGGCCGGCGGAGATCGTCACCCGCTGCCCCAGGCGCAGCAGGCGCAGACCGGAGGCGTCGAACGCCGCGGCCGGAAAGGGCAACTCACTGCCGTCATCCAGGAGCAATGTGCCGGTGTGGGTGTCTGCGTCGAACGTCGCCACGGTGCCCTGCATGCCCCGAACGCTACCGGGGCGGGCCGCTGGGCACACCGGTGCAGCCGCATTCCGCGATGAGTCCGAGATCACGCAGCAGCCCGCAGGTGTGCTCGCCGGCGCCCAGGGCCAGCACCCTGCGCAGATCGTCGGCGGTGTCGACGTCCTGCCGCAGCCCTGGCCACACTCCGGCGAGCGGCCGGGCGCGCGAGGCGGCGTGCGCCCCGGCCGAGCCGACCCCGAAGCGCGGATCCAGGGCGCTGCCCACGCCCGCGGTCAGCAGCACCGTGCCGGTGCCGGCCGCGTCGGCGACGAAGCTGCGGGCGGGCCCGGCGGCCGCCAGGGCCTCGCCGAGCTCGGCGGGGCGCAGCGCGGGCAGGTCGCCGGTGAGCACGGCTCGGCGCCGGGCGAGGCCGGCGACCCGGTCGGCACCGAAGCGCATGGCCGCGTTCAGGCCGGCGGCGGGCCGGTCCGGCACCGCCCGGGCGCCCAGGGCCGTCACCGCGGCGACGGCGGCCGGGTCGTCCGTGACGACCAGCACATCGCCCACCGCCGCGCAGGCCCGGACCGCGGCGACCGTGTCCCGGACCATCGCCAGGGCAAGCTCCTCGTGCCGGGCGTCGGCGACAGCGCCCCGCAGCCGGCTCTTGGCCGCGCTGAGGCTCTTGACGGGAATGACCGCCGTCCAGTCCGCTCCTGACACGTCGACAATCCTGCCACCGTTCGCCGGGCGGCCCCCGCCCTGGCTAGGACGACCGCGAGCAGGCATGATTTCGTTCGAGGCGTGGGGGACGGCGGCGCGGGGCCCGCCGCGGGGAGCAAGGAGGCACCGTGGCGGGGCGCAAGCTCGGATTCTGGCGACGGCTCGCGGTCTGGCTGGTGTTGCCCGCCCTGCGCGTCTGGACGAAGCGCACCTGGACCGGCATGGAGAACCTGCCGCCCGGCGGCGGTTTCATCGTCACGCCGAATCACATGTCCCAGTTCGACCCGCTGCTGGTCGCGCACTTCCTCTACGACTCCGGCCGGTGGCCGCGGTTCCTGGCCAAGGCCAGCATCTGGCGGGTGCCCTTCGTCGGCTTCATGCTCCGCAAGACCCAGCAGATCCCGGTGGAACGCGGCAGTGTGGAGGCGGTGAAGTCGCTCGACTCGCTCATCGACGCCCTGCACCAGGGCGGCGTGGTGGTGATCTATCCCGAGGGCACGACCACCCGCGAGCCCGATCTGTGGCCGATGCGGGGCAAGACCGGCGCGGCCCGGCTGGCGCTGGTCACCGGCGCCCCGGTGGTGCCGATGGCGACCTGGGGCGCCCAGCGGGTGCACGACGTCCGGACCGGCAAGATCACGCTGGGCCGCCGGGTGCCGGTGCAGGTGAGCGCGGGCAAGCCGGTGGACCTCAGCCGCTGGCAGCGCGAGGCGCCCACCCGCGCGGTGCTGGAGCAGATGACCGAGACCATCCAGCTGGCGACCCGGGATCTGCTCGCCGAGTTGCGCGACGAGCAGCCACCCCCGCTCTACCAGGTGTCGCGCCGCACCTGGAATTCCGGAGCAGACGGCGTGGGCGAGCGAAGCGAGGGCCACGAGGACATGCGCAAAGACGGCGGAGCATGAGGCGCGCGGCGGTGCTGGGCGCGGGCGCCTGGGGTACGGCGTTCGCCAAGATCCTCGCGGACGCGGGCGCGGGGGTGACCATGTGGGCCCGCCGCGAGTCGGTGGCCGCGGCCATCCGCGCGGACGGCGTCAACGAGGCATCGCTGCCCGGCGTCAAGCTGCCCGACCGGGTCACCGCCACCAGCGACCTCGCCGTCGCCCTCGACGGCGCCGACCTGGTCTTCCTGGCGGTGCCGTCGCAGACGCTGCGCGGCAACCTCGCCGACTGGGCCGGCCACCTGCCGCCGGATTCGACCCTGGTCTCGCTGATGAAGGGCATCGAGCTCGGCACGACCAAGCGGATGAGCCAGGTCATCGTGGAGACCGCCCGGGTCGACAAGGACCGGGTGGTGGTGGTCTCCGGGCCCAACCTGGCGCCCGAGATCGCCGCCGAGCAGCCGGCAGCGACCGTGGTGGCCGGCACGGATCCCGACCGGGCGCAGCTGGTGCAGCAGGCCATCGCGCTGCCCTACCTGCGGCCGTACACCAGCGACGACGTGATCGGGTGCGAGCTGGGCGGTGCGGTGAAGAACGTCATCGCGCTCGCGTACGGGATGGCCTCCGCGATGGGCATGGGTGACAACACCAAGGCCTCGCTGATCACCCGCGGGCTGGCCGAGACGGCCCGGCTCGGGGTGGCGCTGGGCGCCGACCCGATGACCTTCGCCGGCCTGGCCGGGCTGGGTGACCTGGTCGCCACGTGCTCGTCGCCGCTGTCGCGCAACCGGACCTTCGGCGAGCACCTGGGCCGCGGCGAGTCGCTGGAGGAGGCGCAGCGCGCCGCCCGGCAGACGGCCGAGGGCGTCAAGAGCTGCCTGGCCATCCGGGATCTGGCCCGGGCGCACCGGGTCGAGATGCCGATCACCGAGCAGGTGGAGCGGGTGTGCCACGAGGGCGTGGATCCCCGGGTGGCCGTGAAGCTGCTCATGAGCCGGGAGATGAAGCCGGAATGACCTTCGAGGGGGACGGGACCCGGGTCGTGCACGCCGGGCTGCCCGAGCCGGTGCCGGGCCAGCCGTTCCTGCCGGGCCCGGTGTTCGCGGCGCCGTACCACCTGGACCCGGTCGACGGCCCGGGCGTCAACGGGTACGGGCGCCCGGACAACCCCACCCGCCGCGCGCTCGAAGGAGCCATCGGCGCGCTGGAGGGCGGATCCGTGCTGGCCTTCGCGAGCGGGCAGGCGGCGATCACCGCGATGCTGCTCTCGACGCTGCGCAGCGGCGACACGGTGGCGCTGCCGGCGGACGGCTACTTCACCGTGCGCGCGTTCGCCGAGGGCACGCTGCGCGGCCTCGGGGTGCGCACGGTGCTGGTGCCGACCGCCGGGCCGTATCCGTCGTTCGACGGGGTCCGGCTCGTGCTGCTGGAGACGCCGGCCAATCCCGGTCTCGACGTCTGCGACATCCGGAGGGTCGCGGTCGCCGCGCACGCCGCGGGCGCGCTGGTCGCGGTGGACAACACCACGCCCACGCCGCTCGGGCAGCGCCCGCTGGAGCTGGGCGCCGACCTGGTGGTGGCCTCCGGTACGAAGGCGCTGACCGGTCACTCCGATGTGGTGCTGGGCTACGTGGCCACCAACGACGAGAAGTTGCTGGCCAAGGTCACCACCTGGCGGGCGCAGACCGGTGCGGTGCCGGGGGCGTTCGACGCCTGGCTGGCCCACCGTTCGCTGGCCACCCTGGATCTGCGGCTGGCGCGGCAGAGCGAGAACGCCGTGGTGCTGGCCGACTTCCTGGCCGGCCGCGATGACGTGCACGGGGTGCGTTTCCCGGGGCTCGCCACCGACCCGTCGTACCCGATCGCGACCGCGCAGATGCGCCGCATCCCCGGCATCATCTCCTTCGACCTGGGCAGCGCCGAGCGGGTGGGCCGCTTCCTGGCCGCCGCCGAGCTGGTCTTCGCCGCCACCTCGTTCGGCGGCCTGCACACCACCGCGGACCGGCGCGCGCAGTGGGGCGACGACACCGCGCCCGGCTTCCTCCGGCTCTCCTGCGGCATCGAGGACGCGGCGGATCTCGTCGCCGATCTGACGGCCGCGCTCGACGCCAGCTGAGCCAACCCGCGGCGGAAAACCCAGGCAAGTTCGCTATATGAGCCAAGGCCGCTACGGTTGGCGGCCATGTCGTGGAGCAGCTTCAGCGGGGATCAGGTCGCGGCGCTGGCGCAGGGGGAGAGCCTGTTCGCCCGGCCCGGCGGGCGGGAGTGCCCGGCCTGCGGCCGGCGCAGCCTGCGGGCGTACGTGACTGCGCCCGAGAATGCCCGGCGCCCGACCCTGGTCAGTTACGTCTGGTGCACCGCCTGCCGCAAGTTCGTCGGCACCCGGGCCAAGCACCCGGAGGGCCTGGTCTTCTCCGACCCGCTCGCCATGCTGTCGCAGGCCGAGCGCCGTGAGCTGGAACGCAGCCTCGTCGGCTTCCTCGCGCACCTCGACGAGCTGTGGGACGCCGGGGCCCTGCCGCAGACCTTCACCGCCGGCTGAGCCGAACCCGACGTTGCGCGCGGGCCGCGCTGGCTCTATGGTTCGTTACATGAGTAATGAACCGCAGAACTAGGGAGGCTGTCGTGTTCCACGACCGCAGTCCCATCTATCAGCAGATCGCCAACGGCATCAAGGACGACGTCCTGAGCGGGACGCTCAAGGAGGGCGAACAGGTCATGTCCACCAACCAGTACGCGGCGTTCTACCAGATCAACCCCGCCACGGCGGCCAAGGGCTTCGCCCAGCTGGTCGACGAGGGCGTGCTCTTCAAGAAGCGGGGGATCGGCATGTTCGTCAGCCCGGACGCCCGCGCCCGGCTGCGCGGCCAGCGCCGCGAGCGGTTCTTCGCCGACGTGGTGGCCCCGATGCTCGCCGAGGCCCGGATGGTCGGCGTCGAGGTCGACGAGATCGTGGCGTACCTGAAGGACGGCCCGCGATGATCTCCCTGCGCGACCTCACCGTCCGCTACGGCGACACCGTCGCGGTCGACGGCATCACCCTCGACCTCGAGCCCGGCAAGATCTACGGGCTCCTCGGGCGCAACGGTTCCGGCAAGACCAGCCTGCTCAGCGTCCTCGCGTCGTACCGCAGGGCCGCGGCCGGCACGGTGCGGTTCGACGGGGCCGACCCCTTCGAGAACCGGGCGCTCGTGCGCGACATCGCGTTCATCCGCGACAGCCTCGACGTCACCGAGCAGGACCGGATCGCCAAGGTTCTCGACTTCGCCGCCCGGCTGCGCCCCACCTTCGCCGCGGACTACGCCGAGCACCTGGTCGACGTCTTCGAACTGGACCGCCGCAAGCGGGTCTCGGCGTTGTCGCGGGGGCAGCGGTCGAGCCTCGGCGTCGTGCTCGGGCTGGCCGCGCGGGCCCCGCTGACCATCCTCGACGAGGTCTACCTCGGCATGGACGCCGGCGCGCGGACGGCGTTCTACCGCGAACTGCTCGCCGACTATCTCGCCCACCCGCGCACGATCATCCTGTCCACCCACCTCATCGAGGAGGTGGCCGGCCTGTTCGAGCAGGTGATCGTCATCGACCGGGGCCGGCTGTTGGTGCACGAGGACACCGACACCTTCAAGGCCCGCGGGGTCGCCGTCACCGGGCCGGCCGCGGCCGTCGACGCGTTCGTCGCCGGGCGCACCGTGCTGAACGAGCAGAGCCTGGGCGGTGTCCGGCAGGTCACCCTCTACGGCGCGCTGGATGACGACGAGGCCGCCCGGGCCCGGGCGGCCGGGCTCACCCTGGCCCCGGTCGGCGTCCAGGACCTCTTCGTCCATCTCACCTCCGGTGCCGCCGACGGCACCCGCCGAAGGGAGGCACTGCGATGAGCCCACGCCGGCTCGTGGCCCTCAACCTGCTCCGTATCTACCGGCCCGTCGCCCTGTGGTTCTGGACTGCGATGATCTTCTGTGTGGGCATCGGCATGACGGCGGTGACCATGCTCACCGACCCGACGTTCAGCCTCTGGCTGGTCATCGCCGGCGCAGCCGCGAAATACTGGCTCGGCGTGATCGGGGTGCTGCTGGTCAGCCTGCACCTGCGGCAGTTCGTCTCCAACGGCATCACCCGGCACGACTTCCTGGCCGGGGCGGCGATCGCCGGAGCGCTGGCGGCGGTCCTGTTCGCCGCGGCCGTGCCGCTCGGGCACGGGGGCGAGCAGCTGCTGATGAGCCTCGGCGGCCCGCTGCCCGCGGGATATCCGACCACCTCGGCCGGCACCGCGCTGCGCGAGTTCGGACACGTCCTGCCCGCCGCGCTGGCGTTCCTGGCCACCGGCGGGGCGGCCAGCGCGGGTTTCTACCGCTTCGGCGCCTGGGGCGGGCTGGCGCTGCTCCCGCTCGCCGTGCTGCCGGTGGGCGCCGCGGAGGCGTTGCTCGGCGTCGACGAGGAGGGCGGCTTCGATGTGCGGTTCGTGCCCTACGCGGCCGCGGTGCTGATCACGCTGGCGGTGACGGCGCTCGCCGCCCTGCTGTACCAGCGCGAACTGCGCGATGTCGCCATCCGGCGGGGCGCGGCTTGAGCCATCGCTCAACCGCCGTGGTTCAGCGCGAACTCGTAGAGCCAGTCGCGCTGGGCCTCGGTGTCCGGGACCGGCAGGCCGCGCGCCTGCGCCACCAGCTCCAGCGCCGGCTCCGGGCACACGCCCAGCATCACCAGCGTGGCGCAGGCCAGCAGGGTCGAGCGGCCGATGCCGGCGAAACACTGCGTCACCACGAAGCGGCCCGCCCGGACGTGCGCGGCCAGCCGTACCCCGAGGGCCACGACGTCGCTGTCGGCCATGCTGCCGGCGCGTGGGATGCCCCGGTCCGCGATCGGGAACGAGACGAACTCGATGCCGGCCGCCGAGGCGGCGGCCGCCGCCTCGGTGAGCCCGAGCCGGCGATCCTCCTCCCAGGTCAGCGCCGAGACGAGGACGTCCACGCCGGCCGCCGCCAGGCCGGCCATCTCGTCGGCCAGCCAGTCGCCGCCACGCGGATGTGCCATCGTCGCCAGCCGCCCCGGGCCGGGCCAGGCGATCACGTGCAGCGCCGGGCGCATCGACCTAGGCGCAACCGGTCGGAACCCCGGCGGTGATCGACTTGTCGGTCTTCACCACGACGTCGGAGAACTCGTTGGCCCACTGGGCCGGCTGGGCGTACGGCTTCGGGACGGTGACCTGCACCGGGACCTCGCGGTCCATGGTCGTGAACACGGTGGCGGCGGCCTGCGCGTCGGCGTACCAGCAGACCCTGTTCATGGTCATCAGCTCGGTGTCCATCGGCACGCAGCCCGTACCGGAGTCGTCCAGCGACGCGCACATCTTCGGCTGGGCCACCCCGCAGGCCACCGTCAGGGCCGGCTCGCCGTAGGCGGCGTTCTGCTCCGGGCCGGCGCTGACCTTGCGGGCCGCCAGGTCGCGCACCTTGACCGGCAGCTGCGACGTGACGGCCAGGCACACCTCGGCCGGGCGGGCCGCCAGCGCCGGCGCGGCCATCCGCACCGGCGCGGCCGGCACGACCGCCGGCTGGGTGACCGCCGGGCTCGGCGCCGCGCTCCCGGCCTCCGGGACGATCTGCGTGAAGATCAACAGACCGGCGAGCACCGCGACCGGTACGGCGACCACGGTCGCCCACAGGGCAGCGCTGCGGGTTGTCCGGTCCGGTGCCGGGGGCTGAGATTCGGGGCGCACATCCACGTCGACCATGTCAGAGATTTACCACGGAGCAGGTGACCGTCCGCGTGATGCCCGGCACGTACTGGATTTTGCTCACAATCATCCGGCCCAGTTCATCGACGCTGTGCGCCTCGCCCAGTACCACGACGTCGTAGGGCCCGGTGACCGCGTCGACGCGTACCACTCCATTGATTTTGTCGATTGCGGCGGCCACGTCACGGGCCTTTCCGACCTCCGTCTGGATGAGGATGTATGCCTGGACCACGATCAGACTCCTATCCGCCGCCGCAGGCGACCCGAACGTGAAACTACAGTACGGAGCCGGTTGATAGCGCGGTTGCCGGGCACGCTGAACTCGAGAGGAACGGTGGGACCGTGAGCATCGCGGAGGCGGGGGAGTTCGGGCTCATCGCCCGGATCGTCGCGCGGCTCGAAACCGGCGCCGCGAGTCTGCTCGGCCCGGGTGACGACGCCGCGGTCGTGGCGGCGCCGGACCGGCGGGTCGTCGCGAGCACCGACGTCCTGGTCGAAGGCCGGCATTTCCGGCGGGACTGGTCGAGCGCCGCCGACGTCGGGCACCGGGCGGCGGCGGCGAACCTGGCCGACATCGCCGCGATGGGGGCGAATCCGACCGCGCTGCTGGTCGCCCTCTGCGTGCCCACGGACCTCGAGGTGCGCTGGGCCGAGGATCTGGCCGGCGGGCTCTCCGCCGAGGCGGGCCTGGTCGGCGCCGGCGTGGTCGGCGGCGACATGTCGTCCAGCCCCACCCTCACCATCGCCGTCACCGCCCTCGGCGACCTGCAGGGCCGCGATCCGGTCCTGCGCAGCGGCGCGCAGCCGGGCGACGTGGTCGCGCTCGCCGGGCGCACCGGGCATGCCGCCGCCGGCTACACCGTGCTCTCCCGGGGCTTCCGGACCCCGAAGCTGCTGGTCGAGGCGTACCGGCGGCCCGAGGTGCCGTACGCCGCCGGGCCCGCCGCGGCCCGGCTCGGCGCCACCTCGATGATCGACATCTCCGACGGGCTGCTGCAGGACCTGGGCCACGTCGCCATGGCCAGCGTGGTCGGCATCAACCTGGAACGGGCCGCCTTCGAGGTGCCCGACCAGATGCGCGACGCCGCCTCGGCGCTCGGCGTGGACCCGTACGTCTGGCTCCTCGCCGGCGGCGACGACCACGCCCTGGCCGCGACGTTCCCGCCCGGGGTGCCGCTGCCGCCGGGCTGGCGCGCGGTCGGCAGCGTGCACGAGGGCACCGGTGTCACCGTCGACCGGCGGCCCTGGCAGGGCGGCACGGGCTGGGACCACTTCCGCTGAGTCGCTAGCCTTGGGCGGCGTGGAGAAGATCAAGGTCCGCGAGGCCCGGTTCGACGAGCCCGCGGTGCAGCGACTGATAGCCGAGGCGATGGCCGAGCTGAGCCGGCGGTACGGCGGGACGGGCGACGACACGCCCGTGGCAGCCACGGATTTCGCCCCGCCCGGCGGGGCGTTCTTCGTCGCCTACGACGGTGATGAGCTGCTGGGATGCGCCGGCTGGCGTGCACACGGCGCGGACGCGGAGCTCAAGCGGATGTTCACGATGCCGGCCGCGCGCGGGCGGGGGGTGGCCCGCCGGGTGCTCACCGCGATCGAGGAGTCGGCCCGCGAGCGCGGCTGCAAGCGGGTGATCCTGGAAACCGGCGACAAGCAGCCGGAGGCGATCGCGCTGTACCTCAAGAGCGGCTACGAGCGCATCGACGACTTCGGCTACTACAAGGGTGAGGAGGGCGTGCTCTCCTACGCCCGGGTCCTCTGACCCTGGTTGAACAGCGCGCGGGCACGCGAAAAGCCCGCCGGGCCCCGAGGAGCCGGCGGGCTGTCCGCGATGCTGAGGTTAGGCGCGGACGACCTTGCCGGCCTTGATGCACGAGGTGCAGACCTTGAGCTTCTTGGTGTTGCCACCACCGGCAGGGGTGCGCACCGACTGGATGTTCGGGTTCCAGCGGCGGTTGGTCCGCCGGTGCGAGTGGGACACGTTGTGGCCGAAGCCCGGTCCCTTGCCACAGACGTCGCACACGCTAGCCACGG
>Ga0307516_10003761_pt1 | contig 19287 bp, 20 predicted proteins | sample 19_EM_MG_FD_203310 | JGI IMG/M metagenome (GOLD analysis project Ga0307516, IMG submission 203310) | Populus trichocarpa ectomycorrhiza microbial communities from riparian zone in the Pacific Northwest, United States - 19_EM | ecosystem: Host-associated > Plants > Roots > Unclassified | place...
GAGGAATACCCCGAAAAACCAGCCCCCACCAATTAGCATGTCCAACACCGCCACTGTCGACACGAACGAAGGCTGGACCTTCACCAATGTCGAGCAAGCCGAACTGCCCACGATGACCGACAACAATAACAACTGGGGCATCTCCGACAACGCCACCACCACGGACGGATGGAATGCCCCGCCGCCAGCACCCTCCCCTCCAGTGTCCGCTGTAGGACAACCCAGCGCCAACGACCATGCCTCCCTACACTGGACTGCCTGCTACGACGACTACTGTAACGCTCACCGCCAGATGAAAGATGACAACTACTACCCACAACGTGGAAATGACCGCCGCCGGCGCAACTACCGGCCCTGCAGCTGTCCCCACGTCCATCCCTTCGAATTAGCGGAAGTAATCCGCAACTGACACCTAAACCCGCACAAAGCGTGTGTGGACTGGCAGAAGGGGAAGTGGGTCTGCCCCGATTGCCGGTTCCTAGTGAACATGGAAGACCACCACCAATGCTGCCAGACCACGGCACAACGAACCCCCGTGGCCGACATCATGCCAGCCCCAGAAGAACAGGAACTCCCAGGCCCGAACGAAGAAAATCAAGAACCCCATGCTGCCACAGCCGCCAGCACCACTCCCCAAGACGAGCAACTTGTGCTGCTGGGGGAAATCATCACCATGATACATCAAACCACAACCCGGGACGCTCGCCGCAACCACGTAGTACACCGGACACTCGCCCAATGCATGAACGAACTACACGATGCGGACCAGCAACGACTCGAGGGAATGACCCGGGTCCTGGCAGAAATCGTAACAGAGCAACAACGACTGAATGAACAACTCCAAGCCCGGCAGCGGGGGAGCCAGGCTGTACGCATCTACCGCACCCCCATCCGCCGCTGTGCTGCGCCTACCCGACATGACCTCGCCGGAGCTTCGGTCTGGACAGGGGACATACTGTCACGAATCTCGCGTGGCAGGCTCGTCAGTGCCGCTGCCGGTGCTGCTGTCACCCTTGCCGCCCTGTGGCTTGCCATCATCACCGCTGCCGCAGCCACGATCATCCTCCGCGCTTAGGCGCCTCGACCGATCTCCCCCATATCGTGCGGGTAGCGATATCTCTCCTACCTACAGACCGCCGGCCGGTCTAGGTCCCTTCTCCTTGTCTCCGTTATATTGCTTGCGCGTCCTTCTCCTTTCTGACGTATGTGTTTCTCTTTGGTTGAGCTTGTGCGTTCTTCTCCTTTCTTACGTATGTGTTTCTCTTTGGTTGAGCTTGCGTGTCCTTCTTCTCTTTCCTCACTGTTCTTGCTTGTGTGTCCTTTCTCCTGTTGCCACGAGTAGAGTGTTGGCCGCGCGGTGGCCGAGTGCAATCAGGTGTTTTCCTTGGGTGCGATGATTGAGTCATGATGTGGTATGGAGGAACTGTGTCAGTCTTGCGGGCAAGCTGTGATTCCACAGAAGGAAGGAAAAGTATAAAAGGAAGAGTGCGGTAGCTAGTCAGGAGATTTTTCTCCACGCAATCTATTATCTCTCTCCACAGACCTATCTCTCTACCTCCGTGACCCGGCGCTGCAACCACCACCTGTAAGAACCTACTAGAGATTAAGGCGAAGTCGGATGCCGCCACAGCGAAGTCGAATACCGCAACGAGACCACGCCAGGCGTGCAGAGATTAGGGCGAAGTCGGATACCGCCACAGCGAACTCGAATACCGCAACGAGACCACGCCAGGCGTGCAGAGATTAGGGCGAAGCCGGATACCGCCACAGCGAAGTCGAATACCGCAACGAGACCGTGCCAGGCATGCAGAGATTAGGGCAAAGTCGGATACCGCCACAGCGAAGTCGAATACTGCAACGAGACCCTGCCAGGCGTGTAGAGATTAGGGCGAAGTCGGATACCACCACAGCGAAGTCGAATACCGCAACGAGACCACGCCAGGTCTGCAGAGATTAGGGCGAAGTCGGATACCACCACAGCGAGAATACCAAACCTCCTACGTTGCCTGTCGAGCTGCACGGACTAGTGAGACAGGATCTTGACATCGCACTCCGGTGTCTGCTGCCATACACCTCCTCGGTGGGGTTGTACTACGGCGTTTGCTACCACACTCATTGTCAGCAGTCTTGTGCTCCGGCACGCACCTGCACCGCCACTCATCTGTCTCAGCCACCACGTACTCTGGCATCTGCTGCCACACACCTTCGCGGTGGGCTTGCGCTCCGGCGTCTGCTGCCACATACCTCCTCAGCGGGCTCACGTTCTGGCCTTTGCTGCCACACAGATTCTCGGTGGTCTCGCTCTCCAGTGTGCACCCACACCTCCACACCTCCATCTTGGCCACCGTGCACTCCAGCGTCAGCTGCCACACACCTTTGCGGCGGGTTCGCACTCCAGCATCTGCTGCCACACACCTCCTTGGCGGGCTCGCACTCCGGCGTTTGCAGCCACACACATTCGCGGTGGTCTCGTACTCTGATTTGCACCCGCACCTCGACTCCTCCGTCTTGGCCACCGTGCGCTCTAGCGTCTGCTGCCACACACCTTCAGAGCTGGCTCGCGCTCAAGCATCTGCTGCCACACACCTTCATGGCTGGCTCGCGCTCCAGCGTCTGCTGCCATATACCTCCTTGGCAGGCTCACGCTCTGGCGTTTGCTGCCGCACACATTCCCGGTGGTCTCGCACTCTGGCACATACCAGCACCTCCACTGCTCCATCTCGGTGTCCGCACTCTCTGGCGTGTGCTGCCACACACCTTCTCGGTGGGCTCGTGCTCTGGCGTTTGCTGGCACACACCTTCCCGGCGGTCTTGCATTCCGGCGTGCACCTGTACCTGCACTGCTCCGTTTCGGCCACTGTGTGCTCCGGCATCTGCTACCACACACCTTTGTAGTGGGCTCGTCCTCCAGCGTTTGCTGCTGCACAGATTCTCAGTGGTCTCGCACTCCTGAGCACACCTACACCTCTACTCCTCCGTCTCGGCCACCGCGCACTCTGGCGTCTGCTGCCACACACCTTCGCGGTGGGCTCGTGCTCCGGCATTACATTCTTGGTGGTCTCACACTCCGGCATGCACCCGCATCTCCACTCCTCCGTCTCAGACACCGCACACTCCAGCCTCTGCTACTACACACCTTTGCAGCGGGCTCGCACTCCAGTTTTTGCTGCCACACACATTCTCAGTGGTCTCGCCCTCCGGCGTGTACCTGCACCTCCTCTCCTCTGTCTCAGCCACCGCTCACTCTGGCATCTGCTGCCACCTACCTTCACGTCAGGATGGCATTCCGACTTTTGCTGCTACACACATTCTCAGCGGTCTAGCACTCCGGCATGCACCCACACCTCCACTCCTCCGTCTCAGCCACTGCGCGCTCCGGCGTCTGCTGCCACACACCTTTGCGGTGGGCTCGCGCTCTGGCGTTTGCTGCCACCCCACCTTCTCGGTGGGCTCACACTCCTGCATTTGATACCATCTCAGCTCCTCAGCAGTCACGCTCTCTGGTGTTTGCTGCTACCCCAGCTGTTTGGCGGGTGCATGCTCCTGCATTTGATGCTACCTCACCTTCTTGGCGGTCTCGCACTCTGGCGTTTGTTGCCACCCCACCTCCTCGGCGGGCTGATGCTCCTGTGTTTGATGGCACCTAACCTTCTTAGCGATCTTGCACTCTGGTGTGCACCCGCACCTCCTATACTCCGTCTTGGCAGCCGCATGCTCCAGTGTCTGCTGCCACACGCCTTCCCAGTGGGTTCACGCTCTGGTGTATGATGCCATGTCACCTCTCGAACGGCTGCTGCTCTGGAGCCGTTCAAACTTAACAACACCACGACTGATTTCAATGAATGTACTCTTTTCTCATTGTTTACGTCATGCATGCTTTGTCTTTCGATTTCCTTGGTGGGTTTACTCCTTTTGGTGGATGGGAAAGATGGGAGCCCAACAGGGGTGGTACGGCGAGGTGGAGCGCACAAAACCATGTTAAAGCACAATAGACCAAAATCGAATATTATCTACCACTCCACCCCCCAACTGACCACGCTCCACCCCAATCCCACTCCCCATGGCCATCAGAGTCTACCTCTGATGTCTGCAGGCACCTCCCTCATTCTTTCTATTGTACTTGCATAGTAGATTCTCTAATTTCTTTCTCTATTGTGTCCGTGCGCCAGAATCCCATCTTTCGTTCCTCTGTTCTCCTTTTGCATCGATGCGAACGGCTACCCCTCACAACATCCGTGGGTGCTGCTTTGACCCTGAAAAGTCTGCCAACACCCACACCAGCACACACAGCTTGGCTGCAGCAGGACCCCGGCCCCCCAGTCACCAGCGGTTGTAGACTTCGGCTTATGCTGCACTCTACCTCACGCTTGCACACCCCGGCATTGGCATTGGCTTGGTTACCTGATTCCCAGCCACGGCACCCACTACCCCACACTTTCTTGGCAGTCATGGGCTTGGTCCTCCACTACTACCATCTCCTCCACCTCCTCCACCTCATGGTTGCATGCCACAGCATCGACATTGGCTTGGTTCCCCGATTCCCTGCCACAGTACCTGCTACCTTACACTTCCTCGGCAGTCGTGCGTTCCAGCATATGTTCCCACTCCACCTCATGGTTGCGCACCACAAGACCAGTATCGGCTTGGTTACCTGATTCCCGGTGACAGCACCCACTATCTAACACTTCCTTGGCGGTCGTGCGTTCCGGCGTGCGTTCCCACTCCACCTCACAGTTGCGCGCCATGGCACCGGTATCGGCTTGGTTGCCCAATTCCCGGCCACAGCACCCGCTACATGGGGGGGGGGGGGGGGGGGGGGGCGGCAGGTGCCGGTCGAAGCGGGGCAACGATCAGACTTCCTTGGCGGTCACGGGCTTGGGCCCCTGCTACTGCCATCAGCTCCATCTACATCTCACAGTTGCGCACCAGGGCATCCGCATCGGCTTTCTCACCCGGTTCCCCACTACGGCACCTACTTCACACTTCCTCGATGGGCTTGCGCTTCATCGTTTGCTGCCACACACCTTCACGGTGGGCTCGCGCTTTGGCGTTTATGGCCACACACCTTCTGAGGTTCATGCTCTGGCGTTTGCTACCGCACACATTCTTGGCGGTCTTGCGCTCAGGCGTGCACCCGCACCTCCACTGCTCCATCTCTGCAGCTGCATGCTCTGGCTTCTGCTGCCACACAGCTTCCCGGTGGGCTCACACTCTGATGTTTGCTGCCACACACATTCTCGGCGGTCTCGTGCTCTAGTGTGCACCCACACCTCCACTGTCTATCTCAGCGGCCGCATACTCCCGTGTCTGCTGCCACACACCTTGCCGGCTGGCTCACACTCTGGCGTTTGCTGCCACACACATTCTCGGCGGTCTCGCGCTCCGGCACGCACCCACACCTCCGCTGCTCTGTCTTGGCAGGCATGCGCTCCAGTGTTTACTGCCACACACAATCTCGATGATCTCACGCTCAGGAGGGCACCCACACCTTCACTCCTCCGTCTCCTCCAGTGTGCACTCTGGTGTCTGCTACCGCACACCTACGCAGCTGGCTTGCGATTCAGCATTTGCTGCCACACACCTTCCCAGGCTCATGCTCCGATGTTTGCTGCCACACATATTCTTGGCAGTCTCGTGCTCCAGTGCGTACCCGCACCTCCACTGCTCCGTTTCGGCAGCTGCACGCTCTAGCATCTGCAGCCACACACCTTCCCAGCAGGCTCGCACTCTGGCGTTTGCTGCCACACACATTCTCAGAGGTCTTGCGCTCCAGCACGCACCCACACCTCCACAACTCTGTCTCAGCCACCATGCGATCCGGCATCTGCTGCCTCACACATTCGCAGCAGGCTCACGCTCTGGCGTCTGCAGCCACACACCTCCTCGGTAGGCTCGTGCTCCGGCGTTTGTTGCCACACACATTCTCGGCGGTCTTGTACTACCACGCGCACCCGCAGCTCCACTACTCCATCTCAGTCACTGCGCGCTCCAGCGTCTGCTGCCGTACATGTACGCGGCAGGCTCTTACTCTGGCTGTTACACCCAAGAGTAGCAAAGGGAATAGGGAACAAGAGGAAAAGGTAGCAACAGTAAGTCACATGAATTAGGAACACCCGAAGACATCTCAGGACCCCGGAAGGCAGTCCGGCAAGAAGAAGTAAGGCAACAGTAACCTCAGCGTAGGTGTTGGCTAGGGTGGCATACTAGGGCACAAACTGTCCAATACCACTATGTCATCGTAGCTGGGTAGACCCGATGCACTACCGACTCTTGTAACCGCTGCACACGGGAGACGAGATAAGGGGATTACTAGCTTCCTGCAAGTCGCACGCCATAAGCGGGCTCATATCGCAAGACAGGTCTGAGAGAGTCTAGACGGGAGATAAGACCCGGAGTTAGGACCTTACGGCCGAACAGGACAGACGAAAGAATAACTCCAGAGCGGGGCAAGCGGCAAACTGGGAGGATGGCAGGTTGCGGAAGAACCGCGTCTCAATCCGAACCAGAACCTTAGTAGGAACCCGGCATAGTCCGAAAGACTAGCGACTGTGAGAACACAAGGTCACCGACTGTCAGCCTCTACCCTTATCGATAGAACCGGTTAAGATCAATCAAACCCCCGCACCGGACCCCCTGAGGGCCACGCATCTTGAGAATGAAAACTCCCCGGTGCAACGACAGGAAGAAACAACAAACATGTGACCGGAAAGAGTTGCATATATACCGCTCGAAAACTCCACGGACTACCTTCCATTCCCCATTCTTGGATTCCACACTCACGAACCACCCCGACACGACGAACCTAAGATTATTCCGCTGTGAATAAAGACCAATCGAACCTAACTCTACAATATCTTTACCTCCACCTCCGTACTCGTGTACCCAGGTGTCACACTATAATCTTAGTTCATGAGTCACCTTCGATTGCACGCCCCACACTGGTATACGCAGTACTGGTATGACTGCGACTTTCGCGACATCTGCGGCTACAAATCCACAGCCAACAAAACAATCTACACCGAACATTCCTAGATCTATACTAAAAAAATGACGGAATCAAACATCAGGAAAAAAAATCTGCCTCCGGACGCACAGGCTGCGTCCGGACGCACCAGGCGCTCATGACGCTCTGGACGTACCCTGGAAGGGTACATACCACTCCCAACACGAAACGCACAGGCAATGTGAATTCGGACGCAGCACTCCATGGCTCCATGCATTCGGACGCCGTATGCCAGGGCGCCGTGCGTCCAGACGCAGCTCGCCATGGCATCTGCTTACTGGACAGAGCGTGTCAGCGTATTTTCCTTCTGGACGCAGCTGTGTCAGGGCATTTTCCTTCTGGACGCAGCCATATCAGATCATTTTCCTTCTGGGCGCAGCCGTGTCAGGGCAAATGGCGTCCAGACGACACGTGTCATGGCACCACGGTCACACTGTCTGTCAAGGCACAGAACATCATAGCAAATGCTCTTGTCGCATTCGCAAACACGCAACGGGTTCCAGGCATAGTGACTCAGTCCAGTTCTATTCATTCTATCTAATGTACATCTATATATGCTACTACCACACTTCGTGCGGAAACAAAGGAAAGTTGGCAAATACGACACGACGCGTTTAGCACGACGCAATGAGCACGACGTGATGAGCACGACGCATTGAGCACGACGCGATGAGCACGATAACTATGAGGAGGATGGCGATGAGCACGCCGCCGGTGGCGAGGACGATAGCAAGTAGGACGTGGCGAGTATGATTGCGAGCTTTGTGACATTGTTAGCGCAGCTCTCAGAGTGACAGACAGCGGGAAGTTGTACAATACAATGTGATGAGTACGATGTCAATAAGGGTGCCGGCGGCGAGAACGATAGCGGGCAGGACGCGGCGAGTATGATGTCAATGAGGGTGCCGGCGGCGAGAACGATAGCGGGCAGGACGCGGCGAGTGTGGCAGCGAGTAGGACACGGCAGGTATGGGAGCGAGTAAGACGTGACGATTATTTGGCGAGCTTTGTGACATGGTTAGCGCAGCTCTCAGAATGACAGACACACCGGGAAGTTGTACAATACACAGTGAGAAGTACGATGTCAATGAGGGTGCCAGCGGCGAGGACGATAGCGAGTAGGATGCGGCGACTATGAGAGTGAGTAAGACGTGGCGAGGACGATAGCGAGTAGGACGCGGTGAGTATGATGTCAATGCAAAGCGCCAAGCCATTACTAACACTTGCGCTTACGCAAGGTTCGGCTTGCTCATCACTCCTACGTAGACCCCTTTTTTCTTCTCCTTTCACCTCGTCCTAGATACTCGTCATCGTTCTTCGCGTTTCCATCATACTTGCCGCCATCCTCACTGCCATCAAACTCAACGACATCCTCCTCACCGACATCGTACTCGTCACATCCTATTGTACCAGTTCCCGCCGCTGTTCCTGTCACTCTGAGAGCTGTGCTAACCATGTCCCAAACCTCGCCATCATACTTGCTGCGTCCTACTCGCTATTGTCCTCACCGCGTCTTACTCGCTCTCATAGTCGCCACGTCCTACTCGCTATCGTCCTCGCTGCGTCTTACCCGCTCTCATAGTCGCCACGTCCTACTCACTATCATCCTTGCCGCCGGCATCCTCATTGACATCATACTCGTCACTGTGTATTCTACAACTTCCCGGTATCTCTGTCACTCTGGGAGCTGCGCTAACCATGTCACAAAGCTCACCATCATACACGCCATGTCCTACTCGCTATCGTCCTCGCCACCGGCATCCTCATCACCATCCTCCTCATAGTCGTCGTGCTCATCGCGTCGTGTCGTATTTGCCAACTTTCCTTTGTTTCCGACGTGCAGAGCAATGCTACGCGCGTCAAAACAGCATTACTGCATGTGATGATCGCGGCGATGGGTGTGACGCTGGGTGCTTTTGCTGGAAACGCGAAGTGTGTAGTAGCATATATAGATGTACATACCATAGATATAAAGAATAGAACTGGACTGAGTCACTATGCCTGGAACCCGCTGCGTGTTTGCGAATGCGACCTGAGTATTTGCTGCGATGTTCCGTGCCTTGACAGCCAGCGTAAACGTGGTGCCATGACATGCGTCGTCCGGATGCGTCCAGTAGTAGGAAAATGCCCTAACACGGCTGCATCCAGAAGGAAAATGCCCTGACACGGCTGCATCCAGAAGGAAAATGCCCTGACACGGCTGCGTCCAGAAGGAAAATGCCCTGACACGGCTGCGTCCAGAAGGAAAATGCCCTGCCACGCTCCGTCCGGTAAGCAGATGCCGTGGCGATCTGCGTCCGGACGCATGGTGCCCTGGCAATCTGCGTCCGGATGCACGGTGCTGTGGCAATCTGCGTCCGAGTTAAGCAGGCTGCGTCTGAAACGTCCAGTGCGTCTAGTGCATCCGTACGCTCTGGACGCAATTTTTTTTTTCCTGATGAACGTCGACATGCTCCGACTGGAATACCCTTGAATGGCGCTGGAGGTCTACAACGACACGGAAACTGACCAACCCATGATTGACCTCCCGAACCCTTCCGCATGGGTTCGACTGCTGGTCACCGAACACCAGCAGGCCCAGTGGAACCTGGAGCGGCTCCACAGGCTATGTGGCGAAGCCTACGACCGAGCCGACTGGCGAATCATGGCTATCGAACGGAACTACCAACTGCTCACCCAGGCCCTGGAATACGTCAACAAGACAAGCAAAGCCAACACGACCGTATCCCACGAATGGATGAAGACCTAGCTGATGCGCACGGCCAGGGCAGCTCAAAAATTCACCGCAGACGTATGGATGGCAATCACCGCCCACGCCAAGGACCAGGCTGAAAAAGAAGGACATCAGGTCACTTGCATGACATGGCTGAACGACGCAGTGCAATTCCTCCAGGTTGCCGACGGAAAACGAGCGGAGGAACAGCAAACCAGGAACAATAACAGCGAATGTTGGGCCAGAAAACAGCAGGAAGAGACAGAGTAGCTGGTCCAAGAACAACGGCAGCTGCGGACCAAGGTAAGTGCGATCCGGCGGGCGACCACCACGCCCACTTACCTACAGTTGGCCCTCCCCAAGGACGTCCCGCTCCCAGCATCCAGGGAAGGAACCCCGGAGGTGGCGGCAGGAGGATCTGTGGGAGATCCCCCTAGACCCCCCCGAACAAGGCCGGTACTCCAGTCCCCTTCCCTGGAACCGGCTGGGCAAACAGGGAATGGAAGCCCTGACAACGACGATGACAGGTACACGGTCCCAGAGAGACGGCGAGACCCAGTGGCAGGAAGGCCCCCACCAGGGGCCACACCACTCCAAGCCGAGCACATCGCCACCATGCTCACACCAGAAGAAATTGTTCGGCTGGTGGGAGAAGGCATTGTGGCGGCCCGGGTCGACCAAAGGATCCCAGAGGTAAGGATCAATACCTCTCGGCTAAAGCTAAAGAACCCAGAGCCCTTTGCCGGAAAACCCACTTCTGCCTTCAAAGTCTGGTGGGAATCAGTCCTCGGGTACATCGGGTTCTGTCCAGAGACCCTCGACGCGTAAAAAATCGCCTGGGTCGGAACCCTATTGTCGGACACAGTGAAAGCATGGCACCAGCATCGACGAAGGACAATGGCGGATCGGGATACCTGGGCCCAATACACTGCAGCCATCCGGGCCGAATTCCAAGACACGAGGGAAGCAGCAAATGCCCAACTGAAGCTCAGCCAGCTCAGGTACAAGGGCAATGTCAAAGTATACTTCACGGAATTCCGCACAGTGAACGTGTATGCCCAAGCTACTGGTGAAGGGTTAAGGCAGAAAATCGACCAGGCCATACCCGACAGTATCCTGGATATGCATTTCGCCCACTACATGGAAGAGTTCATAGACGATGAACACTTCCTCATGGCCACCTACAATGCCGGTCTTCACATGGAACAAAGGAAGGCTCTGAAGGCGGCCTGTGAAGCGCAGCCAGGAAACGGCGGAGGACGAAAGGACGGCCCGGATGGGAAAAATCCAGGCAACATCCGAAAGGGCACGGAGAGTGGTGGCCCCAAGCAGGCTGGGAAGCCTGACTCGGGGGCAAGGCTGAAAAGCCAAGGAAAACATGGGCAGAAAGCCACTGGGGAAGCAGTGGCAACGCCTACAAGGGGGTTCCCCAGAATGAAATCGACTCCAACAGGAACAGCAAAGCAAGTTGCTGGCGGTGTGGACGAGACAGCCACACCACTCAGGACGGCTATGCCCGTACATCGGTCAAGGGTATGGAGCTACCAGAAGCCCCGAACCAGGCAAGCTCAAATCAGGGGAAAAGGAAAAGGGGGGGGGATGCTGAGGAGGCTCCGGCCCACAAGCAAGCCACATCAGGAAAAAAAATCTGCGTCCAGACGCACAGGCTGTGTCCGGACGCACCAGGCACTCGGGACGCTCTGGACGCACCCTGGCAGGGCACATGCCGCTCCCAACGCGAAACGCACAGGCAATGTCAATTTGGACGCAGCACGCCATGGCACCATGCATTCGGACGCCGTATGCCAGGGCACCATGCGTCCGGACGCAGCTCGCCACGGCATCAGGTGTCCGGACGCGGTTGGCACGGCATCTGCTTATGGGACGGGGCCTGTCAGGGCATTTTTTTTTCTGGACGCAGCCCTGTCAGGGCATTTCCTTCAGGACGGAGCTTGTCAGGGCATTTTCCTTCTGGACGCAGCCGTGTCAGGGCATTTCCTACTGGACGCAGCCGTGTCAGGGCATTTTCCTTCTGGACGCAGCTGTGTCAGGGCATTTCCTACTAGACACAGCCGTGTCAGAGCATTTTCCTTCAGGACGCAGCCGTGTCAGGGCAAATGGCGTCTGGACGACGCGTGTCATGGCACCGCGGTCACGCTGGCTGTCAAGGCACAGAACATCGCAGCAAATACTCTCGTCGCATTCGCAAACACGCAGCTGGTTCCAGGCATAGTGACTCAGTACAGTTCTATTCTTTATATCTAATGTACATCTATATATGCTACTACCACACTTCGTGCGGAAACAAAGGAAAGTTGGCAAATACGACACAACGCGTTGAGCACAACGCGATGAGCACAAAGCGATGAGCACAAAGCGATGAGCACAACGCGATGAGCACAACGTGATGAGCACAACGCGATGAGCACGATACGATGAGCACAACGCGATGAGCACAACGCCATGAGCACAAGGCCATGAGCACAACGCGTTGAGCACAACGCAATGAGCACGACGCAAGGAGCACAACGCAAGGAGCACAACGCAAGGAGCACAACGCAATGAGCACAACGCAAGGAGCACAACACAATGAGCACGACGCAATGAGCACGATGCAATGAGCACGACGTGATGAGCACGACGCGATGAGCACAACGACTATGAGGAGGATGGCGATGAGGACGCCGGCGGTGAGGACGATAGCAAGTAGGACGCGGTGAGTATGATGGCGAGCTTTGTGACATGATTAGTGCAGCTCTCAGAGTGACAGACAGCGGGAAGTTGTACAATACAACGTGACAAGTACGATGTCAATGAGGGTGCCGGCGGTGAGAACGATAGCGAGTCGGACACGGCGAGTAAGACGCGGCGAGTATGTGTGCAAGTAAGACGCAGCGAGTATAATGGCGAGTAAGACGCGACGAGTATGATGGCGAGCTTCGTGACATGGTTAGCGCAGCTCTCAGAGTGACAGACAGCTGGAAGTTGTACCATACAACGCAACAAGTACGATGTCAATGAGGCTGCCGGCGGCGAGAACGATAGCGAGTAGGAGGCGGCGAGTATGAGAGGTAGTAAGACGCGGCGAGTATGAGAGCAAGTACGACGCGGCGAGTACAATGGCAATGGAAAGCGCCAAGCCATTACTAACGCTTGCGCTTGCGCAAGGTTCGGCTCGCTCATCACTCATAGACCACTTTTTTCTTCTCCTATCACCTCGTCCTACTCGTCGACATTTTCCGCATCGAAATTTTACTCGTCGCCCCTTTCTCGCTACGTTACTTGCCGCCATCCTCCTCATCGACATTGTACTCGTCACCTCATATTGTACCACTTCCCGCCGCTGTTCCTGTCACTCTGAGAGGTGTGCTAAACATGTCAGAAAGCTCGCCATCATACTCGTCGCGTCGTTCTCGCCAACATACTTCCTGTGTCTTACTCGCTCTCATACTCGTCACGTCTTTCTCGCCACCATACTCGCTGCGTCTTACTCGCTATCGTCCTCGCCGCCGGCACCCTCATGGACATCATACTCGCCGCGTCTTACTCGCCGCGTCCTACTCGCTATCGTTCTCGCCGCCGGCACCCTCATTGACATCGTACTTGTCACGTTGTATTGTACAACTTCATCAGGAAAAAAAAAAATTGGGTCCTGAGCATCCTGACGCACTAGATGCTCTGGACGCTTCGGACGCAACCTGCTTAACTCGGACGCAGTTCGCCATGGCAGTGTGCATCCGGACGCAGCTCGCCATGGCATCTGCTTACCGGACGGAGCGTGTCAGGGCATTTTCCTTCTGGATGCAGCCGTGTCAGGGCATTTTCCTTCTGGACGCAGCCGTGTCAGGGCATTTTCCTTCTGGATGCTGCCGTGTCAGGGCAAATGGCGTCTGGACGACGTGTGTCATGACACCGCAGTCACGCTAGCTGTGAAGGTACGGAACATCGCAGCAAATACTCTTGTCGCATTCGCAAACACGCAGCGGGTTGCAGGCATAGTGACTCAGTCCAGTTCTATTCATTCTATCTAATATACATCTATATATACTACTACCACACTTCGCGCGGAAACAAAGGAAAGTTGGCAAATACAACAGAACGCGTTGAGCACAACGCGATGAGCACAACAAGATGAACACGACGCGATGAGCACGACGACTATGAGGAGGATGGCGATGAGCATGATGCCAGTGGCCAGGACGATAGCAAGTAGGATGCGGCGAGTATGATTGCAAGCTTTGTGACATGGTTAGCGCAGCTCTCAGAGTGACAGACAGCAGGAAGTTGTACAATACAACATGACGAGTACGATGTCAATGAGGGTGCCGGCGGCGAGAACAATAGCGGGTAGGACGCGGCGAGTATGATGTCAACAAGGGTGCTGGCGGCGAGGACGATAGCAAGTAGGACGCGGCCAGTATGATTGCAAGTAAGACGCGGCGAGTATGATTGCGAGCTTTGTGACATGGTTAGCGCAGCTCTCAGAGTGACAGACAGCGGGAAGTTGTACAATACAACGTGACGAGTACGATGTCAATGAGGGTGCCGGCGGCGAGAACGATAGCAGGTAGGACGCGGCGAGTATGATGTCAATGAGGGTGCAGGCGGCGAGAACGATAGCGAGTAGGCTGCGGCAAGTATGAGCACGCGTAAGACGTGGCGAGTATGATGTCAATGAGGTGCCGGCGGCGAGGACAATAGCAAGTAGGACGCGGCGAGTATGATTGCAAGTAAGATGCGGCGAGTATGATGGCGAGCTTTGTGACATGGTTAGCACAGCTCTCAGAGTGACAGACAGTGGGAAGTTGTACAATACAACGTGATGAGTAAGATGTCAATGAGGGTGCCGGCGGCGATAACGATAGGGGGTAGGACACGGCGAGTGTGGGCGAGTAGGACGCAGCAAGTATGAGAGTGAGTAAGACACGGTGAGTATGATGACGAGAAAGGCGCAACGAGTAAGATGTCGATTAGGAAAATGTCGACGAGTAGGACAAGGTGAAAGGAGAAGAAAAAAGGGGTCTATCTATGAGCGATGAGCCGAATCTTGCGAAAGCGCAAGCGTTAATAGTGGCTTGGCGCTTTCTATTGCCATCGTACTCATCGCGTCTTTCACGCCATCATACTCGCCGCGACTTACTCGCCGCGTCCTACTCGCTATCGTCCTCGCCGCTGGCACCCTCATTGACATCGTACTCCTCACTGTGTATTGTACAACTTCCCGGTGTCTCTGTCACTCTGAGAGGTGCGCTAACCTTGTCAGAAAGCTCACCATCATACTCGCCGCGTCTTACTTACAATCATACTCACCGCATCCTACATGCTATCGTCCTCACCGCCGGCACCCTCATTGACATCATACTCGCAGCATCCTACCCGCTATCATTCTCGCCGCCGGCACCCTCATTGACATCGAACTCGTCACGTTGTACTGTACAACTTCCCGCTGTCTGTCACTCTGAGAGCTGCGCTAACCATGTCACAAAGCTCGCAATCATACTCGCCGCGTCCTACTTGCTATTGTCCTCGCCGTCGGCGGCGTGCTCATCGCCATCCTCCTAATAGTTGTCGTTCTCATCGCGTCGTGCTCATCGCTTCGTGTTCATCTCGTTGTGCTCATCGCATCGTGCTCATCGCGTCGTGCTCAACGCGTTGTGTCGTGTTTGCCAACTTTCCTTTGTTTCCGCGCGAAGTGTGGTAGTAGCATATATAGATGTACATTAGATAGAATGAATAGAACTGGACTGAGCCACTATGCCTGGAACCCGCTGCGTGTTTGCGAATGCGACGAGAGTAGTTCCGGGCGTTGACAGACAGTGTGACCGTGGTGCCATGACACACGTCATCCGGACGCCATTTGCCCTGACACGGCTGCGCCCAGAAGGAAAATGCTCTGACACGGCTGCGTCCAGAAGGAAAATGCCCTGACACGGCTCCGTCCAGAAGGAAAATGTCCTGACACGCGCCGTCCAGTAAGCAGATGCTATGGAGAGCTGCGTCCGGACACACGGCACCCTGGCATACGGCGTCCGAATGCACGGTGCCATGGCGTGCTGCGTCCGAATTCACATTGCCTGTGCATTTCGCGTTGGGAGCGGTATGTGCCCTGCCAGGGTGCGTCCAGAGCGTCCCGAGCGCCTGGTACGTCTGGACGTAGCCTGTGCGTCCGGACACAGATTTTTTTTCCTGATGTTCCCGCTATCTGTCACTCTGAGAGCTGCGCTAACCATGTCACAAAGCTCGCCATCATACTCGCCGCCTCCTACTTGCTATCGTCCTCGCCGCCGGCGTCCTCATCACCATCCTCCTCATAGTCGTCGTGCTCATCGCGTCGTGCTCATCGCATTGGGCTCATCGCGTCGTGCTCATCGCGTCGTGCTCATCGCTTCGTGCTCATCACATCATACTCAACGCGTTGTGTGGTATTTGCCAACTTTCCTTTGTTTCCGTGCGAAGTGTGGTAGTAGCATATATAGATGTATATTAGATATAAAGAATAGAACTGTACTGAGTCACTATGCCTGGAACCCGCTGGGTGTTTGCGAATGCGACAAGAGTATTTGCTGCGATGTTCCGTGCCTTGACAGCCAGTGTGACCACGGTGCCATGACAGGTATCGTCCGGACACCATTTGCCCTGACACGGCTGCGTCCAGAAGGAAAATGCCCAGACATGGCTGCATCCAGAAGGAAAATGCCCTGACACAGCTGCGTCCAGAAGGAAAATGCCCTGACACGCCCCGTCCGGTAGGCAGATGCCATGGCAAGCTGCATCCGGACCCACGGTGCCGTGGCGAGCTGCGTCCGGATGCACGGTGCCATGGCGAACTGCGTCCGAGTTAAACAGGTTGCGACCAAAGCGTCCAGAGCGTCTAGTGCGTCTGGACGCTCAGGACGCAATTTTTTTTTTCCTGATGCAAGGCAGTCCACGTCAAAACCGAAGACGAGGACATACGGGAGGCTGCAGGAGTCACGCTGCAGCAGGTCTGGCAGGATGAGTCGGATTTTTGAAAGGACGGGGCACGCCGCACCCCAAGTACTTCCAAATCATTTGTGGAACAAGCCGGAAACGAAAGGGTCCGGAGGCACCAGAAGCCTCACAGGATGATCAACGAAGACATCAGCAAAAAATTTAATTCTTAGCGGAGCTAAGGGAGCTAGCGAAGCTTACGGGAGCACTGGGAGTAAAAGATAACTCCGTCCTTGGCTAAGCTTGCAAAGCTAGGGAAGCGACCACCACCTTACCGACGCAACCACCACGTTAGGAAAGCTAGGGATGCTAGAAAAGCTAGCAAAGTTAGCAAAGCTACGGACGCAGCACCAATCTTACCGACGCAACCACCAACCTTACCGACGCAACCACCACCTTATGGAAGCTAGGGAAGCTAGAAAAGCTAGGGAAGCTAGGGAAGCTAGAAAAGCTAGGGAAGCTAGGGAAGCTTACGGGAGCAACGAGTGTGCACTGTGAGCAGTTTCATTACTAGTTATAATGCTACTACACCCAGTTGGCTATGCTCTTCGATCGCACAGAAAATCAATTATTGTATTTAAAATCTATATATACATTATGATACAAAGTCCAACGTCCCAAATCTCATCGCGAAGTACAGAGCAGCTACAGCAGTGCATAAGGGCAGGCGAGCAACGCGTATTACAAGTAGGACAGGTAGGAGAGCGAGGAGAATGAGGCCGGTGTGGAGAATGATAGCAGACGAGCAACCGGTACGAGCGGTAGGCCAGCGAGAAGAATGAGGGCAGACAAGCAACGCGTACGAGATGAAATTCAGTGAGAAGAATGAGGCAAGACGAGCAACGCGTACGAGAGGTAGGCCAGCGAGGAGAATCAGGCCAGAGGTGCAACGCGTACGAGATGTTGTCTGGCGAGGAGAATGACAGCAGATGAGGAACGCCTACGAGATGTAAGTAAGCAAGGAGAATGAGGCCAGATGAGCAACGCGAACGAGATGTAGGCCACCGAGGAGAATGACAGCAGACGAGCAACACCTACGAGATGTAAGTCAGCGAGGAGAATGAGGCCAGACGAGGAACGCATACAAGATGCTGTCCGGTGAGGAGAATGACGGCAGACAAGGAACGCCTACGAGATGTAAGTCGGCGAGGAGAATGAGGCCAGACGTTCAACACGTACGAGATGTTGGCCAGCGAGGAGAGTGACGGCAGACAAGCAACACCTACGAGATGTAAGTCAGCGAGGAGAATGAGGCCAGACGAGCAACGTGTACGAAATGTAGGCCAGTGAGGAGAATGACAGCAGACGAACAATGCGTACGAGATGAAATTCAGTGAGAAGAATGAGGCCAGACGAGCAACGCGTACGAGAGGTAGGCCAGCAAGGAGAATGAGGCCAGACGTGCAATGCGTACGAGATTTTGTCCTGCGAGGAGAATGAGGCCAGACGAGCAACGCCTACGAGATCTAAGTCAGCGAGGAGAAAGAGGCCAGACGAGCAGCGCGTACGAAATGTAGGCCAGCGAAGAGAATGACAGCAGCCGAGCAATGCGTACGAGATATAAGTCAGCGAGGAATGAGGCCAGACACGCAACGCATACGAGAAGTATGCCAGTGATGCCTAACACGGCGTTTCTAGCACACGTCCGAATGTAGGTCTGCGGTAATGAGGTCAAAGGAGCAACACGTAGTAGCAGTGGCCAGCAAAGAGAATGAGGCCAGACGGGCAACGCGTATGAGATGTTGTCCGGCAAGGAGAATGACGGCAGATGACGAATGCCTACGAGATGTAAGTCAGCGAGGAGAATGAGGCCAGACGAGCAACGCGTACAAGATGTAAGTCAGCGAGGAGAATAACGGCAGACAAGGAATGCCTACAAGAGGTAGGCCAGCGAGGAGAATGAGGCCAGACGTGCAACGCGTACGAGATGTTGGCCAGCGAGGAGAGTGACGGCAGACAAGCAACGCCTAGTAGAAGATGTAAGTCAGCGAGGAGTATGAGGCCAGACGAGCAACGCGTACGAGATGTAAGTCAGCGAGGAGAATGACGGCAAACAAGGAATTCCTACGAGATGTAGGCCAGCGAGGAGAATGACAGCAGATGAGCAACGCATACGAGAAGTAGGCCAGTGATGCCTAAGACGGCGTTTCTAGCACACGTCCGAACATAGGTCAGCGGTAATGAGGTCAAACGAGCAACGCGTAATAGCAGTGGCCAGCAAGGAGAATAAGGCCAGACGAGCAACGCCTACGAGATGTAAGTCAGCGAGGAGAACGAGGCCAGACAAGCAACACGTACGAAATGTAGGCCAGCGAAGAGAATGACAGCAGATGAGCAACGCGTACGAGATGTTGGCCAGCGAGGAGAGTGATGGCAGACAAGCAACTCCTACGAGATGAAAGTCAGCGAGGAGAATGAGGCCAGACGTGCAACACGTACGAGATGTAGGCCAGCGAGGAGAATGAGGCCGGATGTGCAACGCGTACGAGAAGTAGGCCAGCGAGGAGAATGACGGCAGATGAGCAACGCGTACGAGAAGTAGGCCAGTGATGCGTAACAGGGCATTTCTGTAACGTGTACGACGATAGGTGAGCGGTGCGTA